>OIIY01000554.1_pt1 | contig 7343 bp, 7 predicted proteins | sample 1583431 | NCBI WGS metagenome assembly OIIY01 (sample SAMN02674605, study PRJEB24791) | human gut metagenome, SKBSTL067 | isolation source: stool | host: Homo sapiens | place: USA | reverse complement strand
AGACATGACCGCCCAGCAGGTGCATCATGAGCTGGCTGCCGTAGCAGATGCCCAGCACAGGCACGCCCCAGCGGAAGATCTCGGGGTCGATGGTGGGCGAATCCTCCAGATAGACGCTGTTGGGGCCTCCGGTGAAGATGATGCCTTTGGGGTTCTTTGCCTTGATGATGGAAAGATCTGTCTTATAGGAATAGATCTCACAGTAGACATTGTTCTCGCGGACGCGGCGCGCGATGAGCTGATTGTACTGGCCGCCAAAGTCCAGCACGATCACGGTTTCATGCTGCATGATGTTCTCCTCTCTGTTGTTCCTGGTGTGCTTTCTATAGCTGGATTTAGTATAGCACATTCCACAACCAAAAGCGACATCTTTTGTATATTTTCCTGTTTTTGTTTTTCATTTCGAATTGTAAACCTTTTTACAACTCTCAAGTTGACGCCGCTGCTCCAGTCTGTCATACTGGGCGTATGGCCGCTTTGGGCCGGACACCGGCCCCGGGGCCGCAAGTATAGGAGGAGCATTCATTATGAGTCAAACCACACAGGCCGCTTCGGCCAGCAAGTCCAGGTTTTCCGTCCGCGACATCTGCTACGCGGGCCTGTTCGCCGCCGTCATCGCAGTGATGGCCCAGATCTCCATCCCGATGCCTCTGGGCGTCCCCATGACCATGCAGACCTTCGCCATCACGCTGGCTGCTGTGGTGCTGGGCTCCAAGCTGTCCGCCATTGCCACGCTCGTTTACCTGCTGCTGGGCGCTGTGGGCGTGCCGGTGCTGGCCAACTTCTCCGGCGGCATCGACAAGTTTGTCGGCCCCACCGGCGGCTTCCTGATCTCCTTCCCCATCATGGCCTACATCATCGGCCTGGGCGTGGAGCACAGGGATGCCTTCAAGGGTGCTTTCCCCGTGGCGGTTGTCGTGGGCACTGTGGTCAACTATATCGTGGGTGTCATCCTGTTTGTGATCGTCGCCCACAGCACCGTGTCTGTGGCCGTTTCCGCCTGCGTTCTTCCCTTCATCCCCACCGCCATCATCAAGGCTGTGCTGGCCTGCGTGCTGGGCCTGAACATCCGGAAGCGGATCCCGGGGGTAAAAAAGGCATGAGCATCGTACTGCGCCCGCATCACCTGCTCTGCACCCAGGGCTACTCCGGCCATGGCTACAGCGAAGCCTTTGTGGAGCACATGAATGATGTCGTCCACCAGCTGCGGGAGGTGCCCGGGACGAAGATCCAGCTCACCTTCTCCACCGACACCCTCTGCTCCTGCTGCCCCAACAAGCTGGGCACCGACCTGTGCGACACACAGGAAAAGGTCAAGCGGTACGACCGCAAGACCGTGGAGTATTTCGGGCTGGAGGAAAAAGAATACGACTATCAGGCTCTCATCCGGGAGATTGATGCCAAAGCCACCCCCGAGATGCTGGCCGATATCTGCCGGGACTGCTGCTGGTTCCCCATCAGCGCCTGCTGCAAGAATATCTGCGAAGGCAAATACGTGAAATAACATTTCCCCCTATACAACAGGCCGCCGTGCAGGATCATCTCCTGCACGGCGGCCTCTTTGTTTTATTCTGTTTCTGCGGCCTGCACCGTTACATAGACCCCGGCGGGGACACAGGCGGCCCAAGCATCCTGCTCGCTCAGCCAGCCGAATTGCTCGCACACATGGTCCGGGCACTGACTGTCAAGGAAGGCGATGGCCCCATCCTTTACCTGCAGATGCACGATGTAATCGCCCACATCATACAGATAATCGTGGTCCTCGTCCAGCGGGATCGTCTCGGTAATGCCGTCGCCGAAATCGACCACGGCCACCAGCGGCTCCGCTTTGGGGGCGTTGGCACGGTACAGCACGAACAGGAGTGCTGCCGCGGCCAGCACCACGGCCGCAAAGATCAGATTTTTCTGCCAGCCTTTCAGGCGTTTCATGCAGCGTACTTGCTGGCAGCAGCACCGGCAATGCGGCCAAAGACAGTGAAGTCAGCCACGGCATTGCCGCCCAGGCGGTTTGCACCGTGGACACCACCGGTCACCTCACCTGCTGCGAACAGGCCGGGGATGACCTCGCCGTTCTCGTTCAGGACTTCGGTGTTGGTGTTGATCTTCAGGCCGCCCATGGTGTGGTGCACACCTGCGGTGACCTTGATGGCATAGTAGGGAGCGGTATCCAGCTTGTTTGCAAAGCTGGTGCGGCCGAAGTCGGGGTCGTTCTTGGCCTCAACATAGCCGTTCCAGGTGTTCATGGTCTCGGCAAAAGCAGCCTCATCAACGCCCATTGCCTTGCCCAGTTCCTCATAGGTCTCACCGGTCACGGTGTAGCCCTTCTTGATGTAGCCCTGAATGACGCTGGAGGCATCCACCATAGCCTGATCCACCACCAGCCAGCTGTAGCTGCCGGTCTGAGCGATCTCGGCAGCGGAAACCACATCACGGGTACCGACTTCATCAATGAAGCGCTTGCCCTCGGCATTGATCAGCACAGCGCCGTCGCCGCGCAGACCCTCGGTGATCAGAGCAGCGGTGTTAGCCTCCACGGTGGGGTGGATCTGGATCTGATCCATATCCACGGTGTCAGCACCGATGGCCTGTGCCATCTTGATGCCCTGGCCCAGGATGCCGGGGGCGTTGGTGGTCATAAAGCCCTTCAGCTCGGGCTTGTACTCAACGACCATATCGAGATTTGCGCCGAAACCGCCGGTGGTCAGCACCACAGCCTTGGCATTGATGGTGATGGTCTCACCGGAAGCACCGGTGGCCTTGATGCCAACAGCAGCGCCGTTGTCATCGGTCAGGATCTCGGTGGCGGTGGTGTTCAGCATCATCTGGACACCAGCCTTCTGGCAATTCTCCTCCAGCAGAGGGATCATATAGGAACCCACGGAAAGAGTCTTGCCCTCAGCGTCCACCGGGCGGTGGATCCGCTTGACGGATGCGCCGCCGAAGCTGGAAACACTGTGCAGGGTGATGCCCTGCTCACCCAGCCAGTCGATGGCATCAGCGCTGTTGGAGCACAGGGTCTCCACCAGAGCAGGGTCATTGATACCCTTGCCGCCGATCATGGTATCCAGCTCCATCAGCTCAACGCTGTCAAAGTAGCCAGTGGGGTTGGCCTGGTAAGCAGCCCACTGCTCGGCCACGGTAGCAGCCAGAGCGGTGATGGTCTCGTTATCAGCATACTTTTCAGCAGCAGCCTTCAGGGTCTTTTCGACACCTGCGCCCTCGGCAAACTCGTTCTCATCCTGATACACGGTCTTGCCGGCATTCATGCCGCCGGTAGCGCGCACGGAGTTGCCGCCCACCATGGACTGGCTCTCCACGATGACAACGCTCTTGCCCTCGCTGGTGGCAGTCAGGGCAGCGGTCATACCTGCGCCGCCTGCACCCACGATGACGATGTCGGTATCAACGGTAGAGTCCTCAGCAGGCTCAGCGTTGTTCTCCACAGCGGTCTGGAAATCCTCAGGCTTCAGACCAGCAGCGGTGATGGCAGCAGCGGCTGCCTCCTTGATGGCATTGGAGGTGATGGTAGCACCGGACACGCCATCTACTTCGATGCTGCCGCTCTCGGCGATCTCGCCGGGCAGCTGCTCGATTGCCTTGGAGCCCACGCCCTCGGTCTCATCGGCACCCTCAGCGGTGCAGCCGGTGATCTTGCCGTCGGTCAGGGTCAGGGTAACGGTAACATCGCCGCCAAAGCCCTTGGCAGTGCCGGTAAAATCGCCGGTAGCACCAGCGCCGGTGGTGGAGGCGGACTTGCTGCCGCAGCCGTAGCCCAGCAGGCTCACTGCAACGACAGCGGCCATGGCCAGCGCTGCAATGCTCTGTTTCATCTTCGTGTTTTTCATGGTTTCTTCTTTTTCCTTCTCAGTTGAACCAATGTTGCAGGCAGTTAGCCTGCGCGAACATATCTCAGCATAAAAAGGGGGCTGCCCATTCGGAAGGCAGCCCCCTTTGCCGAACTAGGAAAAGATCAGGCGTTGGCCTGTGCAGCAGCAACAGCGCAGGCAACGGTAGCGCCGACCATGGGGTTGTTGCCCATGCCGATCAGGCCCATCATCTCAACGTGTGCGGGCACGGAGGAGGAACCTGCGAACTGAGCATCACCATGGACGCGGCCCAGAGAGTCGGTCAGGCCATAGCTTGCGGGGCCTGCAGCCACGTTATCGGGGTGCAGGGTACGGCCCGTGCCGCCGCCGGAAGCAACGGAGAAGTACTTCTTGCCGTTCTCGATGGCCCACTTCTTATAGGTACCTGCAACCAGGTGCTGGAAGCGGACGGGGTTGGTGGAGTTACCGGTGATGGAGCACTGAACGTCCTCCTTCTTCATGATGGCAACGCCTTCCATAACGTCGTTTGCGCCGTAGCACTTAACAGCAGCGCGCTCACCCTCGGAGAAGGGGATCTCCTTGACGACGGTCAGGGTCTGGGAGGGGATATCGTACTCGGTCTGCACATAGGTGAAGCCGTTGATACGGGAAATGATGTAAGCTGCATCCTTGCCCAGGCCGTTCAGGATAACACGCAGGGGGGTCTTGCGGACCTTGTTTGCAGTGCGGGCGATACCGATAGCACCCTCAGCAGCAGCAAAGGACTCGTGGCCTGCCAGGAAAGCGAAGCAGGTGGTGTCCTCGCTCAGCAGACGAGCGCCCAGGTTGCCGTGGCCCAGACCGACCTGACGCTGCTCAGCAACAGAGCCGGGGATGGTGAATGCTTCCAGACCTTCGCCGATGGCAGCAGCGCACTCGGCAGCGTCGGTCAGGCCGCGCTTGACGGCGATGGCGGTGCCCAGGGTGTATGCCCAGACAGCGTTATCAAAGCAGATGGGCTGCACGCCGCGCACGATCTTGTCGCAGTCGATGCCCTTAGCGAGGAGCATCTCGTTGCAAGCGTCCAGAGACTCCAGGCCGTTGGCCTTCAGGCATGCCTCAATTTTCGGCATACGGCGATCCATAGATTCAAAAGTTGCCATGAGTTGTTCCTCCTCTCTTATTCCTCACGCGGGTCAATGTACTTGACAGCGCCCTGCTCCTTGCTGAAGCGGCCGTAAGTACCCACGTTCTTCTCGTAAGCCTCGTTGGGGGTCTTGCCGTGACGGATGTCCTCCATCATCTTGCCCAGCTTGACGAACTGATAGCCGATGACCTCATCGTTGGCATCCAGAGCCAGCTTGTTGATGTAGCCCTCGGTCAGCTCCAGGTAACGGACACCCTTGGCCTTGGTGGAGAAGATGGTGCCGGTCATGGAGCGCAGGCCCTTGCCCAGGTCATCCAGACCTGCGCCGATGGGCAGACCGTCCTCAGAGAAAGCGGTCTGGCTGCGGCCGTAGACGATCTGCAGGAACAGCTCGCGCATTGCCACGTTGATGGCATCGCACACCAGGTCGGTGTTCAGAGCTTCCAGAATGGTCTTGCCGGGCAGGATCTCGCCAGCCATAGCAGCGGAATGGGTCATGCCGGAGCAGCCGATGGTCTCCACCAGAGCCTCCTCGATGACACCGTTCTTGATGTTCAGAGACAGCTTGCAGGTGCCCTGCTGGGGTGCACACCAGCCCACACCATGGGTGTAGCCGCTGATGTCCTTGATCTCATAGGCCTTGACCCATGCGCCCTCTTCGGGGATGGGAGCCGGACCATGCTTAGGACCTTTGGTGATCGGGCACATATTCTGTACTTGCTGCGAATAGGTCATAATCATACTCTCCTTTTGACAAATTGATGCCATTGGCAGGGGGTGTCCTGCCGTTTGCATTGACCGGCTGCGCCGCTCTCTTCCGCGCCACGCCGGTACTACCACGCATAATTTTATTATAGAGAACCTTGGCGGAATTTGCAAGACGTTTTGCGGATTTTTTCACAAGCATTTTTAACGGTTATTTACTACTAACTAGCACTTTCACCGCTTTCGCTGCCCAGTTCGTCACATTTCTATCATATTTGTCAAAAGGAATATCTTGCGCTGTCCGGTTCAGTTTTTTCTGGGCGGCTGTTGGGCCCTGACAGGCCGGAGCGCCCAGATGCACACAAAGCCCGCCGCCGCGCCTGCCATGGCCAGCCAGTGCCGCCCGGTGGCAAGACCCCAGAGGTTCGCTGCAAAGGGGAAGGCAAGGCTGCCCACGCTCTGTCCCAGCGCCAGAAAGCCGTAGTTCACCCCGGCGTGGGGCAGGCCGAACAGGTCGGTGGAGAGGGAAGGCAGCACCGCCGCCAGCGCCGAATAACAGAAGGTGAGCCCTGCGTACACAGCCACAACGAGCCACCCCTGTGCGAACAGGAAGGCCGCTGAAAGCCCCAGCGACACGCCGAACAGGATCAGGTCAGTGGGGCGGCGGCCGATCCGGTCGCTGAGCAGAGGCATCAGCAAGCGGCCCGCCGCGCTGCCCACGCTGCCCAGCACCACACTCCACAGGGCAGCGCCCTCGTCCAGGCCCCGCTCCATGCCCAGCTTTAAGATGATGGGGCTGAATAGCAGCACCGCCGGGGTGGAACAGCAGACCGCCCCGGTGCAGAGCCAGTATTGCTTTGTTCTGAGCATCTGCAGCGGGGCAAGGTCGAGGGCCGGGGTGCCCTTTCCCCTGCCCTGCTCCTCGGGTTTCTGCTTTGCCGGGGGCGGGTCGGTGAGCAGAGCGCTGCCCACCAGGCAGATTGGCAGTGTGAGTGCCCCCAGCGCCCAGAACGCCCCCCGGATCCCCTGCACCGGGCCAAAGCCCTTCAGCGCCGTGCGGACGAATCCGGTCAGGAACGCACCGCTCAGGCCCACCGCGCCGCCAATGACCCCCGTGGCAAGGCCCTTGCGCCCGGCGTACCATTTCTGGGCGCAGGACTGGATGGACGGGTAGAGGAAGGCGGTGCCGAGGCCCGCCGGGATGCTGAACACCCCAAAAAAGAAGCTCCCCTTCCCGGCCGGGAGGGCCGCCGCCCCAAAGAATCCGCCGCAGAGCAGCCCCGTCCCCCAGAGGGCCGCAAAGCGAGGCCCTCGCTTGTCCTGCAAAAATCCCCCGATGACGCATCCGACGCCGAAGGCCGCGATGAGCACCCCGAACGCATAGCCCGCCCCCTGCTCACTGAGTCCGTATTCCTCCATGACCGGCTTCTGGAACACGCCCCACGCAGCAGGCAGGCCGGTCAGCACCTGTATCGCCGCCCCTGCCGCCAGAATGGCCCAAGGTCTTGTTTTCTGCATTCTTTGCATCACCTCAAAGAATAGTGTGTCCTTTTCGATTGACAAAAAGACGGTATCCTTTATAATTAGAAGCGTATCACAAAAATCATCTCTTTCGTCGCGTTGCTTCTGTGCCTAAACCTCTCCGTCACGGCTCCGCCGTGCCACCTCCCCTATCGAGGGGAGGC
>OIIY01000537.1_pt1 | contig 7419 bp, 8 predicted proteins | sample 1583431 | NCBI WGS metagenome assembly OIIY01 (sample SAMN02674605, study PRJEB24791) | human gut metagenome, SKBSTL067 | isolation source: stool | host: Homo sapiens | place: USA | reverse complement strand
GAGAATTGTGGACATATCTTGCAGACCTGAACGAACAGGCACAGGAACGGTTAGACACCATCATGGAGCAGATGAAAGATGCCGAGGGCGTGACCGAGGAATTGAAACGAACCCAAGAAATGGAATGGGTGCGGCGTTGCAATAACATTCACAACCGGGCAGAAGAAATTATTTTGCAAGAGATGATTTATTCAGAACGGTATGATAGAATGATTATGACAAATCGGCAATTTATTGAGCTTTGGTTCTTCCTATGCAGTTGCAAAACTGTCTGGTATGGAGCCGATGGGACACTATTTCAAGCCTTTTACTTCCTACGGTCTGATTATCGTCATTTCGGTTGTTGCCATTATTGTCCATACGATTATCGTGCTGATTTACAGATCAAAGAAAAAGGCAACCTAACTAATTCCAAATTGACAAAGGAGCGTGATTGTATGAAAAAGAATAAGGGTATCGCTATTTTGTTGTTCGCTATTTTACTGCAAATGTGTAGTTCGGGAATGGAGTTGCTTACATTGGCAGTAGGTGCTGTCGGATTGGTTCTTGCCATTGTTGATGATAGCAAGAAAGACTGACCAATTCCAATTTGACAAAGGAGTGTGATTGTATGGGTAAAGCGATTTTAGCAATGATTGTAACTGTAATTGTTGGTTTTATGAGTAGTGCCATCTTTGCAAACTGGGTCAATGCACCCGAATGGGGTATTGTTCTTGCAATTGCAGTTATGGGTGGATTTATCATCTACTTCAACGATAAGAAGAAGTAACCAAATTCCAGTTTGCCGAAATATCTTTCTAACTTTCCCTATTTTACAGGCTTTTCAGCCCATTCATTAGTGAAATGATATGTATTTTCCCTTATTTTTGCCCTTATGAGATAATCGTAAGGGAAATAAGGGAAAGTTTTATTTAGTCGTTGCCTGCCACTTTATCAAGTAACTTTGCGGATTCCCGCTTGGCTTTTCTTGTGGAATGGGCGTAGACATTCATTGTGGTACTGACATCTGAGTGTCCTAACAGTTCCTGTACATCTTTCGGAGCTGCTCCATTTGCCAGAAGGTTGCTTGTGTAGGTGTGTCGCAACTGGTGAAAATGAAATCCTTCAAATCCATCCAGTTTCTGAGCAATCTTCCTGCAAACAATTCCTAACGTGCTTGGCAGTTCCAAACTTCCATCCGGTCTTAAGCAGACAAAGGATATTTCCTTATAATCTTCTGGAACATTCTCTGTTCCGTCCAGATGATAGAACTCATAGTAAACTCTGTTTTTGTCTTTTACTTCTCTGTAGTAGTTTTTGTGGTAAAGTTCTCCGTACTGCATTCGGTTTTTAAGTTGTTCCTTTCGGGCATTGCGAAGAATCTCTGCCAGTGTATCTCCAAAATCAACAATCCTTACCTTTTTTCGTTTGGTTGGTCCGATGATATTCTTGTGCCTTGAACCATCATATCGGATACTGCGTCTGATCGTAAGGCACTGTTCTTCAAGATTTACATCCTGCCATGCCAGACCACAGGCTTCACCGATACGAAGTCCTGCATAATAAGCTATCTGGATTGGAAGTATTGCCGGTGGATTGTAATCCTGTAGAAATTCAATCAGTCTTTCATAATCCTCTCGTGGAATTGGCTGTATATCGCCATCCATGTCATCATCAGAAAACAGGTCAACCTCATCCGTCTGGTATTTCAGCTTAATATACTGCATCGGATTGAAAGTGATATATTGCTTTGGTGATACTGCAAACCGGAATGACTGCTGTAATACTGCCGAGAAAGAACGAATGTAATCTTTGCTGTAACCTTTTCTTTCTGAACCATCTGGATAAGTGCCACCAAAGGAAAGCAGATCGAAGAAGGCTTGTAAATGCTCAGATGTTACATTTTTCAACTTTCTCTCTGAAATTGGATGCTTCTTGATGTTGGTAATAGCACCAAGGTAATTCTGGACTGTCCCATTACTGAGAGTACCGGTCTTTAATTCTTCCTCTGCCCATATATCAAGTAATTCTCCAACTGTAATATTTTCCGACTTTGCAATGAATTTCTTGCTTTCGTAATCGTCCATTGCCTGACGGAGCAGTTTTTCCGTTTCACTTTTGCTTTCTGTTCCAGCGTATTCTTTCTGAACCAGATTGCCGCTTGCATCTTCTACATAGAAGCGGTAGTACCATTTCTTTCCTTTTTTTCTTACAGATCCTTTTGCCATAATCGTGTGTCTCCTTTCGATATCAGACAATCGGAACTGATGAAATGCTTCTTGCGTGTAAGTATATCATAACTCCGGTTGTCGTTCTATACCGAATCGGAATCATCATACAAAACTTCTGATAAAAGATTTTCAAGCCTTTGTTCTGCTATTTCCGGTTTCTTGGAATAGAGCCTTACAATATCTGCCATATCATTAAAGGCATTAACGGTATGGGTGATCTCCCGGAGAAACATAATCTCGTTATATTCATCATTCGATTCAAATCCCATTGCCTTTGCAATATCCGCTTCATTCGTGTTGCCCTTGTAATTCTTGCAGGCAAACTGGAATGATTCCAGAAACAGGTTATATTGCTTTAACACCAACAGCAGTAAATCTTTGGAAAAAGCATCTTCCTTTTTACTAAGGTCGAGAGGTAACTGTTTGAGAATATCGCCCATTGCATCACGAATCTGTAATTCTTTCTTATCCGTAATATCGGTTTCGTATTCATCGGTTTCCCCCTTGAGCCATTCAATAGATACATGAAGTGCTTCCGAAAGACCTTCCAGCACCATCTTTTTGGTATTGTCAATCGAACCATTCTCATAACGCAGGATTGTGGAAGCGGTAACTCCCATCTTCTCTGCAACATAAGGCTGTGTCAGATTTAATTCCAGACGACGCTGTTTTGCCCTGCTACCTATCAGCTTGCGTAGTTCTTTATCTTTCATGCTGATTGCCTCCTTTTTCGGTATGTATGAATTATAGCATGTACCTCACATAATTGCAATATGCAATTTAATGATTATTTTTAAAATTTCATAACGCTTGACAACGCAATATAAAACCGCTATACTAACAGCACAACAAAAATTGCATAATGCAATTTAACGGGAGGTGACAAGATGACGGAAAGAAAGATTGCATTATCCATCGAGGAAGCAGCCGACTATACAGGAATTGGCAGAAACACTTTGAGAAAGCTGGTTGAATGGAAGAAGCTTCCGGTATTAAAAGTCGGAAGAAAAGTCCTTATTAAAACTGACATTCTGGAAAAGTTCATGGAAGCCAACGAGGGGCGAGATCTGAGGGATAAAGGAAATGTAAAAGCTGTCACAAGAAATGTGGCAACTTAAAAAGGCGGCTTCCTACGAAACCGCCAAAGGTTCTATCAGACCGAAGCCATGATATACCTACACGCAAGAGGATTATACCATGTGCTTCTCCTGATATGCAACCGGGAACTGTTGTTTATCGGAAAAAGAAAGGATGAAGACGATATGGCGAAATCAACAAAGACTTATGAAGAAAGAATACGTGCATTAGAGAAAAAGGAACAGGAAAGCATTGAAGCTAAAAAAAGCTCATAGCACAGCGGAAGGAACTGGAAAAGAGAAAGAAAGCGGAAGAAAGTAAAAAACGAACCCGCAGGCTCTGTCAGATTGGAGGAGCGGTGGAATCGGTTCTTGGCTGTCCGATTGAGGAGGAAGATTTACCAAAGTTGATAGGCTTCTTAAAAAGGCAGGAAACAAACGGGAAGTTTTTCTCAAAAGCGATGCAGAAAGAATTAGTTACAGACATGGAGGAAGTGTAATGGCGGAGGGAGTGGGTTTTCCATTCCCTTCATTGCCTTTGAATGAAGGGCGCACTTATGGACAACCAGAGGTCGTCCTTATAAGTTTGCCACAAGTGGCAACCGGTCTGCGCTCACGCTTGCCGGGCTCGTTCCGTCGGCGGGGCTTTCAGCCAGACCTGCTCATGCCGCAGGGGGCACTCTTGCGCAGAGGGCGTTCCGACAGCTTCACTTCTGCCAAACCAGAAGAAGATGCTGTCGGAAATCAATGCCGGATACGGCAGAAAGGGGGAATCGTATCATGGCGATATTTCACTTTACAGTAAAGATTGTCGGGCGCAGTAAAGGAAAATCTGTCATATCCGCATCGGCATATCTTAATGGAGATGTGATGAAGAATGAGGAAACAGGCAGAATCAGTTACTATACTTCCAAAAAGGAAGTCGTCTACACCAGTCTGATGATGTGCGAAAATGCACCTCCTGAATGGCTGCATGTACCGGAAGAAAATATAAAAAGGTTTCAACAGTCTATCCGTTATAAAAGAGCGGATGATAAAGATGCCGCACTGGAAAAGTTTAAAATCACATTTCAGAAACAGCGTCTATGGAATGAGGTATTGAAGATAGAAAAAAATGCAGATGTACAGCTTGGACGCTCATTTGAATTTTCCCTGCCGAAAGAATGGAGCAGACAGGAACAGATTGATTATACAACCGAATATATTCAAAAGACTTTCGTGGATAAGGGAATGTGTGTCGACTGGAGCATACACGATAAGGGCGATGGAAACCCACATGTGCATTTACTTGTAACCATGCGACCATTCAATCTGGATCATTCATGGGGCAGCAAAGAAGTCAAGGACTGGGATTTTGTCAGAGATACTGACGGAAATATTGTGGTTGATGAATCCCACCCGGACTGGTGGCAGGATAAGAAAAATCCTGATCGGCATGGAATCCGCATTCCGGTACTTGATGAAAACGGAGTACAGAAAGTCGGGGCAAGAAACCGAAAACAATGGAAACGGGTTCTGACCGATGCTACCGGCTGGAATAATCCAAAGAATTGTGAGTTATGGCGAAGCGAATGGGCTGGGATGTGTAACCGGCATTTATCCATAGACAATCAGATTGACCACCGCTCTTATGAAAGACAGGGCAAATTAAAAATCCCTACGATTCATGAGGGTGCGGATGCAAGAAAGATTGAGGAAAAATATCTCACCGGACAGATATGGAATGGTTCATGGAAGGTAGAGGAAAACCAGATGATTAAAAAACAAAATGCACTACTGCAAAAGGTAATCACAACCTTTGGTAAGGTATCCGGTGCATTGTCAATATGGAAGGAGTGGTTGAATGACATTAGAAGAAAGCAAAGAAGTAATTCCCATGATGGAAGCAATGATTACACAGATAGAGGAACAGCAGAATATCATGGCAGAGATGCTTCAGGAGATACAGGAAAAGGACGAGAAGCTGATGTGCTTTCAGGAGCAGGAAGAACGATTGCAGCAATTAGAGAAAGAATTGTCAGAGCTGCTACAAATCTTACCGGATACAGAAGAACTGTTGATGCTTCTGGAAGAAAAGACAGACCAGATACAGAAACTCACAGACGAAAATCAGCAATGGCAGGAATTGGCACAGAAATTAAACAGCGAGAACCGGCTATTGCAGAAACAGAACAGCGAATTACTGAACTTGAACAGCAATTAGAGAAAGGAAGGTTGATTGATGAACGAATTAAGAAACTCAAAGAACGACGATCAACTGGAAGAACTGCTAATGCTGACGGAGCAGATGCAGGAAGAACTCGACCAGAAAGACCGGACTATCAGGAAACTGAAAGTGCAGCTCGACGAATCGCTGACCTTGAACGAGAGGTTAAACAGCGAGAACAGAGCAGGGAACATTCAAGCCTTAAAGAACGACTTGAGGAAAACAAAAGAATTATTGCAGAGCGAGAAAGAGAAAACGCTCACCGCAAAGGACATGATAGAGGAATGTCGCGATAAGCTAAGACAGGCAGAACAGGAACGGGACTATGCACTCTCCCATCAGAAAAAAGTAGAGATACCGGTTGAAAAGCCGGTACTCTATCAAAAGTGTGGGAATTGTAACCAGACAGCTTATCTGAGAGCGAAGGAAAGGTATGATACGCAGAGAGAAAAACTGGCAGGCAGATATAAAGCAAAAACAGCCATGTATGAAGCATTGATGTTTTTGCTGATATGGTATTCCGTATCGACTACTCTTTTTCAGATAATACTGTCAAAAATCTTTATTTCTGATTGCGTGGTATTCTTTGATACAATCGCAACTTTTATACAGAGCATTGCAGGGTGGATTATACTGACAGGAAAGAATGTGGCACAGATTAGTAATGGAATATCCAATCCTGTCATTACCGGAATTATATACTGGCTGATAAGATTATTGATTTGCGGTGGCTGTCTGGTGGGTGCAGAAATACTTTTAGCATTCACCGGGATAAAGATTGCCGGGCTATATAAGAAATACTGCTGGGATATGATTACAATAAAAGCAAAACAGGCGGGAAATGTCGTATTAACGGCGTTTCCCGCCTTTTCTGTTACTAATTTGTTATTAGTTCAATGTTCAAGCGCAGTTCTTCAATGTTCTTATGGGTGTATACGCGCTCACCCGTTCCCTTTGACTTATGCCCCATGAGACGATCTATACAAACCTTGTTCGCCCCGGCAGAATCAAGGCGAGAACGGAACGTGTGGCGGCACTCATGCGGGGTGTGATCCATGTTCAGCGTGTTCATTAGTTCATTCCAAACATCCCGGTATTGGCTTTCGTTCAGCTTTTTCCCGTTATACTCAAAGAGATAACCGCTTTTCGACTGTTCAAAACGGCGTTGAACAATAGTTTGAATCTTTGAATGAATGGGAACGAGACGGTTTTTACCCGCCGCCGTTTTCACACCCCCGATCATCGTTCCGGCGTTGAGGTCGATATTTGCCGTTTTCAGCCCGATCATTTCAGAGATACGGAAACCCGTATATAGGAAGAACAGCACAGAATCCGCCCACTCTAAGTTTTGGTTATCCCAAAGCCGTTGTACTTCATCATCTGTGAAAATCTGCTTTGTGGTTTCGGGGATGGGTGCGGACGTGAGCAAATCGGAACACTGCTTTTGGATTATGTCAAGTTCCATTGCAAAGCGGTCAAGATGCCCCCACAGGTTTTTTATTGCGCCTTGGGTTGAGTAGCCCTTACCGCACCCGTCTATACAATCCTGCATTTGGTAAGATTTGATCTGATTGTATTTCAGCCCGCCCAATTTGGCGCAATGGTTATAGGCTGATTTGAGGGATGCCCGGTTAGCTTCTCCCAATTTGCAAGCCCGCTTGTCAAGCCATAGCTTGTAAAGTTCATCCAGCGTGATCTTATCCGCTTCAATGTCCCACGGAGTAGCGTTGAACTTTGCAAGCAGGATTAGACCATCTTCCCGCGTTGCTGTGTAGCCTATGGGTTTTTGCTGCCCAGATTTGCCCTCACGGACAACCCACGGTTTCCGCCTGTTCCCGGAAAGCCTTGTAACCGATCCGTACCGATTCGGGTTTTTCACAGAAATCACCGCCTGTTTCTTGCATTTTACACAGTTCGGCGGTATAAT
>OIIY01000493.1_pt1 | contig 7765 bp, 6 predicted proteins | sample 1583431 | NCBI WGS metagenome assembly OIIY01 (sample SAMN02674605, study PRJEB24791) | human gut metagenome, SKBSTL067 | isolation source: stool | host: Homo sapiens | place: USA | reverse complement strand
CCACCACACTGGGGGTGGTGCGTTCGCCCTCTGCGTTGGTGATAACGACGGGCTTGCCGCCCTCCACCACGGCTACGCAGCTGTTGGTGGTGCCAAGGTCAATACCGATCACTTTGCTCATTCTGGTCGTCCTCTCTGTTTTTGCGACGCGCATATTTTCTCATAGGTATCATATCGGTTCCGTATGACGATTCCTTGGAGCATTTGTAAAGATTTTGTGTTTCAGCCCGACTCGTTCTCGAGCAGCTGGCGGATGACGCGCTCTGTCTCATCCAGCCAGCTCCGGGCCGTCTCGTCGCCCTCCTTTTGGCGGATGAGGAAGCCCTGTTTTGCCTCGGCCAGCTGGGCCAGCGCCTGCTTGCGGGAGATATACTGCGTCTCATACTGGGCCACCCGGAGGCAGACCTGCGGCATATAGGCGATGTCGGGGGTGGAGGCGCAGAGCTTCTGGGCCTTGCGGTAGGCCCGCAGGGCTGCGCCCACGCCCTTGCCCTGTACCATGGCGTCGTCGCCCAGCGCCACCCATGCGGCTACGTCTCCGGCATCGGCGGCTTTTTTCCAGAACTTCCGGGCCTGCGCGGGGCTTTTGCGGCAGCCTTTGCCCTCGTAGAGCAGCTCGCCCATCATGGCGAGACCCTCGGCGCAGCCCTCCTCGGCGGAGAGCTGATAGAAGTGCATCGCGTCGTCCCAGCGGCCCTCGGCCATGGCCCGGTTCCCGGCCCGCAGCTCCTCTTCGCCCGGCTCGCTGGTGTCGTGGCCGGCATGGAGCAGGCCGTTGAGGAGCGAACAGTCCAGCGTGGCCGAGCTTGTCCACGGGTCGATGACCACACCGTCGATGTGGTCGGAGTCCAGCGCCGACTGCATGGCGGCAGACAGAAGCATTTCGGCCATAGGGCGGCTGGCGGTGCCCTTGTCGGCCTCCGCCGCCCGCACCGAGGTGAAGAGGGGCAGATAGCACCGGCCCTTCTGGGTGTGCAGGGTCCAGAACGGCAGGTCCTTGGCCTTTTCCGCCGGGACGGGGTGCTCGGCCCACGGGGCCGCGCCGTCCGGCTGGTCGGACGAGGCTTCCAGCGGCACCAGCACCCGGGTGTCCAGCTCGAGGGCGTAGTTGATGGCGTTCATCAGCGCCCAGAAGCTCTCCTCGTTCTGGCCCTTATAAAGCGCAGCCACTGCCCGCTCCACGGCGGGGCAGCCTGTGCCCAGCGGCCCATACTCCGGCAGCTTTTTGCGGTCTGCCGCGCCCACCGGGCGCAGCCGCAGCCGTGCTGTTCCATCCTTTGCCATAGCATCCACCATTCTTTCGTTTGAGATTCCTTTCCAGTATAGCAGGATTTTCCGTTTTTCTCAATCGGAAACATGGCATTCTGGTTTGGAATGCGCTATAATAAAAACTGTTTTGACTGAAATACATCAAAGAAAGGGAGAATCGAGCCTTGAATAAAATGCTTCGCTACCTCAGTGGCTATAAGCGCGAGAGCGTGCTTGCGCCGCTTTTCAAGATGCTGGAAGCCACCTTTGACCTGTTCGTGCCGCTTGTGATGGCCGACATCGTCAACGTGGGCATCGCGGCCCACGACTTCCGCTACATCCTCGTGCGGTGCGGCATCCTGCTCCTGCTGGCCTTCGTGGGTCTTGTCTGCAGCCTGACCGCCCAGTATTTCTCGGCCAAGGCCGCAGTGGGTTACGCCACCGGCCTGCGCCACGCGCTGTTTGAGCACATCCAGCGCCTGAGCTTCACCGAGATGGACACCATGGGCACCAGCACCCTCATCACCCGGATGACCAGCGACATCAATCAGGTGCAGAGCGGCCTGAACCTCTTCCTCCGGCTGTTCCTGCGCAGTCCCTTCGTGGTGTTCGGCGCGATGGTCATGGCCTTTACGGTCAATTTCCGCGCCGCCCTCATCTTCGTGGTGGCCATCCCGCTGCTGAGCGTCGTGGTCTTCGGCGTCATGGTCATCACCCGACCCCTGTATAAGGCGGTGCAGGCGCGGCTCGACCGCGTGCTGGGCCTGACCCGCGAGAACCTCACCGGTGTCCGCGTCGTCCGCGCCTTCGACAAGGAGAAGACCGAGGTGGACCGTTTCGAGGACGCCAACGAGCTGCTGACGAAGATGCAGCTCCATGTCGGCCACATCTCCGCCCTGATGAACCCGCTGACCTATGTCATCATCAACCTTGCCATCGTGGCGCTGCTGTATGTGGGCAGCATCGAGATCAACATCGGGGGCATGGCCTCCGGCGATGTCATCGCGCTGGTCAACTATATGAACCAGATCTTGATCGAGCTGGTCAAGCTGGCCAACCTCATCGTGCAGGTGAGCAAGGCGCTGGCCTGTGCAGGCCGTGTGCAGGCCGTGCTGGACACCGAGCCGGGCATGGAGTTCCCGCGGGAGCCTGCCGGTGAAGTCCCGGCGGAAAAGGCCGGCGACGCCGTCCGCTTCGACCATGTGGGCCTGACCTATCAGGGCGCAGGCGCACCCAGCCTCTCCGACATCAGCTTCACGGCCAAGCGCGGCCAGACCATCGGAGTCATCGGCGGCACCGGCAGCGGCAAATCCAGCCTCATCAGCCTCATCCCCCGCTTCTACGACGCCACCGAGGGCAGCGTGGAGATCATGGGCCGCCCCGTCCGGCAGTACCCCCGGGCCGACCTGCGGGGCAGGGTGGCCGTGGTCATGCAGAAGGCCCAGCTCTTCGGCGGCACCATCCGCTCGAACCTGCTCTGGGGCAACCAGAACGCCTCCGAGGCTGACCTCTGGGCCGCGCTGGAGACGGCGCAGGCTGCGGAGTTCGTCCGGTCCAAGCCCCTCGGCCTCGAAGAGCCGGTGGAGCAGGGGGGACGAAACCTCTCCGGCGGCCAGAAGCAGCGCCTGACCATCGCCCGCGCCCTGCTGCGCAAGCCGAAGATCCTGATCCTCGACGACTCCACCAGCGCCGTGGATACCGCCACCGACGCAAAGATCCGGAAGGCGTTCCGGGAGGAGATCCCCGGCACCACCAAGATCATCATCGCGCAGCGCATCTCCTCGGTGCAGGATGCCGACCGCATCCTTGTGCTGGACAATGGCCAGATCAACGGTCTGGGCACCCACGAGGAGCTGCTGAAGACCAACACGATCTATCAGGAAGTCTACAACAGCCAGACACAGGGCGGCAGCGGCGACTTCGACAAGCAGGGAGGTGAGCAGTAATGGCAGAACAGAAAGCAAAGGTCGTCCACGGCCCCGGCCCCCGCGGCATGGGAGGCCCGCGTCCGAAGGTCGAAAACCCGGGCAGACTGCTCAAGCGCATCATGGCTGAGGTGTTCCAGCACTATCTGCCCCACTGCATCCTCGTGCTCATCTGCATCGTGGTCAGCGCACTGGCCAACGTGCAGGCCAGCCTGTTCCTCCAGACCCTCATCGACGACTATATCATCCCCATGACCCAGCAACAGGACCCCAGCTTTGCGCCGCTGGCCGGTGCACTGATGCGGGTGGGCTGCATCTATGTGGTGGGCATCCTCGCTGCATGGCTCAATGCCCGCATCATGGTCAACGTCACGCAGGGCACCCTGCGCAATCTGCGCATCCAGCTCTTCACCCACATGGAGAGCCTGCCCATCCGCTACTTTGACACCCATCCCCACGGCGACATCATGTCCGTCTACACCAACGACGTGGATACCCTCCGTCAGATGCTCAGCCAGAGCATCCCCCAGCTGGTATCCAGCGCCATCACCATCGTTTCTGTCTTTGCCAGCATGTGTATGCTGAGCTGGCAGCTCACCATCGTCACCATGCTGATGGTGGCCCTGATGATGTTCTGCTCCAAGAAGATCACCCAGCAGAGCGGCAAGTTCTTCATCGCCCAGCAGCGCGACCTCGGCAAGGTGAACGGCTACATCGAAGAGATGATGGAAGGCCAGAAGGTCGTCAAGGTCTTTACCCATGAGCAGAAGACCCTCGAGGGCTTCCGCGAGCTGAACGATAAGCTCAAGGACAGCGCCAAGCAGGCCAACAGCTTTGCCAACATCATCATGCCCGTCACTGCCCAGCTGGGCAACATCAGCTATGCCATCTGCGCTCTGGCGGGCGCAGCCATGGCCGTCAGCGGCGTCGGCAGCGTGACGCTGGGCACCGTCATGGCCTTCCTCGCCCTGAACAAGAGCTTCAATATGCCCATCAGTCAGGTATCCATGCAGGCCAACAGTATCATCATGGCGCTGGCCGGTGCAGAGCGCATCTTCAAGATGATGGATGAACCCAGCGAGGCCGACGAGGGCTATGTCACCCTTGTCAACGCCAAGTACGATAAGGACGACACCCTCGTGGAGACCAGCGAACGCACCGGTATCTGGGCGTGGAAGCACCCCCACCACGACGGCACCACCACCTACCACAAACTGGAGGGCGACATCACCTTCACCGACGTCGATTTCGGCTATCTGCCGGACAAGACCGTCCTCCATGACATCAACCTCTATGGCCGTCCGGGCCAGAAGATCGCCTTTGTCGGCTCCACCGGTGCCGGCAAGACCACCATCACCAACCTCATCAACCGCTTCTACGACATTCAGGACGGCAAGATCCGGTACGACGGCATCAACATCCAGAAGATCCGGAAATCCGACCTCCGCCGCTCTCTGGGCATCGTGCTGCAGGACACCCACCTGTTCACCGGCACGGTCATGGAGAACATCCGCTATGGTCGGCTGGATGCCTCTGATGAGGAGTGCATCGCCGCCGCCCGTCTGGCCAACGCCGATGGCTTTATCAAGCGTCTGCCCGACGGCTACAACACCATGCTGACCGGCGACGGCGCGAACCTGTCGCAGGGCCAGCGTCAGCTGCTGGCCATCGCCCGCGCAGCGGTCGCTGACCCGCCGGTGCTCATCCTCGACGAGGCTACTTCTTCCATCGACACCCGTACCGAGGCTTTGGTGCAGCGCGGCATGGACGGCCTCATGTATGGCCGCACCAGCTTCGTCATCGCCCACCGCCTCTCCACCGTCCGCAACGCGGACTGCATCGTGGTGCTCGAGCAGGGCCGCATCATTGAACGCGGCAGCCACGACGAGCTGATCGCCAAGAAGGGCAAGTATTACCAGCTCTACACCGGCAATCTGGCCGAAAACTAAGCACACTACCACAAAAGCCGCCGTGCAGCCCTTCACAGCTGTACAGCGGCTTTTCTTGTGTTTCGTCGAATTTTATGGTATCCTGTAGGTGTCGGCCTTCCGACTCCATTAAATTGGGGAAGGGGGTGAAAGCACATGGATGAGATTCGTTCCTTTATTCTGTCCGTCGCAGCAGGTGTAGTCGCTGAATACATCTACAAGTGGCTTGGCGGATGGTTCAAGGCCGGTAAGCACTGATCCCCGCAAAACAGAAGCCCCGCGGTACTGCAATACCGTGGGGCTTCTGTTTGCTGAGTTTCAGGTGAGCACATGGAATACTCATCCGTTCCTTTATGGTTTTATTATATGCTCTCTCTGCAAAAAAGTCAAGTGCTTCGCATTTTTATCAGTTCAGATCGTGCTTTTTGCAGAGCTTCTTGCTCACCCAGTACATCCCGGCCCAGATGGCGATGGCGAGGATAAGGTACACCGGGTTCCGCAGCGAGCTGACCAGCGACTGGCCGAAGAGGGCCATCATTGCCACCATCACGGCCTTGCCGACCAGAAGGGTGAGCAGATAGCGCTTCTCGTCAAAATCCGAGATTCCGAAAGCCAGATGCAGAAACGCTGTGGGCGTGAAGGGCAGGACCGCCAGCATGAAGAGGGTGGCGGTGTCCACATGGCTGACCCACTGCTGGGCCTTTTTCAGCTTTTCGGAGCGGGAGGCCAGCTTCCAGAAAAAGCGCTTGACCACCCGCCGCCAGAACAGGAACACCACCGTGCCTCCGGCAGCGACGCCGACCCAGCTGTAGACAAAGCCCAACAGCCCTCCGTGGGCTGCGACGTTGAGGGCCACGATGGCAATGAGGGGCAGCGGCGGGAAGATGGACTCCACCATTGCCAGAAGGATAGGTGCCACCGGCCCCAGCCCCTCAAAGCTGTCCAGCAATGTCTTCCAGAATTCCAGCGTACCCAGCTGATGTATCCCGTCGATGAACATCGTTCCCATCGTGCCCGTACCCTTCCTTTCGCTTCCGCCCATTATTGAATCATAGTATATCCATCATCTATGACCGGGAGATGAACAAAATCTGAGCAATTTTGCCATTTTACAGCCTCATCTCTCCTATAACAACGGAACAGGCCCTCGTTTTCCTGCACGATTTTCTATTCTTAAGTATTCTGGGCCGCTTCGGCGGCCTGCTTTTCGGCCTTGATGCGCTGGCGTTCCAGATACTGGGCGCGCTGCCTTTTCCAGTTGGCCAGAGAGGCATCGTCCGGCATCTGGATGCAGCGGGCAAAGGCCCAGTGCAGGCCGTCCCGGCGGGACATCCGGTATTTCTGGAACACGCCCCGGCCTGCCTCGCCGCCCTTGCCCGCACAGACGGGGCACTGGGACAGGGTATACCAGCCGCTGCTCCCCTTTTTCAGCCAGACGTCGTCCGGCTGCAGAGCCGTGCCGCAGACCGGGCAGGCCATCGTGCCGATGACCGGGTCCAGCTTCCATGTGGACTGTTCCAGATAGCCCCGGAACACCTTGAAATCCCGGTAGTCGCCCGGTGTCGGGCAGAGGTTCTGGTGCAGCGTCTCGTCCTCGGTAGGGTAAGCGGCCAGCCCGGCCCGCAGGTCCAGCCTGCGGCAGATGTCGGCGGTGTAGAGGGTGTCAGACAAAGCATCGTGGAAGGGTCGCTCCATCGGGATGCCCATCCGGGTGACGACGCTCTCCAGCTTCATCCCCTCGCCCTCTTTGCGGGGATGCTCCCGCAGGAAGATCTGCTGCAGGTCGTACCAGACCGTCGGGCGGCTCTCGTCGAGGTTGCACAGGAAGAGGTTCTGCTTGAGCACCGGCACATCATCCAGCCCCCACTCGGCAAACTCGGCATCGGGGCCGCACCACTTCATGAAGCGGCGGAGGCCCTGAAGGATGGGTTCGCCCTTGTCGAGGTCCTCCTGCGTCAGACCGGTGACTTTGGCGATGTGGTGCTGCAGGCTGCGGAAGATGCGGGGACGGAGGTGGATGGAGAAGGTATCCAGCACATTGGCGTCCTCGTCGATCTTGACAGCGCCGATCTCGATGATCTCGCCCCGGAGCGTCTGCTGGACGCCATGGTAATTGAAGGTAAAGGGCTTATAGCCGATATTCCACTCCAGATCGAACAAAACTAAGTTGCGCGGCATTTGCGTTTGGTATCCTTTCACAAAATGAACTTCTCGATGGCCTCAGCCACACCGTCGTGGTTGTTGTCGGCCTCCGTCACATAGTCGGCGGCCTCCTTGACGGGCGGCTCGGCGTTCTGCATGGCCACGCCCACACCGGCATAGCGGATCATGGAGCGGTCGTTGAGGCCGTCGCCGCAGGCCATCAGGTTGTCGCGGGTCAGGCCCATCTCTTCCAGCAGACGCTCCGGCACGTCGGTAAACACGGCGTCCATGGCGGCCGCGTGATCCGCCCGGAACCGCAGGTAGGTGTTGGTGCGGCAACGGGGCCCGGCTCGCCACACGCCGATGCGGGCCACCGTTTTGGAGCGCATGCGGCGGAACTCCTCCGGGTTAGCGGGGGTGGGCACGTCGATAATCTGGCGGAAATCTACGGCGGACAGGTCGCGGACCTCTCCGCTCTCCACCGCGCCGGAGGCCGGGGGGACGGGAGCGGCGGACTGTGCG
>OIIY01000472.1_pt1 | contig 7936 bp, 8 predicted proteins | sample 1583431 | NCBI WGS metagenome assembly OIIY01 (sample SAMN02674605, study PRJEB24791) | human gut metagenome, SKBSTL067 | isolation source: stool | host: Homo sapiens | place: USA | reverse complement strand
CGCTTTTCCAATCAAGGTACAAGCTGTCGGAAGCGTCATTGTACTGTTTTAGCTGCTTTTCTGCCTGTTTCAAGGAATGGGATAATCTCTTGCTTTCCCGGTTGATAACAGGCGCGTTGTTAATCCGTTCAATTTCTTCTGCAAGCCGATCTACAAGGGCAATTTGCATTTGCAACGCTGCCAATACCGCGTTTTCCAACTTGTCTTGCCGGATAGAATGTTTGCTGCAAATCTTCTTATCGGTGTAGCTACGGCAAGAGTAGTAGGCAATATCACGGGCGGTTTTGCGCCGCATGGCCTTTTTGCAATCCGCGCAACGGACAAAGCCGGACATGAGATAGACTTCCTGTTTGCCGGGGGCTGTCCTTGTGTCGCGCTTATGTAGGGCTTGCGCTTTCTCGAATGTTTCCCTGTCAATAATCGCTTCGTGTGTGTTGGGGACGACAAACCATTCTTCTTCGGGGACGTTGATCTGCTTGTGTACTTTGTAGCTTATTACGCGGTTACGGCCTTGCACCATTACGCCCGTATAAACTTCATTTTGCAATATCCTTGCAATCGTGCTGGCAGACCACAAACCATCGTTTTTGTCGGAATTAGGGTTGTTATACTTAAAGCCTTTTTTCTTCTTATAGGCTTCGGGGTTCGGCTCTCCCATTTGGTTAAGCCGCTTTGCAATCCCCATTTTACTGTACCCCTCATTGACAAACCAATGGTAAATGCTTTTGACAACTTCCGCTGCTTCTTCATCTACAATCAAGCTGTTTTTGTCGTTTGGGTCTTTCTTGTAGCCATAAGGGGCAAACGCGCCTATGAACTCGCCGCGCTCCCGTTTCATCTTGAATGTTTTGCGGATTTCTTCGGAAGTGGTCGCGGCAAACTGCTCATTGAACATTCCCCTAATAGGTACTTCAAGACCGCTTGCAGAATGGGGGTTAGCGTAAGTGTCAATAAATGGCGTGCCTGTGCAAATAAACCTTGCGCCGTGAATGGGTATGAACTCCTCCAAAAACTTTTGTTGATCGGCAAGGTTGCGGAAACCGCGTGCAAGGGATTTGATAATCATGCAGTTTACTTCTTTGCGGACAATGCAGCCCTCAAGCCGTTTGAAGTTTGGTCGCGCTGTGTCGGTGCCTGTCAATCCGTCGTCGGCAAACACGTCTACAATCACATAGGTTCCCGGCTCAAAATAGCTGTCTACAAAGTCGCGGAGTATCTTTTCTTGGTTGATAACACTCTCGCTTTCGTCCTCGTTGTCGTCCTCTCTGGATAGTCGAATGTATAGCCCAATTTTCCAAAACGGCTCTGCATAACTGCGTGCCATTTTGTCTTTGCGTATGCGGGGCATTATACCTCCTTTCCCCCTATAATTACGAGTTAATTATACCATTTTCGCCCCGTAATCACAAGGTCTTTACCCGTAGAGTTAGGGAAAGTCGGCGGTTATTTCAGACTTAAAAAGTAATCACACAATGATTGCTTTAGCGTTCTATCCTCTGCGACAAACCGTATTCTTACGGGTGTATCACCACAAAGAAAACAGTATGGATTTACAATCTGCTCAAAGTAGCTTTGCATTTTCTTTGCTGCTGGCAAAGAACTGTCAATATGGATATTACGAATATCAACCAAAGTGCTGCGGTCAACCTGTGTAATATCAACATTTCTCATTTGTTGAAGTTGTAACTTGGTAATCATCTTCTTTCCCTCCCGGTTAGCGGCATAGTACAGAATATGCGCTCCGGCTTGTACGATATGAGAAATAAGGCTGAAACGGGCGGTTGTTAGCTGCAACCTCACGGGAGTTTCACCCCGGCCCATGCTTATGGGTGCGCCGCGCAATACTTTGAGGGTGTTCAACGCGGGAGTATCATTGTGCCGCCTTGTATGTCGTCGCCCACAAGCTGCTAAACCTGTTTTACGGCGCGGTAGTTCTCGCTCGGCTTTTCCCCTATGGGGAAAAGCTGTCATGGCGTACCCGCCGACTGGCTCGGTACAGACGGAATGTACCCGTTTGCCTGTTATGCTGCGCACCAAAGGCCGCTTTCTTTGTCAAAGAACAATAGGCTTTGTCGGCCTGCAAAAGCACATCAACAGCGGATATGCTTTTGCGGAACGACAAATAGCCCATAACGGGAAGCGTGGAAAGGGGACACGCTCCCCGCATGGGCTAAAAGATTATCCTACATGAAAAGCAAGGGTGCGGGTAATAAGGCGCACTTGCAGCCTGTTACGCATTTCCTCGTCCACATAGGAATAGGTATTGCCCGCGTCGTCTTTCAGCGTGCGGGTACAAAGTTTCGCTATGTAACCCTCGTAGTGCTTCAAGATCGCGCACATGGCGGTTGTGTCGCCGTTTGCCGCTGCGGAAATGACAGGGAACGGCAACAGATTTTCAGATTTCCTAACGGTATTCATCATCTGCTTTTCCCTCCAAATACTGTTTGATTTTCGCAAGCGCGGATTTCCTGTGCCGGAAAACCGTCGTGCGTACAACATTCAGCAGTTCGCCAATTTCCGCGTCGCTCATATCCAAGAAGTAGGACAAAAGGATAATGTCGCGTTTCCTTTCGGGCAAAGCGTTAAGGGCTTCGGCAAGCAGTTCATTTTTGACGAGTACATCAAAGCCGGACACTTGAAAACGGAAATAATCGCTTTCGTATTCGTCCGTTGTGAAAAGCTGCGCGAGTTCGCTTTCGCTCAAATCCGAAAAAGTAACTTCGCGTGCTGCGCGTTTCGCAAGAGTGCGGCGGTGGCTTTTCGCTTCGCCGACCAAAGTTTTCTTTGCTAATGCGTCGTACTGATGTTGTATTCTTTCCTTGTCGGAAGAAGATAGCTCCATAGAGTTCACCTCCTTCCCGCGTGGAGTAGAGGACGGGAGTTAAGGGCTTGTCCTCTCTGCCCCTTTCGCTCCGTACCCGTTCGGGAGATGGCTCTTGAGTGCGCTTTTCAGAAAAAAGTTGAAAAAAGCAAAATGCGCCCGTCCGCAAGACGCGGACGGGCGCAAAGGAAATGTAAGCAGTAGCTAAATGTATTGACAGTTCACATTCATAGCCGGAATATCCCGCTTGCGGAGCATAGCTTTTTTTGACCGCAAAGCATTAGGCGGGTTACAGTAAATAAAAATGGACACGGCGATACCTCCCCGATACCGCCGTATCCTTAAAAAAGGGCGACTTTAATACACTACCCGCAATCCATTCTATAATAGGGAACAGCGGCTTTTGCGCAATATTAAATAAAAAAGCCGATAACACATAGGTTTTTTGACCTAATGCGTTATCGGCTCTGCGTCTATGCGTCTGGCACTTTTAATCATTTTTTTTTGAATTTATTATATGTGTTAGCTAACTGTCCACAAGCCGCGTTAATCTCTCTGCCATGAGAAACTCTCATAGTAACTTCAAGTCCTGCTTGCTCTAATTGATGTTTGAATGCAACTATTTCCCGTTTCTGTGGTGCTTTAATTCTTGAATTGCTTGTTGGGTTGTATTGTAACACGTTAATCATAACTTTTTTGCCCCGAAACCATTTTGCAAGTTGTCTTACATCTGAGGGCCGGTCATTTATACCCGGTAAAAGCAAATACGCAAAGACAATTTTGCGATTATGCCTTTCAGAATAGGATAAGGCTTGCTTAACAACATCTTCAATAGCATATATGCGCATGTGAGGAATAATACGATTTCTTGCAGATTGTGTTGCTGCGTGTAAAGATATTGTCAACTGAATTTTAAGATGTTCCTCGCGCAATTTTTTTAATTGATCGACCGGACCAACTGTTGATATGGTAATGCCGTCGGTTGGAAAGTTGAGCCCATATCTATCTCGGAGAATATGGATTGCTTTTATCAAGTTGTCATAATTGAATAAAGGCTCTCCCATACCCATAAAAACGATACGGTTTACTTTTCGACGCAACAATATAATCTGTTGTACGATTTCTGACGATGTTAGATTACGAACAAAGCCATTTCGCCCGGACTCACAAAAAATACAACCAACAGGACAACCGACTTGTGTGCTCACGCAAACAGTTCCACCATCTCGCCGCTTGATAAAAACCGTTTCAATGTATTTGTTGTCTTTCAGTTCGTAAACATACTTTTCAGTATCACTGCTTTTGCAAATATTTTTTACCAACATTGATAGATTTTTTTTGCGTGGTAATTGCTTATATAATTCTTCATATAAGGCTTTTGCTTCATTCTCGCCAATAACTTCCGACATTTCTTTGTAAGTAAATCCGTATGGATCATTCCGTACTTCCGCAGGCGTATATTTAGGTAAACGTTTCATTTTTATATCCTTTCTTCTAAATAATAAAAGTTTGTTTTTCTGTATTTTTGATTACAATCTCTAATTTTTCTACATCAATGATATGCGTCAATTTGCATTTAGGGCAGAAAAGAGGAAAATCTTTTAATACAGTATTATGAAATACTTGAACTCTCGTCTTTCCGTTACAAATCGGACATTTTATCCAATATTTTTTAAGCATTATATTTCACTCGTCCTTTTTACACAAAAAAATGCAGGTCAATCCTCAACATGAGCATTGACCTGCATTTATAATGCACAGAGCAGTACAACAAAACTAAGGCATAGCTTGCACTATGTCTATACTATATCTATACGTCGTTAGTTTTTTGTATAGCATCCGCAAAATAAGCATGACAAAAAAGCCCATGTTGAAAATGGGAAAATCCTTTTTTTCAATGCTTATCTAATACGCATGCTATGCAACATAAACGCCGCCTCCTTTTACATAAATTTTATTTTATCAGAAAATCAGTCTACTGTCAATACACAACAGGAAGTATTTAACCTAATGATATGAATTGTGTGGACATATCCAAAAAGAAAGGTGAACTGTAAAATGTAACAGGGTGAATGAAAATGGCAAAAAGACCCGTACCATTGTACGACTTTAAGGCTTTCGGGGCAGCTATAAAAGCCGCGAGAAATGAATACGGCGAGAGCCGCAAAAAGGTAAGCGACGAGTTATATATTTCCCCGCGCTACCTTGCGAATATCGAGAACAAGGGACAACAGCCGAGTTTACAGGTATTCTATGACCTTGTAACCCGGTATCATATTTCGGTAGATCAATTTTTCTTCCCGAACAGCAATGCGGAGAAATCCACCGGGCGGCGGCAGCTTGACGCGCTGCTGGACGGTATGAGCGATAAAGGCATACGGATTGTAACCGCAACAGCAAGGGAGATAACGGAAGTCGAAAAAGCAGAGGATTAACCTCACAATATGAGAAATCGGGAGATTGCAGCGCATGGCGGCTGCAATCTTTTTTTGCGTCCAAAATCAAAGGAACGCGCAACAAATACCGCCTTTCGGTGGGGGTATGGAGTAGATAGCAAGCACAGCAAACGAGTACCCGTTTGCGAAAAATGCTTTTTGGGATAATCCCAAACCCTTATACCGAAAGGCGGCGCGGAAATGGAAAACCGAAAGAGAAATATCCAAATGAAGTTTTACGTTACGGAAGAAGAAAAGCGGCTGATCGACGAGAAGATGAAGCAGCTTCCCATAAAGCAGTATGGGGCATACTTCCGTAAAATGGCGATAGACGGGTATATTCTTGTCGTTGACCGAAGCGACACAAAAGCATATATCCGGGAACTGCAAGCGGTGAGCCGGAACATCAACCAAATTGCCAAACGCGCCAACGCGACGGGGGCGGTTTACCAGCAGGACATTGAGGATATAAAAAAGGCGGTGGACGAGATATGGCGGTTACAAAGACGCACCCTATTAAATCAACCTTAAAGGCCGCAATAGACTATATCTTAAATCCCGAAAAGACAGACGGGAAGCTGCTTGCGTCCTCTTTCGGCTGCGGGCTGGAAACCGCCGATATTGAGTTTGCATGGACGCGGGAAGCTGCCGGAGATCGCGGCACACATTTAGGGCGGCACTTGATACAATCCTTTGCGGTGGGAGAAACCACACCGGAAGAAGCGCACAAAATCGGCATGGAACTTGCCGGGGCGGTATTAGGCGGCAAGTATGAGTTTGTTTTGACAACTCACGTCGATAAAGACCATCTGCATAATCACTTGATTTTCAACGCGGTTAGCTTCGTTGACTACAAAAAGTACCATTCCAACAAGCAAAGCTATCACTTTATCCGGCGCACCAGCGACAGGATATGTAAAGAGCATGGGCTATCCGTCGTCGTACCGGGACAGGACAAAGGGAAAAGCTATGCGGAATATGCCGCCGAAAAACAAGGGACAAGTTACAAAGCCAAGCTGAAAACGGCGATAGATACTCTCATTCCCCAAGTGAAAGATTTTGACGAACTGCTGCGCCGCTTGCAGGAAATGGGGTATGAAATCAAACAGGGCAAATATATTTCTTTCCGCGCTGCCGGACAGGAACGGTTTACCCGCGCAAAGACGCTCGGCGCGGCCTATACGGAAGAAGCGATAAAGGAACGTATCAAGGGCGTATATATCGCCAAGTCAAAACCGCTGCGGGAAGATAAGAAAATCCGGCTTGTCGTCGATCTTGAAAACAGTATCAAAGCCCAACAGTCGGCGGGCTATGAACGGTGGGCAAAAATCCATAATCTGAAACAGGCTGCTAAAAGCATGAACTTCCTAACCGAAAACAAGATTGAGTATTATAGCGAACTTGAAAGCAAGATAGCCGATATTATGACCGCTCATGACGCGGCGGCAAAGGCGGTTAAGGAAGTGGAACAGCGTATGTCTGATTTGTCGCTGCTTATCAAGCACACCACCACATACCGACAGTTAAAACCGATTTACGATGAATACCGAAAATCGCCGGACAAGGAAAAGTATCTGCGGGGGCATGAAAGCGAAATTATCCTGTTTGAAGCTGCGGCAAGGGCATTAAAGGAAATGCAGATAAAGAAGCTGCCCGATCTCGCCGCGCTGCGCAAGGAGTATAGCAGCTTAAACGACAGGAAAAGCAAATTGTATGAGGATTACCGCCAAGCGAAAAAGCAAATGCAGGAGTACGGCATTGTCAAAAAGAACGTCGATAGTATTCTTTACCCGTCCCAAAGCAAGACGCGGGAGCAGGAACGATAAGAGGTTACAGTAGAAAAAGTCATAATTTTATTGTAAAATAGAATTGCCTGGAAAGGAGTATCGCAAATGGATAACGACAAATTGCAGCTTTTTGAAAACAAAGCAATCAGAACGGCATGGGACGAGGAAAAGGAAGAATGGTACTTTTCCATTGTTGATGTTGTCGCGGTTTTGACCGACAGCCCCAACCCTCAAACCTACTGGCGCGTAATGAAAAAACGCTTAAAAGACGAGGGAAATGAAACCGTTACAAACTGTAACGCTTTGAAAATGACCGCTGCCGATGGGAAAAAGCGGTTGACCGACGTTGCGACAACGGAACAGCTTTTGCGTATCATTCAGTCTATCCCCTCACCGAAAGCAGAGCCGTTTAAGCTGTGGCTTGCGGAAGTCGGGCGGGAACGGATAGAAGAAACCATAGACCCGGAACAGGCCATTGATCGCGCCCTTGAAACCTATCTGAAAAAGGGATATACCCGCGAATGGATTAACCAGCGGTTACAGGCAATCCAAGTGCGGAAAGAATTAACCGACGAATGGCAAGACCGGGGCGTGAAAAAGGGCGTTGAATATGCGATACTCACCGACGAGATCACCCGCGCATGGTCGGGAATGACGACGCGGCAATACAAAAAGCTGAAAGGCTTAAAAAAAGAAAATCTGCGGGATAACATGAGTACAACGGAAATCATCTTAAATATGCTCGCGGAAACCTCTACAAAAGATATTTCCCAAGCGTCCAAGCCGGAAACCTTTGAAGAAAACATAGAGGTTGCCCGTCGCGGCGGGAATGTCGCCGGGATTGCAAAACAAGCCCTTGAAGCGGAAACGGGCAAGCCCGTTATCACTTCCCA
>OIIY01000468.1_pt1 | contig 8003 bp, 9 predicted proteins | sample 1583431 | NCBI WGS metagenome assembly OIIY01 (sample SAMN02674605, study PRJEB24791) | human gut metagenome, SKBSTL067 | isolation source: stool | host: Homo sapiens | place: USA | reverse complement strand
CTTTGCCCCGCAGGGCAAGAGGGAAGAACAGGACTTGTCCAGTTCCCTCTTGCTTAATTCAGCCAAATTAATGCTGCACGAAAGCAGCGTTGATTCGGATGAATGCGGAGCTATTAACAGGAGGCATAAATCAAAAACAAGCCTCCGTCATTTGCTCTATTCTGCTTAAAGCGTAGAAAGCAAAATCATTCGTCAATTTCAAGGTTTTTATCCTCGCCTTTGGGCTTCGGGTGCTTCTTTTCAAAATCCTGATAGGTTTGAAAATCCATGTGCGAGCGCACAAACTCCCGAACGTCCGAAGTGCGGTAATAGGTCTTATGACCTACCATAAAGAAAGGGAGCTTCTTACTTGTGCGATACCTCTGTAATGTTCGGCACGATACTTTCAGGAGAAAGGCTAAGTCCTGATTGTCAAGTAGCTTCTCGTCAGGGTCGAATACTTCATTGGTATTTATCAGGGATTTCAAGTCTTGCCCGATTTCACTCAATTTCTTGGATAGCTTTTGCATCCATGTTTCAAAATCTTCATTGTTGATATACATATTGCTTCATTTTTCAAATTAAACATTCTTGTTTTCAATCGATTGACGAAGCAAAGGACGGAAGAACGAAGCAAAAAAAATACAGAGGTCTGGTATATACCCCTGTATTTGCTTTTTCAAGAAATTAAATATCAACAACTTACAAAATCATCTTTTCCCATCTTTATTTTTGCCCTTTTCAGATTTACGTCTATTATACTCTTTTGTCAGGGCGGTTTTCATGGCATCGAGTGTTCTGGTCAGGTTGTAAGGCTTGCGTTTGAATAATTCCCTTTGACAATCATAAATATCATTGAATCTAAAGTCAAAAGCATGTTCAAATGTGTTGGAGTAAGCTATGGTTGAAGGATTTTCCCCTGCTTCATCTTCAATACCCTCTAACAACTTTAACGAAGTTAGAATTTCTGCCATACCCATAATCCCCAGATTTGGGGATTTGGGGATAAGGGATAACATAGATTTGAATGCTAGCTGTTCAACTTGCGGAAATTGTTCAGGATAGCAGATTTTGAGTTTCAGCAAATCAATTTCAGATTCAAGAAATAGTATCGCTTTCCTTTGAAACATTTTTTTAAGCTTATTTTTTTTCCAACTCGTAAAGAGATGATGATTCCAAAGAATCAAGCTCAATACGAGTTCTATTTAGCATCCGAAATACTTCAGGATAGCTTTGTTGAGATTGACTGATTGTTGTTATCTGTTCTACAAAAGACTTATAGGCATTTTGCATTTGTTCGTCTGTAACATGTGAATTTTCAGATAATAAACTGAATAATTCCAAACTGTTTTTATTCATAACAGACTCTATTTATAACTACTTTTCACACCATAATCAGCGTCCTGATTATTCAGAGATTTACTGCTTGAGCTATGAGTTTTTCCAAAGCTGAAATTCCACGTAAGAGTAGCTACAATAGTCTGAGAAGCATTACTAAAACTCTCTCTTCTAAAAGGAGCTAGAGCATTCTTGTTTTCCATTATACTTCGGGAAACATTCTTAAAAGGATTGAATGCACCTATGCCGAACGAAAAACTATTTGCATTGTATTGAACGGCTAAGTAGTGGTAATTGCCGTTCTTAATAACGGTTTCACCATATAACATTTCTTCAAACGGCTGTATCTGACCGATAAACATCCATTTTTTATACATTGCCAACACATTTGCGCTATAATAAAAATTAGAGTGTGTATGCGAATAGTTGTTTCCTTGACTGCTGAAATGATTGTATCCGCCTGTAAGCGAAAACTGTAAGATGTTCTTTATCATGCCCAACTTTAAGGTCATTTCTGCATTATACTTGCTCCAACTTTTCATATTTTCAGGTATTATAAGGAAGATGTCACCTTGTCGCTTTATTGACTCCATGATAGGGTTGTGCTTATAATGATGTCGTAGGTTTACATTGAGCGTAAACAAGCCTTTTTTGTTTTCGTAAAAAAGGTTGTTGTTCAGGTTGCGATAAGGTTTCAATGACAAGTTTCCTTTTTCGGCAAGATAAGGGTCAAGTCTAATTTCCGTATCGGTTAATTCAATCAAAGTCGGGTTTGTTTGACTCATCTCCACATCGTAACGAATAAAAGAATTTTCACTTAGCCTGTATCCAAACATGGCTTTTGGCAGAAGATTATAATAACTCTTATCGATTGAGCTATTGGATAGGTGTACCCGATTAACTCTAAGCCCCAGAGAATAGCTGAGATTATCTTTACTGTGATTCCATTCTGTAAAGACGGAAGATTCAGCTTGATTCAAATTCGACTCGAAAGTTCCATTTTGTCGAACTTCTTGTTGAGTAAACGATTGAATGTGCTTTGCTCCAAGTTTCAAACTACCATGAGTAAAACTTTTCTCGTAAATACCTTCTGCAATCAGTGAATATTTGTCGGAAACCAAATTGAATTGCTCCCTGAAAAGCGTATCAATATTGTCGTATTCTATGTAATTACGATGTGTTTCAACTTTAGAATAACTCCCGACAAGGTTAGTATAAATTTTTTGCCGATTTTTCAAACCAAGTTCATAATATAAATCTACTGTTGGCGTGTTGATTTTCTGACTAACACCATCAAATATTCTGCCTACATCTACACCTTTTTCTTTCAGGCTACTTCTAAAGTCATTATGCGGATGGTTTGTCAAAGCATACTTTAATTTTGCATTGAAGAATGTCGAATCGCTTTGTTGATAGTTGTACCCTAAAGTGACATCATGCATCTGATACGAATAATCTCCGCCTTCCCCGATTTCATCTCTCTGCAACATAGGTGAATTTTCAAATTGATAGCTTCCTGTACGTGTCCGATTATTGCTGTTGATTTTCTGAAAAGCAGCGGTGTAGTTCAGTGCATATTCCGACTTGCCTTTATTAAACTTGGCGAAAAACACATCGCCACCCGCCAGAATATTCAGGGAGTTCATCAAGTCCACACCAATAACACCACCCTTATCGTCCCTTGTAACAATATAATTGACAATTTTAGATGCTTCTCCGTACCTTATTCCTGCATAATCCGAATATTCAACCCTCCTGATTTGACGCGGTTGCAGAGTCAGTATCTCTTCCGATGTGGCATTTACGTCATTGATTTGCAATATGACTTTTCCACCGTCGGAAGATGAAATCGTGTTTGCCATCGGATTGATGTTTATTCCCGGAAGCATCATTGTATTTAATAGTTGCATTCCGTTTGCCGAATGACTAAGTTGTAATTTTGTCGGAAAAACGATTCGCTGATTTATTTTGCTTATTGTAGATGAAGCTGAAATAACAACTTCACCAAGGGACAGTGCACTTTCATTCAAGAACACATCTATTTCTACTGTTTCAGCAAGATTTTGTAGCAATATCTTTTTAGGCTCAAAACCCATACAAGATACTGACAATACATAATCATTCGGAGAAAGGTTCATAAATTCAAATCTCCCAATAGAATCACTTGTAGTTCCTTGTAAAAATATAGAATCCTGTTTAAATAGAACAATATTAGCATATTCAACAGCATCTTGTGTACCTTGACTAAGTATCCTTCCTGAAATGTTAATTGATTGTCCAAAAGCATTCAAGTTACCGAACAGAAAAAATACGATAAGATATAATAAATGTTTTTTATTTAAGTCCATACTTGTTTTCTTATAAATGAGATATAGACACAGATATAATACCTGCATCACAATCTTGATTAATAAATGATAATAGAAAATTTGCCCTCAGAAGAATTGAAGGCTATAAGAAAACTGAGAAAGGATTCTCAGTATAGACTATGAACGTATTCTAAAAGTACGTGCTAATGCACTCTGTAAGTTCGACATAACTTGTTGTTCTAAATTCCATGCAAAGATAGTCATTTATTTCAAAAAAAGTAATATCTTCGCACTAGAGCTATTTGAAACAATGGAAAAGTAAAGCAAACCAAAGAGTTTCGCTTGTTTCTAAACCATTACCTATTCTACTTTTTCGGTTTATTAAACACTTGTTGCATAGCAGGATACAAAATAAACTCATCTTATTGATGAAGGCTTCCATGATGATGATAGTCACGACGGGGAACAGTTCGCGGTTCTCTTTTATACTGTCAATCTCGAAGACGATGAACCGCTTGCCGAGCAGATCGATGTTCTCCGTGGAGTTGAGCAGGAAGTCGTAACGTCCGCCCCGGTAATACTGCCGCATGGTGGTGAGCATGTTGTCGATGTTGAAGTCGGACTTCTCCACCTTGATGTCGCGCTGCGCCAGTTCCGTGCGGTAGTCGTCGCGCATATACTCGTAGAAAGTGTTGAACGACGGCACGATGCTACGGTCGGATTGGATACGCTCGATGTAGGCACTCACGGCACTGCCCAGTTCGCCGCTCTCCGTCTTCGTCACCTTGTCGTCCTCCGATTTCCAGAGCGTAAGAAGCAGGGTCTTGATGCTGTCCTTCTTCTCCACATCGAAGATGTAATCATCGGTGTAGAACGGGTTGAATGATATGGGCTTCTCTTCCGTGTAGGTGAAATACACGCCGTCCACTCCGCCTGTCTTGCGCCGGATCATGCCGCACAAGCCCTGATAGGAGTTTCCCGTGTCCACCAATACCACATGTGCGCCTTGCTCATAATATTGGCGCACGAGGTGGTTCATGAAGAACGACTTGCCGCTGCCCGAAGGACCCAGCACGAACTTGTTGCGGTTCGTGGTGATACCCCGCTTCATCGGAAGGTCGCTGATGTCGAGGTGCAGCGGTTTCCCTGTGAGCCTGTCCACCATCTTGATGCCGAAGGGCGAGAGCGAGCTGCGGTAGTTAGTTTCCTCCGTGAACAGGCACACCGCCTGTTCGATGAAAGTGTGGAAACTCTCTTCCGCCGGGAAGTCCGCCGCATTGCCGGGTATCGCCGCCCAGTAGAGTGTAGGGCAGTCGATGGTGTTGTGGCGCGGCACGCACTCCATGCTTGCCAGCTGGCTGCCCACGTCGTTCCTTATGTGCTTCAGTTCCTCCGCGTCGTCGCTCCACGCCATGACGTTGAAGTGCGCCCGTACCGAGGTCAGCCCGTAGGACCGGGCTTCGTTCAGGTATTGGTCTATCCACTCGCGGTTGATGCTGTTGCTCCTTGAATAGCGTGAGAGCGACTGCATGTTACGGGCGGACTTCTCGAACTTCTGCAAGGCTTCCTCGCTGTTATTTATCAGCACATACTGGTTGTAGATATGGTTGCAGGAGAGCAGCAGCCCCACCGGGGAGGCGAAGGAGAGGCGGCAGTCGCTCCGGTCGGTGGAGAGCTTCTCGTAACGGGTGTCGGTAGCCACCTTGCCCGGCAGGTCTTCCGCGTCGGAGAGGGTGTGCAGACACAGGCGGTTGTCGCCGATGCGCATCTCCCTTGCCGAAAGTTCGATGTCCTGCAAGGTGATGTCACCTTCCGGCATGAGCGAGAAGTAGCGTTCTACCAGCCCCGCCTTACCCTCCGTCCCCACAATCTCGTCGGTGGAGAGGCGGCGCAACCTGACAAGCCCGCTGTCGTTCATGATACGCTCGAACTGTTCGCAGGCTTCCATGAACTTGGTCGTGGTTTCCCTGTCCAGCTCTTTCGGGATGATGTGCCCTCGGCACAGCGTGCTGAAGTTGCTCTGCATCCGGCTACGCTCCTTCGTCGTCTTGGTCAGGTAGAGGTAGCAGGTGTGTTTCAGGTACGGACGCTCGTTGAAGTGACGCTCGAAGCTCCGTGAGAGGAAACTCATGTCGTCCTTCTGAAGCTCCGGCTTGTAGCGTTCCTTGATAAACCAGTCCTGCTTGTGAACGACGGAGTAGTCCGGCAGCACCTTGATCGCCTTGCACCAGCAGCTGTGTATTGCCTCGTACTCCGCGCCCGTCACGGTGTAAAGCTCCGGCAGCTCCACCTCAAAAGCCACCGTGATGTCGGCGTCCTTTGAGATGATGCAGCCATGCTCCACCGCAAGCAGGGGAAACTTGTTTTCCAGTGTTGTCATTTTTGATGTATTCCTCATTGTCTTTCTTCCTTTCGTTGTCGTTTGAACAGACGGGTTATCCGCCGCCGGTTGATAAGGTATCGGGGATGGCTCCGTGACGCTCCCAATTTCATCAGCCCGTGTTCGCCGTACCGGGCGTTCAGCGCGAAGGTCTGCCACACAAGGAGGGAGGACGATGCCGCGCCGAAGCCGATACATATCCACTGGTCGATACCGACCATGTAGAGGATGACGAACAGGACGAAGAGAGCCAGCAGACCTCCGCAGAAGATGAAGAGGTACTGTGCCTTCAAGCCCTTGAACTCTACCGGACGGCCGATACCCTTGTTTACCGGGTATTCAGCCATACATTATTACATTAAAGGAAGAATGAGCGCAGGATGGTGGCGGCTACAATCAGGAAGATACACGCGCCGAACCAGCTTGCTGCTGTTTTTGAGGTGTCGGGGTCACCCGATGAGAATTTTCCGTACACTTTCACGCCCCCGATAAGCCCGACGACCGCGCCGATGGCGTATATCAGTTTAGTTCCGGGGTCGAAATAAGAACTCACCATAGAGGTGGCTTCGTTGATGCCCGCGATGCCGTTTCCCTGCGCGAAAGCGGAGGCGGTTGCGGCGATGACAAGTGCCGCGGAGAGGATTGCTTTTCTGTTTTTCAAGATGTTCTTGTTCATAAACTGTTCTTGTTTTTTGCCGTCAAAAGGGTGGATGGTCCTTTGTCGGGCGGTTGATACTCGGTTACTTTTCTTTGGTTTAGTGGGTTGCCCGTTTGTTTCTACGGACTTGGGTGTGTCCGTTGCGGACCGGCTGTACCTTGTACCGCCGTGCGCGTGGGTGATGCCGTCTTACGTTTTCATTTTCATTCTTTTTTAGTCGTTATACATAGTTGCGGATGTCGAAGTCCTCAATATTGTCCGGGACGACAAAATCCTTTTTCGGTTTCTTCAGCCGGATTTCGATAAGCCCCTTGATGCGGATGCTCATTTCAGACGAGCCGGTCATCAGCTTCTCGTACAGCTCCGTCCCTTCCATGTCGGTGAAGACCTTTGCCGCCCGCTCCCGTTCCGTCGTTGTCGCTTCCGGGTTCTTGGCGGTTCTGACCGCATCGTCTATCTCGTCGAAGCTGCTTCCGGATGCCCTCGGCGCGTCGGGCGTTTCTTCCTCCGGCTCGTCCTCCCCGAACTCCAGTTCCGAAGGCGTGAGGCTCGTGAAGGTTTCGTCGAGTTTATCCTCCGGGATTTGGGCGGGACGGGACACGGTTTCCGTGTTTCCGTCGTCAAAAGTAGCCTCTTCCTCCGTCAGCTCAATGCCTTTTTCCGAAGTGGCGGCTTCTTGCGTCGGTATGGCAGCGGTTGTCCGGGTGGATGCCATCCTGAAACGGCTCTTGCCGATGATGTCCGCCTTTTCCGCAGGGACTTCCTCGTGTGCCGCTATGCGTTTAGCCTCATTCCCGTCCAGTGACCGCCATAATCCGACAATGCCCTTGAAGAAGCGGACAATCCGCGTGTCCATGATGCGCTCGTAAAGGAGCAGGAACAGGAACCAGAGGTTGCAGCCGACCGATACCGCCAGCAGAATGTCTGTCATGCTGATTGTGTAATTCATATCCTTCCGTTTTTGGTTAGAATACTGAATTGTAATTTCGGGCATAAAGGCTCTTTATCGCATCTTCGCACTGGTTGAAGTGGTGCGTCAGCACATGGTCGATGTAAGCGGACAGCGTAAGCCGGTCATGCCCGATTACACGGGTGATACGCATGATACGCTCGTGGTACTCCGGGCGCACATACGCCATCTTCCCCTCACGTGCCTTTACTTCCGGGTCGCGGATGAACAGGCGTTCATAGTCCTTCTCACTGCATTTGCCGCTTACCGGGACAGGCGACAGTATTTCCACACTCGCCTGCACTTGGGTAAACATACCTCCGCAGTCTTGCTGTGGTCTTTTTTCATTCGGTGTCATTTCTTTTTCCATTTTCAAATCAGATCTTCACG
>OIIY01000439.1_pt1 | contig 8391 bp, 9 predicted proteins | sample 1583431 | NCBI WGS metagenome assembly OIIY01 (sample SAMN02674605, study PRJEB24791) | human gut metagenome, SKBSTL067 | isolation source: stool | host: Homo sapiens | place: USA | reverse complement strand
AGAAAAATCATACATCAATGGATATTTCAGTTGTCGTACCACTATATAATGAAGAAGAATCACTCCCCGAATTGTTCGCATGGATTGAGCGGGTGATGAATGCCAACGGCTTTTCATACGAAGTGATTTTCGTTAACGACGGAAGTACCGACCGTTCGTGGCAGGTTATCGAGCAATTGCAGGCACAAGCTCCGGACAAAGTACGGGGCATTAAGTTCCGCCGCAACTACGGGAAGTCGCCGGCATTGTTCTGTGGTTTCGAACAAGCACAAGGCGACGTCGTGATAACCATGGACGCCGACCTGCAGGACAGTCCCGACGAAATACCCGAACTCTACCGCATGATTACCCAGGAGGGCTACGACCTCGTATCGGGCTGGAAGCAGAAACGTTACGACCCGTTGTCGAAGACCCTCCCCACCAAATTGTTCAATGCCACCGCCCGCAAAGTATCGGGCATCAAAAACCTGCACGACTTTAATTGCGGACTGAAGGCATATCGCAAAGAGGTTGTCAAGAATATAGAGGTATACGGCGAAATGCACCGCTACATCCCCTACCTGGCCAAGAACGCCGGCTTCAAGAAAATCGGCGAGAAAGTGGTGCACCACCAGGCACAGCAAATACGGAAAGACCAAGTTCGGGCTGAACCGATTTGTAAACGGGTATCTGGACTTGCTTTCCCTTTGGTTCCTTTCCCGGTTCGGCATCAAGCCCATGCATTTTTTCGGATTGCTGGGTTCATTGATGTTCATCTTCGGCTTCATAGCCGTGGTCATAGTAGGTGTCAGCAAGTTGTACTACATGCACCATGGCATGCCCTACCGTCTTGTAACGGACTCTCCCTACTTCTACCTCTCGTTGACCTCCATGATTATCGGCACACAACTATTCGTGGCAGGATTCCTCGGAGAGCTGATTTCACGTAATGCCCCGGAACGAAACAAATATCAAATAGAGAAAACCATTTAACGATGAAAAAATTAGTCAGACTTGTCATACTCGGAGCTATCCTTTGTCCGATAGTAAGCATAGCTATCTCCTGCTCGGAAGAGGCCGACTGTTCCATGACAGCACGCTCCATGGTGAATTGCATTCTTTATAGAGTAGACCCCGAAACCCAATACGTGGAGAACGACACGCTCGACTCGCTCACCGTGACAGCATACGGCACCGACTCCATCATCATCAACAACCAGAAGAAGGTACACGACATCTCCCTGCCACTGCGCTATACGGAGGATTCCACCAAGCTGATATTCAAGTACAGCCGGACCAAGAGTGACACGATGGTGATACGCCACACCAACACCCCCTATTTCCTATCGATGGATTGCGGCTATCAGATGAAGCAGGCCATCACAGACGTAACGTGCACCCGCATCTCTCTGGACTCGATATACATCAAAGACAATGAAGCAGGCATCTATGGAAAGGAAAATCTTAAGTTATTCTATTAGTCTGGCACTCTGCCTGCTGATGTTCCTCCCCCTACGGGCGCAGAACGGGAATCCTACCGCTCCCCCCCAGGGAGCACCTCCCAAGAAGGAGAAGAAGGACGCGAAAGAAGAAGTGCACTATCCGTTATACAACGGCATGTCCGTCGGCTTGGACTTGTGGGGAATCGGAAGCTCCGTATTTGGAGGAGATTTCTTGAGTTCCGAAGTGGCCGTGGACGTAAACCTCAAGAACCGCTTCTTCCCTATTGCCGAACTGGGATATGGCTCCACGGACACCTGGAGTGACAAAGGCATACACTACAAAAGCAATGCCCCCTACTTCCGCATAGGAATGGACTATAACACGCTATACAAGAAGCAGCACGGACACATGCTACTCGTAGGCTTGCGTTACGGTGTTAGTAGCTTCAAGTATGATGTAGACGCCTTGGGACTGGACGACCCGATATATGGTGGCATCGTAGGCAATCCGAATCTGGACGACGAGATATGGGGAGGCAGCCTGCCCTATAACCATAAAGGAATGAAAGGCTCCATGCAATGGGCGGAATTTTGTGTCGGTATCCGGGCGCACGTCTGGAAGGCATTGTACATGGGCTGGTCACTACGCTTCAAGTTCAAATTGTCTGCCTCGGCCGATGAATACGGTGACCCGTGGTATGTGCCCGGTTTTGGGAAATATGGCTCCAACACGATAGGAGTAACCTATACGATAACTTATAAACTACCTCTTTAAGCAACTTATGACAGGGTTAGAGATTTGGCTACTGGCCGTAGGACTTGCGATGGATTGTTTCGCCGTTTCTATAGCCAGCGGAATTATATTGAAACGCGTCCGGCTGCGCCCTATGCTGGTGATGGCCGTCAGCTTCGGCTTTTTCCAGGCTTTGATGCCTCTGCTGGGATGGATAGGTGCCAGTTTTTTCAGCCACCTGATAGAAAGTATCGACCATTGGATTGCATTCGGTATCCTTGCCTTCCTGGGTGGACGTATGATAATGGAATCCTTCAAGGACGAAGGTTGCAAGCACGAGTATGACCCTACCAGCCTGAAGGTGGTGCTCGCTCTGGCCGTGGCAACCAGCATCGATGCATTAGCGGTAGGTGTTTCGTTTGCATTCCTCGGCATCAAGCAATTCTCGGCTATTCTTTCCCCCATCGGGATTATCGGTTTTGTATCATTCGCCTTGTCGATGGTCGGCCTGATGTTCGGCATCCGTTTCGGATGTGGCATAGCCCGCAGACTGCGCGCCGAACTCTGGGGAGGGGTTATCCTCGTCATCATCGGTACCAAGATATTGATAGAGCATCTCTTCTTTTAATTAAAAAGTAAAAACTCAGATATAGGATATGGAAAAGAAAGTACAACGGAATTTTTTATGGATTGCCCTACTAGTACTGGGTACCATATGGATACTTGCCCGCCACAATCAAGTCACTCCTTATCAGACGGACAACGGACTGATATTCGGTACAGTATATAAAGTGACTTATCAATATGACCAGAATCTGAAAGAGGAAATAGAAGCGGAACTCAAACGTTTCGACGGTTCCTTGTCCCCTTTCAATGATACGGCAACCATTACGCGCATTAACCGCAACGAGGACATTGTGCCCGACTCTTTCTTTACCAATGTCTTCCACCGAAGTATGGAAATCTCCAAAGAGACCGATGGTGCCTTCGATATCACCATTGCCCCTCTTGCCAATGCCTGGGGATTTGGCTTCAAGAAGGGTAACTTCCCCGACTCTGCCATGATAGACAGTCTGCTGGAGATGACAGGATACGAAAAAGTAGAATTGTCCGATGAAGGGAAAGTGGTGAAAACAGACCCGCGTATAATGCTCTCATGCAGCGCTGTGGCAAAAGGATATGCAGTAGATGTCATAGCCCAACTTCTGAAGAAGAAAGGTATCCGCAACTTCATGGTCGATATAGGCGGAGAAGTAGTTGTTCACGGGCAAAACCCTCAAAATGGACTTTGGCGCATCGGTTTGAACAAGCCGATAGACGACTCACTGGCAGTGAACCAAGAATTGCAAGCAGTGCTGCAAGTCACAGATTTAGGCATGGCTACATCGGGCAATTATCGCAACTACTACTATAAAGACGGAAAGAAATATGCGCATACCATCGACCCGCGTACCGGCTATCCGGTACAGCACAGCATCTTGTCCGCCACCGTCATCGCCAAAGATTGCATGAGTGCAGACGCCTATGCCACGGCATTCATGGTGATGGGGCTGGAAGAAGCAGAACGCGTGGCGGATGCACATCCGGATATCGACGCCTGCTTCATTTATACGGATGAAGAAGGAAAGCTTCAAACGTTCTTAACAAAAGGGATGGAGAAGTATATGAAATAATGCGCAAATGCGATTAACCCATCATTTATAAAATACAAAATATACCGCCAGTACCAGACATACAAAAGCGGCAAAATGATTCCAATGCAGCGTTTCTCCCTTGAAAAGAACTGTTGTGAACACCGTAAAGATTATCAAAGTGATTACTTCCTGAATCACTTTGAGTTGCATCAATGAGAACGGGCCTCCATTGCCTAAAAAGCCTATCCGATTGGCCGGAACCTGACAAGAATACTCAGCCAGAGCTATTACCCAAGAAAACAGCACCACGGCATACAACGGCCAGTTGGAGATGACTTTTGTCTCTTGTAGCTTCAGATGCCCATACCAGGCAAACGTCATGAAAATATTAGATACAATCAATAGCAAAATGGTATAAAATGCTTTCATATATTTTTTAATAATTAATGGTTAATGTTTTATGATTGCAGGCAGCAATTCCTCCTGCACATTCGTCATACTCCCCCATAGACTATAGCGTGCCTCAGGATTCATTTCCTCCAATTGTTTCAGAATGCCTTTCATTGTACTACGGCTGGATTGTGACTCATACGGACAATTCTTCACCTGCTTACGATACCCCCTCACTTGCGCCAACTCCATCAAATCCGCCTCATGTACCAGACACATCGGACGGATAATCGTCATATCAAACTTCTTCATCACCAATCGGGGAGGCATGGAGCTGAACGCTCCCTGATAGGTGATATTCATCAGCAAAGTTTCCAGAATATCATCCATGTGATGGCCTAACGCAATTTTATTACATCCCTGCTCCTTGGCTACGGTAAACAATGCCTTCCGCCTATTCCAAGAGCAAAGAAAACAAGGAGACTTGCGGGTATCTGTCGTGGCATCAAACTCCGTTTCAAAGAGAACAAAAGGCACTCCCCACGACTCTACATACTCCCTCAGATAGTCTACATCGCTCTGATAAGGTATATTCTTCATCACTACATGTACGGCGACAATGGAAAAACGGGGTTTATAGATACGGGCACGCCGTGCCAACAACTCCACCAGCGCCAAAGAGTCCTTGCCTCCCGAAAGCCCGATAAGAATCTTATCGCCGTCCTCTATCAGTCCATATTCCACCACACCTTTGCTAAACCGCTTGTCTATGCGGCGCAACATCTTTTCTTCTTCAGTAAATTGTGCCATTGATACGAGTTATGAGTTATAAGTTATAGCTCTTCCGGCTGCAAAAGTAAGGCAAAAGAACGATTTAAAGAAGAATTAACAAAATAGAATTACGGAAACCAGCTTTATTCACGATAAATTTGTATTTTTGACCTTCTGAACAAATCAGCATGTATCAATATGAATAAAACATGTATCAATATGAATAAAAAATATATCCTTTTCTTTCTATTCAGCCTTTTAAGCATAACAATTTCTGCACAAAGCCTGGCAGAAGCCAAAGCCTTGTACGAGAAGGGAGAATACGAAGAGGCCAAGCCCGCCTTCAAAAAGTTCGTCAAGACACAACCTGGCAATGGAAATTACAACCTATGGTACGGTGTATGTTGCTTGGAAACCGGCGACCCCGCAGAAGCCTTGAAACACCTGGAAAACGCCGTCAAAAGACGTGTCCCCAGCGGGCAACTCTATTTGGCCCGGGCATACAATGATTTATATCGGTTCGAAGATGCCATCGAAACTTATGAGACCTACATTTCCGACCTGAGAAAGAGAAAACGCTCCACCGAAGAGGCCGAACAATTATTGGAAAAAAGCAAATCCAACTTGCGCATGCTGAAAGGTGTGGAAGAGGTTTGCTTCATCGACAGCTTTGTGGTAGACAAGGAAAATTTCCTGGATGCATACAAAATCAGCCCCGAATCGGGCAAGCTGTTCATGTACGACGCCTATTTCAAAGATTCCGGTAAGGAAGGCGGAACGGTATACGAAACGGAGCTGGGCAACAAGCTATATTATAGCGAAATGCAACCGGACAGCACCCTCAGTATCCTTTCGCGCAACAAGTTGCTGGACAAATGGAGCGATGGCAGCTTGTTGCCCGGAAGCATCAACGAGGCCATGAATGCAGACTATCCCTATGTACTTACAGACGGTATCACTATCTACTATGCTTCGGATGGCCCTGGCTCGATGGGAGAATATGACATTTTCGTCACCCGTTACAATACGAATACCGACTCCTATCTGATGCCGGAAAATGTGGGCATGCCGTTCAATTCGCCCTACAACGACTATATGTACGTCATCGACGAATTCAACGACTTGGGATGGTTTGCCTCCGACCGTTACCAGCCCGAAGGCAAAGTGTGCATCTATGTATTCATTCCCAACTCATCCAAACAAGTGTACAACTACGAAGGGATGGACCCGGACAAGATGATATCATTGGCGCAACTTCACTCTATCAAGGACACATGGACGGACACCGATGCGGTAGAGGCCGCCCGAGAAAGACTTCGGACCGCTGCCAACGCAAAGCCGCGGACTACCAAGAAGCACGATTTTCAATTCGTCATTGACGACCACTCCACCTACTACCAGCTGGACGATTTCCGCTCCCCGCAGGCCAAAGCCTCGTATGGCAAATACAATCAGCTGGAGCAGAGCTACAAACAACTGCAGGAGAAACTGGAAGATATGCGTTCGGAATACTCCCGAGCCAACAAGCAGGAAAAGGACAAGATGTCCGCCGCCATCCTCGACCTGGAGCAACGTGTACGGCAATTGTCCACTGAGATGGAGCAGACTGCCATTCAAGTGCGCAACCAGGAAAAGCAAGCCACCAAATAAAGACAACTATGGATATACTCATTATCGCCTCATTGATTATAGGAGCAATAATCTTGTTCTTAGTGGAATTATTCGTAATTCCGGGCATCAGTATTGCCGGTTTTCTGGCAGGAGGTTGCATCATCTTTGCCAACTACTATGCCTTTGCCTATATGGGCACCACGGCAGGTGTCATTACGCTTATCATATCTGCCCTGGCTTGTATCGGCTCGTTGGTATGGTTCATGCGCTCCAAGACACTCGACAAAATTGCATTGAAAAAAAACATCACCTCCAAAGTAGACCGTAGTGCAGAGGAAAAAGTCAAGGTAGGCGATGTAGGCATCACCACTACCCGCCTGGCCCTCATCGGCTATGCCGAAATCAACGGAGACATCGTGGAAGTAAAGTCATCAGACGGCTTCCTAAACGAAAAGACTCCGATTATCGTAGACCGTATTGCGGACGGAGTCCTCTTAGTGGAGCGGCTCAAGCAGTGAAATTTCTGAAATCAACCTATTTATAACTAACAATTAATATTTAATCTCATGGATCCAAGCACAATGTATTTAACCGCCTTCCTCATTATAGGAGGCATTATCTTCCTGGTACTTTTCTTCCATTATGTACCGTTCTTCTTGTGGCTGTCCGCCAAAGTATCGGGAGTAAACATCTCGCTGGTACAACTTTTCCTGATGCGCATCCGTAATGTTCCTCCTTATATCATTGTGCCCGGCATGATTGAAGCTCACAAAGCAGGATTGCAAAACATCACACGTGACGAACTGGAAGCGCACTACCTTGCCGGAGGCCACGTAGAACGGGTGGTACACGCATTGGTATCTGCCTCTAAAGCCAATATCGAGTTGCCGTTCCAGATGGCAACCGCCATCGACCTTGCCGGTCGTGACGTATTCGAAGCCGTACAGATGTCCGTTAACCCCAAAGTAATCGACACCCCTCCTGTGACAGCTGTTGCCAAAGACGGTATCCAGCTGATTGCCAAAGCCCGTGTAACGGTGCGCGCCAATATCCGCCAATTGGTGGGAGGTGCCGGAGAAGACACGATTCTGGCCCGTGTAGGCGAAGGCATTGTCTCCTCCATCGGTTCGTCAGAGAACCATAAGTCTGTATTAGAGAATCCGGATTCTATCTCCAAACTGGTATTACGCAAGGGGTTGGATGCCGGAACGGCATTCGAAATTCTGTCCATTGACATTGCTGATATTGACATAGGTAAGAATATCGGTGCTGCCCTGCAGATAGACCAAGCCAATGCCGACAAGAACATTGCTCAAGCCAAGGCAGAGGAACGCCGCGCCATGGCCGTAGCCACAGAGCAGGAAATGAAGGCAAAGGCCCAGGAAGCCCGTGCCAAAGTTATCGAGGCAGAAGCGGAAGTACCCAAAGCCATGGCCGAAGCATTCCGCAACGGCAATCTGGGTATCATGGACTATTACCGGATGAAGAATATAGAAGCTGACACTTCCATGCGCGAAAACATTGCCAAACCGACGACAGGCAATACCAGCCAGCCGTTGAGCAAATAACTCGAAAAGTAACTGACAGAAACGCCGAAACCGGTGAACAAGAATCGGCTCCCGGCGTTTCTATTTATAAACAAAAGATTAAAAACTCTATCAAATGAAAAAATATTTCGCCTCTTCCGAACTGATCATCAATGAAGACGGTTCTGTATTTCATCTTCACGTAAAGCCCGAATGGCTGGCAGACAAAGTCATCTTGGTAGGCGACCCCGGACGGGTGGCACTGGTTGCCTCCCATTTCGAGAACAAGGAATGTGAAGTGGAAA
>OIIY01000436.1_pt1 | contig 8477 bp, 8 predicted proteins | sample 1583431 | NCBI WGS metagenome assembly OIIY01 (sample SAMN02674605, study PRJEB24791) | human gut metagenome, SKBSTL067 | isolation source: stool | host: Homo sapiens | place: USA | reverse complement strand
CTGTGGGAAATTAGTATACATACGCTTTGCAATTCCTCTGTGTTGGCGTGCTCCCACCGAAGTCAGTTCACCAAGACGACCTTCCGCCATATCAGCCATGCGCAAAACAATATCCAGTGTGTTTTTACCTGTTGCAGTAAGTTTGTTTAAAGAGTCGGCTTTTAATAAAGTTTGCTTGGGGAAACGATAATCATTCGGATCAATCAAATACCGTGAACCATGACGCATATATGTGCTGATATAAAAAGGTTCGTACCCCTTAGGAGCAGCTGTCTGCTTGGCAGTAGGCGTGGGATATGCATAATAATTATTAGCGGATAAATACCGGTTTGCACGGATCTCTTCACGAGCAGTTTGCGCTTGTACCGTCCATACAAACAAAAGCAATAAAAGGATAGATGTGAGTTTTTTCATGATAGTATTATTCAATGTATTAATAGTTGTGCCACAAAATTAGAGATTTCTTCTCATTTAAAAGGATTTGATACAGACAAATATACTTAAATCTTAAATGGAGGAAGTTCCTATTTATGTGGATTCGCTGTGATAAAACAAAAATTCGTACGACTTATTGAATAAATATCAACTCAATTATTTATCTTTGTTAGCTTAATAACAAGCTGGCGCAAAAAACAATAAGTATAATGAAAGATTTCTTGAAATTTACACTTGCCACGGTGACAGGTATCATTTTGTCAAGTATTGTATTATTTATAATCAGCATGGTAACGTTGTTTGGCATCATGTCTGCTTCGGACACGGAAACAATCGTAAAAAAGAATTCTGTAATGATGCTCGACTTAAACGGAATGTTGGTTGAACGTACGCAAGAAGATCCGCTGGGTATTTTATCACAGTTGTTGGGTGACGGATCTAACACGTACGGACTGGACGATATTCTTTCTTCCATCCAGAAGGCTAAAGAAAACGAAAATATTAAAGGGATTTATCTACAGGCAAACTCATTAGGCACCTCCTATGCTTCTTTGCAGGAAATCCGCAACGCACTGCTCGACTTCAAAGAAAGTGGAAAATTCGTTATTGCTTATGCAGACTCCTATACGCAGGGACTTTATTATCTTTCCAGTGCAGCCGATAAGGTGTTGCTCAATCCCAAAGGAATGATTGAATGGCGGGGTATCGCCTCTGCTCCCCTGTTCTACAAAGATTTGCTGCAAAAAATAGGAGTTGAGATGCAGGTGTTCAAGGTGGGAACTTACAAATCTGCCGTAGAGCCGTTTATTGCTACGGAAATGAGTCCTGCCAACCGCGAACAGGTTACCACATTTATCACTTCTATCTGGGGGCAGGTTACGGAAGAGGTATCTACTTCACGTAATATTTCTGTAGACTCACTGAATGTTTATGCAGATCGTATGCTCATGTTCTATCCGGCAGAAGAGAGTGTAAAATGCGGATTGGCTGATACATTGATTTACCGCAATGATGTGCGCAATTATCTTAAGAAATTGGTTGAGATCAATGAAGATGATAATCTTCCTATATTAGGATTGGGCGACATGATGAACGTAAGGAAAAATGTGCCGAAAGATAAAAGCGGTAATATCGTAGCTGTTTATTATGCATCCGGTGAAATTACAGACTATCCGAGCTCTGCAACTTCCGAAGATGGGATTGTCGGTTCGAAAGTAATTCGTGACCTGCGCAAATTGAAAGATAATGATGATGTGAAAGCTGTTGTACTCCGTGTCAATTCTCCAGGTGGAAGTGCTTTCGCCTCGGAACAAATCTGGCATGCTGTAAAAGAGCTGAAAACAAAGAAACCGGTCATTGTCTCTATGGGTGATTATGCTGCGTCAGGAGGTTACTATATCTCTTGCGTTGCCGATACGATTGTTGCAGAGCCTACTACCCTGACCGGTTCTATCGGAATCTTCGGTATGATTCCTAATGTGAAAGGATTGACTGATAAAATCGGTTTAAGTTATGATGTCGTAAAAACGAATAAATTCGCTGATTTCGGAAATATCATGCGTCCGTTTAACGAGGATGAGAAATCATTGCTTCAAATGATGATAACTGAAGGATATGATACCTTTGTAACTCGTTGTGCCGAAGGACGTCACATGACGAAGGAAGCTATCGAGAAGATTGCTGAAGGCCGTGTATGGACTGGGGAAACTGCTAAAGAACTGGGATTAGTAGACGAATTAGGTGGCATTGACAAGGCACTGGATATTGCTGTTGCAAAAGCCGGTATCGAAGGCTATACCGTTGTGTCTTATCCTGAGAAACAAGATTTCCTGTCTTCCCTGCTTGATACGAAACCGACGAATTATGTAGAATCACAATTACTGAAAAGTAAATTAGGCGAGTACTACCAGCAATTCGGTTTACTGAAAAATCTGCAAGAACAATCCATGATTCAGGCACGTATTCCGTTCGAACTGAATATTAAATAAACCGTAATACATGGACGAACACTTTATCAAGATACATAAGTGGCTCTACCCTGCCTCCTGGCTCTACGGAGCAGTGGTAATGATGAGAAATAAACTCTTTGACTGGGAAGTTCTTCAATCAAAGAGTTTTGACATACCTATCATCAGCGTGGGTAATCTCGCTGTAGGAGGGACAGGAAAAACTCCACACACTGAATATCTGATAAAGTTTCTTTGTAATCAATATAAGGTAGCTGTATTAAGCCGGGGATATAAACGGCACACGAAAGGTTATGTATTGGCAACTCCGGAAAGTACGGCAAGAAGCATTGGCGACGAACCTTACCAGATGCATCAAAAATTCCCGTTTGTCACAGTAGCTGTCGATGAAAAGCGTTGTCATGGCATAGAAAAGTTGCTTGCACTGCAAAAGCCTTCAATAGATGTTATCCTATTGGACGATGCTTTCCAGCACCGATACGTCAAACCGGGATTGAGTATTCTGTTAACGGATTATCACCGATTATTCTGTGATGACACTTTGCTCCCCGCAGGACGGCTTCGTGAACCAATTAGCGGCAAGAATCGGGCGCAAATCGTTATTGTCACCAAATGCCCGCAAGACATCAAGCCTATTGATTATAACATTATCACGAAACGGCTGAACCTTTATCCATATCAACAGTTATTCTTCTCATCGTTCCGGTATGGTAACCTGCAACCAGTGTTCCCTACCATGTCTCCGGACACAAATGCAATTTCGACAAACCATGAGGTTGCTTTGTCCTCACTGACAAACACTGATATATTATTGATGACGGGAATTGCCTCACCTGCCCCTATTCTCGAAAGACTGGAAGGTTGTACCAAACAAATAGATTTACTATCGTTTGACGATCACCACAATTTCACTCATCGGGATATACAGCTTATCAAAGAACGGTTTCATAAACTGAAAGGAGAACACCGGTTGATTATTACCACCGAGAAAGATGCAACACGCCTGATTAACCATCCGGCTTTGGACAAGGAATTGAAACCATTTATCTACGCCTTGCCTATTGAAATTGAAATATTACAAAATCAACAAGATAAATTTAACCAACATATTATTGACTATGTTAGAGAAAATACAAGAAACCGCAGCTTATCTGAAAGGTAAGATGCATACCAGTCCGGAAACTGCTATTATACTAGGCACCGGGCTTGGCAGTTTGGCAAACGAAATCACCGAGAAGTATGAAATAAAGTATTCGGATATCCCCAACTTCCCGGTATCCACGGTGGCAGGACACAAAGGTGCATTGTTGGCTGGCAAGCTGGGGGACACGGAAGTCTACGCCATGGAAGGCCGCTTCCATTTCTATGAGGGCTACTCCATGAAGGAAGTCTGCTACCCGTTCTATGTGTTCAAGCTGTTGGGCGTGGAAAAGGTGGTGTTGACCAACGCCTGCGGCGGCATCAACCGGGAGTTTGCGCCGGGCACCCTGATGCTCATTACCGACTTCATCAACATGATGGGCACGAACCCCCTCATTGGCCCCAACGATGAGCGCTTCGGCCCCCGCTTCCCGGACATGACCGAACCTTACAGTCTGGAACTGCGGAACCTTGCCAAGCAGACCGCCGATGAACTGGGCATTGCCTACAAGGAGGGCGTTTACATGGGCTTTATGGGCCCTTGCTATGAAACGGCGGCTGAAATTCGCGCCTTTGCGGGGATGGGAGCCGATGCCGTGGGCATGAGCACCGTGCCGGAAACCATGGTCTGCAACTACATGGGTATGAAGGTACTGGCCGTCAGCTGCATCACTAACATGGCCACCGGCATCCAGACGGTCAAGCATAGCCACGCCCGCGTGCTGGAGATCGCAAATCAGGCAGGCGATACCCTGTGCCGATGGCTGGGTGCGGGGATTCAGAGAATGGAGTAAAAAAGATATGCCATGAAAATTCTTTCGCTTGGTTCCCTCAACTACGATTATGCGCAGATCATAGATGGCGTTTTGCCGGCGTATGATGTGCCGGAAAGCACACTTTCCGACTATCTGCGGCCAGACTGGAGCGATGCGTGCATCAATGTCCGCACCGAGGAAGCCTACGAAACGGCCCATGAGGTGCTGCGGGCGGAAGGACTGTTTCTGGGCACATCGGCAGCAGCGGCTTTGCACGCAGCGGTGCAGGTGGGCCGCAGACCGGAGAATCAGGGAAAGAACATCGTGGTCATCGTCCCGGACAACGGCATGAAATATCTGTCTACGCCGATGTACCGGCAGAAATGATAAAAACACGATGATACGACTAAATCTTGAAAAGATTGCATAGGATTTTATAAAAGTATTATTCTTTTATGAATTTTAGCACTCTTCTATTGACACTGCTAACGAACAGTGCTATAACAGTGGCGTGCTCAGGAGGAAGGGCAAAAGGAGAGCCGCTAGGCTCCCCGGAAAGCCCTTCTGAATGGACGCTTCAGATTTTTTGCCCCGACCCGAACGCCGGGATTGGAGGAATGATTTATGCTTATGCCGACTGTTTTCCATGAAAACCTGTTCGATGATTTCTTCGATCCGTTCTGGAATGACGCTGCACTGGAACGTATGATGAACCGTGAGGCTCGTGATACCTTTGGTAAGCGCGGTGCAAACATGATGAAGACCGATGTCAAACAGACGGACAACGGCTACGAAGTAGCTGTTGACCTGCCGGGCTGCAAGAAGGAAGACGTTCAGATGGATCTGAACGACGGCTACCTGACCATTCAGGCAGTGCGCAGCCACAGCAATGACGAAAAGGATCAGAAGGGCCGCTATCTGCGGCGCGAATCCTTCTCCGGCACCTGCGCGCGCAGTTTCTACGTGGGCGATGTGAAGAAGGAAGACATCCACGCAAAGTTCGAGGATGGCGTCCTGCACGTCGAGCTGCCTGCTCCTCAGCAGACGAAGGCTTTGCCTGAGAACCCGAATCTGATTGCAATCGAGTAAAACGCCGGTCGTGTGCGCCAAGGCACAACGCACATAAGATGCCCCCGGAGAGCTGTAACAAGCCCTCCGGGGGCTTTTTTGTGGGGCGGAAACATGGTACAATAGGAGAGAACGAGAGAGAAGAGGGTGCGATGAAACAAGAAAAAGCCTATTATCACCTGCCCGGTTTGTTTGAGTTTTATGAGCTGTACCGGGAGTTTCTGCCCCTGTACCGGGGGCATCGGGAATACTTCTATGACTGGTGCAGCATTGGCTCCATCTACGGGGCACCGGCCGACTGCATCTGGGGCGGGGGACGCACCGGCTTCGGCGGGAATGACCCCGGAGAGGTCCTTGCACTGATGCAGGAGTATGGCATCTCGGCCCGACTGACCTTCAGCAACTCCCTCCTCCGGGAGGAACATCTTTCGGACCGGAAATGCAATGCGCTCTGCGCCCTCTTTGCACAGAGCGGCGGGGTGGAGAATGGCGTCATCCTCCATTCGGAGCTGCTGCTGGACTACCTGAGGACGCACTACCCGCAGCTTTACCTCGTCTCCTCCACGACCAAGGTGCTGACGGATTTCCGACAGCTCCGGGACGAGACAGTCCGAGAGGAATTTCGCTATGTGGTGCCGGATTTCCGACTGAACAAGGCCTTTGCACAGCTGGACAGCCTGACGCAGCCCCAGAAGGACAAGGTGGAGTTTCTCTGCAACGAGTGCTGCTGGGTCGGATGCCGGGACCGGAAGCGCTGCTACGAGAATGTCAGCCGCAAAAATCTCGGCGAGGACTGCCCTGATCATATCTGCACTGCCCCGGGCGCGGGGGAGGGCTACCGTTTCTCGAAGGCGATGGAGAACCCCAGTTTCATCGGCGTGGAGGACATCCGGAGGACCTTCCTTCCGATGGGATTTTCCAACTTCAAGATCGAGGGACGGGGCCTCGGCAGCGCCTTGGTGCTGGAATTTCTGCTCTATTATATGGTAAGGCCGGAGTACCAGCTGCACGTCCGGGAAGCCATCTATCTGGACAGTATGCTCGACCTATTCTGAGCGGCCCGGCCTCCGTTTCGAAAGCATCTTGACAAAGATGGGCGGAGTTGTAATAATAGAGAGACAGTTATATCCAACAAACCGCCGAAAGGAGAAAACAATTATGGAAGCATTGGAATGCATCAAGACCCGGCGCAGCGTCCGCCGATTTACCGAAGAGCCTGTTACCCCGGAGCAGGTGGCCGAAGTGGTGGCCGCTGCCGCTTATGCCCCCAGCTGGAAAAATACCCAGATCGCCCGCTATATTCTCGTGGAAGATGCGCAGAAGCGTGAGAAAATCGCCAGCGATTGTGTGCTGGATTTCACCTATAACGCCAACACGCTTTCCCATGCCCCCGCACTGGTTGCGCTGACGATGGTGACGGGACGCTCTGGTTTTGAGCGGGACGGCAGCTATTCCAGCCCGCTCGAAGGCCACTGGCAGTCCTTTGACGCCGGTATTGCCGCACAGACCTTCTGCCTTGCCGCGCACGCACTGGGCCTCGGGACGGTCATCATGGGCATCTATGACCCGGACAAGGTGGCAAAGGTGCTCTCCGTGCCCGAAGGACAGACAGTGGCTGCGCTCATTGCCATCGGTCATCCTGCACAGGATCCCGCCGCACCTGCCCGCAAGAGCGTGGAAGAACTGCTGAGCGTACAGTAAATGAGCTGGGTCCGGCATTCTGGACACCTGCCACAAAGTAGATAACATCACCCCGGTTTCCCTTTTTGAAAGGCAGAAGCCGGGGTGATGTTATTCTATTTCTGACCAAACCCAACGGGCAGGTTGCCGGAGCCTCCTGTTGGGTTTGCTGCATCTGGCAAAACAGCAAAATTATGATAGGATTTCTCCGTCAGCAAAGCCCCGGTGGACGCTTAATCGTCTACTAATTCTACTAAAATTGAATCTGTGGTTGTTTTTTGAGGCAAATTGGACAATAAATTACAAAAAGATTGACAATATCGACCAAAATTTTCTAGGGGGGGGGGTAGAATAGTGTCAAAACCCCTTGCGTACAAGGTAACACAATGGTAAAATAAACTTATAAATAGTTTTATCGCAAGGCAAGAAATTCGTGCAACATGAAAACAGCATATTTGCGATATGCAATTCAACGCTGTTGCTGTTGCATTAAAAAGTTGAATTGCTATAGGATGTCGAACGCACGGTATCTCCCACGAGCGAATGAGAGATACCCCTTAATTGCGGAAGGGGTGATAGGTGTGGCGTTTCGACGATTTGGACATCATCCGAGAACAGGCAAAGGTGCGCTAACTGGGATGGGACGGCGCGGGGAAAAGGTGCTTGATGGAAGAATTGCAAACAAAATGACCCTTGGCGAAGCAGTCGTCAGGGGCGTTTTGCGTGCCCTGACGTATGGGGGTGCTGCGGATCGATGCCAAAAAGTGACTGCAAGTGCCTCTGCCGTTGAAGCTGGATAAGAGGACGTACAAGTTGGAGTCGTGTGTGAGATTACATAGTGTGGATGCCTTTGTCAGCATGGTTTATCTGTATGACGATCAGACGATGAAAGTTGAGTTTAACTGTGAGGATGTGATTCGGAGAGCATTGGAAAAGTATGGTGCATAACCGCATAGAAACAGCGAGGTGAGCAAAAAAGAATGCCCGTCTGGTTGAGAGGATTCGTAAATCTTCTCGATCAGGCGGGCATTTCATTCCGTAGGAATGACTTTGACCGCATAAGCCACAGACAGCACCCCGGTGTAATCCGAAGTGCAGCTGTGTCTTATGCGGGCTTTTTTGTTATATGATCAGCGGGCTACAAAATCAGATTCCCAAACCGTACAGTATGGCTTTCATCTCTCTTACCATCCGAGTGAGAATTTCCTGTTCGATTTCATTGCAGTCCAAGAGAAGACGGTGAATTTCGGAATTTGAGGTTGAAGTCGAGTGCATCAAACTATCTACCAGCAAATCATCAGTCGATACGTCAAGAGCATTGGCAATATCAACCAGTGCATCAAGACTTGGGCGTTTGATAGCGGATTCGATTACGCTAATATGTTTTCGCGTCATGTTAAGCTGCTCTCCAAGGGCCTCTTGCGTGATACCA
>OIIY01000433.1_pt1 | contig 8491 bp, 6 predicted proteins | sample 1583431 | NCBI WGS metagenome assembly OIIY01 (sample SAMN02674605, study PRJEB24791) | human gut metagenome, SKBSTL067 | isolation source: stool | host: Homo sapiens | place: USA | reverse complement strand
CACAATGGCCTGAAAAACATCATCCTCCACCTGGGCACCGATCAATTCCCCCGGCTGCGGGTGGGCGTGGGAGAAAAGCCCCACCCCGACTATGACATGGCGGACTGGGTGCTGGGCAAATTCCAGGGGGAGGACAAGAAAGCCATCGACGGGGCGGTGAAGCGGGCCGCCGACGCGGTGGAGTGCCTTCTGAAGGAGGGCCCGGACCGGGCGATGAACCGCTTCAACGGATAAGGGGCCGCGCCCCAGAGGAGGGAAGCCTGATGGCGGAACAGCACACGCTCCGGGTGATCGCCCGGATCCACAGCGATTTTCCCACAAAATTCGGCATCCCGCGGCAGAGCGGCCTGGTGGAGGAGCTGCGCTCCGCGGTGGTCTTTGAGCCAGAGTACCGGAATCCGGACGCCCTGCGGGGGCTGGAGGGTTTTTCTCACCTCTGGCTGATCTGGCAGTTCTCCCAGGCGGTGCGGGAGAGCTGGTCCCCCACGGTGCGCGCCCCGCGTCTTGGGGGGAATGTCCGGATGGGGGTGTTTGCCACCCGTTCCCCCTTCCGGCCCAACCCTCTGGGCCTGTCCAGCGTCCGGCTGGAGGCCATCGAGCACCGGCCCGACGTCGGCCCCGTCCTCATCGTGCGGGGTGCCGACCTGATGGACGGCACCCCCATCTACGACATCAAGCCCTATATCCCCTACGCCGACTGCCACCCTGATGCCTCCGCAGGTTTCACAGCGCAGACCCGGTCCCACCACCTGAACATGGTCTGCGGCGACGTCCTCTGGGCCAAAGTGCCTGCCGACCAGCAGGCGGCGCTGCGGGGTGTGCTGGAAAACGACCCCCGCCCCTCCTACCAGCACGACCCCGAGCGGGTCTACGGCATGGAGTTCGGCGGTCTGGAAGTCCACTTCAAGGTGGACGGCGAGACGCTGACCGTCACCGGCATCGATCACTGCTGACGCCGGAGGGACTGCAATGGAGCTGCGAAATATCAACACTTTCCTCCACATCGCCGAGCTGCACAGCTTTTCCAGCGCTGCGCGGGAGCTGGGTTACTCTCAGTCGGCGGTGTCGGCCCAGATCGCACAGCTGGAAGCAGAGCTTGGCACGCCCCTCTTCGACCGGGTAGGAAAGACCGTCCGCCTCACCGACGCGGGCCAGACCTTCCAAAGCTACGCCCGCACCCTTCTCATCACGGCCCAGCAGGCCAAGGCCGCACTGATGCCCGCCCGGGCCGTCAGCGGCACCCTGCGGGTGGCGCTGGCAGACTCGGTGTGCAGCACCTTCCTGCCTGACCTGCTGCAGCAGTTCCACGCCCTCTGTCCGCAGGTGGAGCTGGTGCTTCGGACTGCCACCGCAGACGAGATGCTGCGGCTGCTGGGAGCCAACCAGATCGACCTCGCCTACACCCTTGACCAGCCTTTGCTCCTGCCCAGCCTGACGCTGGCCGTCAATGTGCCGGAGCCGGTCTGCTTCGTAGCCCCCGCCGGACACCCGCTGGCCGAGGCTGAGACCGTGCCGCTGGATGTGCTGGCCCAGCAGGAATTTCTTCTCACGGAGCGGGGCATGAGCTACCGCGATGCCCTCGACCAGCGCCTTGCGGCCCGGGGGCTGGCCATCCATCCCTACATCGAGCTGGGCAGCGCCTCCCTGCTCTGCCAGATGGTAGAGCGCGGGATGGGCCTCTCCTTCCTGCCCGAGTACATCGTCTGCCCGGCCCTCTCCGCCGGGCGTCTGGCCCGCCTTCGCGTTCCCGACTGCACCGTCACCATGCACCGCCAGCTGTTCTACCACAAGGATAAATGGCTCACGCCCCAGATGAAGGCCTTCATTGCGCTGGTGGAGCAATAAGCAAACGCCCCGCACCTGTCTTTCGACAAGTGTGGGGCGTTTCATTTGCAGATCTTTTCTCAGCTCAGCCGGTTCATCCGGACGGCCACATAGGGGTCGGGAAGCTTGAGTTCCTCGGCCAGATCTTCTTCGCTGCTGTATTTGTCGGCGGCAAGGCCCACAAAGATGCTGCAGCTGTCGAAGCGGCCATCCGGCGAGAGGGCAGTGATCTTCGCCTCACCGTCCGCAACCGCAGTCACGACGCCAGAGGCGTCCACTGTAGCGACGCCGGGGTTGCTGCTGACCCATGTGATGGGGACGCTGACGCCCCCCTCCACGGCCACAGAGGCCGTCAGGGCTTCCTTTGCGCCCACGGTGCGGAGCAGCAGGTCGTGCTTATTCAGGGTCACTTTGCCCACATCGCTGGTGACGGTGACGGCACAGCGGAGAGCCTGACCGTTGGATGCCAGCGCGGTGATGGTGGTGGTGCCGGGTTTCTGGGCCGTGACAAGGCCCTCCGTGTCCACCGTCGCCACCTCAGGGTCGCTGCTCATCCACTGGTAGGCGTAGATAAAGGAGCCGCTCGTGTTGATGAGCTGCAGCTTCTGGCTGGGGTGGGCGTTGTCGTACTGGATGATGAGGTTGAGGGTGACATGGTCGAGGGCTGGCTTTTTGCTGGCCGCGTCCCCGCTTTCCTTGCGGACCGTCACCCTGCAGGCGGCATACTCGCCCCGGTCGGTGATGGCGCTGATGGTCGCCTCACCGGCGCTGCGTCCCGTGACGCGGCCGTCACCATCCACAGTGGCCACGGTGGGGTTGCTGCTCATCCAGACGATGAAGTAGTAGTCGCTCTGTCCGCCGGTGTAGAGATAGGCTTTGGGCCGGGGGTCGTCGGCCGTGATCTCCAGCTCCATCTCGCTCACTTCCAGCTCAAAGTTCGAAGACTGTCCCAGAAGCGACGGCGCAGCCTGTGCGGCGGGAGCCGCCAGAAGCAGCCCGCTCAGCACGAGGGCAGCCGCAAGCCGTGTGATCTTGTTCATAGGGTAGCACTTCCCTCCTTCGTATCATTCCGTCTATCGCAATGTGCACTGCACATAATTCCACTCACTACTCGTTTATTGTACACGTCCCCCAAAGAAGGGTCAAGTTCTTCGCCAGAAGTGTCACAATTTCGCGCATCTTTTCGTGAAAGGCACTAAAACACCACCCTCAAATTTATACAAAACGTGCAGACTGCATTTTGCCGCCGGACGAAAGAGCCGCCGCACCCTCAGAAAGGTGCGGCGGCTCTCAGATGCCGTAAAAATCAGTAGTTCTTGGCCTTCAGCTCAAAATAGCTCTGGGGATGGGCGCAGACCGGGCACTTGAGGGGTGCAGACTTGCCGATATGGGTGTAGCCGCAGTTCCGGCAGACCCACACCTGCTGCTCTTCCCGGGCAAAGACCTTGCCCTCCTTGAGGTTGGCAGCGAGGGCGCGGTAGCGCTCCTCGTGCTCTTTCTCGATCTGTCCCACCATCGTGAAGAGGGCGGCCAGCTGGGCAAAGCCCTCCTCCTTGGCCTCAGCGGCCATCCGGGGGTACATCTCGGTCCACTCGTCGTTCTCACCGCTTGCAGCCATCTCAAGGCAGGTCATGGTGTCGGGGATTGCACCGCCGCACAGGGCCTTGAACCACAGCTTGGCGTGCTCTTTCTCGTTGCTTGCAGTCTCCTCAAAGATAGCGGCCAGCTGCTCGTAGCCCTCTTTCCTTGCGACGCTTGCAAAGAAGGTGTACTTGTTGCGGGCCATGCTCTCACCGGCGAAGGCTTCCATCAGGTTTTTCTCGGTCTTGGTGCCCTTGAGTTCCATATTCTGTTCTCCTCTCTGATGTGTTGACACTGCCAGTATAGGCCATGTCGGGTTTGGTTTATTCTACGCGCAGCCCGCTTTGTTCGGTACCGGGTGTGCGCTAGGTCTTGTTTCTCTCTGAGGATAGTATAACAGAATTCGGGACAGAAATCAAGAATAATTCCTATTTATTTTTTCAACTGTGCTGCTTGAGGGCACAGACGGCGATGCTGAGGGCGCTCCACGCGGCCTGATACATCAGCACTGCGGCCACGCTCAGCATCCCCACGCTGCCCGCATAGGTCAGCAGGACGGCAATGGCCACCGAGAACCACACCGACACCAGCTGTACCGTGGTGGCAGTCGTCTCGGCGTTCTGGGCCTGCTCTGCGGCCCGCAGGCCGCCGGTCAGGCTGGCAAAGCCCTTGGTACAGAGGATGCAGCAGTCCTCGGAGCCAGTGTTCTGGGCGGTGGCGGCATCCAGCGCGGCACACTGCTCCTGATCCAGCAGAACGACCATCCCCTCGGGCAGGTGGTAGGCGTCGGTGATCTGCCGTGCCGTCAGGCTGGGGTCCTGACAGGACACCAGCAGCTGGATGTTCTCCTTCTGGAGCTGTTCCAGCCCACGGGCCGCATTCCGCCCGCCCACATACCGGAGCACGAACATGGCGTGCAGACTGCCGGAGACGGCCAGATACAGGATCTGCAGCTCGCCGTTTTTCGAGTGCTTGGCCTCATACTCCTCGTCAGGCAGAGGCACATCTTCCTTTTCCATGTATGCGCGGGAGCCGATGAGGACACGGTTGTTGTCGCACCACGCGGAGAAGCCGAGGCCCCGATGGACTTCCAGATCCTTGACGGGGTAGAGGATGTCGGTGCGGTCCTCGATGATCTGGCGGAACAGGCCGCTCAGGGTGTTGCAGCACTGGCTGAGGACGCTGGCCGAATAGAGGATGGCCCGGTCGATGCGGCCGCCCTTGAAGATGCGGATGTCCTCCAGCAGGGCGCTGTCCGGCGTGAACAGCTCGTCGGCGTCGGCCTGCACCGTGTCCACACCGCCCAGCTCCTCAATGGCCGACCAGCCGGGCACCACAGCGCCCGAGGCAGCTGCGGTCTGCTGCAGCCGCAGAGACGAAAGGCCGGCGATAAGGGTGGAGGACAGGGGCGACCCCATGCAGAGCACGGCGGTCAGGGCCGCCGCGCTGCCGTTGACGCCGCCGCCCATGGCGAGGAATACGAATCCGGCCAGAAGGGCCACGCCCAGCAGGATATAGTTCGTTTTGCGGGCGCGGCGCTCACAGGCACGTGGGCCAAAGCCCTGTTCCACCATCGCGTCGTCCCACTCGGTGGGGCGGCTGAGCAGCACCCACGGGTCTTTTTCTTCCATATTCTTAGCCAGCACCCGGACAAGCTCCTTGTCCTTGGCGCGGAACGCGCCGCGCCGCTCCGGTGCGGCCTGCGCCAGCGCAAATCCGCCCTGCACCGAGGCCAGCAGCACCCGGTCGCCCAGCAGCGCAAGGAAGAGTCCCAGCGCCGCGATGCCGGACAGGAGAGTGAAGCTGGACGGCTGATAGCTCTTGGCGTTCAGCAGGGCCACAGCGGCCTGCAGCAGGGCGGCACAAGCGGCCAGCGCGGGCATCGTCTCCATGCTGGGACGGCCCCGCAGGCCCTGCAGGCCGTCCCGCAGGACGGGCCAGCCCACGGCCAGTGCCAAGGCGTAGAAGAGCAGGTTGGCAGCGTAGAACGCCGCCGGAGCAGTCACGGGGTCCAGCCCGGCCAGCGGGCCGACAAGGCCCTCTGCGGCAAGGCCGAAGTGGAGCAGCACCAGCGCGAGGATGCCGCCCAGCGCACAGCGCAGGGTAAGGGCCGCGCTCATCCGGCGCAGCCGGTCGCCCATCTGCTCAGGCTCTTCAGGGGTCTTTTCCGCCTCGGCGGTCGCCTCTTCTGCGAGGGCGACTTCCTCTGCGGCAGGCTGCGCAGGCGCTTCGGCGTCCGGCGTCTCTGCGGGAGCAGGCCCGTCGTCGTTCAGGTCAATGAGCGGCAGGCTCATGCTGTCGTCGCTGCTGGGCGGCGTCGTGCGGGTGGGGGCAGAGGGCGTTTCCTCGTCCTCCCCCTTGCCGAAGAAGTGCATGGCCGGGGCTGCATGGGGCTTCGCCGTCTTGTCCTCCGCAAATACCAGCTCGGGCAGCGGCGCAGCAGGCCTCTCCGGCTTGGCATCCGGCTCTTTTTCCGGTCCCGGCTTCTGGACAGCCGGGGCTTCCGGGACGCTCTTCTCCGGCTTTTCGGCCTCCGGCTGAGGCTTCGGGCCGAAGAGCATGGCCTTCAGTGCCTGCATCTCCCGGTCCTCGTACTGCTCCTGCGGGGTGCGCGGGCCGTACTGGACGGCCTTTTTCCGGGGGGCAGACTGTTTTTCCGTTGGCTTTTTGTCCGGCTGGGGGGCAGGCGTCTCCGGCGCTTTGGGCTGGGACACTTGGGGCTTCTCCGGTTCCGGCTGGGGCGCACTCGCCGCTCCCGCCGACTCCGGCGTCTCAGGCTTCGAAGGCTCTGTCTCCTCTTCCAGCTTCAGGACAAGCTCCAGCTCGGAGGGTTTCTCCTGTTCCTCACCGCCCAGCCGGATCTCGCCGGTGCTGCTCTCTTCCGCTGCGCCGTCGGCCTGCGGCTCCGTTTTCTCGCGGCGGAACAGCCGACCGAACAGACCCTTATTAGGCTTTTCGGCCGCTCCATCGTCCCCTCGGGTCATCTCCTCCGGGACCTGCGCCACACTGGTTGTAAAAAAGGTACGGAATTTCTCGTCGCGGGCGTCGATCTCTTCCTGCGTCAGTTCTTTCCGCTCTTCATCCTTTGGCATCTGCTGTCTTCCCTCCCTGATCTCTCTTATTGAGGGCGTCTCAGCCCTGTGCGGCACGCTGGCTCTGGATCTCATACAGGATGATGCCAGCCGCCACCGAGACGTTGAAGCTGTCCACACCGGTGCCTCGTGCAGCCATATCGAGGCTCACCACGCCGTCGCAGAGCTTCTTCACCAGCTGCGACACGCCGCTGCCCTCACTGCCCAGCACCAGTGCGATGGGGCCGGTGAGGTTGTTCCGGCGCAGAGACACGCCATCCATATCGGCGCAGTAGACGAAAACGCCCTGCTCCTTGAGGCGGCGGATGGTCTCGCCGATGTTGGCCACCCGGGCCACGGGCAGTCGCTCCGCAGCACCGGCGCTGGACTTGATAACGGTGGGGGTCACGGATGCGCCGCCCCGCTTGGGGATGACGATGCCGTGTGCGCCGCACAGCAGGGCCGAGCGCATGACTGCGCCCAGATTGTGGGGGTCCTCGATGCCGTCACTCAGCACGAGGAAGGGCGGTTCGCCCTTCTCCTTGGCTGCGGCCAGCAGGTCCTCCACCGTTGCGTATTCGATCTCGCTGGCAAAGGCAGCTACGCCCTGATGGCTCTCGGTGCCGGTCATAAGGCGCAGCTTATTGGGGTGCACCCGCTTGACGGTGGCACCGGCCTCCTTGGCCATTGCGGTGTAGTAGGCCGCCACAGCGGGGGCCATGCCCTCTGCCAGCAGCACGGTATCCACGCCGGAGCCGCTCTTCAGCAGCTCCGTGACCGGGTTCTTTCCGTAAACAAGGCTCTCGTTCCGGGGCTGCTCCTCGGCCTTTTCGCGGCGGGGGCGGCGGGACGTATTGCGTTCTTCCATGAAGTGCTCCTTCCATTTCTATCGCAGGACGCCGTGGCTCTTCCGGCTCGGCGCCGTTGTGTTTCATTCAGCAAATCTTTCCATGCCGCAGTGCGGCAGGCGATGATGACTCATCTTGAAGTATAACATAAGAAGCCGGTGTTCGCCATAGAATTGTGATTTTTCTCCCGTGAAATTTCTGTGCTGCGGTCCGGACAGCACCGCATGGGGTAAGTGTTGTCCCTCTGCACACCGAGCATCCGTCTTTTTGCCGGAGGCAAAAGTTTTCCACATCCAAACCGCTTTACCCATCGTATATCGGCCCTGTTTTTTCCACAAGTTGAAAACCCTGTGGAAAGAGTTCAAAACTCAAGCGCTCATGCCTGTTTTTCAGGTTGAATTCCACGCTTTCCACGAGGTTTTCCACATTCTTATCTCGACAGGCTCAGAACCTTGCATACATTTTGTAATTTTCAAGTCAGAATTATGACAAATTTTTGAATCGAAGCAGCCATTCTTTTGCCTTTTTATCCAATATCATTTTGACGAATGCAGTCTTCTGTTGAAAATCGTCCCCTTTTGTCCCTCTCTCGTTCCTCCGCTCAGATGTTGTCGCCACTTATAAAAATGTTGCATTTCACTCGTTTTTCCATTTTTCGACTGCGTTTCTGGCCAAGAAAGCTTCGGTTTGATTACAAAAACTCTCTAGTGGATTGATTTTACCCTCTGTTTGGGGTATACTTAGGTTGCAATTTCGTTAAACCATACACGAAGTGCTGTGTGGGTACGAAGAGACCCCGATAAATTTTGGAGGTAAATAATATGTTGGTAAATGCAACCGAAATGCTCATCAAAGCCCGCGACGGCCACTACGGTGTGCCTCAGTTCAACATCAACAATCTGGAGTGGACCAAGGCTGTCCTGACCGCCTGCGAGGAGATGAAGAGTCCCGTCATTCTGGGCGTCTCCGAGGGTGCCGGCAAGTACATGACCGGCTTCAAGACCGTCGCCGCAATGGTGGACGCAATGGTCGATTCGATGGGCATCACCGTTCCGGTCGCTCTGCATCTGGATCACGGCACCTACGAGGGCTGCAAGGCCTGCGTTGAGGCTGGCTTCTCCTCCATCATGTTCGACGGCAGCCACTACTCCATCGAGGAGAACGTGG
>OIIY01000394.1_pt1 | contig 9002 bp, 7 predicted proteins | sample 1583431 | NCBI WGS metagenome assembly OIIY01 (sample SAMN02674605, study PRJEB24791) | human gut metagenome, SKBSTL067 | isolation source: stool | host: Homo sapiens | place: USA | reverse complement strand
CGTTCTGGGGTTCGAATCCCCATCTTTCCGCCAGAAACCCCGGAACGAATGTTCCGGGGTTTTTCTGTTGACGTAAAAAGGAGTTTCTACAATGTCTGCTGCTATTACGATTGCAATGCCGCGCATGGTGCCGAACCAGCTGCTGACAGAGGCCCACGCAAAATATCCCGAAAGCCTTGCCCGGGCCGGGGCAGAGATGCGCTGGATCGAGCTGGACGACCCCGAAAAGGCCGTGCAGGATGCGCTGGCCTGTGACGGCCTGCTGCTGCCGGGCGGCGGCGACATCGACCCGAAATTCTACGGGCAGGAGCGCATCCCTGCCTGCGGTGAGCCCAACGTTCTGCGGGATACCGCCGAGCCGCTGCTGCTGCGCGCCTTCCTTGCCGCCGACAAGCCGGTGCTGGCCATCTGCCGGGGCATCCAGCTGATGAATGTTGCGCTGGGCGGCGATCTGTATCAGGACATCAAACCCTTTGAGCACGTCCCCCACAACGACCATTGGGGCAAGATCCACACCGTCACCGTGCGGCGGGATACCCTGCTCTCCCGCATTCTGGGGCAGGATACCGTACTGGTCAACAGCCAGCACCATCAGGCGGTGGACAAGGTCGCCCCCGGCCTTGTGCTGTCGGCCCTGAGCGAGGACGGCATCGTGGAGGGCATTGAGAAGCCGGACGCGAAGTTCTGCCTGGGCGTACAGTGGCACCCTGAATGGCTCAGCGCTGCCGACCCCGCCATGCAGGGAATCTTTGATGCCTTTGTGGCAGCCTGCAAATAAATTATGAAAAAAAAAAATCAGAGCCAACTTGAACGATTTTTAAGCTCTGGATCGTATTCCTTATAAAGAGAACAGGAGGTTCTGCCATGAAATCTTCCAAAAAGCGTTCCCGCGCCGTGGTCACGGTGGTGGCCTGCATTCTGGCGGTGTGTCTGGTGGCTGCGCTGGTCCTTTTCAGTCTGGTCAACAGCAAAGTCCGTGCCTTACAAAAGGGTGCGACCTTTGAGCTCAGCTATAACATCACCGCACAGGACAGTGCCAGTACCCCAGCCCTGTACAATATTCTGAAACAGGTGGGTGCAACCTCCGGCGATGTGGCCGGGCTGTATTCGCCGGGGCAGCTGCAATTGTACCTGTACCCCTCCGGCGGGCTTACCCGCGCCGAGACCGGCGGCACCGATTTTTTCACTGACCTCTATATTGATGCCAACGACACCTACTTCGATGCCGGGCGGCTCTACCGCACCCTGCGGGATTCCATCGCGGACAGCGCGCCGCTGGTGGGTGCGTTCCTGCCGGAGTGGTCTCTGCCCAACTACATCACGCAGGCCCAGCTGGCAAAGATCCTCGGCGTGCCCAACACGCAGGTGGCCATGCAGGAGATGTCCGGCTATACCATGACCCTCAGCCGCCAGTGCATCGTCCACCCCGATTATGCCAAGAAGGACTACACCTACTATCAGTTCCCGTCTGAGGGGGAGGACGCGGCTGTCCTTGTGGTGGGCCTGCCGCTGAAGTCCCTGCTCTTCGATGACACCATCCCCGTGGATGTGCATGTGGAGATCCCCGCCCACGGTGTCAACGCAGCCCTGAGCGGCACACTGGAAGCCGGTGTCAACAGCCTTTCGGCTCCCGTCAGTGTCATTTCGGACAGCGACATCGATTCCATTGTCCAGCTCCGGGAACGTCTGGAGCAGTTTGCCGATCTCATCAACACAGCATTGAAGCGTGTACAGTAACATAAAAAGCAGAGCCGTGCAGCGTTTGAACTGCACGGCTCTTATCTATTTCAGCGCTTATGCTCAATGTGTTCCTGGATCCATTTGCCGCCATCACCGCTGCCCACCGCACTGTTATAGACAATGCCGGTCAGCTCACTGGTCAGGTCGGACTTCATCTTTTTGTACTCCTGCTCTGCCTGATCCGCAACGCTCTGGTCACGGCCATTGTCCCGCAGGTACTGGCGCAGCTCTTTCAGGATGGCGTTGAACTCCTTGTCACACTCGCCCTGAACACTGGTCAGCTTGGCGGTCTTGGACACCACGATGGAGACCTTCATCCCCAGATTGCGCTCCTCCACCGGGTGGGAGATATACTCATTGTAGGCCTCGTAGATCACGCCGTAGAGCTTGGATTCCGTCTGCCTCTTCAGGTTCTGCAGCTGGCGGATGTAGCTGTCGATCTTGGCATCCACCTCATTCTCCGAAGCAGCGGAGCTGCTGGAGGCATGGCTGCTGCCGGGAGCCTGACTGCTGGCCGCATGGCTGCCGGAAGCCGCAGAGGACGCGGGCACCGAGTGTGCAGCGCTGGAACCGGACACTGCGGAGCTCACGCTGTCTGCCTTGCCTGCGCTGGCGGCAGAGGAGACCTCACTGGACGAAGCTGTCTCCGAAGAGGAAAGGCCAAGATCCTCTTCCAGCTGTTCCAAAAAGGACGAAACCGGGGATTCTTCCGTCACCTCACTGCTGACGGCGCTCTCGCTGGAGGCGGCAGCACTGGAGGGCCCCTCAGCTTCCCCGCCGGGCAGAGCGGAGGACGGCACAGAGCTGGCCTGCGCCTCGGACACAGGGGTGCTTTTCCGCATCCCTGTCAGGATCAAAGCAGCTGCCACGGCCACCACAAGAACGATGGCCGCAGCCAGCTGATAAAGCTTCTTTTTCTGCATCTGGTACAAAATTCTCCCACTTCAGATTTCGTTCCCGGCCTTTTGCCGCGCAGGAACAGGTCTATCATATCATCCCCGGGGGAGAATTTCAATGGATAATTCGTGAAAAATGTCGCCTAACTGCATTTTTATGACCGGATTTCGTTCCATTTCACAGCCTGTCGGAGACGCGGTCAGTCTTTTTTCACGGCCACAAGAACGCGGATCTTTCCGCCCGCCGCGCTGCCGTGGGCATCGTACCAGCCGATGAGGCTGTAATCCTCGGCGTTGATCTGGGAAAGGGTGGTGGCGTAATACTTGCCCTTGTACCACAGATATACCTGCATGTCATCGGCAGTCTCATAGCGGATGGAGCCGCTCCGCACCGAGGCCGCCCCCAGCTGATTCACCGTGACCGGGAGCAGCTGGGCCATGGTGCCCACACTGCCGGATGCAGTCTTGCGCACCGAGATGCCGCCCGCCAGCACGGGATACTTCACGCTGGTCTTATAGGTGGTCTGCTCACCGTTGACGTAGCAGACATAGTTCGCACCGCTGCTCAGGTAATCCAGCACCGAGCTGACCACGCCCGTGGTGCTGTTGGCACTGATCTTGAGCAGATAGCTTGCCAGACTGGCGGTGCTGCTGGTCACGCTCTCCCACAGGGTGCTGCCGATGCTGCCATCGACCAGGCCATACAGCAGGGTGCCGGTGGAGGGCATCACGCTTTCCACCGCACCGGCCACAAGGTCAGAGGCGCTGGAACCGGTGGTGTTGGAGGTGGACGAGCCGGAGCCGGTGTTCGTGGTGGAGCTGGCTGCGGTGCTGATGAGGTTGGTCACATCATCCAGCACACCGTAGGTCCACAGGTCGCCGGTGGCATCGTTCAGGATGAGCCGGTCAATGGCACCGTTCTCATCCACGGTGTAGTAACGGACATCCGAGGCAGAAAGTGTCACCCCAGATAGGCGGCTGGGACTTACTGTCCCAGCCAACCCCTCCGCTGTCGTATCCAGGATCTCCACATCCGAAGCAAGGGCCGCATCGCCCAGCGCGGTGCCGTCCGCGCTGATGGTGCCGCTGACCGATTGGCCGCTCAGGGTCTCCACGTTCTCCCCGTCGGCGTTGACGGTGATCTTCACCAGCCAGCCGGTGGGAAAGTTCAGGCTCTTGTCCACATTCACGGTGCGGGTCACGCCATCGGTACAGGCCACCTGTACGCTTTGGAGCACATCCGCGCCATTTTCCTCGGTCAGGCTGCGGGAAGAAGTCTGCACCACGCCATAGAACACGCTGTCGGCTTCCTCGCCGGTCAGAACGGCCACCGCCTCGTTGTTCATGCCCAACAGCAGGGTGACCACCTGCCCCACTCCGCCGCCGTTGATGGACGAGAGGACCGATGCCGCTGCCGAGGAAGCCAGTGTATAGCTGGTGCCTGCCACTGTCACACTGGTGGGGGCGCTGGCGCTGGGCGAGACCGCCGTGATGCGGCCCGCCGCCTTGCGGGAGTAGATCCAGACCGTTCTGGCGCTGGCGCTGTAATAGTAGACATCGTAGGCGTTCAGAGCGGCATCTGTGGCCACGGTATCATTGCGGTAGACCGCCGCCGGGGCAAAGGGTAGCTGGGTGGTGCCATCGGCCACAAAGGGGCCCTCCACACTGCTGAGCAGCACCGAGGACAGGTCGATCCGGCCATCCGTCACAGTAAAGCCCAGCGTGGCGGCATAGGTCTGGTTTTCAGCGGTGCTGGCCGTCAGGGCATTATAAAAGAGCACAGCGGCATCTTCCAGGGTCAGGCCCTGCCCCTGCACGGCGCTCAGACCGGCCCGCAGGCCCAGGCTGCCGGCCTTGTTGAGCTGTGCCGCCGGGAAGCTGCCGCTCAGGGTGGTAACATCATAGCCCAGCAGCTTGAGGGCGGCGGTGCAGGCCTCTTCCAGCGTCACACCGTTGTCGGGCCGGAAAGAGCCGTCGGTGTAGCCGCTGAGCCACCCCTGCTGGACGGCAATGCGGATATAGGGGGCATATTCGTTCCCGCTGTCCACATCGGTGAACAGGGTGCCGGTGTTCCCCTGCGTGGCGGCGCTCTCCCGGTAGGCCGAGAATGCCACCAGCAGCTTTGCCAGCTGGCCCCGGGTCAGGGCGGTGCTCAGGGCGGAGGCCTGTTCGCTGGTCAAGCCGCCCAGCGTCACGGCAGTCTGCACCGCCGCATTGCTGGCAGCGGCATTTGCCGGCACCACCAGCATCGAGCAGGCGATGCTCACCGCCAGCAAAAGGGAAAGGATTCTTTTTTTCATGGAAGATTCTCCTTAAGATCGTGTTTCCTCTATTCCAGGCTCCCCTGCCAGGGGAGCTCCGCAAGGCGCTGGCGAAGCCAGACCGAAGCGGTGAGAGGTTTAATCATATCTCAATGCTTCAATGGGGTTCAGCCTTGCGGCGCGCTTGGCGGGCAGATAGCCGAACAGCACACCGATACCCACTGAGATGCCAAAGGCCACCACGATGGAGTTGAACGAGGGGCTGACGGTCACATCAATGCTGCTGGAGATCATGGGCAGGATGCGGTTTGCCGCCATGGACACGATATAGCCAAGGACGATGCCCAGCACGCCGCCCAGTGCGGAGGTGGTGGCGGCTTCCACCACAAACTGCGACAGGATCACCCGCTCCTTGGCACCCAGTGCCTTGCGGATGCCGATCTCCCGGGTGCGCTCGGTCACCGACACCAGCATGATGTTCATAATGCCGATGCCGCCCACCAGCAGCGAGATGCTGGCAATGCCGGTAAGGACGATGATGACCATGTTGATCATCTCGTTCATCTCCTCCAGCCACTCGCTGGCGCTGTAGATGTAATAAGCGTTGTCGCTCTTGAGCAGGTCGTACAGGCCGCTTTCCACCACCGCCTTGGCCTCGTTGGCCCGGCTCTCGTCCGTCATAATTGCAACAAAGTTCTTGGCGCTGGACTGGTTGGAGAGCCGCATGGCCGTGGTGTAGGGCAGATAGATGCAGTCATCGTCGGAGCCCTGCTGCAGGTTCTTGTCCGTCACCTTGGCGTTCAGCACGCCCACGATCCGGAACTTGTAGGCCCCCAGCTTGATGGTCTGGCCCACCGCGTTGCCGCCGTAGGCCGCCCGGTTGAGGTAATCACCAATGATGCAGACCTGCTTGTTGTCCTTGATGTCCATGTACTGCAGGCCGCGCCCCTGGGCGAGGGTATAGTTTTTCATCTCGGTGTAGTGCTCGTCCACACCGTAAACACTGGTGCCGTAGCGGTAGGTCGTGGTGCCCACCTTGGGGGTGTTGTTGCTGAAATCGATCTGGGGCGAGACTGCGGAGATGAGCTCCTTGTTCTTATCCGCGATCTTATACACATCCTCCACCGAGGCGGTGCGGGAGCCGTAGCCCCAGACCTGAATGGACAGGGCATTCGTGCCCAGCGCCGAAAAGCTGTCCCGCATGCTCTGGGTCATGCCGTTGCCCAGACCCACGATGACGATGACCGCCATGACACCGATGATGATGCCCAGCATGGTCAGGAAGGTGCGCAGCTTATTGCTCCAGACGTTTTGCAGCGCCTGACGGAAAGTCTCAAGGATCATTTGGTTGCCTCCTGTGCCGGTTCGGCGGACATGGTGGGCTGCACGATGGCCTCGGGCGCGTGGGCGTCGCCGTCATACACCACCTGTCCGTCCTCCAGACGGATGATTCGCTCCGCCTGCACGGCGATGGAATTGTCGTGGGTGATGAGCACCACGGTATGGCCCTCTTTATGGAGCTGCTGAAGCATCCCGATGACCTCGCGGCCGGTGTGGGAGTCCAGAGCACCGGTCGGCTCGTCGGCAAGGATGACCGCCGGGTTGCGCACCAGAGCACGGGCGATGGAAACGCGCTGCTGCTGGCCGCCGGAGAGCTGGTTGGGCAGGTTCTTGAGCTTGTCGCCCAGTCCCACCTTTTCCAGCACATCCTTGGCCAGCTTGTGGCGCTCGGCGCGGGAGATGTTGGCGTAGACCAGCGGCACCTCCACGTTTTCCAGAAGGTTCAGCCGGGGCAGAAGGTTGTACTGCTGGAAGATGAAGCCCAGCATCTCGTTGCGGACATCCGCCAGCTCGTCCCGGTTCATCTTGCCCACGTCCCGGCCATTGAGCCGGTAGACGCCGTGGGTGGGCACATCCAGACAGCCGATGATGTTCATGCAGGTGGACTTGCCCGAGCCGGACTGGCCCACAATGGCCACGAACTCCCCCTTCTCGATCTTCATCGAGATGTGGTCGGCAGCCTTCACCAGCGTGTCGCCCATCTGATAATACTTACACACCTGATCAAATTCGATAAGAGCGCTCATGGGCCACCTCCTTACCAGATACTGTCGCTGTCGCTGTAATAGTCATCCGACACAGAGCTGGTATCGTAGGCCACCGTGTCGTCCTCCTGCAGACCGCTCTTGATCTGGGTGTAGCTGTCGTCGCTGACGCCGGTCTCGACCTTGACGTAGACATAGCCCTCCGGAGCGTCCATGTCCTCCACAGCGTTGGCCGCGCTGGGCGATTTTTTCGTCACCAGCACATAGCCGCCGCGGATGACAGCGGCGTTGGGCACAACGAGGGCGTTGCTGGCCTCTGCCACGACGATCTCTGCGTTGGCGTTCATGCCGGGGCGCAGGCCGTCGGTCTCATCGATGCGGATGGTGATGGGGTAGGTGGTGGTGCCGCCGCTGGAGCTGCCCTTCATGGACACGCGGGTCACGGTGCCCACATAGGTCTTGTCGGTGACGGCGTCGGCGGTCAGCTGGACCTTCTGGCCCACGGAGAGGGAGCTGATCTGCAGCTCGTCCACGTTGATGACCATTTCCAGATAGTTCAGGTCATAGATGACGCAGAGGGTGCTGCCGGAGGTGAGGGCCTCGCCCTGCTGTGCGTCCTTCTCAATGATGGTGCCGCTGATGGGCGAGGTGATGATGTAGTTGGACATGGTATCCTGTTGGTTCTGCATCGAGATCTCGGCGCTGCGCAGGGTCTCAGAAGCAGACTGGATGGATTCGGTCAGGTCGTCGCCCGACAGCTCGATGAGGATGTCGCCCTTGGTGACGTCGTCGCCCTCCTGCACATTGATGGAGGAGACCGTACCGGCAGCGGGAGCGGTCAGAGTGCGCTCTGCCTGATAGGCAAAGGTCGCGGAGGCGATGGAGCTGACGCCGTTGACGTTGGCAGTCGCTGCCTGTGCGGTGGTCAGACCGCCTGCATTGTTGACGCGGATGGTGACGGTGCGCACCAGCAGGTTTCCGGTGCTCAGCTCATCGGTACCGGTGACGGCGGTGATGGTGCCCTTCAGGCTCTCGAAGGTGCCGTCCAGCACCACGTCGGCGCTCTGCCCCACCGAGAAGTTGGCGGCGTCGGCTGCGGGGAACTGCAGGCTCAGCATCATCTTAGAGCTGTCGCGGATGACCGCCACCTCCTGACCGCTGCTCACCTCGTCGCCCTTGGCGACTTTCAGGGTGCTCACGGTGCCATCCACTTCGGCACGCACATACTGGCGGTCCACCACCTTGTCATAGCTGCGCTGCGCCTGCTGCATGGCGATCTCGGCCTTTTCAAAATTGGTGGAAGCGTCCGAGCTGTCCAGCGTGTAGAGGACGGTCCCCTCATCCAGCACGTCGCCCTCCTCAAACTCGCCGGTGAGCACCTTGCCCTCCACCAGAGATTTCACGGTGTAGGTGTTGGCAGGGTTCAGGGTACCGGTGCCGCTCAGGGTATTGGAGACATCCCGCACTTCAGGGCTGGCCTCCAGATAACTGGGGTCCACGACTGTAGTGCTGGCGCTCTTGGGCTTGAGTAAAAACACACCGCCCGCGATCACCACACAAACCACCGGCACGAGCCATTTCCAGTTCTTCTGCAAAAACAGCACCGGGGCCTTGGTTGTCTGTGCCGCAGGCGTTTCCGCACCCGGGTTCTCCGCGCCGTCCTTCTTCTTATTCCAGATCATCATGTTCCTCCTATCAGATTCAGGCCCGCCTGGGGCGGCCTGTCAGATTCCTTTCATATGTATAGGTGTAGTGTATCGCATTTTTCCCGGATACACAAGCGTCCAAATTTCGTTTGAACGCTTTTCAGCAAATTTTCACAGATTGTAAACCTTTGTGCAAATCGCAAGTTGACCTGTCCGCCGCTTTCTGGTTTAATCGGGACGTTGTTTGTACCAAACCAGAGGAGGATTTTTTCTATGAATCAGAACAGTAAGTTCTCGGTGCGCGATATCTGCTACGCGGGCCTGTTTGCCGCCGTCATCGCCGTGATGGCACAGATCTCCATCCCCATGCCGCTGGGTGTACCCATGACCATGCAGACCTTCGCCATCACGCTG
>OIIY01000327.1_pt1 | contig 10264 bp, 6 predicted proteins | sample 1583431 | NCBI WGS metagenome assembly OIIY01 (sample SAMN02674605, study PRJEB24791) | human gut metagenome, SKBSTL067 | isolation source: stool | host: Homo sapiens | place: USA | reverse complement strand
GTTTGATGTTGCGCGAAGAAGATTCCACGACGCCAACAGCGTAGCCGGCTGACCGCATGGCACTCGACTCGTCAGTGGCGTCACTGTTGCCGGCAAGCGCCGCCTTGAGCTGCCCGTACGGGAAGCATTGCGGCGTGGCAATACGCATCAAGCCGCTGCGATCGATATCTTCGACGAGAAGACCGCTTTCATCGACGCGCTTGACCGTATCCCATACGGGGACGGCCAGAACGAGCCCTGCGGCCGTTTTGTCCTGCAGTACTTCCCCGGTTCGGGCGATCAAATTGGAGACATCCTGCGGCTGTACGAAGGGGCGGGCGGCATCATGCACCAGAACCAGATCATCGTCGGAGATGGTATCCGAAAGTGCTTCGAGTGTCTGAAAAACAGTTTTGGCCCGAGTATTGCCGCCGGTTCGCATCACGGCGGCCGGGATGGCAAGCGAGTCGACGTATTGATCTTCGGGACTTACGGCGACATAGATGCCGTCGATTTCCGGAACGTCCAAAAGTGCGAGCACGGTCGTTTGCAACACCGTCTGTCCGCTATCACCCAACGGCAGATATTGCTTGGGACGATCCGACTGCATTCGGGAGCCACAGCCTGCGGCGGGCAACACAACGAAAACGCGGCGATTGGCAAAAGTCATGGGATTTCAGGTCGAGATGAAAACGTGCACGGATTTTAACGCGCACAAGAAAAATCCCGCCGACTGCGATAGCCGACGGGACTGATCTTGGAATCGGTTAGCTCGAGAAAGCGTTCCGATTAGAAGATGTGACGCAGACCGACGATGACCTGGGTGGCCTTCATCTTGCCAAGCTGTCTTTCATCGTTTTCATTTTCCATCTGTTTGTAAGCAACGCCGGAATAAATGGTCGTACGCTTGGAGAGGTCGTACTCATGGCCTACTAGGACGTTAAAGTTCTTGGCTTCCGAGTTAAGCGAATCGTCGTTGGCTTCGAGATAACCGTAGTAGGCGCCGACATACAGACGGCCCCATGAATCCATCGGGATTTGAGCACCGATGTGGAAGTTGTATCCGTCGGCATCGTAGTAGTAAGGGCCGTCGTTAAGATTATCTTTGTCATCGCTCCAGAACGGAATGCTGTAGCCGAGACCGTCACCGAAGCCTGAGCGCGCTCCCTTGACATACTGACCGAAGGCCGTCAGCTTGAATGAACCGAAGTCGTAGTGACCGCCGATGCTGAGCACACGGCTGTCGCCGACGTCAGCGGCATTACCCTTGCTATCAACTTCTTGACTTCCGTAATGACGGAACATGAGTGTGTCATAGATCACCACAACGCCCACAGGGCCGTTGTTGTAGGTCAGGCCGGCGGCAAAGTAGCGGTTGTTGTTGCGTTCGTTAGGCTGAGAGTCATCGTCGCCGTCGGTGGTGTCGTTAGCAAACGAGTACTGCAGATAGCCGGTAAAGCCGGCAGCTGTCGGGGTCTGGTAGGTCACCATATTGTCCAGACGCATGCCGTTGCCTTGGTAGTTGCCGATGTTGAAGATGCCGTCCCAGCCGCCGGGCAGAACGTCAGCGTTGACGCCCCAGATGTCAAGCGTACCGGCGCCGGAAATGAGCGTGCCGGCGCGGCCGAAGCTCAGCGTGCCGTAGGGAGAGTGGAACTTCAGCTGAGCTTCACGGCCAAACATGCGGTCGTTTTGGCCCAGCTTGCCTGAGTCGGACTGGAAACCGTTTTCAAGCACGAAAGAGACGGCGTAGCCGTTGCCCAGATCCTCGGTACCCTTAAAGCCGAAGCGGGATCCGGAGTTGTAGCCGTTGATCATCTCAAACTTATTGACCGTCGGGTTACGGAGCGTATCAACATTGGTATAACCCAAGCCCGTGTCAACAATACCGTAAAGGGTGAAATCCATTGCGCTAGCGGTAGCGGCCGTCATGACGGCTGCAACAGCGATGGCGATCTTTTTCATTCTTAAAGTCTCCCTAGGAGATATGTTTTTATTACTGGGAATAGTTTTCTGCCGAGGCAGTGCGTCTGATCTTATCGGTAGGCATTTGGCGCAGGCAAACTCTGTCAAGGCCTATTTTGTGCTGATTTGACAAGTGTTGTAGTGAATCTACACAACTAAGCATTTTCTCTCAGTGAAAAATCGACTGAAAGAGCCCAGGGTTTGATCGCAGAAAAAACTCCTGCCCGAGGCGGTACCGAGCAGGAGACTTGAGGAAGATTGAGAGACCGAAAAGTGGTCAGCAGCTAAGATCAGTGTTTGCCGCAACCGCAGTGTCCGTGACCATGACCGTGGCAACCGCAATGGTGGCCTTCGTTGTGGCAGTCGCATGTTTCTTTGCCGCACGAGCATTCGCCGCCGCAGCTGCATTCCCCCTCTTTTCCGTGTCCGTGACAGCCGCAGCCTTCTTCTTCGTGTCCAAGATGTCCATGGCATCCGCATCCGCTTTCTTCATGACCATGACAATGGTGGCCGCCTCGGCCGGCGGTGGCGGCTTCAACGTTGTTCTGAAGCGTTCCGGCGATGAGAGCAGCAATGGCGATATCGCAATCGCCTTCGTTGCCGGCATAAAGCGCGATGTTGGCTTGCGCGAGCGACTTCACGGCGCCCGGTCCGAGACCGCCGCAAATGACGCAGTCAACGGCGTTCTTTACGAGAAGGTTCACCACGGCGGCGTGACCGTGGCCGCCTGCGGCAATCGTTTCGGTCGAAATGACGGCTCCGTCTTGCACAACATAGATCTTGAAGTTGGGCGCCATGCCGAAGTGTTGGTAGATAGCGTCGTTTTTGACTGGCAGAGCGATTTTCATGTGCGAAACTCCTTGAATTTCATCTTGCGCGGCTGACTGAGCAACGGTCTTGCGTCTGCATCGTCCGGCGCATGCGCAGCAGTTTGTTTCCTGACAAATCCGATAGTTGCCGCCTTCGATTACTAGCGGCTTGCCGTTGACGATCGCATCGGCAATCTTGAAGCGGGCCTTTTCGTAAATCTCGGTTGCTGTCGTGCGGGAAATCTGCATTTGCTGAGCGCATTGATCGTGAGTGCGCTTTTCGAGGTCAACGATGCGAATCGCTTCGTACTCTTCGACAAGCAGGACAACCGGAGTAAGCTCTTCGCCCCCTTGAGGAGCAAAGAGGCGCACCAGCGGTTCACAACACACACGACGACAACGACTGGGTCTGGGCATACTTCAAAATTGCAATATCGTTTCCGACAAATGTCGGAATCAAGTATAGCGCGAAATTTTCAGAAGTCTCCTTGCCTTTTCTTATCGTTTTGCAAATCCTTTGGAGCGAAGGAACTCCAAAACAAACGGTCGGCGTTCACGGGCAAGCACGCCGCCGATGCCTTTAGTCCAGGAGTTCTTGCGTGGCGAGCGGCTGCGTGTGGCGAAATACGTTTCGGTGACGGCATCGTATTTTTGCAGTTCGGCTGCATCGGGTCCGATGTAGCGGTTCTCCATGACGGTCACCGCTTGCGGCAAACGCGGCTTGACTTCGTTTTTGAAGGCGGGATGACCAAAAGCGAGCCCCAGCACGGGATAGACGTTTTCGGGCAGTCCCAGCGCCTGATCGGCCTTGGCAATGCCGTTGCGCAGACCTCCGATAAAGCACCCGCCCAGCCCAAGCGATTCCAGAGCCACCATAGCGTTTTGCACGCAGATGCCTACGTCAAGTGTCGAAGTCAGGAATTGCTCGGTCCAGCCGAGATCCGCCTTCGGACAAAGACCGGCGTCACGATGGTAATCGGCACAGAAAACCCAGAATTCAGGTGCGGAAAGCACCTGAGACTGGTTGCCGCTGGCTTCGTACATCACTCGGCGCAATTCGGGGTCGGTCACGCGAATGACGGTGACAAGCTGCAGGAAGCACGAGCTTGACGCGGCAAAGACTGCATCAAGAATCTTCTGACGCATGGCCTCCGACACCGGCTCGTCTGTGTAGTCGCGCACGGAGGTATGTGCGCAGAGCATGTCGACAACGGGAGCATCGACGTTTTTCCAGCTTGCTTCAATGGCTTTGATTTCTCGGTTCAGCGCTTCGTTGACGGGCACCGGAACGCCGACCGCCCTCGCCTTTTCAATCAAGGCGCCCGAGAAGAAATCGACTTCGGTCAGACGGTGAGCCTTGGTGTCTTGTCTGAGGCTGGGCATCCCTTCCGGATCAAGTCCGTCGCCGATGCGGATGTATTCCTCGAGGTCGCGCTCGGTGACGTCCACGCCGACTTTTTCGGCTACAGCGACAACCTCACGCATCGCGGCAATGTAGCGATCGCGCACGGGGCCGGGTTTTTGGATGTCGGCAAATGTGCCCTTGGCAACGGCAATTGTTTGGTTGACGCCGATGTTGAACATCCACTTGCACCAGATGCGGCGCTCAATGTCTTCCTCGTGGCGGTAGACGACGCCCGTGGAGTCAAAGAAATCCTCGACGGTTTTAAGGGCAGGCAGCCGATCGGCGTGGCGTGCGGGCACCCCGATGAAGAGAAAACCTGGATTCTTGCAGATGACGTGCGTGCCCACGCGCGTTGCGGCCATGCCCTGCGCGACGCTATAAAGAACGGTGGCCTGCGGGAAGGCTTCTTCGAGAATCGTTTCGCTCGTGATGCCGTTTAAAAGCGACACGATGATCGTTTTAGGGCCCACAACGGGACGCACGGATTCGATCGCTTCCTTCAATTGCGTGCCTTTGACTCCGAAGATCAAAAGCTCGGCTTTGCCCGGGTAGTCCTCGGGCGCGCAAAAGGCAAATCGGCAAGGTTCTCCGTTAAAGGTCGGGGGATCGGCGCGATAGCGCTGCTTGCGCTTCTCATCGACCAAAAACGTTACGGCCCCCTCTTTCATCTTCCGGGCCATGGTGTGGCCGTAGAGAATGCCCAAAGCGCCCATGCCGATGAGGGCGACGGATTGAATTGTCTGCATCTGAAATTTCCTTTTCGCTCGTCGAAAAGCCTCTCTTATTTAAATGAGAGGCCGGCTCGTTTCTTGTCTTTCGGACAATAGCGCAATTTGGGCCCGACGGTCATGGCATCGGCTTTTCAAGAGTGATCATGTGCCGTATTGAACCAAGGTACAAGGAGAAATTTGACGCCGATCTTCAGAATTTCACTCGGAAACCGGCGGCAATGTATCCACAGATCTGACACGTCGGCGAAAAGAAGCACTTCTTCTCGCACTTTTCGCTTGCTGCAACATCGATGCGTTGTCTGCCACATAACAAACACGTATGCAAATTCAACCGAAAGGAACTCCGAAAAAATGATCGGCGTCTTAATTTCACTTGCAGTCACCGTCCTGGTGGTCTGGATTCTGCTCAAGAAGATGAAAGCCCAGTTCGTGCTCTTCTTCGGCGGCTTGGTTTTGTTGGTCAGTGCCCTGGCCATGGATGCGCTTGGGCTTCTACCCAACGGTGCTCAGATTCTTCCCAAGGGTGTTTCGAGCACGGGTTTCGTGGGTTTTGACCTCTTTAAATGCATCTCCTCCCTGATGAGCTCCCGTGTGGCCGGCATCGGTCTGCTGATCATGGCCGCCTCGGGCTATTCCACCTACATGGCCAAGATCGGCGCAAGCGCTCTGATGGCCGATTACATCTCCCGTCCGCTGCGCGTTTTCAAGTCCCCCTATCTCGTGCTCGCTCTGAGTTACGTCGTAGGTGCCGTGGCTGACTTGTTCATTCCGAGCGCTTCGGGTCTGTCCATGCTCTTGATGGTGACGATGTACCCGGTGCTCGTGCGCCTCGGTGTCTCCCGACTTTCCGCCGCCGCCCTGATCATCACGGTGTCCTGCCTTGACATGGGGCCGACATCGGGCGCAGCTAACTACGCCGCTCAGGTGGCCGGCATGGATACGATGACCTACTTCATCGAATACCAGTTGCCCGTCGGTATCGTAACCACGATTGCCGTGGCCGTGTTGCACTACTTCTCCCAGAAGTACTTTGATGCTAGGGACGGTGAAAAGGCCAACGAAATCGACGAAACCGTTGCCAAGCAGAATGACCTCGACAGCAAGGGCGCTCCGGCTTGGTACGGCTTCCTGCCGATGCTGCCGCTCATCATGCTCTTCGTGTTCAACCGCTTCGTGATTTCGAGCATCAAGCTTGACGTGCCGACAGCCATGTTCATTTCCTTCACGGTGGCTCTTGTTTGCGAATTGATCCGCAAGCCCGCCAAGGAAGTGCTCACGACCGCCATGGACTTCTTCAACACGATGGGCCGTCAGTTCGCGACCGTGATCACCCTGATCGTCGCGGGCGAACTCTTTGCCAAGGGCCTGATCGCCACGGGTACCATCGATTATCTGATTGACGTCACCAAGAACATGGGCCTGCCCGCCTATGCCATCATGATCGTCGTCGTGACCTTCATTTCGATCGCCTCCGTCGTGATGGGCTCGGGCAACGCTCCGTTCTACGCCTTCTCGCCGCTGATGCCTGACTTTGCTCAGCAGTTCGGTGTCTCGACCATCCTGCTTCTCATGCCGATGCAGCTTTCGACCGGCATGGCTCGCAACATGTCTCCGATTACCGCCGTGGTGGTGGCTGTGGCAGGTTGCTCGGGCATCAGTCCGTTCGCGCTCATTCGCCGTACGGCAATTCCGATGATCGGCGGCTTGATCGTGATGGTGGTGACCACGATCCTGCTCAATTAATTTCCAATCATTGTCCTCCTGTTGGGCAGGCTGAGCGTTCCTTCTTCGGGCGCACAGCCTGTCTTTTTCGTATTGGTACAATCAAAATTTGTCGATCTCTCGGAAAAAGGTACCGATGGCCCATACTCAACACAGCTTGCTTCTGAGCAACTGCTTGCGCAAGGTTTCGCCCAGGGCCTCGGCCTTGGTCTGCGCCCTTATCATGGGCTTCGTTTCTCCGTCGTTTGCTCAAACCGCAGAAGACGTGGAGGATGCCGCCGACTATCTGCAAGCCTCGTCCGAAGCGCGCAAGCCTGCCCGGCAGCCTGCAACGCTTCGTGTAGGCGTGTACTATTCGCCGCTGTTCACATTCCGCACCGACTTGATGGAAGTCACGATCGAGCGACTCAAAAACGCGATGCCCGAGTACGCGTTTCAAGTCGTTCCTCTGACCGAATTCGATCTGACGGTGGCTGCCGTCAAGCACGAGGTTGACCTCTTTGTGGTCACAAGCGGCTTATACACCTACCTTGAAACCTCCGGCGCTACGGCTTTGGCCGTGCGCAAGTCTCCTCAGTCGCAAGATCCGGGCAAGGCCATGGGCGCGGTATTCATTGCGCGTGCCGACGACGCGAGAATCACGAGTACGTCTGACCTGCGCTCCAAACGTGTTGCTGCCTTAAGTCCCCAGTCCTTTGCGGGCTGGATCGTTGCTCTGGGGGAAATCTCCAACATTACGCAGTATCCGAAAAACTACTTCGGCAAGGCCTACTTCAAGGACAAGTCCGGCATGCCCATCGTCGAGGCCGTACTCAATAAGGAAGTCGACTTTGGTATTCTGCGCACCTGCGAATTCGAAAGCATGGTGGCCCGAGGGCTGGTGGCGCCCAATACGCTCAAGGTGGTGGGCAAGAAACCCGAAGACACCTTTGCCTGTCTGCGTTCGACCGATCTCTATCCCGATCTCATCTTTGCGGCCCAAACCTCCTTGTCCCCCGACATCAAGCGCAGACTTTCCGCGGCGCTCCTTTCCATGCCGATGAGCGAGTCGGGATACGGCTGGACCGTCGGTGCCAATTTGAGTGAAACTCGCCATCTGGTCGAGCGCCTGGGCTATAGTCCGACCGTCCGAATGACCGGCTCGAGCGTGATGATCGATCGCTACAAGTATGCGCTTTTGATCGGCGTGCTTCTCCTGGCTGCCGCCGTGCTCTACAGCTTTGCCGTGAGCCGCACCGTGGCGCGCCGCACCAAAAAGCTCGTGGAAGTGATCGATGAAAAGTCGGAACTTGAAAAGACTGCCCGCATTGACCGCGAAAGACTCTCGCAATTGGAGCGTGCGGGCTTTGTCTCGGAAATTTCGAGCATGATCGCGCACGAATTGCGCCAACCGGTGGCAAGCCTCATCAATTACGCCGACGGCTTGTCTCTTTACTTGGGCGGCCGCGGCAAGGATCCGGTGATTGACGAGGCTACCCGTGAAATCACCAAGCAGGCCGAGCGCGTGGCAAGCATCGTCGATCGCGTGCGGGCCTATGCGAAGAACCGTGAGAAGGCACATCAATCGGTGGATCTGTGCGACATCGTCAAGCATGCCTTCGGTTCCTTCCGATCAGGGAGCGACCTCACCGGTGTCCGCATCCTCTCTTCGCTTCCGCCCGAAGCGTTTGTTTCGGGCGACGCCTTGGAGCTTGAGCTCCTTGTGGTCAATTGTCTCAAAAACGCCCTTTCGGCGATTCGGAAGAACCCCGACGGCAAGGGAGAGATTCATATTTCACTGACCTCCGAATCGAGCACAACGACAGCTTTCTGGAGACTCAAGGTCCAAGACAACGGTCCGGCCGTTTCCGACGAGCAGTTCCGTACGCTTGCGCGTCCCGTGGCGAGTGAAAAAATCGAAGGGCTCGGCCTTGGCCTGTCGATCAGCCGTACCATTGCCGAGCGTCACGCGGCCCGACTGGAATTCACCCGCATTCAGCCGGGCGGCTTGTCCGTCTCGCTTTGCATTCCGGCCGCCGATCAACCTCATGAGGAGCAAACCGCATGACCGAAGAACTGAGCAGCCGAGCTCTGCGGCCTCTGGCTCGCGTCATCGACGACGAAGAAACGGTGCGTAATTCCACCGTCTTTACGCTTCGCGTGGCAGGTATCGAAGCCGTGGCTTACGAGAGCGCCGCTGCTTTTTTGGAAAATGACGATATTCGTACCCCCGGCTGCGTGATTCTCGACGTGCGCATGCCCGATATGAACGGACTGGAACTACAGGACGAAATGTTGCGCCGCGGCATTGATTTGCCGATCGTTTTTCTCACCGGCCACGGCGATATCTCCATGGCGGTGATGGCACTGCAAAAGGGTGCGGGCGACTTCTGCGAGAAACCCGTCGAACCCGAGCGTTTGCGTCAGACCGTGCGTCGGTTGTCGGATCAAAACATAGAAGCGAGAAAAGAAAAATTCCGTATCGACATGATGCGCGGCGCCTTTGAGACGCTCACGCAGCGTGAAAAGGAAATTATCCGTTTGGTTGCCGACGACAAACTCAATAAGGTGATCGCGATCGACTTGGGCATTCAGGAGCACACGGTGAAGATTCATCGAGCCAACGCCTGCAAGAAGCTTGGCGTGCGCTCGGCCCTGGAAGCGCATAAATATTTGGCTGCCATCGGAGAAATCGCATCGTCTTGAACCAAGGTACAAGGCGAGTTCGAGCTCAATCCTGAAGAATTGTCCCTATCCGATACACCTCCCGGGAAAGGGACATTTTTTAAGGACAAACCAAATGCTCGAGACCTACCTCCAAGACCTCGCCGAAGTTGTCAATCTCGACTGCGGCAGCGCCAACTGCGAAGGCGTCACCAAGGTGGCCAACATCATGAAGCGCCACTTCGACTCCATCGGTTTTGCGACGGAACTTGTGGACCTCGGCCCGAAGGCCGGCAAGGGTCTGTTTGCGACGAACAAGCCCGGTGCCGAAAAGTTCGACATCATGTTCAATGCTCACCTCGACACCGTTTTTCCCGACGGTACCGCCGCCGCACGTCCCTTCAAGGTTGAAGACGGCAAGGTGACGGGGCCGGGTTGTGCCGACTGCAAGGCCGGTGTCATCGCGATCTTCCACGCTCTCAAGAACGCCCGCAAGGAAGACCTTGATCGTCTGGCCATCGCTGTGTGCTACAACCCTGACGAAGAAATCAGTTCGCTTTCCTCCCGCGAATGGCTTCAGCAGATGGCTTCCAAGTGTAAGCGCGCCATCGTCTGCGAACCGGGCCGCGCCACGGGTGCCTTCGTTCGTTCCCGCAAGGGCCGCTCCGTTTGGAACGTGGTCGTGCACGGTGTGGCCGCTCACGCCGGCAACAACCCGCAGGACGGCCGCAGCGCGGTTCTGGCAGCCGCTCACCTCACAATCGCCATCACCAACCTCCAGGACCTCGAAGGCAAGGGCACGAGCGTGACGGTCGGCGTTATCGAAGGCGGTACGGTCTGCAACACGGTTCCGGAAAAGTGCACCCTTAAGATCGACACCCGCTGCTGGAATGACGAAGACGGCCGCGAAATTGACGAAGGCATCGAAGCGTTGGCCAAGCAGAATTGGGGCGACGGCATCACGGTCGAAGCCACGCGTGTTTCCAAGTCCCCGGCTATGCCCTGCACGG
>OIIY01000323.1_pt1 | contig 10385 bp, 9 predicted proteins | sample 1583431 | NCBI WGS metagenome assembly OIIY01 (sample SAMN02674605, study PRJEB24791) | human gut metagenome, SKBSTL067 | isolation source: stool | host: Homo sapiens | place: USA | reverse complement strand
GAGGGAGATTCTTCTGGATGTGCTTGACACTCCTGTCAGCCCGGAGCTTCTTCCCCCGGTGGACGGCAAAATCAGCCAGAAGACGGAGGATTTGGTACCTTTCCTTTTCGAGCAGGGCAAGAATCCTCTGTTTGTGATGCTCGACGGCATCACGGATGTCCGCAATTTCGGTGCCATTGCCCGTACTTGCGAGTGTGCGGCGGTAGATGCCGTGATTATCCCTGCACGGAACAGTGTATCTGTCAACGCAGATGCCATGAAAACCTCGGCGGGAGCCTTGCACACCTTGCCCGTTTGCCGCGAACACAGCTTGAAAGAGACCCTGCAATTCCTCAGGAACAGTGGTTTCCATATTGTGGCAGCCACGGAGAAAGGTGATTACGACTATACCAAAGCCGACTATACCGGTCCGATGTGCATCATTATGGGTGCTGAAGACAAGGGGGTGTCCTATGACAACCTGGCGTTGTGTGACGAGTGGGTGAAGATTCCCATGTTGGGAACCATCGAGTCCCTCAATGTTTCCGTTGCAGCCGGCATTTTGATTTATGAAGCGGTAAAACAAAGAACCAACTAAGATATGAAAAAGAAATTGCTGTTGATGCTCACTCTCTGTTTATTGGCTCAGTGGAGTGTGGCACAAGCCCCGAAGTGGGTAGACAAAGCCAAACGTGCGGTTTTCTCGGTAGTGACTTACGACCAGAACGATAAGATACTGAATACTGGAAACGGCTTTTTTGTCACTGAAGATGGCATTGCGCTTTCTGACTACACCTTGTTCAAAGGTGCCCAGCGCGCCGTTGTGATGAGCTCGGACGGGGCACAGATGCCGGTGGAGGCCATTATGGGAGCTGATGATATGTATGATGTTGTCAAGTTCCGTGTCGGCATCCCCGGAAAGAAAGTCACGGCGCTCACTTTGGCTGCTGTGGCTCCGGCTGTCGGCGCGGATGTATATTTGCTGCCTTATTCCACCCAGAAGGACCGTTCTTTTACTACCGGGAAAGTAAAGGAGGCTGATAAGATTTCCGGCAACTATTCCTATTACACGCTCGATATGCGTCTGAAGGACAAGATGGTGAGCTGTCCGCTGATGACTGTGGACGGGCAGGTCTTCGGCCTGGCGCAGAAGTCCTCCGGACAAGATACGGCTACCATCTGCTATGCCATTGACGCTAATTTCGCCATGTCGCAGAATATCTCCGCATTGTCTTATGGAGATATGTCATTGAAGGGCATCGGTATCAAGAAGGCATTGCCCGATACCGAAGAGCAGGCTTTGGTGTTCCTCTACATGGCTTCTTCCCAACTGTCTCCGGAGAAGTATATGGGGACTCTGAACGATTTCATTGCACAATATCCTGCCAGTGCCGACGGTTATCTGCGCCGTGCTTCCCAGCATCTGTTCATGTCCCGTGAAGATGCTTCCATGGATAAGGTTGCCGCAGACATGGATAAGGCTTTGGAGGTTGCCGCAAAGAAAGATGATGTGTATTACAACCGAGCCAAGATAATCTATAATTATGCATTGGGCAAGCCCGAGAAAGTTTATAAGGACTGGTCGCTCGACAAGGCTCTGGACGAGGTACGGAAAGCGATAGCCATTGACGAACTTCCGGTTTATGTCCAGTTGGAGGGTGACATCCTGTTTGCCAAGCAGGAGTATCCGTCGGCATTTACCAGCTATGATAAAGTGAATAAGACCATTCTGGCATCTCCGGCTACCTTCTTCAGTGCCGCCAAGACCAAGGAATTGATGCAGGCACCTGCCGAAGAGGTACTGGCTCTGATGGACAGCTGTGTGGCCCGCTTTACCCAGCCCTATACGGAGGAAGCCGCCCCTTATTTGTTGGAGCGTGCCCAAGCCCGCATGAATGCAGACCAGGCGCGCAATGCTATGCTGGATTATGACGCCTATTACAATGCCGTGAACGGTAAAGTGAAAGTGGAACATTTCGGACGTCTCGGCGGCATTGTTCCCGATCCGGATGAGATAGTAGATGCATTGAAAGAAAAACTGATTAAGAAATGAATCCTGATAAAATAAGAAACGTACTGAACATTCTCTTCATGGTACTCGCCCTAGCAGCTATCATTATATATTTTGCTGCAAAAGATGACTTCAAGCTGTTCATCTACGTCTGCGGCGCGGCGATATTCGTCAAGCTGATGGAGTTTTTTATACGGTTCACCAACAGATAAGGAGAAGTGATTATGACAAAAGAAGATATTATAAAGCCCGAGAATCTGGTTGCCAAGAAACCGACTCTGATGAACGACAATCCCATGCACTACTGCCCGGGATGCAGCCACGGCGTAGTTCATAAACTCGTAGCCGAGGTTATCGAAGAAATGGGACTGGAAGACAAAGCAATAGGTATCTCCCCCGTGGGATGTGCCGTGTTCATCTATAATTATATAGACATCGACTGGCAGGAAGCCGCCCACGGACGTGCGCCCGCACTTGCCACTGCCATCAAGCGCCTTTGGCCGGACCGCCTGGTGTTCACTTACCAAGGAGACGGCGACTTGGCTTGTATCGGTACTGCCGAAACCATCCACGCCTTGAACCGCGGCGAAAACATCACCATCATCTTCATCAACAATGCCATCTATGGTATGACCGGGGGACAAATGGCTCCCACTACCCTTGTAGGCATGAAGACTGCTACCTGCCCCTACGGACGCGACGTGCATCTGCACGGCTATCCGCTGAAGATGGCCGATATTGCTGCACAACTGGAAGGCACCGCTTATGTGACACGCCAAAGCGTACAGTCTGTTCCTGCCATCCGCAAAGCGAAAAAGGCCATCCGCAAAGCATTCGAGAACTCTATGGCAGGCAAAGGTTCCAACCTTGTGGAAATCGTCTCCACCTGTAACTCCGGCTGGAAGATGTCTCCTGCGAAATCCAATGAATGGATGGTAGAGAACATGTTCCCCTTCTATCCGCTGGGCGACCTGAAAGATAAATAATCATGCTAAAGACAGAAGAACAATGAAAGAAGAAATCATTATAGCAGGCTTCGGTGGACAAGGTGTATTGTCCATGGGAAAGATTTTGGCATATTCCGGATTGATGGAAGGCAAAGAGGTGACTTGGATGCCGGCTTACGGACCGGAACAACGTGGTGGTACAGCCAACGTAACAGTCATCGTGAGTGACGAGAAAATATCCTCACCCATCTTGAGCAAGTACGATGCTGCCATCATCCTGAACCAGCCGTCACTGGAGAAATTCGAAAGCAAGGTAAAACCCGGAGGCGTACTCATCTACGACGGTTACGGCATCATCAACCCGCCGACGCGCAAGGACATCCACGTTTACCGCATCAACGCCATGGATGCCGCCAATGAAATGAACAATGCCAAGGCGTTCAACATGATTGTATTGGGTGGATTATTGAAAATCAAGCCGATGGTTACACTGGACAGTGTACTCAGAGGATTGAAGAAGACACTGCCCGAACGCCACCATCACTTGATACCGATGAACGAAGAAGCTATCAAGAAAGGAATGGAACTTATTCAGGAAATGAAATGAAAGGCTGTGTAAAGCCACTCCCCCATAAGAGGAGAAACTTTACGCCAGAATAAGAGATAAAGGAAAGCGGATAAGCCCTTGTGATATTGATTTATTGCAAGGGCTTATTTCATTTCAAGCCCCCAAAGCATGGATTCAAGGGCAGAGAACCGGAAGCAGTATAGGGCAAAACAGAAAACAAGACATTTTAAAAGAAGCAAAAAAGGCTGAATTCAGTAAGCAAATAATTTTTTATTGTATCTTTGCGCCTAATTATGAGACGAATTGTACTGACATATATATTTCTGTCCGTTATAGGGATATGGGGGGCTATGGCGCAAAACACCTTAAACCCAATGAACAATCGCGACCGGTTCGGTAACCAGATTGACCCGAATACCCAGCCGGACAATCTGGAAGACAGTACCAATACTGAGATTCAAAGTCTTCCGCCAAAGCTTTACATGTGGAAACTAAGTGAGACACTAGGCAACCGTACCATCATACCTGCCGATACAGCCAGCCTCAACTTCCAGAGCACCAATCTGGTGGAAGGAATGTTCGGCCACTACAATTACTTGGGGAATTTAGGTTCTCCACGCCTCTCACGTCTGTTCTTCGAACGAGAGGAAAGCGAACCCACCATCTTCATGGCTCCCTTTTCGAGTTTTTTCATACGTCCCGACCAGGTGCTTTTCACTAACAGCAACGTGCCTTACACCAATCTTACCTACTACAAGGCCGGCAACAAAGTGAACGGTGAAGAACGCTTCAAGTCCTACTTCTCCGTCAACGTCAACAAACAGCTGGCATTTGGCTTTAACATCGACTATCTGTACGGGCGCGGTTATTACCAGAACCAGTCCACCTCGCACTTCAATGCAGGTCTGTTCGGTAGCTATATCGGTGAAAAATATCAGGTACAAGCAGTCTACAACAATTTCTTCCTGAAAATGAACGAAAACGGCGGTATTGCAGACGACCAATATATCACCCGTCCCGAAAACATGTCTGGAGGAAAGAAAGAGTATGAATCCACCACTATACCGGTCAAATTGGAACGGAGTTCCAACCGCAACAAGGATTTTTATATCTATCTGACACAGCGCTATCGTCTTGGTTTTACGCGGAAAGTACGGAGCACACAGGAAGGCAAACCGACGGAATCCGCACCCCAAGCTTCTTCCTCCCCGTCCTCCGAAGCCAAAATATCCGCTTCGAACAACGACATAGCATTGCCAAACGACAGCATAGCATCAAAATCGGTCGGCACACTTGCAGCCGTCAATGACAGCTTGCCGTCTGTTTCTACCGCAGACAACGACTCACTTTTCGAAGAAGAGTTCGTCCCCGTCACCAGCTTTATCCATACCCTGAAAGTAGAACGGTCGCGGCACCAATTCCGTTCGGGAAGCGAGCCCGAAGGATTCTTCCCGGAAGACTACAAACTTTACAAGAATTACAGTAACGACTCTACCACTGCATTCAGTGTAAAGAACGTGTTCGGAATAGCCTTGCTGGAGGGCTTCAACAAATATGCCAAAGCCGGACTTACGGCTTATATCTCCCACAAGTTCAGCCGGTACGACCTGATGAACACGGACACACTTACCGACATGCGCCGCATCCGCTACACCGAGCAGGAAATCTTTCTGGGTGGCGAACTCGCCAAGCGCGAAGGCAAACTGCTGCACTACAACGTAAACGGTGAAGTGGGCTTGGTAGACAAAGCCATCGGGCAGTTCCGTGTCAACGCCAATCTGGACCTGAACTTCCGTCTATGGAAAGATACGGTGAACTTCTACGCCCGCGGTTATGTGAGCAACACGCTTCCTTCCTTCTATATGCGTCATTATCACTCCAACCACTACAACTGGGACAATGACAACATGGACAAAGAATTCCGCACGCGTGTGGAAGGCGAACTGAACATTTCCCGTTGGGGAACCAATCTCCGTGCCGGTGTAGAGAATATCAAGAACTACACCTACTTCAACCAAAGCGCCCTGCCCGAACAGAACGGAGGCAACATACAAGTGCTGTCTGCTACGCTGAAACAAGACTTCCGCCTCGGTATCTTCCACCTGGACAACGAAGTGACCTGGCAGAAGACGAGCAATGAAACAGTACTTCCATTGCCCCAACTCTCGCTCTACCATAACTTCTACATACTGGCCAAACTCGCCAAGAAGGTGCTGACCGTTCAGTTGGGTGCCGATGTCCGTTACTTCACCAAGTACAACGCACCCGCCTATGCACCCGGCGTCCAGCAATTCCATCTGCAACCTACGGACGACTTGGTGGAAATAGGCGGTTACCCCATCGTAAACGTATATGCCAACCTGCACTTGAAGCGGACGCGTATCTTTGCCATGATGTATCATGTCAACGCAGGTATGGGAAGTGCCAATTCCTTCCTGGTGCCGCACTACCCCATCAATCCGCGCCTGTTCAAGATTGGTGTCTCATGGAACTTCTATGACTAACAGATGGGCGTATGACGAAAAGCAGACTGCTCAAATACGCATTTCTGGGGATTACAGCGGCTCTCATAGCCCACTATCTCATCAAGAAAGAAGAAAAGCCGAAAGGTCATCCGCGCGACTATGCCGAAATAGCTGCCGAAGGCATCATACATGCTTCGACGGAATACAACTCCATCAGCTTCTATGTGGATGATGACACCTTGTCCGGTTTCCACTACGAGCTGATAGAAGCTTTTGCACGCGACCACGGGCTGCAAGCGGCCATATCACCGGAAATGAGCTTCAACAAGCGGCTGGAAGGCCTGGCCGACGGGCAATATGACGTGATTGCTTACGGCATCCTCGCCACCAGCGAGCTGAAAGACTCCTTGCTGCTTACCACCCCTATTGTGCTGAACAAGCAAGTGCTGGTGCAACGCAAGCTTGAGAATATTTCCGACTCGTCATTATTCATCAAAAGCCAACTGGACCTGGCTGGAAAGACACTGCACGTAGTGAAAGGCTCCCCTTCCATACTACGCATCCGCAACCTGGGAAATGAGATAGGCGACACCATCTACGTTGAGGAGATAGAGAAGTACGGTTCCGAACAACTGATTGCCTTGGTAGCCCACGGAGACATTGACTATGCCGTATGCGACGAAAGCATTGCCCGTACCGCAGCCGACAGTATTCCTCAAATAGACATCAATACCGCCATCAGCTTCACGCAATTCTATTCCTGGGGGGTAAGCAAACAGTCCCCTATCCTGCTGGACAGCCTCAACACATGGCTGGATAGTTTCAAAAAGGGAAAGGAATACAAGAAAATCTACAAACGATACTACGGGAAACGAAACTAAGCTGCACTTTTCCATACACGCAGCATATCCCTACTTTTACAACTAGTTATTAATCAACAGCTTATTACTGCAAAATCCTGCATACATTTTGCAGTGCCACTGCAAAGCCGTTGCAGTGGCGCTGCACACCGATATGCAGTACGACTGCAACAGTTATGCAGTGATACTGCAACACGTTTGCAGTCGCACTGCAAAACACATGCAGCAAGAATGCAAACAAGATGCAGTCATCAAATACCCATATCGATATTACGGCATACCCGAAGTAAAGAATTAGAGTCCTTCCACCTCCCTTAGCCACATCTCCGACGAAGCATCGCTCGGCATTCTCCAATCGCCGCGCGGACTCAGAGAGATACTGCCCACCTTCGGACCATCCGGCAAGCAGGAACGCTTGAACTGCTGGTTGAAGAAACGGCGGCAGAAAGTCTGCAACCATTTTTTGATGGTTTCTTCATCATATATCCCCTTGAATGTGCGTGCTGCCAGGAAAAATATCTTGGAAGGACGGAAACCGCAGCGCAGGAAGTAATAAAGAAAGAAGTCGTGAAGCTCATACGGACCCACCAAATCCTCGGTAATCTGCTGGATATTACCGTTCTCATCTGCCGGAATCAGTTCCGGGCTGATGGGAGTATCCACAATATCGAGCAAGGTAGCACGTGAAGCATCGTCCATATCATGCTCTGCCACCCATTTCACCAAGTGCTTCACCAGAGTCTTGGGGACGCCGGCATTCACACCGTACATCGACATGTGGTCGCCGTTGTAAGTGGCCCATCCTAAGGCAAGTTCCGAAAGGTCGCCCGTACCGATGACCATTCCCCAGGTCTGGTTGGCAATATCCATCAGGATTTGGGTACGCTCCCGTGCCTGCGCGTTCTCGTAAACCACGTCGTGCACATGGATGTCATGGTCTATATCCTTGAAATGCTGTACGCAGGCCTCCTTGATACTGACTTCGCGGACGGTCACACCGAGGGAATTCATCAAGTCAATGGCATTCGTATGAGTGCGGTCGGTCGTCCCGAAGCCCGGCATAGTGATGCCGATGATGCCCTGGCGGGACCATCCCAACTTATCGAAAGTCTTTACGCAAACCAGCAACGCCAGCGTAGAGTCCAGTCCGCCCGAGATGCCGATAACGGCACTCTTCGCCTTGGTATGCACCAGCCGCTGCGCCAGTCCGGACACCTGAATGGAAAATATCTCTTCACAACGCTCGTCCAGCGCCGCCCCCTGTGGGACAAACGGATGCGGTTCAAAAGTACGCGTCAGATTCAAATCCTTGCTGTTGACATACTCCGTAGAGATTCGTACCGGAAGCTCCGAAGCACAATTTGCATGGCAGGCGGCAAAAGTCGTATTCACCCGGCGCTCCATGCGCAAGTGTTCCACGTCAATTTCGCTGACAACCACCTGCCCGTCGAAAGAAAAACGTTCGTTTGCCGCCAGCAGAGTCCCGTTCTCATAAATCAACCCGTTACCGGCAAACACCACATCCGTAGTGGATTCTCCGAAACCGCATGAGCTGAACACATAACCGGCAATGCAACGTGCTGACTGCTGGCTGATGAGCGAGCGCAAATAATTGTGCTTGCCAATGCCTTCATTGTCAGCCGAAAGATTAAACAAGATTTCCGCACCTTGCAGTGCCAGCGTCGAGCTAGGCGGTATGGGCGCCCACAAATCCTCGCATATCTCCACTCCGAAAGTGGTATCCGCTGTTTCGAACAGCAGGTTTCTCCCCATCGGAATAATCTGCCCGCAAAGGCGCACACTGTTTTCCGCCACATCACAAGCGGAAGTAAACCAGCGTTTCTCATAAAATTCCTTATAATTGGGAAGATAAGTCTTCGGAACAATGCCCAGCACTTTCCCCTTCTGAATGACAACCGCCGCATTCAGCAACACACCGTTCAGTGCAACGGGCATGCCCAATATCGAAATAATATCCATCTGGCGCGTATTGTTCAGAATCTGTATCAGCCCCATTTCCGCCTCTTCGAGCAGAAGTTGCTGGGCAAAGAGGTCGCCACAAGTATATCCGGTAATGCACAACTCCGGAAAAGCAATGATTTGCACACCTTTCCCATCGGCTATAATAATCTCTTTTTCAATCTCTGAGGCATTGAACTTACAGTCAGCCACCTTGACACGGGGCACAGCCGCCGCTACTTTTACATATCCGTAATTCATAAGGATGCTATATTATTTATTCGGTGCAAAGATACGGCAAAATTCTGATTAAGAGAGATAAGGGAAAAACGTTTTCTCTATATCGGCACGAGAAACTGACTAATTTAATGACCGCAACTAAAAATTTTCCGAAAATCTTTTGGAGAATTATAGGAACTTCCTATCTTTGCAAGTGAATTAAAAATGTAATAATTACAAGTTTGAAACTTTAGACTATATGGATGTAGTAAAACGATTGCAGAATCATAATATCAAGCCTTCAGTACAGCGCATAGCCATCATGAATTACTTGATAGAGCATCGTACGCATCCCACGGTGGATGAAATATATACAGCATTGTCTCCCTCCATACCGACACTGTCTAAGACAACGGTATACAATACCTTGAAACTACTGAGCGAGCAAGGTGCCGCACAGACCCTGACTATCGACGAGCGTAATACATGTTATGACGCCGATACCAGTCCGCACGGTCATTTCTTATGCAAGCGTTGCGGAAAGATTTATGACTTGGTATGCAACAACAACATCAAGAAAGTGGTAGACATGGATATGGACGGACACGACGTGCAGGAAATCCACTACTACTACAAAGGCATCTGCAAGCATTGCATGGAAGAAGAACGTTTAAGAATAACGAAGAATAACTAATTCAACTAATTAAAATCTGAGAGAAAATGAAAAAATTTAGATGTACAGTATGCGGTTACGTATACGAAGGAGATGCAGCTCCCGAAAAGTGCCCATTGTGTAAAGCTCCCGCAAGCAAGTTCGTAGAAGTTGAAGAAGCAGTAGCTGGCGGTCCGCTGGTATTTGCTGACGAACATGTTATCGGCGTAGCCAAAGGTTGCGACGACGAAATGATTAAGGACCTGAACAACCACTTCATGGGTGAATGTACAGAAGTTGGTATGTACTTGGCAATGAGCCGTCAGGCTGACCGCGAAGGCTATCCCGAAGTTGCTGACGCTTTCAAGCGCTACGCATGGGAAGAAGCAGAACACGCTGCTAAATTCGCTGAATTGCTGGGTGACTGCGTATGGGACACCAAGACTAACCTCGAAAAGAGAATGAACGCTGAATCTGGTGCTTGCGAAGACAAGAAGCGTATCGCCACTCGCGCTAAGGCTTTGAACCTCGACGCTATCCATGATACCGTTCACGAAATGGCTAAGGACGAGGCTCGTCACGGTAAAGGTTTCGAAGGTCTGTACAACCGCTATTTCAAGAAATAATCCGATACTTTTATAGTAATGTGATGAAAAGGGACTGCTAATTTTAGTAAGTCCCTTTTTTTAATCTAACAGATCGGAAGAGCACACGTCTGAACTCCA
>OIIY01000290.1_pt1 | contig 11510 bp, 8 predicted proteins | sample 1583431 | NCBI WGS metagenome assembly OIIY01 (sample SAMN02674605, study PRJEB24791) | human gut metagenome, SKBSTL067 | isolation source: stool | host: Homo sapiens | place: USA | reverse complement strand
ATCCCGGTACGGGCGACAGCTTCACGAGTGTGATTACGGGCAGTCTCCTGCAAGGCGACAGTCTTCCGATCGCGCTAGATCGGGCTGCTCAGTTCATTTTGCAGGGCATCCGCTCCACGTTCGGGTACAAGATGGATAACCGTGACGGTATTCTCCTTGAGCGGGTGCTTCCGAATCTCAACACGCCGATTCAGGCGGCTACCTACGAGTTGATCTGACCAAGACATTGTTCACAGCAAAAAACGCGTCGTGCACAAACAGACGCGTTTTTTGCCGTAAGGAGTATCAGCTCGAAAGAATTTACTTTTCGCGGCGGAATTCGTCGAACACGAGAAGTGCCGCGCCTATGCAGATGCAGATGTCTGCGACATTGAAGGCAGGCCAATGGTAGCCGAATGCGTGAAAGTCAAGAAAGTCCGTGACGTAGCCGTAGACGAGGCGGTCCCAGAGGTTGCCCAGGGCTCCTGAAATCACCAGGGACATCGAGAAGGCAAAGAGTGTGCGCTTGGCGTGACGCCACAGAAAGAACAGACACGCTGCAGTCACAAGCAGGGCTATGCCCGCGAAGGCGAAAATTTGCCATCCGCCTGCGTCACCCAGAAACGAAAAGGCAGCGCCCGTGTTGCGAACGTGGCAAAGATTGAAAAAGGGCGTGACAGGGACAAAGGCGCCGTACGCGAGCGTATCAATGACGGCGACCTTCGTGATCCGGTCGACAACAAGCAACACGAACGCTGCCGCAAGCCAGAGGACAAAACGCCCCGGAGCGGGGCTCCGGGGTGCGGATCGATTGATCTCGGTCACGGCGTTTAAGCCTTGGTGCGGACTTCGCCGTCACCGAACAAGTTGGTAAGACAGCGTTCGCACAGTTCAGGATGCTCGGCATTCTTGCCGACGCTCGGAACGTAGTGCCAGCAGCGGCAACATTTTTTCTGCTCTGTGGCGGTCACCGTGATTTCGAGGTTGCCTTCGTTCTTTACGAGTTCGGCACGAGAGGTCATCATCACAAACTTGAGCTCGTTGCCCAGGCCGGATAGAACTTCATAGGTCTCGCCGCTGGCCGCAATCGTGCATTCAGCCTGCAGGCTCGAGCCCACGAGGCTTTGCATACGCAACTCTTCGATCTTCTTGAGCACTTCGGAGCGGACGTTTCGAATTGTCGACCATTTGGCAAGCAAGACTTCGGAGCCCTCAACATCGGGAACTGTGTGATAGAGCTCGGTAAAGATCGTACCTTCCCTGTTGGGGCTGAAAATCGCAAAGGCTTCTTCAGCGGTAAAGGAAAGAATCGGAGCCATCAGACGCAGATAGGCCGCCGTGATGTGCCACAGGGCGGTCTGAGCGCTGCGGCGCGGCAGACCGTTGGTCTTTGTGGTGTAGAGACGATCCTTGAGGATGTCGAGGTAGAAACTGCCCAGGTCGTCGGTGGCAAAGCCCATCAAAAGAGTGGCGACTTGCTGGAAGCTATAGGTTTCATTTGCCTCAATGATCTGCTTTTGAAGCTCGGCAACGCGAGCCAGCGCCCAGCGATCAAGCTCGAGCATCTGATCGACCGGCACGGCATCCTTATTGATGTCGAAGTCGTTCGTGTTGGCAAGCAGGAATCGCAGCGTGTTGCGGATGCGGCGGTAGCTGTCGACAACACCCTTGATGATGGTCGGGCCGATACGCAGGTCGCCTGTGTAGTCGGTCTGAGCCACCCAGAGACGGCAGATTTCGGCGCCGTACTTTTCGTAGATTTCCTTCGGACCCATGGCATTGCCGCGGGATTTGGACATCTTCTTGCCTTCTTCGTCGACGAGGAAGCCGTGCGTGAGAAGCGCATCGTAGGGCGGACGGCCGTAAAGGATGGAACTCGTCAACAGGGAGGAATGGAACCAGCCGCGGTGCTGATCGCTGCCTTCAAGGTAGAGGTCGCAGTGAGGCTTGCCGTCGTAGACGTCTTTGTGCGAGCCGTTCATCACGGTTTCGTACGTGGAACCGGAGTCGAACCACACGTCGAGAATGTCGGTGGTCTTGTCGTACTGAGCGGCTTCTTCGGCGGGCATGAAGTCTTCGGCCTTAGCCTTCACCCAGGCTTCGATGCCTTCTTTTTCAACGCGTTGGGCGACTTCTTCCATGATTTCGAGCGTACGCGGATGCAGTTCACCCGTTGCCTTGTTCATGAAGAAGGGCAGGGGTACGCCCCAGTTGCGCTGACGCGAGATGCACCAGTCGGGACGGTTCTCGATCATGGCGTGCAAACGGTTGTAGCCCCAGGACGGGATGAACTTGGTGGCATCGACACCTGCCAGAGCCGTTTCGCGCAGGCTCTTTTCTTCGGCTTCGGTGTTGAGCACGCCCTTGGTGTCGGCCGTGGGCTTGTCCATGCGGATGAACCACTGAGCCGTTGCACGATAGATGAGCGGCGTCTTGTGGCGCCAGCAGTGCATGTAGCTGTGCTGGATCATTTCGCAGTTAAGCAGCACGCCCGCCACGCGCATCGTGTCAACAATCTTGGGCTGAGCCTTCCAGATGTTGAGACCGCCGAAGAGCGGGAGCCAGTCGGCATAGACGCCGTTGCCCATCACCGGGTTGAGAATCTGATCGTTGGTCATGCCGTTGGCCTTGCACGAAACAAAGTCGTCCAGGCCGTAGGCCGGAGCAGAGTGCACGACGCCCGTACCGCTCGTGGCTTCCACGTACTCACCGAGGAACACCGGCGAGAAGCGCTTGAAGCCTTCGTGCAATTGGCTGAAGGGGTGCATGAAGCGGACGTGATCGAGGTTCTTGCCGTTGGTTTCGCCGACGATCTTGCCTTCGAGCTTGTAGCGCTTGAGGCAATCTTCCACAAGGTTGGTGCCCAGAATCAGGTACTTGTCGCCGCAGTCAACGAGAGCGTACGACAGATCCGGGTGCATGTTAATGGCCTGGTTGGCCGGGATCGTCCACGGAGTCGTGGTCCAGATCACCGTGTAGCAGGGCTTTTCAATCTTCACGCCCATCAGTTCTTCAACCTTGGGCTTGTCTTCTTCGGAAAGAGGGAAGGAGACGTCGATGGCGTAGCTTTCGCGGTCGGCGTATTCGACTTCGGCTTCGGCCAACGCCGAGCAGCAGTCAAAGCACCAGTTAACGGGCTTCAAGCCGCGGTACACGTAGCCCTTCTTCACGATGCGGGCAAGCGTGCGGATTTCGGCGGCTTCCGTTTCCGGGCGCATCGTCAGGTACGGATTTTCCCAGTCGGCGAGCACGCCCAGACGCTTGAAGCCGGCTTTCTGCTTGGCGACCTGTTCCTTGGCATAGGCGCGGGCCTTGGCCATCAGGTCGGTCTTTTCGAGCCCCTTGCCGTACATCTTTTCGATCTGGATTTCGATCGGCATGCCGTGGCAGTCCCAGCCCGGCACGTAGGGGACATCGTAGCCCTCAAAAAGCTTGGTCTTGTTGACGATGTCCTTGAGAATCTTGTTTAAGGCATGGCCGAGGTGAATTTCACCGTTGGCATACGGCGGACCGTCGTGCAGCACGAAACGGTTGCGGCGGTTTTTGCAGACGTTTTGAATCGTGTGATACAGGTCGCGCTTTTCCCAGTCGGCAACCCAGACGGGTTCACGCTTGGGCAGGTCGCCGCGCATCGGAAAGGCGGTATCGGGTAGATTAAGCGGGTACTTTGCCGTATTGCCGGCTTTATCGGCTTTAGCCATGTGTCAAACTCCAGGCCCCCTCGGGCTCTTCTGAAAGATTGAAAAGGAATAAATTTTGAGATGCGCGATAAAAAGCGCTGTCAGGAAGGCGCAAGCGCAACGAGTCGTTAGTTTACAGTCAGAAGCGCTTCGTTTGCTATAGGTAAGCTTGCTTATGGCGCTCGGCCAGCTTCTCGGAGTGAATCGGCTAAAGCGATACGTTGCGTGAATCTCTTAAGACGAATCTTTCTTTTGTTCCCTAAACACCCAAAAGATGTCTTGCTGCCTCTGCGTCGCGTTGGATGGCGGCTTTAAGTTCATCGAGTCCCGAGAACTTTTTTTCATCTCGGAGCTTTTGCACGAATTCGATTTCAACGATGCGACCGTATGCGTTGCCCGAATAGTTGAAGACGAACGTTTCCAGTAGCCAGCGCCGATCGGATGCTACAGTCGGTTTGTAGCCTAGGCTAGCGGCGCCACCGAAAACAGTGTCGCCGTCAAGCCCCTTGACGCGCACCGCAAAGACGCCATGCAGCGCGCAGACGGCCTTGGATCCGGGAGGCAGCATTGCGACATTGAGCGTCGGAAAGCCCAGTGTCCGGCCGAGTGCTGCGCCGTGAATGACACGGCCGGTGACACGGTAGGGACGGCCCAGCATGGTTTGTGCTTCATTGAGATTGCCTAAAGCCATCGCCTCGCGAATACAGGAACTCGACACTCTTTCAGCCGATTGATAGAGAAGAGGGGTAGCAAGAGCCTCAAAACCAAAGGTTTCGCCCAGTCGCTTGAGATCGGCAAAATCACCCGAGCCGCCTGCGCCGAAATGGAAGTTATCGCCAACCGTCACCCAGCGGCAACTGATGCCTTCAGAAAGAATGTTGCGAACAAACGCCTCGGGCGAGAGCGCGGCAAAGCGTTTGTGAAAGGGCATGATGTAAACAGCGTCAATGCCGCAGCCGGCAATGGCAATCATCTTGTCGCGTAACGTGCTGATACGGGCAAAGGGCTCCTTACCAAAGAGCTCACGCGGGTGCGGTTCAAACGTAACGACTGCGGCGGCCAGATCTCGAGCGTGCGCTTCCTTTGTTACCGCCCGAAGAAGTCGCTGGTGGCCGAGATGAACGCCGTCGAAATTCCCGATGGCAACTGCGCAGGGACGTTTGTGAGAGGGGCCGGGAAGGCCGCGAATGATTTGCATGCCGGTCTGTAGGGTGAGGGTTGCCTAAATACTGGTCAAGCTCTTGCGAAGGTTGTTTAGGATTATGCGCAGAAAACTTGCTGCCGCAGATTATACGAATGCGACATAGGCCATGTAAGGCAAATTCTTGTTTCACCGGAATCTTCTGCGGTTGCCGCAACTCAAGTACAATTGCCCTGCCGTAACGGAGCGAGTGTCGACGGTTGCTTCGGCACTTCTTGTCTATTCGAGATTTCCAGTTTTCTATTAATCAGATATGTGTCAACCCGGTCTTGAGAAAGATTCGGGTGCATTTGCATTTATGAAAAACATCGTTGTTTTGATCTCGGGCCGCGGCTCGAACTTTGTGGCGATTGCTCAGGCCTGCGAACGGGAAAATTGGGCTGCCGAGGGTATCCGTATTTCGCTCGTGCTTTCCAACCGCCCTGATGCGGCCGGGCTTGATCGCGCCAAAGAAATGGGTATTGAAACGGCCGTGGTGGACCACAAGGCGTTTGATACCCGAGAAGCTTTTGAGCGCGCCATGATTGAGATCATCGACAAGCACAATCCGGATGTGGTGGTGCTAGCAGGCTTCATGCGCGTTCTGACGCCCGTTTTTGTCGATCACTACGAAGGCAAGATTCTCAATATTCACCCTGCTCTGTTGCCGCTTTTTAAGGGACTCAATACGCACAACCGCGCACTCCAGGCAGGTGTTCGCGTGCACGGCTGTACGGTGCACTTCGTGAGTTCCGAACTCGATGGCGGCGCCATCATCGGTCAGGCCGTCGTGCCGGTGCTCGCCAGTGACGATGCCGATACGCTTGCCCACCGAGGGCTTCGTCTCGAACACATTCTTTATCCGCGTGCCGTCAAGGCCGTGGCTTCCGGCAAGGTCAAGCTTGTCGACGGCCGCACCGTGACGGACGACGAAACGGCTAAGTCTCTTGCTGTTTTTGATTGCTGCGCTTGAGAAACACAACCATGGAACAGAAAACCAAAAAGATGCCGTTTGCGCCGGTTAAGGTCCGTCGAGAAAAAACGGAAAAGAAGCTTACGGAACGTCAGCGCGCTGCGCAAAAGCGTCAGGCTGAGCAAAATCGCAAGGCTGCTCCCGTCAAAGGCGTTCCTGCTGCAATGCGTCAGCAAAAACTCAATCCGAGCAAAGTCCGCATCACCAATCTGATCGCGGGTGAGTTGGCGCGCGCTTTTGCGGTGATTCTTAAGCTCGATGGACCGGCTGATACGCTCATGAAGGCGTTCTTCAAGTCCAACCCTAAGCTGGGTAGCCGTGATCGAACGATTTTGGCCGAAGCCATTTTCTATGCGCTGCGGCACTATTCCGAAATTGCCTGGCGCCTGAAGCCCGTCAAGCCCGAGCGCGCTCCCAAGGTGGCTGCGTTCCTGACGTTGGCGATGCAGTACGGTGTCGAGAGCATGGGCGATCAGGTTCTCGGTTCCGAAAAAGGGCCGGTGACCAATATGCTTGCCTTGAAGCTCGAAAAGGCTCCGCCCGAAGTCCGTGCCGAGATGCCGTTCTGGCTGTACGAACTCGAAAGCAAGCAGTACGGCGAAGCCGCACCGCAGCTTTTTGAAGCTTCGCTTCAGGCAGCTCCGCTTGATTTGCGCGTCAATACGTTGAAGGCTAAGCGAGAAGACGTCATTGCGGAACTTTCCGAACACAAGGTAACGGCTGAACTCATGCAGTTCTCGCCCGACGGTATTCGCCTGACGGATAAGCCCGGTTTGATTCGCTGGCCTGTCTATCAGGAAGGCCGAATCGACATTCAGGACGAGGGCAGTCAGCTCATTGCGCGTCTTGTGGGCGCCAAGCGCGGCGAAATGGTGTGTGACTTCTGTGCCGGCGCAGGAGGCAAGACACTGGCTCTCGGTGCACTGATGAAGTCTTCCGGTCGTCTGTACGCTTTTGACATCAATGAAAAGCGCTTGCAGGGGCTCACCCCGCGTATGCGCCGTGCCGGACTTTCCAACGTTCATCCGGTCGCCATCCGTGATGAAAAGGACAACCGAATCAAGCGTCTGCGCGGTAAATTTGACCGTGTTCTGGTGGATGCGCCCTGTACCGGTACCGGCACGCTTCGCCGCAACCCGGACCTGAAGTGGCGCCTAACACCGCAGGAACTCGATCGCATCAACGCGGTGCAAAAGAGTGTGCTGGAAGAGGCGGCGAAGCTTCTTAAGCCTGATGGCCGCCTTGTGTACGCGACGTGCTCGGTACTTCAGCGGGAAAATCAGGACGTCGTTAAGACTTTCCTGGAATCTCATCCGGAGTTTGAACTTCTGAATGCTACTGACGTCCTGGCGAAGCAGGGCGTAACGTTGCCAGATTTCCAGAAGGAAGAATTTGGTGACTTTTTTGTGATGTTGCCTCACCGCCATCACACGGACGGCTTCTTTGCGGCCGTATTACACAAGAAGAAAGCCTGATTCTTGTCTGAGCTGAAGTAAAACAGAGCCTTGTCGAGAGCGTTTCGGCAAGGCTCTGCTGTTTTTCGCAGAAAAAATGAGCTGATCAGTTTCGCTCGGTTATTGATTTTTTCGGCGGCAAACCGAATGTGCGCTTGTATTCGCGACTGAACTGATTGGGACTTGTGTAACCGACTTCGTAGGCAGCCTGACTCGCGCTGTAACCGCGAGCCACCATCAGGTGCTGAGCGAGGAACAGGCACTGACGTTTGTAATACTGCAACGGCGTCATTTTTGTGACCGTCTGGAAATGTCGATAGAACGTCGAACGTGTCATGTTGCACATTTCGGCAAGGGCATCAATATCAAGTGGTTTACCTGTGTTTTGACGGATCCACTGAATCGCGCGATTGATGCGGTTGGCGGGCGTGTTTTGGCTGAAGAACTGGGACAGGGCGGCGCCTTGCGGGCTCATCAAAAGCACGTAAGTCAGTTCCCGTTCAATGATCGGACCGCGTGTAGGAAGTTGTTCAGGATTCTGATAAACCAAGCGCAATAGACGCTCGAAGGCTTCAACAATGTCGACAGTGGCCGGCATTGCTGTGAATGCATGCACAGAGTGCCCAACGACGACTCCTTTGTGTTTTGCGGCGATTTCAGGGCAAGTAGCTAAAAGGTCGGTTAGAACCTGAGGATCAAGTTCAACGGAAATCGAAACAAAAGGCTTGGCATCTGAGGCGCATGTCACCTCGTAGCTGGCAGGGGAGTCCGCCGCCGTCGTGCAGCTCGTGCCTTTACCGTACTCAATGTTTTGTCCGTCAGTCGTGCTGCGCTTGCGACCTTGAAGAATCAGACCGGTTGAAAGCGTGTAAAAAGTATTGGTATTGACAATCGGACAGGGTTGCACATGAAAGTGCAACCGCGGCATTGATTTGGGAGAAAAAAGAGAGGTACCGGTTTCTCTCCACTGATTCAGAGCAATATCCTTAAGCGCATCCAGACGGGTGCGAAGATCTTCTGACAGCGTAATCTCGAACACAAGAGAATCCTTTGTTTGTTCAGCCGAGCCAGTTGTGTTATCACACTTGCATCGACAATTGGAAAGCCATAGCGTACTCATTCTGTACCCGCTATTTTGCGTGATTTTTGCATAATCGTCAGTAGAGACGGACGTCTGTTAGAAAATATTTCAGGCTGCCTGCCAAAGAGGAAACGCAGGCAGCCTGAATTGCCTCCGACTTTGTTATTTAGCCGGATGAGCAGCCTTTTCAACGACCGCGAGAGCGTTGAGCGTTCTCGGGTAGCCGAGGAGAGGTGCAAGCTGCAGACAGGCGGCGATCAAAATTGCCTCGTTGTTGCCCATCTTGAGGTTGCCGGCAGCGTGTGCTGCCATCTGAGCGGTGGTGTCGCCTTGCGCGGCCAGGTAGCAGAAGGTAACGAGTTCGCGTTCCTGCAGTGACAAACCGGAGCGAACGTAGTAGTCGCCGAAGCAGTTGGCAGAAAGCCAGCGACGGATGGCAACGGTCTTTTCGGGGCTGGAAGTGGCAAAGCCCTTCATTCTCGGGCCGAAGATTTCAACCTGAGCGGCTTCGCCCTTGACGACACGCTCGACATCCTTCTGTTCGGTGGTGTCGGGAAGGGGGAGCTTTACGCCGCGCGAGGTAAAGACACGGTTCATGGTGTCGACGAATCCGCGGACACGTCCCATGCCGAGATAAGCGGTGGCTTGATAAACGATTTCGCGAACCTGTATGGGCGTTACGCCGGCGTCGAGCGCCTGCGGCAAACGGACCTCGAATTCTTCCTTGCCGCCGCAACCGAGCAACGCGGCAAGAATGACGAAGTGACGGTGAGCTTTACCCAGAACGGGCTCGACCGTCTTGGCGACTTCTTCCTCATCAAAGTGCTTGAAGAAACGTGCGTATTCGGGATCGGTCTTTGCAAGATCGGAAACAGCCGGTGCGGCGGCTGCGGCCGGATTGAGTGCGGACATGAAAACTGCTCCTGCGGCGAGTCCGGCGGACCCACCCAAAAGATTGCGACGTGAAAGAGATTTTTCCGACATTGAACACCTCGTGAAGGTCAGTGTTTTGTTGATTTCATTATCCGAAGCAGCAGGGCAAGTTGGGTGCCGAAACGTTGCACGATATTCTCAAGTCGCTGAGCTTGAGAAAATGACGGAAGAGGGGAAATGTCTCGTGAAATGAAACTGCAATGTCCGAATAAAATCCTTTAAAATCAGCATGCAAAACATAACTACTATTATATTGCGCAAAATTCATTGATAAATTGCTATATGGTGGGAATTGGCAAATTTTGCTTTTAAAGCACCAAAGGAAAAATTGTGTATTTCGATGGAAGACGGGATCCGATAACTGCTAATATTTAGGCGTATAAGATCATTTTTTGACCATAACTGTTAACATAAGAGCGTTTATTGTGTTCACGGGAAACATTTCGGCGATAGCAAATCTCAAGTCGCCCAAGGAACTACGGTTGCAATTGGCTGAACGGGCTCGGGAGTTGCGACTTACGCGAAATATGCGTCAGACGGATTTGGCAAAACGATCAGGTGTGACTCTTGCGTCCGTGAGGAGGTTTGAGAAGGAAGGCGAAATCTCGCTCAAGAACTTGATGTTGATTGCTATAGCGCTCAATCGAGCTCAGGACATGGAGCAGTTATTTCGACTGGACAGAAATATTGATCTGTTCAGACCAGAACCAAAGCCAAGGCAGAGGGCTAGGCAGTGAAAACAGAAGTCTTTTTAAACCTCGAAGGTAGGCGTTATTTTGTAGGTGTTTTGTCGTCAGATCAGAACGCCACTGTTTTTCAGTATGCAGACGACTTCTTAAACACTAGGCTCGAAATATCTCCTATTTCTGTGCCCTTACAACGACGGACATGGGTGTTCAACAGGGGTTCGTTTGGCGGGTTGCCGGGGTTTGCCTCGGACAGTCTCCCGGATGGTTGGGGAAACTTATTGCTTCATCGCCAACTGGTTAGAAAGGGTGAACGACTGTCAGAAATTGATCCCTTGAGACGTTTGTGTTGGGTTGGCTGCCAGGGCATGGGGGCGTTGGAATATCAGCCTGAGGAGAAATTCCAGGAGGAGTTTTGTTCATCTGATATTCGACTTGATACTTTGGCCGAAAACGCAGATGCGATTTTGGCTGATCGTGAGTCAGGTGTTGCATTGGATGCCTTGGCATCTCTCAACGGTTCTTCAGGCGGTGCTAGACCGAAGATTGTTTGTCTGGTCTCAGCTGATCGCCGAACACTCAAACCCGGCAATGTTGCAAATAATGGCGCAGAACCTTGGTTGATTAAATTTCGAAATTCGACAGATCCAGCGGACACAGGCGCTCTCGAGTATGCGGTGTCGCTTCTGGCCAAGAGTGCCGGCATCGACATACCCGAAACACATCTGTTCGAGTCTTCCACGGGTGCGGGATGGTTCGGTATCCGCCGGTTCGATCGTACTTCTTCCGGAAAGGTGCACATGGCAACGGCAGCCGGGTTGTTGCATTGCGATTTTCGGCAGCCTTGTCTTGACTATCAGACACTGATGGCGTTGACACAGCGTTTGGCAGGTGCCGGTGATTTGGAGCAAATGCTCAAGCGTGCATACTTCAACTTCGTCATCGACAATCGGGACGATCATGCGAAGAACTTTAGTTTCCTGATGGACGGCAAAGGCCGTTGGCGATTGTCGCCTGCTTATGACTTGGTTCCGAACATCGGAGGTTTCGAACACATGACTGCCCTGAGTGGTGTAGGAAAGTCTCCAGCGCGATCGCTCTTTGTTCGTCTGGGTGAAGACTTCGGTATGACTCTGCGTAAGGCGCAAGCCGCTCTAGAAGAAGTGGATGACAGCCTGGATCAGTGGCTCCAACTGGCCAAGAACTGCGGTGTCAAAGCACCTCCTGTATTTGAACCGATCAGATAAAACGCAGCCGGACACTTCGTCAAGCGTCCGGCCGTCGTATGAACGCACCTTGTTTATCAAAGCGCAGGCATACGCTCGATCTGCGATCCTGGATCGACGACGATCGCCTTCATGCCGCGTGCTTCAATGGCCTTCTGACCGCGTTCGGTGCAGATGACTGTGGCGCCTTTCGCGCAGAGTTTTCCGTCGAAAAGAACCTTTTGACCGGCCACGAAGGACGCCTTGGGTGTTTGCGTGGCGTAGTCGTAGACGGTGATGTCGGCGTCGGCCCCGACGGACAGGTGACCCTTGTTCTTG
>OIIY01000274.1_pt1 | contig 12118 bp, 8 predicted proteins | sample 1583431 | NCBI WGS metagenome assembly OIIY01 (sample SAMN02674605, study PRJEB24791) | human gut metagenome, SKBSTL067 | isolation source: stool | host: Homo sapiens | place: USA | reverse complement strand
AATGTGCAAAGGAAAGAATATTCTGCAACATGAAAAAACAAAGGAGCACAGATTTCATCCCCCCGGCAGAAAATGCTTCCGCACTATGAAATCTGTGCCCCTCAATCAATCCATTCACTCGGTTCCCTTTATCCGATATAAACATTTACCCCTAGTGAAACATAAAGTTCATCTTCTTCCTGATGAATTTCAATCTTGTCCTCACGGGCAAGCCACCCCAATGCGGCTCCCAATTCCTTGTCCTTCAGTCTGGACTTCCTCTTTAAAGAATCGTAGCTCCATCTGGTATAATCGCTAAGCAACTGCCAAACTTTCCCAGCATTTAGTCCAATTTCGCTTTTGTTCATTTTTCTCTTTAATTAAAAAGGTTAATAGCTCTTGTTGATTAGGTTATCTTTACAAAGGGTAAAGATATGATTTTTTATTTAACTAACAACAAAAACGAACAAAAGATATAAAAATGAACCGTTTTTGCAACACTTTTGTAATATTACACTCTTTTTATTGATAATCAAGAAGGAAAATGAAACAAAAAAACCGCAGTATCTATCAAAAAGACACTGCGGTTCTTCTATTTGATTAAGCAATCAGGGGAAAAGTCTTACATCATTCCACCCATGCCGCCCATTCCGGGAGCACCCATCGGCATTTCGGGCTTATCCTCTTTCTTCTCTACGATTACACATTCTGTAGTCAAGAACATGCCTGCAATAGAAGCGGCATTCTCAAGAGCCACACGAGTAACCTTGGCAGGATCTACCACACCAGCTGCATGCAGGTTTTCATAAACATCTGTACGGGCATTGTAACCAAAGTCTGCCTTGCCTTCACGCACTTTCTGTACAACAACAGCACCTTCTTTACCAGCGTTGGCAACAATCTGGCGCAACGGTTCTTCAATAGCACGTTTGATGATGTCAATACCGGTTGTTTCATCTACATTGTCACCCTTAAAGCCTTCCAGAGCATCCAATGCACGGATATAGGCTACACCACCACCTGGAACAATACCTTCTTCGATAGCGGCACGGGTAGCACGAAGCGCATCGTCTACACGGTCTTTCTTTTCCTTCATTTCAACCTCAGAAGCAGCACCTACATAAAGAACAGCTACACCGCCAGACAACTTGGCCAGACGTTCCTGCAGTTTTTCTTTATCGTAGTCGGAAGTCGTATTTTCGATCTGAGTCTTGATCTGGCCGATACGAGCCTGGATAGCATCCTTATCGCCTGCTCCGTTTACGATAGTAGTCGTGTCTTTGTCTACCGTAACCTTTTCAGCCGTACCCAGCATATCCATAGTAGCACCTTCCAGCTTTAAGCCTTTTTCTTCGGAGATCACAACGCCACCTGTCAGGACAGCGATATCTTCCAGCATAGCTTTACGACGATCGCCGAAGCCCGGAGCCTTGACAGCCACAACCTTGAGGATGCCGCGGATGGAGTTCACCACGAGGGTGGCGAGGGCTTCACCGTCGACGTCTTCAGCGATGATCAACAGCGGACGAGAGGTCTTGGCAACCTGTTCGAGAACCGGCAGGAGTTCACGGATGTTGCTCACCTTCTTGTCGTGGATCAGGATGAAGGGGTTGTCGAGCACGGCGGCCTGACGTTCCGGCGTGTTGATGAAGTAGGGCGACAGGTAGCCGCGGTCAAACTGCATGCCTTCCACGACTTCGAGTTCGTTGTTGAGGCTCTTGCCGTCTTCGATCGTGATCACGCCTTCCTTGCCGACCTTGTCCATGGCCTGCGAGATGATGTCGCCGATTTCCTGATCGGAGTTAGCGGAGATGGCGCCAACCTGAGCGACTTCCTTGGAAGTGGTGGTCGGACGGGAGATCTTGCGCAGTTCTTCGATGGCGGCAGCCACGGCCTTGTCGATGCCGCGCTTGAGGTCCATCGGATTCATGCCGGCGGCAACGTACTTCATGCCTTCGCAAACGATGGCCTGAGCGAGAACCGTAGCGGTGGTCGTACCGTCACCGGCGTTGTCGTTGGTCTTGGAGGCCACTTCGCGCACCATCTGGGCGCCCATGTTCTCAAACTTGTCCTTGAGATCAATTTCCTTGGCAACCGTCACGCCGTCCTTGGTCACGAGCGGACCGCCGAAGGCGCGTTCGAGCACCACGTTGCGGCCCTTCGGGCCGAGGGTCACCTTCACAGCGTTGGCGAGCGTGTTGATGCCGCGCACCATGCGGACGCGGGCGTCATCACCGAAGAGAACTTGCTTTGCAGCCATTTGTTTTTATCTCCGTTAAAAATTCTTTTATGAAATCAAACTGATATCGATTATTCGAGAACGCCCATGATGTCTTCTTCGCGCATCACGAGGAGTTCTTCACCGTTCACCTTCACAGTCTGACCGGCGTACTTGCCGAACAGAACACGGTCACCGACCTTCACGTCCATCGGAAGGAGCTTGCCGGCTTCGTCGCGCTTGCCGGGACCCACGGCGAGGACTTCACCCTGATCGGGCTTTTCACCGGCGGTGTCCGGAAGGACAATGCCGCTGGCGGTCGTGCGTTCGGCTTCAAGGCGCTTCACAATCACGCGGTCGTGTAACGGACGGATCTGCATTTTGTTTTCACTCCAAATTTGAATAACCATTGAAAGGCCGCGTTTTAGCGGCCGTTTCAGCAATGAAATCGTTTCAACGCGGGCACCGGGCCCGTTGCTAAAACCCCATATGGGGACGGGGTAAAAACATTTCAAGTCCCGAAGCAAAAATTTTTTCTCGGCTTTTTTGACACCGTTGTCATCAAGCTGAAACGAAGACAAAACAAGATTGCGCTACTTGTTCAGACCTTTGACCTGCGATAGATTGGAAGCGGTCCGAAAAAACTAACAAAAAAGTATGCTGAGCGCAGTCCGAAACATCGGTTCATTTCCCAAGGGCGTGATATTCACGCTCTGTGCGGCCATCTTCTGGGGCTCCATGGCCGTTGCCGCACAAGCGGTTATGGCTAACGGCGTTGTCAACGCCGCCGCGCTTGTGATCGTGCGGCTCTGTAGCTCGGGCGGTCTTCTGCTTTTGTGGTGCTGCATCACTGCCCGCAGCGAAATCATCAAGATTTTCACCGATTGGACTAATTTCCGTGATGTGCTTTTCGGCGCCGTTTTCATTTACGGCGGCCAATTTGCCTTCATGCTGGCGATTCACTATTCCAACGCGGGCGCAGCGGCCATCGTGCTCACCACTGTTCCGCTATGGGTGGCGCTTTGGGAGATGATCGTGAATCGTTCCAAACCTTCACCGCGCATGGTGATCTGTTTTCTGCTCGCTGCGTTGGGCGTGACGCTCATTGTTACCAAGGGCGAGTTCGATGTTTCCCAATTCAATCTGACGGGGCTTACCTGGGCCATCATCTGCGCTGTCATGACCGCGGGCTATTCCGTACAGCCTCGGCAGCTCCTCAAGCGCGTGGCGGTGATGCCCGTGATGGGAAGCGCCATGCTTTTCGGCGGATTGATGGCGGTTGTCGCGTCTTTCTTTGTGCCTGCGACCTTCGACTTCTCGCGCTTTGATTGGATGACCGCAGCGTTGCTTTTTCATGTGGTGTTTTTTGGCACCCTGATGGCTTTTTGCCTCTACATGACGGCCCTGCGCCTGATTTCCCCGGTGATTGCCAGCATCCTGAGTTTGGGCGAACCCGTATCGGCTTACCTGCTGTCGGTGCTGGTGATGGGGCTAGATGTTGGGCTCATCGAGGGCATCGGCGTGGTGATGGTGCTTGCAACGGTAGTTTTGCTTGCCAAGACGCCGCGCAAATCAAGCGAAGGCGAAAACATTGCTCCGCGCTGGAAAGATCAAAATTGAACGTTCGTTCATTCCGATAGACCGCCGTAACCGATACAATTGCTCAATTCCGGCGACAAGAGGCCAGAGCCTCGAAACAGAAGACGAACCGAAGCCGGAAAGGGAGGGCGTCCGTTTTTTGGGCGCAAATCATGCCGAATTCAGCAGTTCTCAAATTGAGTGCCGCTTTGGGGGCGCTTTTCCTGTCGTTCCCCGGATGGGCGCAATTGCCGTCGGCGCTTGAAGAAGCGCTGGCGCGCACCTCCGTTTCTCTTGACGAAGTTTCCGTGTGGGTGTCACCTGCCGGTGCCAACACACCTGTCGTCGCGCATCGCGCCGATCGATTGATGCAACCGGCCAGTTCCGTCAAAGTGGTGACCACACTTGCCGGTCTTGACTTGCTGAAACCCGATTTCACCTGGAAAACGCAGATCCGCGCGCAGGCTATGCCTGACAAATCGGGCGTCGTGCGTTCCTTGTCGCTCATCGGTTCGGGTGATCCGCATTTGATGATCGAGCAGGTGTGGCTTCTTGCCGAAAAACTGCGCCAGACCGGTGTCAAGCGCATCGTCGGTGACATCACGGTCGATCGCTCGGCTTTCGGAGAAAAACCGGTCGATCAGGGCGCTTTTGACGGCGCTACCGACCGCTCCTACAACGTGGCGGCCGATGCGGCGCTCGTCAATCTCAAGGCCGTGTCGATTACGCTTGAGCCGGAAGAAAACGGCAAGTGGGCTCGCGTCACTTCTCTTCCGGTGCTCGATGGCTTTTCCGTCTCCAAACGCATCGCTTTGAGTAAGGGAGCATGCGGGGATTGGAAAAGCAAAGTCAAAGCTTCGTACACGGACAAGGGCGTGACTTTTAAAGGCGCGTTGCCGGCTTCCTGCGGCATCAAAGCGCTACACGTGTCGCGCTGGCAGGCTGACGACTACCTCACGCGTCTTTTAAAGCCGATTTTGCGTACTGTCGGGATCGCTTGGACGGGAGTCGTCAGAGAAGGGCGTATTTCTGTCCAAAACGGCGTGGAACTGGCCGAAATCGAGTCGCAGCCGTTGCCTCAGATCGTGAGCTGGATTAACAAGTACTCTAATAACACAATGGCGCGGCACGTGTTTTTGACGCTGTCGCAGACCGATGCCGTCGGCGTTGCCAAACCGGCAACACTCTTACGCAGTCGTGCGGTGATTGACCGCTGGCTTGTGAAAGTTGCAGGGGCAGTTCCAGTTGGCACCTTTATCGACAACGGTTCGGGACTCTCGAGGGAAACAAAAATCTCGGCTGAAACCTTGGGACGCGTGCTTAACTACGGATTTAATTCGTACGTTATGCCCGAATTCATGGCTTCCCTTCCTTCGGCGGGCTTTGACGGTACGATGAAAAAAAGAGGTCTGGCAACGGGCAGCGCCCACGTTAAAACAGGCCTTATTCGAGATGTGCGCTCTATTGCGGGATATGTGACCGACGTCAACGCCCGCCGCTGGAGCGTGGTGGTGATGATGAACGGAAAACGACTCGACGGTGACCGTCTTTTTTCTCAAGCCGTGTTGCAGTGGTGTGCCCAGGGCGAAGCTCTTTTGGATGATCAACGAAAAGGGAGCGCGGCACGATGAAACAGTCTTTATGGGCGATTGCGGCTGCGGCCTGCTTTTCCATCATGGGCGCCTTCGTGAAGTTCTGCACGGAGGACTTGGGTTCCTTTGAACTCGTGTTTTACCGTTCGCTTTTCGGCGCCATCTTCATTGCATTTGTGGTGGCAGGCAGCGGCGGCACGCTCAAGACGGAACACTTCCGGCACCATATCGTCCGATCTTTGTTGGGTGTCACGAGCGTTGCGCTGTGGTTTTATGCCTTGTCGCAGATGCATTTCGGCACCTGTATGACGCTCATTTACACGACGCCGCTATTCATGGCTTTGAACTTCATCATTCTTGCCAAATGCAAGGGTGAAAGAGCGCCTTGGGCGGTGGTGGTGGCTATTGTCACGGGCTTTATCGGCATTTGTCTGGTGATGAAGCCGGGGCTCGGTACAGACGAATTTATTCCCGCGTTGATTTGCTTGGGTGTGGCGCTCATTGATCTTGCCGCCTACTGGCAGATGAAGCAAATGGGCAGACTCAACGAACCGAGTTATCGCATTGTGTTTTATTTCTGCGTCCTCGGTATGGTGTTTGCTGCCGTCGGTACCGTGGCGACGACAGGCTTTCACGTGCCCAATCTCACCGGCATAGCGGGGCTTCTCGGCATGGGATTGTTTGCAACGCTTGGGCAGATTTGCACCACGCGTTCCTACGCCTACGGCAATATGTTGCTTTCTTCGTGTCTGGGCTTTTCGGCCGTGCCGTTTTCAGTGATCTTCGGTGTCACTCTCTTTGACGAATCGGTTGATCCTTTGTCGCTTTTCGGCATGACGCTCATTCTGATTGCCGGCATGTCGGCTGCTGTGGCTACAAAACGCATGGAAGCCAAACAGGAAGCCGCTGAGTTGGCGAGCAAAAAGACTTCCTGACGTTACCCACAACGAAAACGGCAGGCGTCTTGTTTGACGTCTGCCGTTGTTCAAAAACCGAAGAACCGGGAGCTTTTAGGGATCTGCTTTCTGGCTTTCTTGAGTCGGTGCCGGTTTTTCACCGACGTTTTCCTTCAAAGCTGCAATGAAAGCTGACTCCGTGAGGAGTTCCGGCAACACCGTGGCCGTTCCGTCCGTCTTGTAGAGCAGATAGAGCGGCACGCCCGTGCGTCCGAACTTATTGAGCATTTCAGTGATGTTGCTGTCGCGGTTTGTCCAGTCGGCTTCAAAGCGCGCGTAATTGAGGCGTGTCAGTTCCGCCGTAGCGGCATCGGTACGAAGCGCTGTGGCCTTGTTGAACTGACAGGTCACGCACCAGGCGGCGGTGAAGTCGACCACCACGGGCTGACCGCGGGCAATCGCAGAATTCACCGCTTCTTCGCTCCAGGGCTGCCACTGGTCGGACGCCATCACGGCTTCGGTGTCGACTCGGCGATCGAAATTGCCAAGACACAACAAACCCATGCAGCCGACGGTGACAAGTGCGCAGACGCCCTTGAGCACCTGTGAGCGACCGCGACCGTATTGTTCGCGACCGACGGCCCACAGAAGGCCGGTGACCGAACCCATGGCAAAGATCACGGTGAGAAGCCCGTAGAGTGTGACCTGACGCGAAAGCACCCAGATAAGCCAAAGGGCGGCCGCGGCCATTGGAATGGCCATGATGCGTTTAAAGGTAAGCATCCAGGCACCCGGACGCGGCAGAAGCTTCATCCAGGCCGGCACTAGGGTCAGGATAAGCCACGGCAGTGCCATGCCCAATCCCAAAGACAGGAAGATGAGCATGCTCACTGCGCTGTCTTGCAATACGGCATACCCCAGTGCCGCACCCATGAAGGGGGCAGTGCAGGGGGAGGCCACGACGACGGCAAGAACGCCCGTAAAGAAGCTTCCGAGCGGTCCCGTACTCGGCAGTTTGCGTACGGCGCGGCTGTCGGCAAGGTGCGAAGCGGCTGTGAACTCAAAGACGCCCAGCAAGTTGAGCGTGAGCGCGCTAAAGAGCAGAATCAGAATCGCGACCACCCAGGGCTGCTGCAGCTGAAAGCCCCAGCCGATGGCCCAGCCAAGACTGCGAAGTATCACCAAGGCGCCGGCCAGTGCCGCCATGGAAAGCAACACGCCGCCCGTAAAGGCCAATCCATGCAGTGCCAAGGCTCCCTTGCGGCGAGAGCCGTCAACCAACTGCAGAATCTTGAGACTGAGTACCGGAAACACGCACGGCATAAGGTTCAAAATCAAGCCGCCCAGAAAAGCAAAACTCAGGGCCGTTGACGTACTCATGCTCGGAGGTGCTTCGGGTAGCTGCGCGGTCGGAGTGGCCGGCTCGGCTTGATCGGGAGCCGGTTTTTCTTCCGGAGCCCAAGGCAAAGGCACCTCGCCCGACTTGATGTCGAGCGTTGTTTCAATGGCCCAGCCTTCGTTGTCCGGACCGCCGTCGGCGACGATCACGCCGGCAAAGGGTAACGGCTTGTCGGTTTTGAGACTTTCCAGATACTCAGGAGCGGCTTTGAGGTAGAGCGACACTTGGTCTTTACCGAGCACGGCTCGATCGAGTTCCTTAAAGTCGACAAGACCTTCGGAGAGTGGGAAAAACTCCACCTTCTTTTCGATTTTGCCCGCCAGAGGCGCAAAGTCGATGCGAATGCGGCCGTCCTCAATCTGAGCCGAAATATGTTCGGAAACGACTTTTTCAGGGATGGACTTGAGCGTTTTTTCAAACTTGCCGGCAAAGGGGCCGGGTTTGGCCGCCACCTCCACTGGAAGCTTCATCGACACTTCGGCTGTGCCAGGAATGCAGACTTCCTTGCAAGCGAGGTAGTCAACCTTGGCGCGCAGGGTGTACGTGCCGCCGTAGGAGGTGCCCCAGGGAATGTCCAGATTAAAGGGCAAAAGTACTTCGCCCGAGTACACGAAGTTGGTGATGGGCCCGAGCTTGTGTTTTTGCGGCGTGGGCCAGCCGATTTGTTCGGCGGTCCAGCGGCGCGGCAACTTCCATTCGACACTCGGAGCAAAACCGGAGTCACCCGAGAACTGCCAGTAGGTGTGCCAGCCCGGTTCGTGCTTGAGCAAAATGCCGATATCGTTGGTCGCGCGCGGAATCCCGGCCGTTTGTCGCGACACCAGCTGCACCGTCACGGTTTTGGGCTGGCCGCCGCCGGCAAAGGGTGAACCGGTGCCGGCTGAGCCCGCTCCCAAGCCGGTCGGAGCGGCCAATGCCACGGATGCTGCCGTCGTTAAGCCGAGCAGCAGCGTCGTTAAGCTGCGAAAGAGTTTCATTACCGCTTTGAACATTAAAGAGCCGCAAAAGCCTTGCGGGCGGCTGCGATAGTCGCTTCGATGTCTTCGTCGCTGTGAGCCGCTGACACGAAGCCCGCTTCGAAGATCGAAGGAGCAAGGTAAACACCTTCTTCGAGCATCGTGTGCAAGAACTTCGCAAACACGGCCGGATCGGCCTTCATGACGTCGTTAAAGCCGTTGGGCAGGTTTTCAAGGAAGAAGAGCCCCATCATGCCGCCCTGAGAGCGGGCGCAGAACGAAACGCCAGCTTCCTTGGCAGCAGCCGTCAGCCCCGTCACAAGCTTGGTGGTCTTTTCCGAGAGGCTTTCGTAGAAGCCCGGCTTCTGGATTTCCTTGAGGGTGGCCAGACCGCAGGCAACGGCCACAGGGTTGCCCGAGAGGGTGCCGGCCTGATACACGGGGCCCAAAGGAGCGATCTTATTCATGACTTCGCGGCGTCCGCCGAAAGCGGCCACCGGCATGCCGCCGCCGATCACCTTGCCCATCATGGTGATGTCAGGCACGATGTTGTAAAGGGACTGTGCGCCGTGCAGCGCTACGCGAAAGCCCGTCATCACTTCGTCAACGATCAGAAGCGCACCGTATTGGGTGCACAGACCTCGCATCGTGTCCATGAATTCCTGCGTGGCCGGAACCATATTCATATTGCCGGCGATCGCTTCGACGATTACGCAGGCGATGTCGTCGCCCCACTGCTTGAAAGCGTCTTCGAGCTGTTGCGGATTGTTGTATTCGAGCACAATCGTGTGTTCGGTTGTGCCGGCCGGAACCCCTGCCGAAGAGGGATTGCCGAAGGTGAGCATGCCGGAGCCCGCCTTCACAAGTAGGCTGTCGCTGTGACCGTGATAGCCCCCCTCGAACTTGATGATCTTATTGCGGCCCGTGTAGCCGCGAGCCAGGCGAATGGCGCTCATGCCGGCTTCCGTGCCAGAACTCACGAAGCGCACGGCTTCGACATTGGGCATGATCTTGATGACTTCTTCGGCAATAAGCGTTTCGCCTTCGGTGACGGCGCCGAACGACAAACCAGAGTCAACGGCGGCGTGCACGGCTTCAATCACGGCCGGATGGTTGTGGCCGAGGATCATCGGACCCCAGGAGCCGATGTAATCGATGTAGCGGCGACCTTCGGCATCCCACATGTAGGCGCCTTTGGCGCGACGGATAAAGCGCGGTGCGCCGCCAACACTCTTGAAAGCGCGTACGGGAGAATTCACGCCGCCGGGGATGCTCTGCTGAGCACGTTCAAAAAGTTCCTCGTTGATGCCCATTTTCTTTCCAATGCATTGAATCAATAAAAGCTACAGGGCACCGGATACAGCCGATCCCTGCAAATTCAACGAAGTCTAGCAAGGTCAAGCCTATGTTTCGCTTAACAAGTGTGTGCGGATGCAAACAGTTTTGTGTCTCTGTTGTTCGAAGAGCCAGCAATGGAAATGAATCGGGTGCGGAAAGTTGCAGTACAGAAAAAATCCGCGTAAATTCTCACGCCTCACGTTGGGGTGAGGCGGACGGCCGCAATGAACTTGTTTTCATTGAGGAAAGTCCGGACTCCGAAGGGCACCGTAGCAGGTAACGCCTGTCCGCCGCAAGGCGAGGATTAGAGCAACAGAGACGAGCCGATTCAGTTCGGGTGAAACGGGCAATCTCTACGGGGAGTAACACCAAGTAAGCAGTCTTTGACCCGGCCCGGTGAGACTGCGGGTAGGTGGCTGGAGGCTCTGCGTGAGCAGAGTCCGAGATGAATGGTCGTCACTGCGGTTTTCGAAAGAAAGCCGCGGCACAGAATCCGGCTTATAGCTTCAGCCCGACGTGAACCGAACAAAAAAACGGGGAGCTTCCAAAAGGATGTCTCCCCATTTTGTCAAGATGCCTCGTTTGCCTTAGGCAAGCTTGATGCGGCCGTCAACGGCGATGGCTTCGCCCGTGGTGTTGGAAATCATCAGCGGATTGATGTCGAGTTCCTGCACAATCGGGAAGTCGGTCACCAACTGCGACAGACGCAGCAGCGTTTCTTCCACGCGTGCGATGTCGGCAGGCTTGGTGCCGCGGGCGCCTTCGAGAAGCTTGAAGGCTTTGACGGAACGCACCAGATCGTGCGCGTCGGCATCGGTAAGCGGAGCCAGAGCAAAACCAACGTCTTTCATTACTTCCACAAACACGCCGCCCGTGCCGAACATAATCATCGGACCGTACTGGGGATCGGCAGCGATGCCGCAGACGAGTTCGCGGTTGCTCTTGACCATTTCCTGAATGATGACGCCTTCAAGGCCGTCGAGAATTCCGCGTTCTTCAAGCTTGGCCACAAGATCGCGATACTGAGCGCGCAGTTCTTCGTCCGAGCCGATGTTCACGCGCACGCCGCCTACGTCGGTTTTGTGCGAAGTGCTCTTGGAGGTCATCTTCATCACAACGGGGTAGCCTACCTCCTGCGCGGCAGCCACTGTCTCGTCTTCCCCGACGGCAAAGCGGGCTCGGCAGACACGAACACCGTAGGCTTCGAGTACATCAAGGCTTTCACGCGTGGTGAGTTCCAGGCGCCCTTCGGACTTCACGGCAGCGAAGATATCGCTCACGGCTGACTTATTGACGTCAAAGACGGGCGTCGTGCCGACTGGGCGCTCCATCCACTTACGCTGCATATTGAGTCGTGCCAGACCGTCGACCGCTTCTTCGGCGTACATGAAGAACGGGATCGTGACTTCGCCCTTGGAGATTTCGCTGAAGAATTCGTTCTTTGTCATGAATACGCCCACGATGGGCTTTTCCGGGTGCTGCGCCTTGATCTCCATGAGCGCTTTGGCCACATCCGTGTCCTTGAGTCCGAGGAAGGGAAGATAAATCGAAATCACCATATCGACGCCTTCGTCGGCAAGCACCGTTTCGAGCGTGCGGCGATAGTGTTCAAGCGGCGCCGAAGCGATCATGTCGACCGGGTTCTTTACCGAAGCGGCGGCGGGCAGGAAGCTGCGCAGCGTTTCTTTCGTTGCTTCGGAAAGCTGGGCCATCTGCATTCCGTAGTCAATGACGCTGTCGGTGGCCATGATGCCGGGGCCGCCCGAGTTGGTGATGATGCACACGCGGTCGCCCTTGGGAATCGGGCAGTTGGCAAAGACCTTGGCTGTGGCAAAGAGCTGCTTTAAGCTGTATTCGCGGATGACGCCGGACTGACGCAGCAAGGCTTCGGCGGCACGGTCGGACCCGGCAAGCGACCCGGTGTGTGAGCTCGCAGCCGAGGCGCCCGCAGCAGAACGGCCGGCCTTGAGCGCGAGCACGGGCTTGATCTTGGTTACCCGCGAGGCAAGCTTGCGGAAGTTGGCCGGATCCTTGATGGACTCCATGTAGAGAAGAATCTGACGAACGTCATCCTGATCTTCCCAATATTCGATGGCGTCTTCGGCATTGACGTCGGCTTGGTTGCCGATGGAGACGAATTGCGCAAAGCCGATGCCGAGGTC
>OIIY01000251.1_pt1 | contig 12928 bp, 9 predicted proteins | sample 1583431 | NCBI WGS metagenome assembly OIIY01 (sample SAMN02674605, study PRJEB24791) | human gut metagenome, SKBSTL067 | isolation source: stool | host: Homo sapiens | place: USA | reverse complement strand
ACTCGCTACCTCCACCTTGGCAAGGTGGCGCTCTACCAGATGAGCTACGGCCGCACATTTCATGTGGTCTGCCGGGGTTTCGCTCCCGGCGACGTTGGCTATTATAGCGTAAAACGCAGGCTTTGTCAACAACAAATTTCCAAAAAATCAGACTTTTTGCAAAACACGCCTGTCTGCGCCTGTTTTTCAAAAACAAAGCCGAAACCGGAATGAAACCGAAATGTTTCAGCTTTGCGGCGGCAGACACAAAGAAAATTCGGTTGCTTTCCCTTCTTAGAGAGGTTATAATAAACTTGTCAAAAAGTTGCACAAAAACACGTCTGCTGTGCCGCGCGGGCGGGCAGACGTGTTTTTGTGCCGAGATTTTGCCAGAAAAAGGAGCAACCGCAATGTACAAGATCACTGAAAAGGTCGCGCTGAATCCCACCGTGACAAAGATGGTCATTGAAGCCCCGCTCATTGCCAAAAAGGCAAAGCCGGGCCAGTTCATCATTGTGCGCCCGTTTGAGGACAGCGAGCGCATCCCCCTGACCGTGGCCGGTTACGACCGCGAAAAGGGCACTGTGGATATCATTTTCCAGATCGTGGGCGGCACCACCATGGAGCTGAACAGCCTGAACGCAGGCGACAGCGTCCATGACTTTGTGGGTCCCTTGGGCCGCGCCACCGAGACCGAGGGCCTGAAAAAGGTCTGTGTTGTGGGCGGCGGCGTGGGCTGCGCCATCGCCCTGCCCATTGCCAAGGAGCTGCACGACCAGGGCTGCACCGTCCACAGCGTCATCGGCTTCCGTAATAAGGATCTGCTCATCCTCGAGGACGAGTTCAACGCCTGCAGTGACGAGCTGCGCATTATGACCGATGACGGCAGCTACGGCACCAAGGGTGTGGTCACTGCCGCTCTGGACGAGCTGGTGGCCGCCGGCAACCAGTATGATCTGGTCATCACCATCGGCCCGCTGATTATGATGAAATTCGTGGTCAAGACCTGCCAGAAGCACGGGCTGAAGAGCATTGTCTCCATGAACCCCATTATGATCGACGGCACCGGCATGTGCGGCGGCTGCCGCCTGACCGTGGGCGGCGAGACCAAGTTTGCCTGCGTGGACGGCCCCGACTTTGACGGTGACCTCGTCGATTTCGACGAAGCCATGGCCCGCGGCACCATGTACCGCCCCTTTGAGGCAAAGGCCCGCGAGAAGGCCTGCAATCTGTTCAAGACTGAGGAGGCAAAGTAAGATGGCTTTCAATATGGACCCCAAAAAGTGCCCCATGCCCACTCAGGACCCCAACGTCCGCAACAAGAATTTTGAGGAAGTGGCTTTGGGCTACACCGCCGAAATGGCCGTGAACGAGGCCAAGCGCTGCATCCACTGCAAGAACAAGCCCTGCCAGACCGGCTGCCCCGTGGGCATCGATATCCCCGAGTTCATCGGTCATGTGGCCGAGGGCGACTTTGAAGCCGCCTATCAGGTCATTGCCCGCTCCTCTTCCCTGCCCGCCGTCTGCGGCCGTGTCTGCCCCCAGGAGAGCCAGTGCGAGGGCAAGTGCACCCGCGGCATCAAGAACGAGCCCGTGGGCATCGGCCGCCTGGAGCGCTTTGTGGCCGACTGGCACCGTGAAAATGTCCACACCGCCCCCATCGTGCCCGCATGGAACGGCCACAAGGTCGCCATCATCGGTGCAGGCCCTGCCGGTCTGACCGCCGCAGGCGATCTGGCCAAGCTGGGCTATAAGGTCACCGTCTACGAGGCCCTGCATGTAGCCGGCGGCGTGCTGATGTACGGCATCCCCGAGTTCCGTCTGCCCAAGGCCATCGTGCAGCAGGAGATCGACGGCCTGAAGAAGATGGGCGTGGATTTTGAGTGCAACATGGTCATCGGCAAGGTGCTGACCATCGACGAGCTGATGGGCGAGTACGGCTACGAGGCCGTGTTCGTTGGCTCCGGTGCCGGTCTGCCCCGCTTCATGGGCATCCCCGGCGAGAGCCTGAAGGGCGTCTACTCCGCCAACGAGTTCCTCACCCGCTCCAACCTGATGAAGGCCTATCTCCCCACCAGCAAGACCCCCATCCGCACCGGTAAAAAGGTGGCGGTCGTGGGCGGCGGCAATGTGGCAATGGACGCTGCCCGCAGCGCCCTCCGTTTGGGTGCTGAAACGGTCTACATCGTCTACCGCCGCGGCATGGCCGAGCTGCCCGCCCGTAAGGAGGAGGTCGAGCACGCCGAGGAAGAAGGCATCATCTTCAAGACCCTGTGCAACCCTGTGGAGATCCACGCCAACGACGAGGGCTTCGTCAAGTCCATCACCTGCATTGAGATGGAGCTGGGCGAGCCCGATGCTTCCGGCCGCCGCCGCCCCATTGAAAAGAAGGGCAGCGAGTTTGAGCTGGATGTGGATACCGTGATCATGAGCCTGGGCACCAGCCCCAACCCCCTGATCCGCTCCACCACCCCTGGTCTGGAGACCAACAAGCACGGCTGCATCGTCACCGAGGGCGACGAGGGCAAGACCAGCCGTGAGGGCGTGTACGCGGGCGGCGATGCCGTGACCGGTGCCGCCACCGTCATCAAGGCCATGGGTGCCGGTAAGGCAGCCGCGAAGGCCATGGACGAGTACATTCAGAATCAGTAAGTTTCCCCTATAGAAAAAAGCCGGTGCGCCAAGAAAGTGCACCGGCTTTTTCTCTTCATATCAGGCCGTTTTCTACACAATACCAATAGATGCCGTCTTCCTTCACATCGCGGCAATGGGCGGTGGCGGCGGCTTGCAGCCGGGCAGAGGCGTTGGCCATAGCGACACCGTTGCCGACGGCTCTGAACATTTCGATATCGTTGTTGCCGTCACCGAAGGCCATGCTGTCGGACTTGTCGATGCCGTAGAATTCCAGCATCTTTTCCACGGCGATGCCCTTGCCGCCGCTGGCCGGGATGATATCCACGGCGCGGTCCCACCATGCGGCGATCTTCGCGTTCTCCACATCCTTCAGGATGGCTGGGTACTCCGCTTCCCTGCCACTCATCAGCACCTGAAAGATCTCGCCCTGCGCCATAGCATCAAAATCGTCGGCGATCACCAGCTCGACCCCGCCGATGGCAAAATACTCCGCCAGATCAGGGTCGGAGCCGTTAGCGGCCAGCCGGTCCTTGGTGGCCAACGCCATGGGCCGCCCCAACGCTTCGGCGTTCCGGCGGAGCAGGGCAATGTCCGCTTTCGGGATGAGATTTTTGAAAACATCGCGCTCCGGCGTGAAGCAATAGGAGCCGTTGTAGGTCAGGAACGCATCGAAAGTGACCCCTTCGAACTTCGGCACTTCCATGGGAGCGCGGCCGGTGGCGATGCAGAGCTTGATGCCGTTCTGCCGCAGTTTTTGCAGCGCCTCCACCGTTCTGGGGCGGATGCCCTCCTTGAGCGGCACCAGTGTGCCGTCGATGTCAAAAAAGATGATCTTGGGCTTTGTCATAGCGTTCCTCCTGTATTTTTCTTATATCATAGCACACTTGCTGCCGTTTGCCAAATGTATCCCAGTTGTTGTGCAACCTGCTCAATTTTCCGAGGTGATTTTTGTCGGCTATTTCTGGCGCATTGTGATTGATTTTGACTGAAATCTTGCTATAATAAGGACAGGATGCTTCATAAAGCTTCAAGTTCAATCATAAAACACCAAAGGAGTGACCTTTTCCTCATGTTGGCAGAAGAACGCTTCGCCCTCATCCTTGACCTGCTGGCCCGCCAGCGCACTGCCACCGTGCAGGAGCTGTGCGAGGCGTTGAACGCAAGCGAATCCACCATCCGGCGCGACCTGAACGAGCTGGACAAGCAGGGCAAACTGAACAAGGTGCACGGCGGGGCCACCCTGCCGGACAGCCCCTTCCGCACCGACGAGCCCACCATGGCCGCCAAGGAAGAGCTGGCCGTCAGTCAGAAACAGAGCATCGCCCAGGCGGCGGCAGAACTGATCCTGCCGGAAGATTTCATCTATCTGGATGCAGGCTCCAGCACGCTGGCTCTGGCACGGGCGCTGAGCGGCCCGGCCCTGAACGCCAGCTATGTGACCAACGGCGTGGCCCACGCCCGCCTGCTGGCCCAGAAAGGCTGCCGGGTGTTCCTGCCCGGCGGGCTGCTGCGGCCCCAGACCGAGGCCATCATCGGGGCGGCTGCGCTGACTGCCATCCAGCAGTACAATTTCACCAAAGCCTTCATGGGGGCCAATGGCGTGGCGCTGGGTTCCGGCTTCACCACCCCAGACCCCGAGGAGGCCGCCGTCAAGGCTGCGGCTCTCCACCGGGCGCGGGAGGCGTGGTTCCTGGTGGACGACACCAAATTCGCGCAGGTCTACCCCGCCGTCATCTGTGATCTGCACAGCGGTGCCATCCTGACGAACCGGTGCCCCAACCCCAAATACCGGCAATACACTCTGATAAAGGAGACCGAGGTATGATCTACACTGTTACATTCAATCCTGCCATCGATTATGTCGTCCGTCTCGACAGACCCCTTGAGGTGGGCGAGGTGAACCGCGCCGCCGGGGAGGACTGCGTGCTGGGCGGCAAGGGCATCAATGTTTCCGGCGTGCTCCGGGAGCTGGGCTGTGAGAGCGTGGCTCTGGGCTTTGTGGCCGGTGAGACCGGTGCCTGGCTGGAGCGTGGTCTGGCCGCGCAGGGGCTCCGGACCGATTTCATCCATCTGGCCGAGGGCATGACCCGCATCAACGTCAAGATCAAGGCAGGCACCGAGACGGAGCTGAACGGCGCAGGCCCCAGCATCCCGGAAAGCGCCATGCAGCAGCTGGAAGCCCAGCTGGACACCCTGCAGCCTGACGACATCCTCATTCTGGCGGGCAGCATCCCCAAGAGCCTTTCCCAGAGCACCTACGAGCGGCTGCTGGCAGGGCTGGAGGGCCACGGCGTGCGGGCCGTGGTGGATGCCACCCAGGATCTGCTGGTCAACGTCCTCCCCTATCACCCCTTCCTGATCAAGCCCAACGATCACGAGCTGGGCGAGATCGTGGGCCGGGAGCTGAAAACGGACGAAGAGATCACCGCCGCCGCCCGCGCCCTGCAGGAAAAGGGTGCCCGGAACGTGCTGGTGAGCATGGCCGGAAACGGCGCTCTGCTGGTGGATGAGCACGGCGAGGTGCACCGCATCGGCTGCCCCAAGGGCAAGGTCGTGAACAGCGTGGGCGCAGGCGACAGCATGGTGGCCGGTTTTGTGGCAGGTTATCTGCAAAGCGGCAGCTATGAGCAGGCCCTCCGGCTGGGCACCGCCTGCGGCAGTGCCACCGCGTTCAGCCTTGGGCTGGCAACAAAAGAAAAGATCGAAGAATTGTTTGGTCAAATTTAAGGCAGCTCACCCTCTCCGTCATTGCTGACGCAATGCCACCTCTCCCAAAGGGAGAGGCAATTGCTCTCCCAGATTCAACTTCTGCTGACCTTGGAGATGCGTTGGCTCCCCCTTTGGGGGAGCTGTCAAAGCCATCAGGCTTTGACTGAGAGGGAAAGCCTGCCAAATCATAAAAGAGGAGAACCCTTATGCGCATTACGGAATTATTCACCGCAAAGTCCATCGAGCTGGATTCTGCGGCCTCCAACCGGGACGAGATCCTCTCCCGGCTGGTAGAGCTGCAGGCCACCCACGGCAACATCACCGACACAGAAGCCTACAAAAAGGCTCTCTACGCCCGGGAGGATGAGGCCTCCACTTATGTGGACAACGGCATCACCGTTCCCCACGCCAAGACGAATGTGGTCACCCGGCCCAGCCTGGCCGCCCTGCGTCTGAGCACCCCGGTGCAGTACAACGCCGAGGACGACGGCAAGACCGACCTGCTCTTTGCCATTGCAGCCCCCGAAAACGGCAGCCTGCATGTGGATATGCTGGCCCGCATGATGCAGATGCTGATGAACGAGGACTTTGTGGAAAAGCTGAAGGCCGCCAGGACCCCCGCCGAATTCCTTGACCTCATCGACGCACAGGAAGAGGCCCAGTTCGGTGAGGAGAGCTTCACCCAGCAGGCCATCCCCCAGAGCGGCTACCGCATTCTGGCCGTGACCGCCTGCCCCAACGGCATTGCCCACACCTACATGGCCGCCGAGGCGCTGGCCAAGGCCGGTGACAAGCTGGACCTGCCCACCAAGGTGGAGACCAACGGCTCCGATGGTGCCAAGAACGTGCTGACCCGCGCCGAGATCGCAGCCTGTGACGGTATCATCGTGGCTGCAGACAAAAATGTGGAGACCGCCCGCTTTGACGGCAAGCCCGTGCTGTTTGCCCGGGTGGATGACGGCATCCACAAGCCCGAGGAGCTGCTGAAAAAGGTGGCTCACGGCGAAGTTCCTGTTTACCACGCCAAGGGCGGTGCTTCCTCTGCCGAGGAGGAGACCTCCGGCGACAGCTTTGGCCGCAAGGTGTACAAAGACCTGATGAACGGCGTGTCTCACATGCTGCCCTTTGTGGTGGGCGGCGGCATTATGATCGCGCTGGCCTTCCTGCTGGACGATTACACCATCGATCCCTCCAACTTCGGCATGAACACCCCCATCGCCGCCTTCTTCAAGACGGTGGGCAGCGCCGCCTTTGGCTACATGCTTCCCATTCTGGCAGGCTTCATCGCCATGTCCATCGCCGACCGTCCCGGCCTGGCCGTTGGCTTTGCGGGCGGCGTGCTGGCCATGAACGGCACCAACTTTGCAGGCCTTGCCAATGGTGAGACCACCGGCATCTCCGGCGGCTTCCTGGCCGCTCTGCTGGCCGGTTTCGTAGCCGGTTATGTGGTCGAGTTTCTGAAGAAGATCACCGAAAAGCTCCCCGCCAGCCTGAACGGCATCCGCCCCATGCTGATCTACCCGCTGGGCGGCATCCTCATCATCGGTGCCGTGATGTGCGGCATCAACCCGGTCATGGGCATGATCAACACCGCTGTGACCGACTGGCTGAACGCCATGGGCGGCACCTCCAAAGTCCTGCTGGGTGCCATCGTTGCCGGTATGATGAGCATTGATATGGGCGGCCCCTTCAACAAGGCAGCCTACGTCTTTGGCACTGCCGCGCTGGCCTCCGGCAACTACGAGGTCATGGCCGCTGTCATGGTGGGCGGCATGGTTCCTCCCATCGCGATTGCCCTCTCCACCACCTTCTGCCCCAAGAAGTGGACTCCTGACGAGCGCCGCAACGGCATCGTGAACTACGTCATGGGCCTGTGCTTCGTCACCGAGGGTGCCATCCCCTACGCCGCCGCCGACCCGCTGCGCGTCCTGCCCAGCTGTGTGGCCGGTGCCGCGCTGGCCGGTGCTCTCTCCATGACCTTCGGCTGCGCCCTGCGCGCTCCCCACGGCGGCATCTTCGTGTTCCCCGTGGTCGATCATGCCTTGCTCTACTGCGTGGCTCTGGCCGCTGGCAGCGTGGTGGGTGCCGCGATCCTGAGCCTGCTCAAGAAGGACCGCACCGACGCAGCCTGATCTGCCATTCTCCTTCTTCCTTTACCATATAAAAAGGGCCCGTCTGCTCGCACCAAAATGCGGCAGGCGGGCCCTTTCGTGCTTATCCCTTGATGATCCGGAGCAGGGTCTTGTCCAGCTGGATGGTGCGGTTCCAGGGGTTCAGGATGATGCCCTGGATCTCCGGCACCTGCAGTGCGGCATCCAACAGCTTTTCAAACTCCACCAGAAAGGTGGACTGCACCGCTTCCGCGCCCTTCATCTCCTCTTCAAAGCTGGTAAAGGCATACCACCAGCTGGCCCCATCGGCCGTGCGGAGGGCCCGCAGCTGCATCTGCTCACCGGCCGGGTTCGGCTCCACCGCCACCACGACCTGTCCGTTTTCCCGCATCCTCCGCCGGATCACGGTCAGGGTATGCGCCAGCTGCTCCTGTGTAGGCTCCTGCTGTAACTGGCAGACTGCCTGTTCGATCTTTTCGTTGCCGTTCAGGCCCTCGTCCTTCTTCTGCGCCATAAGCTCTCCCATTCTTTTTGTTGTATTTTATGCTTGTATTATATCCGGACTTTACGAAAAATGGAAGCGCTGGCCAGAGATTCTTTCTTTTTTCGTCTGCTTTCGGGTGTTTTTTCAAAAATCAGTAGCCCCCGCCCCGAAAAAGTGTTACAATGTCTTCGTCTGGTATCATTTCAGAAACGACAGGACGCGCCGCTTTTCCGTGAGCCGTTTTGTCGGAATGGGAGAGATAATGTAATGAAACGAATCCTTCGTTCTGCCGTCAGTCTGCTGCTGTGCGCCGCCGTGGCGCTGGGCGGCACTGCCTGCGGCCGAAGCAAGCTGCCCACCACCATCACGATCTGGACCTACTACAACGGCGATCAGCTGGAATGCTTCAACCAGCTGGTGGAGCAGTTCAACTCCACCGTGGGCAAAGAGAAGAACATCCGGGTCGAAAGCTCCAGTCAGGGCAGCGTGAACGACCTGGAGACCAGCGTGCTGGCCGCCGCCGAGGGCAAGGTGGGTGCCGAGAAGCTGCCCAACATCATCTCCTCCTACGCAGACACCGCCTTTACGCTGGATCAGATGGGCCTTGCCGTTGACCTGAGCCCCTACCTGACCGAAAAAGAGAAGTCTGCCTATATCGCCGGGTTTCTCGAGGAGGGTGACCTGATGAACAACGGGGAGCTCAAGGTCTTTCCCATAGCAAAATCCACTGAGCTGCTCTACCTGAACGTCACCGACTTTGCCCCCTTTGCCGAGGCCACAGGCGTGACCTATGCGGATCTTTCCACTGTGGAGGGGCTGAACGAGGCCGCACACAAATACTACGACTGGACCGATGCCCAGACGGCTGCGCCCAACGACGGCAAGGCCCTGTATGGCCGCGACGCGCTGACCAATTACCTGCTCTGCGGCGCACAGGAACTGGGTACGACCATCTTTGATGCCGAGAACGGCGTGATGACCCTGCACTTTGACAAGCCGACCCTCCGCAAGCTGTGGGATAACTACTATGTCCCCTACATCAAGGGCTGGTGCAGTGCCAGCGGCAAGTTCCGCAGCGACGATATCAAGATCGGCAGCCTGCTGGCCTATGTCGGTTCCTCCTCCAGCGCTTCCTTCTTCCCCACCCAGGTGCTGACCAGCGACACCGAGAGCCACGGCATCGAGATGGCCGCGCTGCCCTGCCCCAGCTTTGCAGGCTGTGAGCCGGTGGCCGTCCAGCAGGGGGCCGGCATGGTAGTCATCCCGGGCACCGAGGACGAGATCAGTGCCTGCGTTGCCTTCCTGAAATGGTTCACCCAGCCGGAAAACAACCTGCAGTTCTCGGTGCAGTCCGGCTATATGCCCGTGACCTATGCCGCCAACAGCATGTCCGCCCTTGAGAACAGCGGCCTGACGGTCTCCGAGAGTATCGACAAAGTGCTGAGCCTGTCCATTGATGCCATCGATCGCAGCAAGCTCTACACCACCCATGCCTTCCCGGATGCCCTGCGCGCCCGCAATACCCTGCAGTACGCGCTGGAGGACCGTGTCACTGCCGACCGTGCCACGGTGCTGGAGCGGCTGGCTGCCGGGCAGACCCCCGAGGAAGCCGAAGCCGAGTTCCTGACCGATGCCTGTTTTGATGCCTGGTACGACCAGACTCTGGCCGCTCTCAGCGCCTTTGCGGGCTGAGATGCCCTTGGAACAACCACAAAAGGAGAGACTCTCAGATGCAGAACCGCAAGCCGCACAGCCAGAAGGCCCCTCAGACGGGCCATTCTATCTTCGGCACCATCCTTTTCTCCCTGCTGGCTGTGCTGGCGGTGGAGTTCCTGCTGCTGACCTTTGCTGTCCACGTCACCCGGCTTGGCCCCCAGCTGAACCAGAACGCCGAGGATATCCTTGCCATGCAGGTGGACAACCGCAGCCGGTATCTTCAGTCCATCTTCCACGATGCACAGGAGCTGACCAGCCTTTCCGATGCCATCAATGGCCTGACCCAGCAGCTTCTGGACGAGGGAGAGATCAGCCTGAGCACGCTGGACAGCAGCAGCGACGCGGCCTATCCCCTGCTGGAAGCCGCCGCGCCGGAGCTCATCAGCACCCTGCGCATCAAGTCGGTGACCGGCGTGTTCCTTATCCTGAACACCCATGATCTGGACAAGCGGAAGCAGGACAGCCTCATGCCCGCCATCTACCTGCGGGATCTTGACCCGGATGCCGCCCCCTCCCAGCGCAACGCCGACCTGACCTTTGTGCGGGCACCGGCCCAGCTGGTGCAGTCCCTCTCCATTGCCACGGACAACAGCTGGTCCCCCACCATCCGTTACCGGGCACTGGGAAATCGCGGCTTCCTTTATCCCCCTTTCCAGGCCGCCTATAAAGACGGAGCCAGCCTTGCCGCCTCCGATTATGGCCACTGGACCTCACAATCCTATCTGGTGCCCGGGGACACCCACGAGGCCATTGCCTACAGCCAGCCCCTGATCCTGCCGGACGGCACCGTTTACGGCGTGATCGGCGTGGAACTGCTGGCCGACTACCTGTGGGAGAACCTGCCCTGCTCTGAGCTGCAGAACAACGGCACCTATTTCCTTGCCGTGACCGATACGGAGGAGCTCTCTGCCTCTGAACTGCAGCTGCGTCCGGTGCTCCGTTCCCACTGCGACGGGCAGCCGGGTTCTGCGGACGAAAGCCTTACGCTGCGCCTCCACAGTGCCCATACCCACCGCTACCTCTTCAGCAATGCCCTCTACATTGCTTCGGTCTCCCCCTTGAACCTCTACAGCCGGAACGCCCCTTTCTCGGGCAAGCACTGGCTTCTCGTGGGCTCCGTTCCCGCGGTGCAGCTCTTTGCTTTCGCCCAGCGGCTGAAGCAGCTGTTCTCCTTCATCATGCTGATCACGCTGGCCGTTGGCATTGTTTGCAGCTGGCTGGTCAGCAGGCGGCTGGCCCGGCCCGTTGCCAAGCTCTCGGCTGAGGTAGCCGCTGCCGAAGCGGATTCCTCCGCCATCCCGCATCTGTCCGCCACCGGCATCAGGGAGCTGGATCAGTTTTCCTCCGCCTTTACCCAGCTGAGCAAAGACGTGCTGGACTCCTCCACCCGCTTTTTGCGCATTATGAAATTGGCCAGTGCGGAGCTGGGCGGCTATGAGCTGCGCGATGACAGCGTTTATGTGACTGATAACTTCTTCTCCATGCTGGGCCTTGCACAGGAGCAGCCAGATCCGCTCACGCCAAAGGCTTTCCGCGCCCTGATGGGCACACTGGAGCAGCGGTGGTTCTACCGCCTGTCCCCGGCCAACAACAAGGTCTTTGCCATCCCCCAGCCCGACGGCAGCACCCACTACATCACCCTGCGCATCACCCATATCCTGGGCGAAAGCGCCTCCGAGGTGGGTCTGGCTGAGGATATGACCACCACGGTGCTGGAGCAGCAGCGCATTGAGCACGAGCGCGATTACGATACCCTGACCGGCCTGTACCGCCGCCGTGCCTTTGACCGCGCCTGTGAAGCGCTGTTCCAGCAGCCCGAAAAGCTGGGCTGTGCCGCCCTGCTGATGATGGATCTGGACAACCTCAAGCAGATCAACGACACCTACGGCCACGACTGGGGCGACCAGTACATCCGCCAGACCGGCCAGTGCTTTGCGGCCAACACGCCCGCCAACACCATCTGCTCCCGCCTTTCGGGCGATGAATTCCTGATCTTCTTCTATGGCTATCAGGATCAGGCACAGCTCCGCGCCCAGCTGGAGCTGCTGAGTGCCGCCCTGCAGCGCAGCGTGTCCATCCTGCCCAACGGCAAGCAGTTGCACATCAGCATCTCGGGCGGCATTGCCTGGTACCCCACGGACGGCCACGACCTGCTCACCCTGAAAAAATATGCCGACTTTGCCATGTATCAGGTCAAGCATTCCCACAAGGGCCGCATGTGTGATTTTGATATCGGCAGCTACCATCAGGAGGCATACGCCGCCCAGACTCAGCAGGACTTTGCGCTCCTGCTGCAGGAGGAGCTGGTGTCCTACCACTTCCAGCCCATCTACTCTGCCCGCAGCGGCCGGGTCGCAGCCTACGAGGCCCTCATGCGGGTCGATCTGCCTACCCTGCACTCCCCCGCTCAGGTCATGCAGCTGGCCCATGAGACAGGCCGCCTGTATGAGATCGAACGGATCACTGTGTTCCATTCCAGCGAGATCTTCCAGCGCATGCAGGCACAGGGCCTGCTCCAGAGCGATGCCCTGCTCTTCATCAACTCCATCGCCAATGTCAGCCTGACGGTTGAGGATGTGGAGGAATATGCTCAGCGCTACCCCGAGCTGCTCAAGCGGCTGGTGGTGGAGATCACCGAACAGGAAGATCTGGACCGCGCATGTCTGGAACGGAAGCGGAACGTTCCGGGCTTCTCCGGCTCCTTTGCGCTGGATGACTACGGCAGCGGCTACAGCAACGAGCTGAACCTGCTGGAGCTCTCGCCCCGGTATATCAAGATCGACATTTCCATTGTGCGCGGGATCGACACCGACCGCGATAAGCAGCAGATCGTCTCCAACATTGTGGCTTACGCCCACGCCCGCAGTATGCAACTCATCGCCGAGGGCATTGAGACCGAGGCCCAGCTGCGCACCGTCATCGGTCTGGGCGTGGATCTGCTGCAGGGCTACTACCTCAGCCGCCCCGCCGCAGTGCCCGCCCCCATTGCACCGGCAGCGCAGACGGTGATCGACCAGCTCGAACACCAGCGGTTCAATCCTCTCGGTTTATGATCTTTCCGGCTCCCCTGTGGGGGAGCCTTTTGTGACCCCATTCAGAGAAAGGAGACACGATGAACCACGAATCCAGTTCCGCTCTCCCCGCCGCCATCCGGGTGCGGGGCGCGCGGGTGCACAACCTGAAGAACATCGACGTAGATGTGCCGCTCCACAAGATCGTCGGCATTGCGGGCGTGTCCGGCTCCGGCAAGTCCTCGCTGGCGCTGGGCGTCCTCTACGCCGAGGGCTCCCGCCGC
>OIIY01000247.1_pt1 | contig 13096 bp, 10 predicted proteins | sample 1583431 | NCBI WGS metagenome assembly OIIY01 (sample SAMN02674605, study PRJEB24791) | human gut metagenome, SKBSTL067 | isolation source: stool | host: Homo sapiens | place: USA | reverse complement strand
GACGGCATGGACCGTTTCAACCACGCCCGGGACCTGCGCGAGGCCGTGCAGTCCCTCGGCGGCGATCCCGACTCCCCGCTGTATACCGTCGCCCACGAGGGCGTGACCGAATTCAACCGCTCGAAAGAGGCCGGGAACTCCGAAGACGTCGTGGTCGACAACGTGCGCCGCGCGCTCCGGCAAGGCGTGGACATGGAAATGACCCGCCTCACGAGCTCCCTGTCCTTCCTGGCGACCTCCGCGAACACGGCCCCGTTCATCGGGCTGTTCGGCACCGTCTGGGGCATCATGGACGCCTTTACCGGTTTGTCGAGCCTTGAAAACGTGTCTCTGGCCGTTGTCGCCCCCGGTATTGCCGAAGCGCTCGTTGCCACAGCTGTGGGCCTGTTTGCCGCCATTCCCGCAACAGCTGCCTACAACCTCTTTGCCAATCGCATCGAACGCTTGAGCAACCGTTTTGACAGCTTCAGCGAAGAGTTCCTGAACATCCTCGCGCACCAGCGCTAAGAAGCACTCTTTGAGAGGAGAGTCGCTATGGCTTTGCGAACCCAATCCAACCGAGGCAAGCGTCGTTTGATGAGCGACATGAACGTCGTTCCTTATATCGACGTCATGCTGGTGCTCGTGGTGATTTTGATGGTGGCCGCCCCCTTCGTTAATCCTTCCGTGGTCAATCTTCCGTCCGTGAAAAAAGCGGGCAAGGCTCCGACGGAAAACATCCAGGTGGTCGTGCATGCCGACAGTCGCTTGTCGATTAAGACCAAGTCGGGTCTGCACCCAGTTGATATGCCTCAGCTTGTCAACAACGTCAAAACCGCTCAGGCCGGTCTCAACACACCGGTGGTGATCGCCGCCGACCGTGACGTTCGCTATGAGCAGGTCATTGATGTCATGAAGGCACTTCAGGGCGCCAATGTCGAGCGCGTCGGTCTAGCCCTTCAGATTGAAGGTGGCCGTCAATGAACGAGAGCGAGAACCGAGGCCCGGTTCGTCCCGGCAACCAAAAGCCCTTTGACCTTCCGGTCGGCCTGATGGCTGCCTTGGGAGTGCATGCGCTTTTGTTTGTGGGGCTTTTTACCGTCTTTCAGTGGAGAACCGAACCCGAGTCGTTCTACGCCGAACTTTGGGCGCCTGAGGACGCTTCCGGAGAAAGTGTCGTAGGCAAAGCTCCCGAGACACCCGATACGCCGCTACCCAAAGACACCGAAGCCGCTCCGAAACCGGATCCTCAGGAAGAAGAAGCCAAGCGTTTGGAAGAAGAACGCATTGCCGAGGAAAAGCGACTGCAAGAGGAACGTCTGGCTCAGGAAAAACTCGAGCAGGAGAAACTGGAGCAACAGCGCTTGGAGCAAGAACGACTCGAACAAGAGCGACTGGAACAGCAGCGTCTCGAGCAGGAGCGTCTAGAACAACAACGCCTCGAGCAGGAGCGTCTGGAACAGGAACGCCTGGCCGAACAAAAGCGTCTGGAAGAAGAGCGCGCCGCGGAAGAAGCCCGCCGTGCCGAAGAGATTCGTCTGGCCGAAGAACGTCGCTTAGCCGAAGAAAAGCGTTTGGCAGAAGAGCGCCAAAAACTCGAAGAAGAGCGCAAACGCCTTGAAGAAGAAAAGCGACTGGCCGAAGAGCAGAAACGCCTCGAAGAAGAGCGACGCCTTGAAGAGGAACGCAAGGCAGAGGAAGCCCGCAAAGCCGAAGAGGCTCGAAAGGCGGAAGAAGCTCGCAAAGCCGAAGAAGCCCGAAAGGCGGAAGAAGCGCGCCTGGCAGAAGAAAAGCGCATAGCAGAAGAAAAGAAACGCAAGGAAGCCGAACGCAAAGAGCGTATTCGCCGTGAGCGCGCCGAACAAAAGCGCATTGCCGACGAAATGCGCCGTGCAGAATTGGCCCGCATCACGGGAGCTCCTCAGGTGCAATCCGGTCAGGTGGGTAAGACCACCGGTACTCCCGGCACACGCGTGCGCAACGTCACCGGCACAGCCTCGGCTCAGTATGCGGCCAGCGTCATCGCCTGCATCCGCCCGAACATTTTCTACGCGGTGCCGCCGGGTATCGAACGCGGTCAGCACCAGGCTGTTTACCGCGTCAATCTGCTGCCCAACGGCGAGCAGACGGGCAATCCCGTGCAGCTTAAGAGTTCTGGGCTGCCCGCCTACGACCACGCGGTGGAAACGGCCATCCGTCGTTGCAATCCTTTCCCGCGGCCGAAGGATCAATCGGCAACCGTACCGCGTTCCATGCAAATCACATTCGATCCCGTGGAAGACAACGCCAACAACTGACGCTAAAAGCTTTCGAAGTCTTACCGCTTCGAAAGCTTTTTTCTTGGCGGCGGCCTAAACTCGTCAGTGTCAACGCGTCTTGTGCAGGAGAAGTCGTATGCAGCTCACCGTCGTCGTCGAAAACCAAACGAGTTCACAAAATCTGTTGGCCGAATGGGGCTACAGCGCGTGGCTGCAAACCGATGACGCCGTCATCTTGCTTGATACGGGCGGCATTCAGCATACGCTACAACACAACCTGACGGCCTTGGGACTGAATGCCCGACGCATCACCGATTTGGTGCTCTCGCACGGTCATTTCGACCATACTTCAGGTGTCATGGACGTGTTGCGGCTGGCGCCGCACGCTCGCGTGTGGGCAGCACCCGGCATCGGACGCGAGCGCCTTGGAGACGCAGACGCCAAACGAGCTTCCGGCGGCGGTTCGATGCTCGCAGGACTTGCCTTTTCACCGATCGATCCGTTCGTTGAAATCGCTCCGGGCGTGACCGCTTTTACTGTGCCGGCAACCGAGCGGGATCCCCGCTGGGTCTGCACCAGGCATATGTTTGAGCGCACCGATTCCGGAGAAATCGTGCCCGACACGTTTGCCGACGACGTCTCGCTTTTGGTGCAGACCGAAAAAGGCGCGTCCGTACTTTTGGGCTGCGCGCACGCCGGACTTCCCAATATTCTGCGCTACGCCTCTCGTACTTTCGGAATCGATCGTTTCCATACCGTGCTCGGCGGCACGCATCTGAGCGGTGTTGCTCCTGCTGACTATCCTTTGTGGATGCAAGAACTCACGCAATACAAAGTCGAACACTGGCGACCATGTCACTGCACGGGCTTTAAGGCCGCCGCAGAACTCACACGCACTTTTGACGACGTTGACTGGGCTGCCGCCGGAACCACACATGAGCTCTAGCTCGGCATTTTTTCGAGCGAAATCGGCACCTCCTGCCGGGCACTCAAGTGGCGGGCGCGCAACTGGCCGCAACCGCCTTCGATGTCCTGCGCAGCGCTGTCGCGAAGCGTCGCCACAATCCCCTTTCGTCGCAAAACCGTGATGAGATCTTCGATGTGTTCCTGATCAGGGCGCTTGAAGTCACTGCCTTCCGTCGGATTGACGGCAATGAAATTGACCATTGCGTAACGGCCCGCCACAAGCTCAGCTAAACGCTCGACTTCTTCGAACGTGTCATTGATGCCCGCCAACAGCGTCCACTCGATCTGTGCCGGATACTTGGTCTGCTCGGCGTAGTCCAGGGTGCGCTGCAGCAGGTACTCGGGAGTTAGCGCAGGAGCGTTTTTCAAAAGCTTCTTTCGTTTTTCGAAATCTGTCGTGTGAAGCGACAAAGCCAAGGCGGGTTTCACAGACCAAGTCGGCAGTGCATCAAAGAGCCGCTCGTCGCCTACGGTGGACACAACAACCTGCTTGTGCGCCAAACCGGCCACATCTCCCATAAACGCCACAGCCTCCTTGACGGCAGCCAGATTGTGCGAAGGTTCTCCCATTCCCATCAGAACCACTTTCTTGATATCGGGCTTGATGCGCGTGGCTGCCACGTACTGAGCCGCGATTTCGGCACTGGAAAGCTGACGTTCCAGCCCTCCTTTGCCGGTCATGCAAAAGGCGCATCCGACAGCGCAGCCAACCTGCGTGGAGATGCAAAGCGCCTGACGCGGCAAAAGAACCGCTTCCACACACGCACCATCTGGGAGCATCACCAACAGTTTGCTGCTTTCTGCCTGCTGGCTCTCCCTGACATTAAACCTTGCCAATGACTCAAGCTCACTTTGGATTTCGGGCAACTTTTCCTGCAGCGACTTCGGGTAGCTTGCATGTCCCTGCGACTGCCAGGAGGCCAAGCCGAGCCATGCACGCCACAGACGTCGGATATGGGTGGGCTTGGCGCCAAGTGCTGCGAAATCGCGTTCAAATTCACTTAAATGCAAAGATCTGGGCATGACAATCGTCAGATGAGAAACAAAACAAAAACAATCAGCGCCAGTATTTTTCAGGCGTCCAAAACGCCGACATCGGAATGGCGTAGCAATTATCACCGCCCGGCACCACCCGATTACCCGCGTACAACACGACACCTGTGAACTTCTGCGGCCGATACAAATTTCCAAACCAACGCAAGTGTCGGAAATCATCCGGCGATACAGATTCAGAAGACTTCACCTCAATGCCGAGACCTTCTTTCTTTTCGTTAAAAAGCAAAAAGTCAATTTCATGCGTCTTTGTGCGCAAATGCCGCATCCGCCAGAGCGGATTAAGTTCAAGCTCTGCGACAAGCTGGTTATAGACCCAAGTCTCCGCCAGCTTTCCACCTTCGTTGGCCGCAACTTCCCGGTTTTCCAGAATGTCTTTTGGATGGAAAATTCCCATTCGATTCGCCATCAGTCCGCTGTCCGTCAGAAAAAGCTTAGGCGTCTGGGAGGGGCGATCATAGTCACTCTCTTTCCAGCCGGGCAGTAAATCGACAAGAAACATTGCCTGCAACGCCGAAAGATAAGACTCAAAGGTTTCTGCCGAGGTCCCCAAGACATTGAGCAATGTTCTTTTCACCAAAAGTTTGCTGGAAAAAGCAACAGCCAAAGCAATCAACCGTTCAAGCACATCGCTCTTTCGCACCCCCCACTGGTTACGCATATCCAAAATGATCTGTTGTTTGACATAACTATCAAACCAGAGCGTACGTTGCTGGGGATCTCCGACATCCATCAGCTCGGGATACCCCCCTTTCAGAAGCAATTCACAAAACTGTGCCTTACAAAAGTCGCCGAACTCAGCATCCAACGGAAGCAAGCCGTCAAAGAGTCCTCGGAGAAAAAATGGCTCGCACTGTCTAGCCTCCGCTTCGGCAAATGTACGCACACGCGCAAACGCCACATGACCGGCCAGCGATTCATTGGCATGCGGAAGCTTTCGATAGTCAGCCGAACCGGCGATGATAAATTGGCCTTTGCTCGGATTGCGATCCACAACGTATTTGATCTCTCCGACCAATTCCGGCGCTTTTTGAATTTCGTCCACAATCAGCGGATAAGCCCTGGCGTAGCGTCGGAGAAAAAAAGCACAATCCGTCTTCACATCGGAAAGAACCTGCTGCTGATCGAGACTGACAAAGGCTCCCTGCGGAAAATTCTCCGCTCGAAGCAATGTGGTTTTACCGCTTTGACGCGCTCCCACAACAGACACAACACGATGCGAAGCCAATCCTTGCCGAACAATTCGACTGGCCCAACGCGGAATCACAACTGGCAACATCGCAATCCGGGCAAAAATAAGACTAGGATTTAGACAAAGATTAGATTAGCTTTTGGACAAAAGCAAGAGTAGAAATTGGACAAAAGTTAGACTAAGACTTGGACAAAAATAAGAATAGCGACCATTTTAGGCTCGCCACCGCCATTTCTTCCTCTTGTGTTTCCGAACGATTTGTTGCATTTTCGACTGATATCTCAGCCTGAGCCAAGTTTTTCCTGTCAAAATGCCGAAACTTTACTTTGTGCCGCTCGTTCGAGCGACGCTCTTTCCCTCAATCAACCGCAACGCAAAAACATTCTTCAGATATGGAACGCATGTTCGAACGCACCTTTTATGCTGCACGATGGTTTTTAGCGCCAGTCTTTTTGGGACTGTCCCTGGCGCTCATTGCGCTGGCGATCAAGTTTTTCCAGGAAATCTTTCATGTGCTGCCGCACGTGCTCACGTTGAGCGAAGCTGATCTGATCCTGTCGCTGCTTTCCCTGATCGACATGGGGCTGGTGGGCGGTCTCATCGTGATGGTGATGTACTCGTCCTACGAAAACTTTGTCTCGCGCATGAACCTTGACGACGGTAAAGACGAGAAGCTCGGCTGGCTCGGCAAAATGGACGCGGGCTCGCTTAAAAACAAGGTGGCGGCAAGCATCGTTGCCATTTCTTCGATCCACCTGCTGCGCATCTTCATGGACATCCAGTCGATTGCCAACGACAAACTGCTGTGGTACGTCGTCCTGCACCTGACCTTTGTGTTGTCAGCCTTTGTGATGTGCTGCATCGACATCATCACGAAAAAGTCTCACTGATTCCTACCTCAGACCGAGCTCCTGAAGCTTGCGCGTGAGCGTGTTTCTGCCCACGCCAAGCTTCTGAGCCGCTTCTATCTTTTTTCCGTGCGTAAATTCCAAAGCGGTCTTGTAGACCGTCGTTTCAAACACACGGTTAAGTTCATCCATGGTTTTGGGCGTACCTCGGCTTAGAAGTTCTCTCACCACCTCAGCCAACTGATCTGTCCAGCCGCCGGCTCTCGTTGCGATAACGTCAGAGGCCGCCTCGCTCGCGGCCTGCCCGCTCCCTGTCTTAAATTCAAACGGCAAATCGTCCGGACGAATCCATTGCGAGGGAGCCATCACCGTGAGCCAATTGCAGAGGTTTTCCAATTGACGGACATTGCCCGGAAACGGGAAGCGGCGAATCACCTGCAAGGCTTCCGGCGTCAGGCGTTTGCGCTCCGTCTTCAAATTGGACGCCGCGGTACTTAGAAAATGATCGGCCAGTGCTTCGATATCTTCGGTGCGTTCGCGCAACGGCGGCAGTTGCAGGTGAATCACGTTCAAGCGATGGTAAAGGTCTTCTCTGAAGAGCCCCTGTCGCACACGTTCCTCCAAGTTTTGGTTCGTCGCCGCGATAACACGAACATCAGCTTTGATCGACTGCGTGCCGCCCACGCGATAGAAATAACCGTCGCTTAGAACTCGCAGAAGACGCGTCTGCAAATCGGCGGGCATGTCCCCGATTTCATCTAGGAAAAGCGTACCGCCTTTGGCTTGTTCAAAGCGGCCGTACTGCAGCTGATTGGCCCCGGTAAACGCGCCGCGTTCGTGTCCGAACAGTTCGCTTTCGAGAAGCTCTCGGGGAATAGCCGCCGTGTTGATCGCCACGAAAGGGGCTCGGCTACGAAGGCTGTGCTGATGCAGCGCACGGGCAACCACTTCCTTGCCGGTACCCGATTCGCCCGTCAGAAGCACCGTGACGTGACTATGCGACAAACGGCCGATCGCTCGAAACACTTCCTGCATGGCACGCGACTGTCCGATGATTTCGGTTCGACGCTCTTCTCCTTTGTCATCCAAGTCGCTTGCGTCCGTACTTTCGGCCACTGTACTTTCCTCACGCGCGCGGCGCAACAAATCAATGGCACTGTTGATATCGAAAGGTTTGGCCAAATACTCGTACGCGCCCCCTTGAAAAGCGCTCACGGCACTGTCGAGATCACTAAAGGCCGTCATGATGATGACGGGCAATCCGGGATATTTGTTTTTGACAAAGGCAAGCAGATCGAGTCCGCTCATATCGTGCATGCGAATGTCGCTTAAAAGCACCGACGGCGTATCGTGTTCAAACGCTTTGACAACGTCGGCTGCCGACTCGAACAATCGAAATGGCATTTGTGCACGCGTGAGCGCCTTTTCGAGCACCCAACGAATGGAACGATCATCGTCAACAACCCAAATCTGTCGCATCTTTGTTTTTCTTGTTTCTGTTTAGTTGATCGGTTCGCCCAACGGGAAAAGCAGACTGAAATCCGTGCAGCCCGGTCTGCTGTCGACCTCAATCGATCCTCCGTGCCGCTCCACATAGGTCTGCACGATGGAAAGCCCCAATCCCGTACCGCCGTCGTGTCCCGTGACCAGCGGATAGAAAATTTTTTCACGTATGCGCTTGTCGATGCCCGGTCCGTTGTCGATTATGTGCACATTGACGGCGAGACGATAACGCTTGCGTTGAATCGTGCACTGGCGCGCAATACGCGTTTTGATCATGAGTTCCGCCCGTCCCTCGGCTATCAAGGCTTTTCCTGCCTCGGCCGCATTGCGCATGAGATTAAGAAAAACTTGGATGAGCTGTTCGCGATCCCCCATGATCGCCGGAACCGAGACGTCATAATCGCGAAGCACGGAAAGTCCGGGACCGAATTCAACGCTTACGAGATTGCGCACTCGTTCCAACACTTCGTGCAGATTGACTTCGGTTAAATGGGATTCGCGTCGATAAGGCTGCAACAATCGATCAACGAGCCCCTGCAAGCGGTCGGCTTCGGCAATGATGACTTCGGTGTATTCACGCTGCTCGCGATCTTCAAGCTCGGCTTCCAGAAGCTGTGCAGCTCCTCGGATACCCCCGAGCGGATTTTTCACTTCATGAGCGAGATTACGCAAAAGCGAACGCGTTGCCTCCCCCATCCCCGCTTCCTGCTCCTGACGCACGCTATCCATCGCCTTTTGCACTGGAACGATTTCAAGCAACACGCTGCTTTCGCTCTCGGCTATGCTCGAGAGCATGATTTGAACGGGTTCAGGGTCAGCCAGGGGACGGCGCAGTTCGGTAACGGCCGTATAGGGAACAAGCTTCTTGTCTTTGTCGGAAAAACGCTCTGCCCACTCACGCACATGGGCGATCAATAGTCCGATGTCCGTGCCTTTGAGATTACGCCTTGAGCATCCGATCAGCATTTCTGCTGCGGTATTGCACCACAGCACACGGCCATAACGGTCGAGCACCACGACACCCGTGGATAACAAATCCGCCGCAGCCTGAAGCCGGGCGTAAAAACTGCTGCTGCCTCGGCTCATATTTGGCGACTCCTGCTGACACTCGTCTAAGAAACCGTCGCACGGGCATCCCGAGATAAATTCGCCTCGGGATGCCGTACAGACAAACCTAATCGACGCCAGCCGAAATCAGGACACTTGGCCGGCGTCTGACGCCTATGCATCAGCAAGCGAAATACATTTCGTATTCGAGCGGATGCACAGCGCAACGATAACGATCCACCTCGTGGCTCTTGAGCGAAAGATAGGCGTCAATCAGATCGTCGCTGAAAACGCCGCCGCGGGTAAGGAACTCACGATCCTTGTCGAGGTATTCGAGAGCCTGACTCAGTTCGGCGCAAACCGTCGGGATCTTGGCGTTTTCTTCCGGCGGCAGGTCGTACAGATTCTTGTCGGCGGGTTCGCCCGGATGAATCTTGTTCTGGATGCCGTCAAGACCGGCCATCAACATCGCCGAGAAAGCGAGATAAGGATTGGCCGTCGGATCCGGGAAGCGGACTTCGACGCGGCGAGCCTTGGGACTGGCCACGTGCGGAATGCGCAGCGAAGCCGAACGGTTGCGAGCCGAGTAAGCAAGCTTCACGGGAGCTTCAAAGCCCGGCACCAAACGCTTGTAGGAGTTGGTGGTCGGGTTGGTGAAGGCGTTCAAGGCTCGAGCGTGCTTGATGATGCCGCCGATGTAGTAGAGGGCTATTTCGGAAAGACCGGCGTAACCGTTGCCGGCAAAGAGGTTCTGATCCTCCTTCCAGATGGACTGGTGCACGTGCATACCGGAACCGTTGTCACCGAACATGGGCTTGGGCATGAAGGTAGCGGTCTTGCCATAGGCGGCTGCCACGTTCCAGATTGTGTACTTCATGATCTGCAACCAGTCGGCGCGCTGCACAAGCGTAGAAAAACGCGTACCGATTTCACACTGGCCGGCAGCACCCACTTCGTGGTGGTGCACTTCACAGGGAACCCCCTGCTGTTCAAGCAACGTCACCATTTCGGCGCGAATGTCGGAGAGCGTATCAACCGGCGGAACCGGGAAGTAACCGCCCTTAAACGGAGCGCGGTGGCCAAGGTTACCGCCTTCGTATTCAATCTTGCTTGCCCACGGACCTTCTTCGGAGAAAATCTTGAAAAAGGTGTTCTGGGGTTCGTTGGCAAACGTCACGCCGTCAAAAATGAAGAACTCGGGTTCGGGACCAAAGAAAGCCTTGTCACCGATGCCGGTGCTCTTGAGATAATTTTCGGCACGGCGTGCAAGAGAACGGGGATCACGCGCATAGCCCTTGCCGGTATCGGGCTCGAGAACATCGCAAGTCAAAATGAGAGTGTTCTGTTCACGGAACGGATCCATGCGGGCCGTTTCAGGGTCGGGCATCAGAATCATGTCGCTCGCTTCAATGCCTTTCCAGCCGGCCATCGACGAGCCGTCAAAGGCCTGCCCGTCTTCGAAAGTGTCTTCGGTGAGCTGATGGGCAGGCACGGTCATGTGCTGTTCTTTGCCGCGGGTATCGGTCAAACGATAATCAACGAACTTGACATCGTTGTCTTTAACCATCTGCAGAACGTCTGCGGGCGAGGTCATGATTGATTTCTCCTAGATTCGGAAATGGTTTGTCTGTTGATCTTGGCGGCATCGAACCGCCCAATCAATTAAAAGCAAATTTCATGCCAATTTTCACAGTCCCGTAAAACAGCCCTTGAGAGCGTGAACCACGGCATGTACGCACCAAATTGTACGATCTTGCGCACCTGTTTGGTGCATTGACATTCGGACGTGTTACAAAACGGTGCGCTGGAACAACCACACATCGCGCATTTTTTCCAGCCATTTCATGGCCTTTTTCTATGGAAACGAATACAATGGCACTCCCTTTACGGGGGTGTTCCGGTTTCGACGGGGTGTAGGACGCCGTACGGTGCATGCCGAGGTCTAGTCTCCTCGCTAAACAACTAGAAAAAAATAAACGCCAACAACGAGCGTTTCGCTCTCGCCGCTTAATGCCGCGAGCGATGCACTGAGTGGTCACAGGCTCAGGTCGGGTAAAACCGGCAGCATCGTCATTTCACTGTGACTGGAAGCGCACGGAGCCGTGACGTGCACTTCGAGATCCAAGCGGCTGGCTGTCTGGAGGCCCGTTTAACGGCAGGACAGACGGTGAGAACTCAAAATTGTTGAACTAAGCATGTAGATCCGACGGAAAAATCGCTTCGGACGCGGGTTCAATTCCCGCCACCTCCACCAAATTCAAGTCCCGGACGCTCAAAAACGTCTGGGATTTTTCCATAGTTTGATTTGATATCAAACTAAATTTGAATTTTAGTGTGCCGCCCTCTCCAGTTGTGCACTGATTTTCCGCATAAGATCTTCCAAAGTCTCTATCTCATCAGCCGACAAAGCACCCCGGACAGCTTGATCCATGCGCTTGGAAATGGCCTCAAATTTCTGCCGACAAGCGTTCCCTTTATCAGCCAGATCAACCAGACAGGAACGGCCATCAAGCGTATTGGAGCAACGCAGGACATAACCAAGACTTTCGAGTTTCTTGACCAGCACGGTGACGGTTGCTTTCGTGCGATGCGAGCGACGAGCCAAGTCCGTCATACTGGTCGGTCCCTGCCGGTAGAGTACATTGAGAATATCGCCGTGCGCCGAATCGATGTCGTCAAACCCTTCCTGTTTCATTGTCTCAGTCAGTCGAGCTTTCAAAGCTCGAGACAATCGTGCGGTCAACTGCCCGACGTTGGTTGGTTCAGATGATTCAAGTGGAATCTCGTGCACTTCAGGCTCATCACCTGCCTGAAGGCCCGTTAATTTAGTTAGATATCGAAGGATTGCCATAAAATCATCTCCACGAGCACCGCTTCCCCGTGTCGTCTTAGTTTACCGAAAGACAGATACATGAATTCATTCATATTCTGTTCCATCCATTCCTGAACCGCCATTTAGCACTTCAGGATTTTTGCGGGCACAATTCTTCCTGTGTCGTCGTTTCTTTAGCTTCTGAGGTCGCAGCATGTCGTATCGGTCAATGCGAGTTGTTGCCAAACAGGTTGTCGGCTCCCCGTACAGCCCGCGCCCTCATGCTGTCTTCATCAAGACGACGCTTTCGGTGATGGCCTTCGCATGTGCACTGTCGGCCTGGTCGTTTGATGTCAGAGTCGACGGTCTGCAAGGAGAGCCCAAGGACAATGTTGAAGCACTTCTGACACCGATTCGTGAAAAAGCCTCTCCTCCACGCAAGCACACCTATCGGTCTCAGGTCGATAAGGCCATCCGCCGAGGGCTTGAAGCGTTGGGCTATTACCAGTACGAAATCCGTTACCGCTGGGTCAAACCCGATTCCGCGCAGACTCAGGCACAAGCATCTTCCGACAAACCGTCGACAACTGATGACAATACTCCGCAGCCTCAACCCAACGTCGATCCGACCTCCGACAAAGCGAGCAAAAATGCCGCGCGCAAAGAAAAGACGTTGCTCGTTGCCCGCGTCAAGCTCGGCGAACCCGTTCGCATCACGAAAGCGACGCTGACCATTGAAGGTGAACAGAACTCGCGCCGATCGCACTTTCGCCGTCTTCAACGTCAGCTTCCCAAACCCGGCACGCAACTCAACCACGGGAAATACACGGATTTCAAGGCTGCCGTAGAGCGCACCGCCATGCGGTACGGGCACTTTGACGGCACATTTATTCAAAGCGAACTTCTGGTCGATGCCGAAAAGAATGAAGGCCAATGGCTGTTGGTGTTCGATCCCAAAGAGCGCTATACGTTCGGCCCGGTTGATTTTTCAGGAAGCCAAATCCGCGAGCCGATCCTACAAAATCTCGTCCCCTTTAAGGAGGGCGAACCTTATTTCTCCGATGACATCGCCGAACTCAACCGCAGGCTGTCGGCAAGCGGCTGGTTCAATTCGATCGTCGTCACGCCCGACATAGTTGCCGGCCGCAAGAGTGAGACCAAGCAGTTGCCGGTTCACACCCGCGTTTCGCCCAAAATCAAAAATTCTGTGGAAACGGGACTCGGGTACTCCACCGACGTCGGACCTCGAGGGCGTCTCATCTGGAAAAAGCCATGGTTGAACGATTCAGGTCATAGTCTTGAGGCTGCAGGTGACATCTCCAAGCTTGAGCAGATGCTTGACCTCACCTACAAACTGCCGCTTGAGGAAAATGCACTGGAGCAGTTCTGGATGTTCGGCGGAGGGTACAAGCACGAAGACTTGAACGACACCAAGGCG
>OIIY01000214.1_pt1 | contig 15407 bp, 12 predicted proteins | sample 1583431 | NCBI WGS metagenome assembly OIIY01 (sample SAMN02674605, study PRJEB24791) | human gut metagenome, SKBSTL067 | isolation source: stool | host: Homo sapiens | place: USA | reverse complement strand
TACCGTTTTTCTCGGCATAAGCCGTACATTCACGAATCTGGCCTTCGATGGATTCCTCACGCTGGTTATCGCTGGAATAGCGGGCGTAGATTACGGCGGTCATGGCAGGCACCTCCCATTTAGATATTGTTGAGCAGCAGATACTAAGCAGCAATTGTTTCGTATAATTTATACCATGAATTTTACGTATTTTCAAGTACTTTGAAAAATTCTCATGAAGTATATCGCCTTGAAATTTATAAAAAGGAAACACTTGTAATATTGTGTTGCATCTTATAAAATAGAGGTATCAACAGTTTGCTCTAAGATAGCAAAGGCAGGTGCATCGTTATGACTCCGGAAGCAAGAGCGCGGGAACAAATCGATAACAGATTGCGGCAAAGTGGCTGGACAATTCAGGATCTGAAACAACTAAATCTGACGGTTGCTTCCGGTGTTGCAGTGCGCGAGTTCCCTACTAATACCGGTCCGGTGGATTATGCACTTTTCATTGAGGGAGCGCCAGTTGGTGTTGTAGAGGCAAAGAAGGACGAAGAAGGTCAAGCGCTGACAGACGTGGAAACGCAGTCCAGCCGCTATGCAAATAGCCAGTTCAAATGGGTAAAGCGGGAGTACAAGGTTCGGTTTGCCTACGAAGCCACTGGCGAATTGGTGCGTTTTACCGATTACGCAGATCTTAAATATCGTTCGCGCAAGGTATTCTCGTTCCACCGCCCGGAGACGTTGAAACGCTGGCTTGCTGAACCGGATACTGTGCGCAACAATCTGAAGCGTATCCCGCAGCTGGAGGAATCGGGCTTCCGCAAATGTCAAATCAGTGCAATTCATGGTCTGGACACTTCGTTTTCAGAAAATCGGCCGCATGCTCTTGTGCAGATGGCAACCGGCGCAGGCAAGACCTTTACAGCCATTACTGCCGCCTATCGGCTGTTGAAATACGGCAGAATGAATCGCATCCTTTTTCTGGTAGATACCTGCAGCCTTGGTGAACAGGCCGAGCGCGAGTTCATGGCCTACAAGCCCAATGACGATCCTCGCAGCTTTTCGGAATTGTATGGTGTACGCCGGTTAAAAAACTCTTATATTTCCGGGGATGTACAGGTCTGCATCAGTACGATCCAGCGGATGTATTCCATTCTAAAAGGGGAAGAACTGGACGAACAGGCAGAAGAGATTCCCTTTGCGGAATATGTCACCGCCGAAAGCAAAGCACCAAAAGAGGTCGTCTACAATGCCAAAATTCCGCCGGAGTTCTTTGACTGTATCATTGTAGATGAATGCCATCGTTCTATCTACAATGTATGGAGTCAAGTGCTTTCCTATTTTGATGCGTTTATCATCGGCCTGACCGCTACGCCGGATAAGCGAACCATCGGCTACTTCAATGAAAATTTTGTCAGCGAATATACGCGAGAGCAGGCCGTTCTGGACGGCGTTAACGTTGGCGAGGACATTTACCTGATTGAAACCGATGTGACGAAAAATGGTGCAACCATCCTGAAGCAGTTGATCGAGCGGCGTAACCGCCTGACGCGCGCAAAACGCTGGGAGCAGATGGACGAGGATGTGTTCTACACACAGTCCAAGTTGGATAAGGATGTCGTAAATCCAAGCCAGATCCGTGCTGTGATTCGCACCTTCAAAGAAGCACTCCATACTACGTTGTTCCCCTACCGGAAAGAAGTCCCCAAAACGCTGATTTTTGCCAAAACAGACAGCCATGCAGACGATATTGTTCAGATCGTCCGGGAAGAATTCGGCGAAGGAAACGATTTTTGCAGAAAGATTACTTACAGTGCGCAGAATCCGGAAGCCGTTCTCAGCTCGTTCCGAAACGACTATAACCCGCGTATAGCCGTTACTGTGGATATGATCGCGACCGGTACGGATGTAAAGCCCATCGAGTGCCTGCTGTTCATGCGGGATGTGCGCAGTAGCAATTACTTCGAGCAGATGAAAGGCCGCGGCACCCGCACGCTGAGCAAGGATGATTTACAAAAGGTAACACCTTCTGCTACGGAAAACAAAGATCATTTTGTGATCGTGGATGCAGTGGGTGTAACCAAATCCAAAAAGACCGAGACCCGCACGCTGGAACGCAAGCCAGCGGTTTCCATGAAGGAACTGATGATGAACATTGCACTCGGTGCGCGGGATGAGGATACCTTGACTTCTCTTGCAAACCGTGTGATTCGTCTCAGCCGCAGGATGGAACGCAGCGAACACAAGCAGTTCAAAGAAACCGTGGGGCAGACCGCAGAGCAGGTTGCGGAGAATCTGCTGAATGCCTTTGATGAAGATGTCATTCAGGCCAAAGCACAAGCAGAAAGCGGCGTGCTTACGCCCGCACCGGAACAGCTTGCACAGGCTCAGAAAGAACTCATCAAACAGGCCGTTGCACCTTTCCAGAAGCCGGAAGTGCGCGATTTTATTGAAAATGTCCGCCGCAGCCATGACCAGATCATCGACAGCGTTAATCTGGACAAAGTACTCTTTGCTGGTTATGATACCAATCAGGAGGAAACGGCAGACCGGGTGATTTCTACATTCAAGGATTTCATCGAGGAAAATAAAGATGAGATCATTGCCCTGCGCATCATCTACAATGAAACGTATAAAAAACGTCCGATGGTACTGAAAAAGCTGACGGAACTGTATCAAAAACTCAAGGCAAAAGGCATCACGATTGAGCGCCTGTGGGATTGTTATGCCATCAAGCAGCCTGGCAAGGTAAAGAAAGGCACACTCGCTCAGCTGACCGATCTGATTTCTATTATCCGTTTTCAGATGGGCTATACGGATACCCTCTCGCCTTTTGCCGACCGGGTAAACTACAACTTCAAACAGTGGACCTTCCGCCGCAACACCGGTGCGGTTCACTTTACCGCTGAACAGATGGAATGGCTGCGGCTGATCAAGGAGCATATCATCACATCCCTGAGCATTCTGCCGGAGGACTTGGAGTATACGCCGTTTGACAGCAAAGGCGGCTTGGGTGGGTTCTATCGGGTGTTCGGAGAAAAGTATCAGGAGATTTTGGACGAAATGAATGAGGAATTGGTAGCGTAAGGAGAGACAAAAATGGGTTTGTATGAGGGCATCAAAGATGTTGCCAAAGTTGTACAGCAAGCAGATAACATAGAACTGTATCGGCAACTATTGGATTTAAGTGCTCAAGCGCTAGATTTTCAAGCCGAGAATTCTAAACTGAAAGAAGAGATTGCAGATCTTAAAAAAGCAAAACTTGCAGAATCCGATATTGTATGGCATACTCAGCCTTTTATTACTTTGAAATCGAATCCAAAACCTATCTATTGTGCTGTTTGTTGGGCAAAGTCGCAGAAATTGATTCAAATGGCCGATACTGGAACTCGATATCATTGCTATAATTGTAATGGAATTGCTTATCACGAACATTAAGAGTAAAAGCAATTATAAGGAGGCCTGTATGAATCCATTTGAAGTATTTAGCTTCGCAAAATTATTTTCAACGGTGATGAACGGTCAAATGTCGGTGTCCTCGGCGGAAATGGAAGCTGCTTGTAAATTACTTAAGGAAATGGCAGACAACAATCAATGCATGACATCTGAACAAAAAGAAGCCTACAAACTCATGGTGGATTGCGCTAAGGAAGCATCGAAAGGAAAACAGTAAACGTGCAATATACAGAATATGAACTGGGTGAATTATTGCCATTTGAGCAACCAACAGCATATATTGTAAAGTCTACCGACTATAGCGATGCCTATGCCACGCCGGTTTTAACCGCAGGAAAGTCTTTCATTTTGGGAAAAACAAATGAAACCGATGGTATTTTTGACCAGTTACCAGTCATCATTTTTGATGACTTTACAACTGCAACTCAATTTGTGAATTTCAGATTCAAAGTAAAATCTTCAGCAATGAAGATTTTGCATATTAACACCGATTTAGTCATTCCAAAGTATATCTTTTATCGTCTACAAATCATCCAGTTCGACCACAGCACGCATAAGAGGTATTGGATTCAATCTTACTCAAAAATTAAAGTGTTAATTCCCCCATTAGACGAGCAATCCCGAATCGTTACCCGAATCGACGAGCTTTTTTCTGAGCTTGACAAGGCTGTTGATACTCTTAAAACTACAAAAGAGCAGTTAGAGGTATATCGGCAGGCTGTGCTAAAGGAAATTTTTGATTCTGTCTCAACAACATCGGTTCATATAAAAGACGTTTGCTTAGATATAAAGGTTGGAATTGTTATAAAACCAACTCAATATTATGTTTCCGAAAATGGTGTTCCTGCTTTTCGCAATGCAAATGTTCGTAGAGGATATATTAACGATACTGACTGGGTGATGATTTCAAAAGAAGGTCACCAGCAAAATTGTAGAAGTGAAGTTCACACAAATGATGTTCTTATCTCACGTTCCGGAGCAAACTTGGGAATGGCATCGGTCGTTCCTGCGCGGTATAATGGATACAATGCAATAGATGTGGTCATTGCCGTTCCGGATATATCCAAAGTTATTCCAGAATTCTTAGCACAATACACCAATTCTCCGATGGGTAGAGCTATTGTAAAGAAAAATGAACAAGGTGCCGCACAAGGTCACCTAAATGTATCTGCTTATGCAAATCTTCCTATTGGTGTGCCGGATTTGCAGGAGCAAGAAAAATTGGTAAAACAAATATCGGACAGGCTTTCCGTTTGCGATAGCATTGAAAAAACAGTTGATACCGCACTTGCACAGGCGGATGCAATGCGGCAGAGTATTTTGAAACAGGCGTTTGAAGGAACATTGTAAAAAGGAGTGAGTTTTGTGTCCTGTATTTATTACGGAAACCAAGAGGGATTAACCTATAATAAACGTGAACATGTTTTTCCGGCATCGCTGGGATGCAAAACAATGCTTCCCAAAGGATGGGTGTCTGACCAAGCTAATGAGTTTTTTTCTAAAATGGAAGATGATTTTACCCATCGCTCCCTGATTGCAATGGACAGGGCTTTCTGGGGGCCGGGGCAGAGAGGTTCTCTCTCAGTCAAGAAAGCAGCAAAAACAGATGTTTGTATAGGAGTTGATGAAACGGGAGATTGTGTTTTGTCATATCTGTCGCTGGGTGTGCCATATATTATCAGCCAGTTCAAAAGAGAAAAAGGCCGATTCCACATTCATCTTGACCCGACAAATAGAAATACAGCACTTTCTGACTTTATTGTTGCATTGAAAAATTTCACACCGAATTCAAAGTACATCCGAATTCCTACAAAAGAGCTTAAAAAATCCTGCATCGTAGGATATCATGACCGAAAATATTATATAGCATTTAATCCGGATGAAGTCAATGATTTTGCAATCGCTAAAGAAATCTCTTTTTTTCTAAAGTTTTCTGATAAAATTACGTCTGTTGATACTTTTCATGACAGCAAATCCCATATAACAATGGACCACCGATCTACAGAAACAAATGAGACTTCTCGGATTTGTTCTAAAACGCTTATGAACACATTAGCATATCTTCACGGGCCGGAATTTGTTCAACGCGACGAATTCAGGGATTTTCGTGAATGGATTTTAGAAGGGAAGCACCCCGAAAAATTTGCGACATTGCCAACAGTTCTTTCTAATCAACCATACGCTCAGACTTTTCCAGAAAAAGCACATTGGTGTTTATTTGGGATGATTAAAAACCATTTAGTGGGTGAAGTCTGTTTTTACGGGCATTTTGCGCGTACTTTCTCGATGGGGGTATTTGATGAAGCTCCTATCTATCACCTTGAAGGATTTATTTGTGATTGGGAAAATCAAACGGATTATAAATTACTGGACTATATTTTGAAATGCCGGCACCTTACAAACAAGAAAATTCCGAGGAATACAAATGAGTGAACAATCTACCAATATCGTTTCCAAGGTATGGGGACTTTGCAATCCGCTGCGGGATGACGGCGTATCCTACGGCGATTATCTTGAGCAGCTTACTTACCTGATTTTCCTGAAAATGTCCGATGAATACTCCCGCCCGCCGTATAAGCGAGAAACCGGCATCCCTAAAGGTTACACTTGGTCGGATATGAACACGCTTAAGGGCGCAGAGCTGGAAAATCAGTACCGCGCTATACTGGAGCGGCTGGGCGATGAGGGCGGCATTTTAGGGCAGATCTTCAAAGGGGCCGTCAACAAAATCAGCAATGTTTCCATCCTGTACCGCGTGGTGCAGATGATTGACAAGGAAAACTGGGTATCCATGTCCTCCGATGTGAAGGGCGAGATCTACGAAGGTTTGTTGCAAAAGAACGCCGAGGACGTAAAAAGTGGTGCAGGGCAGTATTTTACACCCCGCCCGCTCATCAAAGCAATGGTGGCTTGTCTTCGCCCGGAACCGAAAAAAACGATCGCTGACCCCTGCTGTGGAAGCGGCGGCTTTTTCCTTGCTGCACAGGCGTTCTTGGCTGACCCAAAGAACTATGCACTCGACCGCACAGAGAAAGAATTCCTGAAAAACGAAACGTTCTATGGAACTGAACTTGTGGTTGCTACCTTCAAACTCTGCCTGATGAATCTGTATCTGCACAATATCGGTGACCTGTACGGCAAAGTCCCCGTCATGCGTGGGGATGCGCTGCTGTCTGACCCGGGTTATCGTGTAGACTATGTATTGACGAACCCGCCGTTCGGTAAAAAATCCTCCATCACCTTCACCAATGAAGAAGAGGAGCAGGAAGAGGAGGATTTGGTCTACAACCGGCAGGATTTCTGGACGACCAGCTCGAATAAACAGCTCAACTTTATCCAGCATATCAATACGATTCTGAAGCCGACCGGAAAGGCGGCCGTTGTTGTACCGGATAACGTTCTATTCGAGGGTGGTGCAGGCGAGATCATCCGTAAAAAGCTATTGGACACCACGGACTTGCACACCATTCTCCGCCTGCCAACTGGCATTTTTTACAAGCCGGGTGTAAAGGCAAATGTGATTTTCTTCGATAAGCGTCCCGCCAGCCCAGAGCGTCAGACAAAGGAAGTCTGGATCTACGATTTTCGCACAAATGTTCACTTTACGCTTCGTCAGCATCCCATGACGGACGCTGACTTGCAGGATTTCATTCAATGCTATCATCCGGAAAACCGCCACGAACGCACAGAAACATGGTCACAGGAAAATCCAGAAGGCCGCTGGCGCAGATTCACGGTAGATGAAATTCTGGAACGTGATAAAACCAGTCTGGATATTTTCTGGCTGAAGGACAAGTCGCTTGCCGATTTGGACAATCTCCCTGCGCCGGACGAACTTGCCGCGGATATTATTGAAAATTTGCAGAGTGCTCTGGAAAGTTTTCAGGAATTGATGGGGCAACTGAAAAAGAACGATTGAACAGGATGTGAGCATAATCGAAAATTCTAAAATGAAACCGAAAAAGACTGCGGAAGAACTTGTTCAGATGCTCCATGATGAAAAAGGTATCCAATTTCATCTCATTTCAGAAGAACAGGCCGTAGAATGTTTTTCAAAGAGAAACAATTATCTGCGCACAGCATCTTATCGAAAAAATTACCCCAAACATATTGCTGGCCCAAATGCAGGAAAATACATCCATCTTGAGTTTGCATATTTGACTGAGCTGTCTACACTGGATTTTTACCTAAGGGAGCTTCTTCTGCAAATGTGCATTGATGTAGAGCATGATTTGAAAGTTTCGCTTCTGCGTGAATTAGAAGAAAATCCGAGTGAAGACGGCTATGCAATCGTCCGTGATTTTCTTGCACAATACCCGGAGATTTTGGCAGCTATCGAACGAAAAACAGACGCCTCCTTTACAGGCGAACTAATTGAAAAGTATTTTGCAGTATGTTCTGTTTTTCCGGCACAGAGTCCGCAGGCGTATCTATCAACACGTATTTATGACGTTGATTGTCCAATGTGGGTTCTGGAAGAACTGATTGGATTTGGCGAATTTTTGCGTATGTACCGTTTTTATGCAGAACGAAATCCACAGTTTACACCACTGTTACCCCAAAGAGTTTTGAATCCGGTCAAAAGTTTGCGCAATGCTTGCGCGCATAATAACTGTTTGCTCAATGCGCTGTCTCGCACGAGCACAACAAGGCCATCACCTGAGATCTCGGCCTTTATTGCATCACTCGACAATATCTCAGCTGGTGAACGCCGCAGCAAATTGACAAGCCGTCCGATGTTTGAAATTGTCTGCTTGCTATATGCTTATAACAAAATTGTTAGCCCTTCCGTCAAAAAACGTCGGATAAAGCAACTCACTGAATTCGTAAACGGTCGAATGCAAAGGCATATAGATTATTTTGAAGGTCCAGAAGGAAACAAATTGATAGCAACTTCTTTTGAATTTCTGAAAAAAGTTGTTGACAAGTTGAATTAGTTCACATATAATATCATTGATATTAAAAAGAGTAATCTTTTGTGCGAGTGCCGTCACTGACGTCGCTCGCATTTTCTTTTGTTTAAGACGCTGTGTGGAGTTCCGATACCGCCCCGCAACACACCCGATTCATTTTGCCGCTGTTTCACCCGACAAAATCATCGCTGCGCTGCATGGGCGGTATTTTTCTTTTTCACAAATAAAATCTTATGTGGTTGTTTAATTCTCCGAAATTTGTTTTTTGTTGTTGACTGCACAACCTAAAAGTGTTATTCTTGTGCTTGAAAGAAGCAGGACGTAGTGTCCGCACTGCGCCCAGCTTTCTTCATACCGCACCTTGAATCTTGAATAAGCCGTCTGAACGTGATACCGTGCCATAACCTCACACTTTCCGTGAGCGAGCCAGACAACGCCGCTGCACAAACAGGGGCAGGAACTTCGTTCGGAGCAAACGGTGCCCCCATTACATGAGCAGAGCCCCGCTACTTATTTTTTGCGTCTTAACAATTTGGAAACATTTGTAGAACTTGTCGGGGCAACGCCCCTCCATCTGCTGTTGCAGACTGCGCTGCCGCTTAAAAGCCCCACTGAGGCTTTCATTGCTCCGCTGCGCTTCGCAAACGCGATCCCACCCCAAACCCTGCTTAGAACGGACGAGGAGGAATTGTGTCAATTTGACACAATTCCTCCCACTGCCTCAGAAGCAAGCGTTCGTAAGCAGATCGCAGAGCGGAACAATGTCAGCGAATCCTACGTTGCCCGTTCTGAAAAGTTCATGCGCGGCGTAGAAATCATGGAACAGATGGTGCCCGGTATGCAAGAAAAAATCCTGTCCGGGCAATTCAAAGTCCGTGATGCCGATATGCACCGCCTCGCTAGAGCTGATTTTCCGAACCGCAAGCAGGTCGTGCACGAGATTCTGCACCCGGAGGATCGTCCCGCTCCACAGTCGAGCTACTCACACTACTCTGAAATCAACTACTCTGCGCTGGAAGCTGCCGTCCGGCGCATCCAGCAGGACGTTGATTTTCTTATGCGCTACCTTCCCAATGTGCCCGATGATGCCTATGTGAAAGTGGAAACCACGAAGATCCTGAAGCAGCACAAAGCGTATATGGCACAGTTTGAAGAAATGCTGAACGATAAAGAAATCGCATAACGATAGGCACTTGTAAGCCATCAACGAGCCACCAGCCGCAAGTGCAGGGCGGAAAGCATCCGCGCCCTTGCGCCTGATAAAAATTGGAACTTTGATTTTCTCGCCCGACTTTGCCACGGTGGGACGATCAAAGGAGCGTGCGTTTGAACAAAAAGAAAAAGTCCACAAACACTTCCCCTTATCCCGATGAAGTCATTGACCGTCTGGCACGGGCATTCTACCCGGCCATTCTTGCCTGCTGGAACAGCGAGGAAGGCCAGCGGGAGTTTGCCGCGTGGCAGGCGGAACAGGCTCATCACACCGCCAACAAAGAGAAACAGAGCGTTCCCGACGGGGAACGCCCTGTTGTACATATCGTTATCGTCTGTGGTCTTTGGCAGGGTGCGTCCTATTCAGGGGCGCACCCTGTTTTTGTTTTGAGCCTTCACCGGCTTTTTGAGATTCAGCCCTCTGCTTTCTGAACCAGAATCGTCAGCTGCTTCTGAACGCTGTCATCAGCTGTGACGGTCAGATGAATTTCGCCCGCAGCTTCTCCTGCACGGATCACCGCCATACAGCAGCCGTCAAAGGTCTCGCTTTCCGGGGTGTCGTAACGCTCCTCGGAGCAGGGATTTGCGCTGCCTACGGCTTCCAGAATGCCTGCACCCTCCAACTCCACCTTCAGGGTGTGCTTGGTGTGCAGATCTGCGGTGCCATTTGCATCCACGAATTGGATCATCACAAAGGCGGCATCCTCGCCGTTAGCTTGCAGGGTCTTACGATCTGCTGTAAGGGTCATCTGTGCATCCTGTGCGGTGCGCAGCGTGAACTCGCCGTCACACACACCGCCGGTATAGCCCACAGCCTTCAGCTCGCCGGGAGTGTAGGGCACACTGTAGGTGGCGGTAAAATCCACCATGGCACGGCGGCCCAGAGAAGCTCCGTTCAGGAACAGCTCCACCTCCTCCGAGGCGGAGTACACATCCACCGAAGCCGTCTGTCCCTCAAAACCGGGCCATGTCCAACTGGAAAGGTTATCCTTGAACATCCAAGGCGTTTTGCTGGAGGTCTGACCGTTGTGTTCCATTCGCAGCACTGCCAGATAGGGTGCCTTCCGCAGACCGTAAACGATCTCCCGCAGATAGCTGATGGGGCGGCGGTTGCCCAGCAGATCCAGATCTCCAATGTAGGCGGTGCGTTCCGGGTAAATGCTGCTGAAGTTGGCACCACCATCGTAATGGAAGATGCCGCAGCCTGCCTCCCCCAGATAATCGTAACCAGCCCATGTGAAGTCGCCAATCATGTGAGAATTCTCCTCCACGATGCGCCACAGCCGCACGATGTCTGCTGGGTAAGTCTCGGTGCCTAGCACTGCCTTGTGGGGGTGCAGTTCATGCTCCAGCACATGGCGTCCGGTAAGGTAGTTCAGACCGATCACATCGCAGGAATCCTCGCAGCCGGACAGCGCCTCAGTCAGCAGCGGATGGGTGGCAAAGTAATCACCCTTTTCCCCGGACATCAGGCTCATAAAGCTGTTCAGGGCATTGCTGCCGCCGCCATCGCCGCCGGAGGGACCGGGCTGTGCCGGGAACTTTCGCATCACATCCCCCATGATCTCCCGCAGGCGGTAACCGGCTGCCATAAGGCCGTTGAGGGCGTTGGTGGTGTAGCGGGTGGGATCCAGTTCCCGGAAGGTGTTGCAGAGCCGACGGTTGGTCTCTGCTCCGCTTTCCGAACCTGCCTCGGAGATTTCGTTGCCCACACAGTACAAAATGACACTGGGATGGTTGTAATCCTTGGCCACCATCTTTTGAATGGTGGGCTTCCAGTCCTGCTCAAAGTACAGAGCATAGTCGTAGGGATTTTTCCGCACATTCCATACGTCGCTCAGTTCGTCCATTACCAGCACACCGTACCGGTCGCAGGCATCCAGCAGCGCCCGCCCTGCCGGGTGATGGGAGGAGCGGATGGCGTTGAAGCCCGCTTCCTTTAGTTGACGAATGCGGCGCTCCTCGGCATCGGGCAGGGTAGCTGCACCAAGAATGCCGTTGTCGTGGTGGATGCAGGCACCCCGTAGCTTGACGGTCTGCCCGTTGATGCGTACCCCATGCGCTGCATCGATGCTCAGGGTACGGATGCCGAAGCCGGTCTCTTCCCGGTCCAGTTCTTCCTCGCCCTCCAGCACCTGCATGGTGCTGGTGTAGAGGTTGGGGTTCTCCGGGCTCCACAGAGCCGGGCTGTCCACGCAGTACCGGAAGGAGACGGTTCTGCTTTCGCCGGGTTGGAGCAGGAGGTTTTGCCGGTCGGTGAGCACTGCCGTGCCCTTCCGGCAGATGGTCTGCTGCAGGGTCACCCGTTCTGTAACAGTGCTGGCAGACTGCACCTGTGCCGTCACATCCAGCAGGGCAAAGCCCTCGTCCGCCTCCCGGGTGGTGATACGCACGGTATCCTGCGGCAGATAGACCTTGTTGCCCACCAGCAGCCGCACCGGGCGGTAGATGCCGCTGCCGGTATACCAGCGGCTGTTGGGTTCCAGACTGTTATCTGCAATGACCTTCAGCAGGTTGTCGGCACCATATTTCAGGTAGGGACCAGCCTCCACGGTAAACTCCGCATAGCCGTTCACGTTCCGGGTCAGCAGCCAGCCGTTCAGGTAGACCAGCGCCGTCTGGTACACGCCCTCAAATACGAGGGACACCGGCTTGCCTTGCCACGCCTGCGGTGCGGTGAAATGCTTCTGAAAAATGTACTCGCCGCCGGGGTAGAAGCCGGTCTGTGCACCGTTTTTTGTGTCCGGGGTGCGGGCTTCATGGATCATGGCATCGTAGGGCAGATGCACGGTTTTGGTCTGGGTATTTCCCAGAAAGGAATTCATCCGGGAATTGCCATCGCCCTTTTCTACCGTCCAATCTGCGTTGAAATTCTGTCGAATCATGCCTGTGCCTCTTTCTTGTGTTCAGCATCCCACTTCTTATTGGCCTTTTCCACATCAAGGAAAGCCAGCAGCACTGTAATAATGATGCCAATCACAAAGGGGAAGGTGATGTACAGGTTGAAGATCATCCGAATGGCGCTTTCGCTCTGGACCGTTGCGGTGCCCACAAAGCCGCCCAGCTTCAACAGCCAACCCACAGCCGCAGTACCGATGCCGCCGCCGACCTTCACGCCCAGAGAGGAGCAGCTGTACATCATACCGTCCATGTGGACGCCGGTGGTGCGTGTGGTGTAGCCGCTGGCCTCAGCAATAAGAGCGTTCAAAGAGCCGCTGAGGGTACCTGCAAAGACGCCCTTGATGAACATGAACAGCAGGAACATGGAGAGATTCTTCTGCATGGCAAAGTAGATCATGGGAATGCCCAGCACGCTGCTGATGGCGTAGCCCCAGAAATTGACCTTCTGCATACTGCCGGTCTTTTTGATGAGGACAGGCGCAAAGGCCAGTGCGATGATAACAGGGAACATCTTCATCATGGAGAACTGACCCAGCAGGCTGCCATCGCCCCAGTAATAGGTGGCGCAGAACACACCGGCACCGGTGGTCAGGTTGCTCATGATATAGTACACGATGTAGATGGCAAGGATCATCAGGTAATACTTGTTGTGGACGAGGATCTTAGCAGTCTCGGCAAAGCCATGCTTTTTCTCCTCGGCAACTGCTTTGCCTTCCTCTGCGGCTTCGCTGGTGTTGCCGCTCAGTTCTTCCTCCGGCAGCTCTTTAACTGCAAGGCAGCTGATGGTGTTGACCACCAGACCAACGATCGCGAAGATCAGAGCCGTGGTACGCCAGCCTGCGGCACCGCTGCCGAACTTCTCCACCATGCCGGTAACGGCAAAGCCCATAAAGATGTTGGTGACGACCGCAAACATAAAACGGAAGGAGCCCAGCTGCACACGCTCATTGTTGTTCTTGGTGATCAGTGCCACCAGAGAGGAATATGCAATGCCGTTGGCAGTATAGAACACTGCGTTCAGTGCCGTGTACACGATGAAGAAGTAGATATACTGCATGGTGGTACTGCCAGCCGGGATGGCAAACAGCAAAAACAGGCAGAGGGAAACACCTACCTGACCAAACAGCATCCACGGACGTGCCTTGCCCAGCTTGGAGTGGGTGCGGTCGATCAGGGTGCCAAAGATCACATCGCTGATGCCGTCCAGAACCTTGGAAGCCAGCATCAAAGAGCCAATGATGGCGCTGTCCAGACCCAGTGTTCCGGTCAGATAAAGCAGTACAAAGCTGGAAACCAGACCATAGGAGCAGTTAGAGGCCAGATCGCCGGAACCGTAGGCCAGCTTCTGATACCATTTCAGATATTTTTTCTCTGTCGTTGCAGTAGCAGACATGGGGATTCTCCTTTCAAGATGTGCTGTATCATTCACGGCGACAGAATGCGTCTGTCGCTTTACATTTTTTCAAAAGCACTCTATAATAAAGCCATCGGCCGCACAGCTTTTACAGAATGTTTTTGTATTGTGCCTATATTTTAGCAATTCCGTTCACATTCCACAATGACAGCATCGTGTGCCGCATCCATCAGATTGTATCATATTCGCACATTGCGAAAAAAGGAGACTCTTTCATGAAACCGGATTCCACCAGCTATGAGAATATTTTGGAGGTTGAAAACTGGGGCAGTCAGCTCTCTACCTTCTACAAGATCATGTCCCCGGTACAGATCACACTGGAGTCCTGTACCGGTCTGGGAGAAACCGACCAATACAGCATTCAGATGTTCTCACCGAATGGCTGCTGGCTGCATGAAAACTCTATGGATGCTTTATTCCGTGCCCTCAGCTCCCGTCCGCTGCACCGCCACGATTATTTTGAACTGATGCTGGTGTTGGAAGGGGAGGTCATCCAACAGATCGAGGAAAAAGAATACCCCTACCGTGCCGGAACCTGTTGTCTGGTAAACCGCAGCATCCTCCATAACGAACGCTTCATCGGCCCCGCCAAGCTCTGTTTTATTGGTCTGTCTGTGGATTTTGTCCGCAGCCTGACGGAATCTGCATCCCTGCAATTATTTGAAGCCGAGCGCCATCTGCCGGAAAATCCCGTTTTGCAGTTCATGCTGGCAAATCTGGGACAAGACCTCCGAAAGGAATATCAGGACCTTTTCCCCACACCGGAAAACACCGATAGTGTTCAAACCCTGGCAACGCTCATCGCCCGCATGACCCACATCCTGCACGAACCCAGTGCCGCCGCCACCTATTATTTGAAGGGCGCACTTTGCGAACTGTTCGATTTTCTGTCGTCCGGGTTCTATGTCACCCCGGTGCACCTGAGCAGCAGCCCCGAAAGCCTGCTCTTTCTGCGTATCAGCCGTTTGCTGGAAGATACAGATGGTCGGTTGCCTCGCAGCGAACTAGCACGGCTTTTGAATTACAATGGCAGCTACCTCAATTCCATCGTCCAGCGCCGCACCGGTCTGTGTCTTTTCGATTACGGCATGACCTTCTGTTTCCAGAAGGCTGAACGACTGCTGCGGGAAACAACACTTTCCGTCAGTGAGATCGCCCTACAACTCAAATTTACCAACCGCACCCACTTCTACGAACTGTTCCGGCAAAAGTACGGCATGACCCCGCAACAATGGCGCAAGATACAGAAAAGCGCAGAGCACCCTGAATAAGGTGCTCTGCACTTTTCTCTTAATCTTCTAGCCCATGGCTCCCGGTTACGTTTTTCAAGTATTCTTCTAGATTGCCGTTCAGAATCAAATCGGCATAACCAAGTGGGTCATTATAAATGAGGTAGTCCAACTCCGCTCTCTGTGCCATAGTCACGTCCAGCGCATCCTCGACCCCGGTGCAGTCAATGGAAATTTTTCTCTCATCCCGGAGCAGCAGTTCCACGCAGCCAGTGTCCATATTAAACTTGCAGGCTCTTT
>OIIY01000211.1_pt1 | contig 15838 bp, 10 predicted proteins | sample 1583431 | NCBI WGS metagenome assembly OIIY01 (sample SAMN02674605, study PRJEB24791) | human gut metagenome, SKBSTL067 | isolation source: stool | host: Homo sapiens | place: USA | reverse complement strand
AGATCGACTTGCCCGACTGCTTTGAGAACCGTGTGGTGCGTGAGCAGGTCTGCTTCTACAAGGCCCTGACCGCTCCTGCAAAGGGGCTGTGGCTCAGCTGGCCCAAGGGGCAGGGGCAGACCCTCTGCGCTGCGCTGGAACCCCTCGTGGAAGCACTGGCCCCCGCTGCTCCGGAGCTGGAACTGACGGACCTTGCGGCCACTCCTGCAGATGGGCTGGACTGTCTGGGCGGCGGCTGGCCCCTGACGGAGACCGAGCGTGCCAGCCTGACAGAAGCCCTGCACACCCCCGGCGAGACCGAGCCGCAGGGCCTTGCCCTGCTGCGCCGGATGGCCGACACTGCCCCCCGGCAGGTGCATGACCTGCCTGCGCTGGAAGCGCTGCTGGGGCGGAAACTGCGCATTTCGCCCAGTCAGCTGGAAAAATATTATACCTGCCGCTACGGCTACTTTTTGCAGTATGTGCTGGGGCTCAGGCCCCGCCGCCGGGCCGAGCTTTCCGCCGACCAGAGCGGTACCCTGATGCACTGGGTGCTGCAGATGGCGCTGGACCCTCACCCAGGCCCGGACAACCCCATGGCGGCGCTGCAGCCCTTTATGGAGCTGGACGATGAGGCCATGGCGAGCCTTGCCGCGCTGCTGGTGGACGAGTACGCCAAACGCTATCTGCCCGAGGATACCGCCCGCTTTGCCTATCTGCTCTCCCGCCTGAAAAAGAGCATGACAAGCCTGCTGCTCTACCTGCGGGATGAGCAGCGGCAGTCCAGCTTCAAGCCCGTGGCCTGTGAGCTGAAGATCGGCCGGGGCGAGGATGCCGTGCCTGCTCAGGTGTATCACCTGTCGGACGGGCGCACCGTCCAGCTGGTGGGCACCGTGGACCGTGCCGACGAGTGGGTGGAAGAGGACGGCACCCGCTGGGTGCGGGTGGTGGACTACAAGACCGGCACCAAAAAGCTGGACCTGAAGGAGGTCTACTGCGGTCTGGACTGCCAGATGCTGCTCTACCTGTTCAGCCTGACCCGGGATAAAAGCGGCCGCTTTACGGGGGCGGAACCGGCGGGTGTGCTCTACCTGCTGGCCGACCCGGCCCCTGAGACCACCACCCGCGAAAAGGCGGCCCACAGTGTGGAATACAAGCTGGACGGTCTGGTGCGGGACGAGCAGAAGCTGTTCGATGCCATGGATGCCGGAGAGACCGGCAGATACCTGCCCTTCTCCTATTACAAAGGCGCGCCCAGCCCCTACCAGAAGGACAAGCGGGCAGACATCGCCAAGCTGAACCGCATCCAGCTGCATCTGGATGATCTTGTGACCCGGATGGGCCAGCAGCTCTATGAGGGACAGATCGCCGCCGAGCCGCTGGTCGCGGGCCGGAGCCCCTGCCAGTGGTGTGATTACGGCTTTGTCTGCTGCCACGAGACCGGCATCGGGGAGCGGGCGCTGGAGGCCCCCGCAAAGCCCTTTGAGGCTCCCGGGCAGCCCGAAGAGGGAGAGGAGGAACAGGCATGAGTGAACCCAAGTGGACCCCCGCCCAGCGGGCCGCCATCGAGGACCGGGGCGGCGCGCTGCTGGTGAGCGCGGCGGCGGGCAGCGGCAAAACGGCTGTTCTGACCGAGCGGGCTGTCCGGCTCATCACCGACCCGGAGCATCCCGTGGATGCGGACCGTCTGCTCATCGTCACCTTTACCAATGCGGCGGCGGCAGAGCTGCGGGCCCGCATCGGGCAGGCGCTTCTGAAGCGCAGCCAGGCGGAACCCGGCAATGGCGCGCTGCGCCGCCAGCGGATGCTGCTGCAGCGCGCACCCATCTGCACCATCGATGCCTTCTGTCTGGACCTGCTGCGCAAGCATTTTCAGGCGCTGGATATCCCGCCGGACTTTTCCCCCGCAGACCCCGGCAGTGTGGAGCTCCTGCGGGCCTCTGCCCTGAGCGAGACGCTGGAAAATGCCTACCGCGACCCGGATTTCTGCGCCTTTGCCGACCTCTACGGCAAGGGCCGCACCGACCGTGCGGCGGGCGAGACAATCCTGCATGTCTACGATTTCCTGCGCGCCCTGCCCGATTACGACAAAAAGCTGGACGAATTTCTGGCTCCGTGGCAGGAGGAAAACGGCTTTGCTGCTACCTGTTGGCATGATCTGCTGCTGGCCGAAGCTGCCCGCAGTGCCAGGGCAGCAGGGGAACTGTTCCGCGCCGCGCTGGCCGACTGCCCGGGCGACCGGGAGCAGGAGCTGGCCGATGCCGAGGAAAAGAAAACGCCCTCTGCCCGGGAAAAGGCAAAAAATGCCGTGCTGGAAAAATATACCGATGCCCAGGAACGGCTGGACAAGGCTGCCGCCCTGCTGGGCAGGGTGGAACAGCTGGCCGTGGAGGGGGAGTGGACCCCGCTTTACGATCTGCTGACCCCCTATGTGCTGGGCATGGAGGAGCTGCCCGGCCTGAAAGGAATGAAAAAGCGGCTGAACGGCGAACACAAAAAAGTCATCCGCACCCGCGCCGATGAGGGCGCGGCCCTGTTTGCGCAGATCCTTGAGATGATCCCCTGCAGTGAGGAGGAGGCTGAGGCAGACCGCAGGGCCGCAGAGCCCCGCCTGCGGGCGCTGTTTGCGGCAGTGCGGGATTTCGATGCCCGGTTCTCGGCCAAAAAGCGGGACCGGAAGCTGCTGGAGTTCAGCGACTTTGAGCATCAGGCCCTCCGCCTGCTCCGTGACCCGGATGGTACCCCCACCGCGCTGTGCGGGGTCATCCGGCAGAACTACGCCGCCGTGATGGTGGATGAATATCAGGACACCAACGCCCTGCAGGATGCCTTGTACCGGTGCCTTGCATCCCCGGCGGGGGACGACCTCTTCCTGGTGGGAGATCTGAAGCAGAGCATCTACCGCTTCCGGCAGGCAGACCCCAGCATCTTCCGGGAAAAACTGGACAGCTGGCCCGCCCTGCCCGGCGGCGCAGCGCGGCCCCGCCCGGCAGAGGGTACCCCCGGTACCGATGCCATGCTGGCGCTGGATGCCAACTTCCGCTCGGCTCCGCAGGTGGTGGAAGGGGTCAATTTCCTGTTTGAGCGGCTCATGTCCCCGGAACTCGGTGACACGGCCTACGGCGACGGCCAGCGGCTGGTCTGCGGGGCACCCGGGGAATACACGGGCAGCGTGGAGGCGCATTTCCTGCCCGATGACACCGCAGAAACGGACGCGGGCTGGATCGCCCGGCGCATCGAGGAGATGGTGCAGAGCGGCGAGCCGGTGCGGGACGGCAGTGCTACCCGCCCGGTGCAGTACGAGGACTGCTGCATCCTGCTGGCGGCGCGCAATGATTTTCCGGCCTATGTGGAAGCGTTGACCGCCCGGGGCATCCCGGTGTATGCGGATGCCCGCGAAAACCTGCTGGATGCCCCCCACATCCGGCCCCTCATCGCCCTGCTGAAGGTCATTGACAACCCGGCGCAGGATATCTATCTTGCCGCCGCCATGCTGGGCCCGCTGTTCGGTTTCACCGATGACGACCTTGTCCGCCTGCGGGCCAGAGCTGAAGAAATCCAGAAGCAGCAGGGGGAAAACGCCCCCCAGCGCATCAGCCTCTACGGCGCGCTGCTGCTCACCGTGAACAGTGGGGAGGACACCCCTTTTACCGGAAAAGTCCGGGCGTTCTATGCCCGGCTGACCGAGCTGCGCCGGATGGCCCGCAGTGCCCCGGCAGAACAGCTGCTGGAGGAGATCTTTGCTTCCACCGGCTACCTTGCCGCACTGGGCGTGATGGAAAACGGTGCCCGCCGCCGGGAGGATGCCCGACGGTTTGCTTCCTTCTGTGCCGGGGCTGGCTCCGGCGGCATCTCGGCGCTGGTGCGGGCCATTGACGCTGCGGCGCTGGCAGGCTCCACGGGGCAGGATACCGTGCCCGGCGGCTCCCGCCCCGGCTGTGTGACCGTGATGACCATCCACCGCTCCAAGGGCCTGCAGTTCCCGGTGGTGTTCGTGGCCGACACGGCCCGTCGCTTCAATGCCGCCGATACCCGCCAGCCGGTGCTCCTGCATCGGATGTATGGAGCGGGCCTGCGCCTGCGCCCCGAGGAGGGCGAGGGCGCGTACAAGACGGCGGCTTACACGGCGCTCTCCAATGTCCACGCCGCCGAGATGCGCAGTGAGCAGATGCGCCTGCTCTATGTGGCGCTGACCCGCGCGCAGGATAAGCTGATCCTGACCGTGCCGCTGGGCATTGGAAAGACCTCCAACCCCTTTACCAGAGCGGCGGCCTTCCTTGAAGCCGGGGCAGGGCAGACGCTCTGCCGACAGGCAAACAGCTTTGCCGACTGGCTCCGCGCGGCCCTGCTCGTCCACCCCAACGGCGGCCCTCTGCGCCGGCTGGCCGAGGATCTGGAACTGCCCTTTGCAGATACCGGAAGCACCATTGCCCTGACGGTGCAGCAGGCGCTGCCCGAGGGCGTGGAGCCGACCGACCCGGAACCTGAGGAAAGGCCGCTGATCCAGGCAGACCCGGCTTTGACCGAGGCACTGCGGCAGGGCTTTGCCTGGCAGTACCCGGCGGCAGAGCTGGCCGGAGTGCCCGCCAAGGTCAGTGTGACCGGCATCGTCCACAAGGCAGAGCAGACCACGCTGGAGCGACCGGGCTTTCTGGCAAAGGACGGCCTGACCGCCGCCGAGATGGGCACGGCCCTTCACGCCTTCCTGGAGCACGCCGATTTTGCGGCTCTTGCAGCGGCAAAACAGGCAGGCACGCTGGAAACGGCGATCCCCGCCGAGCGTGACCGGCAGGTGGAAGCAAAGCTCACCGCGTCCGAAATTGCGGAGAAGCTGGATGCAGGGCGCATCCGCCGCTTTGTGGAGAGCGAAGCCTTTGCGCGCATCTGCGCTGCGGACGAGGTGCTGCGGGAGCTGGACTTCATCACGGCCCTGCCTGCCGCCGAGGTGCTGACCGCCCAGGGCACTGCCCCCGCCGACAGCGCTGCCGTGGCACAGGCAAAGGTGCTGGTGCAGGGCATCGCTGACCTGGTGCTGGTGTTCCCGGACCACCTGGAGCTGCTGGATTACAAAACGGACCGCCGAAAATCCGAAGCGGACTTCCTTGCCGCCTATCGCGCCCAGCTTGACCTCTATGCCCTTGCCATCAGCAAGCGCTTTGCCCCGAAGCCGGTGACCTATAAGGGCATCTACTCGCTGGAACTGGGGAAGCTGATCGAGGTCAAGTAATGCTCTGTACGAATATTTTATTGCAAAATCGCGTAAAAGTGCTTGACAGGGCTTTGTGGGTGTGGTAAACTGTTCTGGTAAAGAAAGCAGCTACGGCCTGTGCCGCGCTCGCCTTGTGGGGTCGGAATCCCCGGGCTATACCCAAACACGGTTCGATTCTTTGAACGAACTGCGCTTTTGTGTGAAATTTCGCGCGGCTGTCCTGCAAATGGGCGGCCGCGTTTTCTATGCCAAATATTGCAACACTATGGATTATTGTTTGGAGGTGCATTCATTATCGCTACCGCTGGAAAGTCGAAGGAACTGGAGATCAACGGTCAGATCCGTGATCGTGAAGTTCGCCTGATCGGTGCCGATGGCGAGCAGAAGGGCGTTGTGTCCATTCAGGTGGCCATGCGCGCTGCAGAAGAAGCCGGGCTCGATCTGGTCAAGATCGCACCGCAGGCTACCCCGCCTGTGTGCAAGGTGCTGGATTACGGCAAATACCGTTTTGAACAGCAGAAGAAGGAGAAGGAAGCCAAGAAGAACCAGAAAGTGGTCGAGGTCAAGGAGACCCGCCTTTCGCTCAATATTGACACCAACGACTTCAACACCAAGTTGAACCAGACCGCCAAGTTCCTGGCCGCTGGTCACAAGGTGAAGGCTTCGATCCGCTTCCGCGGCCGTGAGATGGCGCACAGTGCTCTGGGTGCTGACGTGCTGAAACGCTTTGCCGAGGCTCTGCCCCAGGCAAGCATGGATAAGCCGCCGGTGCTCGAGGGCCGCACGATGTCCATTCTGCTGATCCCGAAACCCAATAAGGACTAATTTTAGGAGGAAACTAAAATGGCTAAGATGAAACTGAAGACGCATTCCGGCGCTAAGAAGCGCTTTAAGCTGACCAAGAACGGCAAGATCAAGCGCGGTCACGCATTCCGCAGCCACATCCTGACCAAGAAGACCACCAAGCTGACCCGTGGCTACCGTCAGCCCAACTACGTTGACAAGACCAACGCCGCTACCATCAAGAGCATGCTGCCCTACGCCTAAGTGCGAGCCGCAGGCAAAGACATTCTAAGAGATAACTAAAGGAGATATAAAAAATGGCACGTATCAAGGGCGCAACCATGACTCACAAACGTCGTAAGAAGATGCTGAAGCTGGCTAAGGGCTTCTATGGCTGCAAGAGCAAGCACTTTAAGATGGCCAAGCAGCAGGTCATGAAGAGCGGCAACTACGCTCTGGCTGGCCGCCGCATGAAGAAGCGTCAGTTCCGCAACCTGTGGATCTGCCGCATCAACAACGCTGTCCGTCCTCTGGGCATGAACTACTCCAGCTTCATGGCTGGCCTGAAGAAGGCAGGCATCGAGCTGAACCGCAAGATGCTGAGCGAGATGGCCATCAACGATCCTCAGAGCTTTGCTGCTCTGGTCGAGACCGTGAAAAACGCCTGATAAAGACCTGAAAGACGCCCGCGCGTAGTAAATACGCGGGCGTCCTTTTTGTATATTTTAGTATCTTCTGGAGGACCGCATGGAAAAGATCACCAGCCGGGAAAACGCAAAGATCAAATATGCCTGCCGCCTTGCTTCCAGCGGGGCGTTCCGGCGCAGTGAGGGGAAATTTCTGGCCGAGGGCCGCAAGCTCTGCCCGGAGCTCTGCCGCGGCGCGGCGCTGGAGACCCTGTTCTGCACCGAGGCAGCGCTGGAAAAGTGCCCGGAGCTGGCCGGGCTGCCCGGGGAACACTATCTGGTGGAGGACCATGTGGCCGATAAGCTGGCCGATGTGGGCACCCATCAGGGCGTGTTCGGCATCTTCCGCACCCCGGTGCACACGCTGGACGAGGCAAAGACCGGCGGGCGGTATCTGGCGCTTGAGCGGGTGCAGGACCCCGGCAACGTGGGCACGCTGCTGCGCTCTGCCGCCGCGTTCGGCTTTGACGGCGTGCTGCTGAGCGATGGCTGTGCCAGCGTGTTTGCCCCCAAGACCCTGCGGGCCTCCATGGGGGCCGCCGTGCGGGTGCCGGTGATGGAGGTGGGGGCAATGCCTGCCGCCATTGCCGCCCTGCGGGCAAAGAACATCACCTGCCTTGCGGCGGCACTCTACCAGAGCCAGCCCCTGAGCGCGGCCCGGCCCGGTTACCCGGGCGGTGTCTGCGTAGTCATCGGCAGTGAGGGTCAGGGCCTGACGGAAGAGACCATTGCCGCCTGCAGCGGCACCGTGCGCATCCCCATGACCGACAGGGTGGAAAGCCTGAACGCCGGCATTGCGGGCAGCATCCTGCTGTGGCATTTCCGGGAGGAGAGCCTGTGACCGGGCCCGGCTTCGGCCAGACCAGTCTTTTCCCGCCCGAACCGGCCCCCGACCCGCTGCTCTGCTGGCTCTGGCTGGCAAACACGCTGGGGGCGGGCAGCAGCCATGCAGGCCGGGTGCTGGATGTGTTCGGCGGGGCGCAGGAGGCCTGGGAGAACCGGGATTCCGATGCGTTCCGCAAAGCGGTGGGCAGCCCGGCCTTTGCCCGGGCCAACCTGCCCGACAACACCCCGGCGCATTACCGGGCCTTTGCACGGCGGTGCGCGGCGCGGAATATCCGCATCCTGCCCTATGATGACCCGGATTACCCGCTGGCGTTTTCCCGCATTCCCGATATGCCGCTGGTGCTCTACTGCACCGGCGACCCCCTCTGGCTCAATGAGCCGGGGGCTGTGGGGATGGTGGGCAGCCGCAGGCCCACCGAATACGGCCTGCAGGCGGCGGCAGATCTGGGCAGCGGTCTGGCCAAAAACGGGGCCATCATCGTCAGCGGTCTGGCCGATGGGCTGGACAGCGCCGGGCACCGGGCCGCGGTGAAGGAGAACTGCCCCACCATCGGGGTGCTGGGCGTGCCCATTGACCGCACCTACCCGGCCTCCAACCGGGAGCTGCGGAAAAAGATCGAGCAAAAAGGCTGCGTGATCAGCGAGTACCCGCCCGAGAGCGGCCCCGTTGGCCCCAATGGCTTTTTGCAGCGCAACCGGCTCATTGCGGCGCTGTCTTCGGCGCTGGTGGTGGTGGAAGCGCAGGAAAAGAGCGGCACCATGTCCACAGTCAACCATGCCGAGCGGTATGGCAAGCCAGTGTTCGTGGTGCCGGGCAGCATCTACTCGCCCAACTCAGCAGGCACCAACGCCCTGCTGCGGGAGGGCCGTGCCAAAGCCGTCTGCAAACCCGGCGACCTGTTCGGGGTGCTGGGCCTGCGGGGTGCGGCGGCTCCGGTGGCGGTGCGCTCTGCGCCTGACCCCATGAGCGAGACCGAGCGCAGGGTGCTGGCCTGTATCGGCCCCAAGGCAAAGGGCGTGGAGGAGCTGGGTGCGGCAAGCGGCCTGCCCACCGGCCTGCTGCTGGGCACCCTGATGAAGCTGGAGTTGGCGGGCCGTGTGACCTGCCTACCCGGCAAGCGGTATATTCTGCGCTGAACTGCGCAATTTAAGTTGAAGATATGACCCTCTCCGTCAACGCTGGCACGTTGCCACCTCTCCCGAAGGGAGAGGCAATTGTGGCTCACGGATAGCTGTTGCTAAGCCTGGGATATGCGTTGGCTCTCCCTCTGGGAGCAACGACGACGACCGCGGCCTGCAGCCGAAACAGGGAGAAGTTGTTGGGGCAGCGGCCAGCAAGACGCGAGTGCCGCCCAAGGCACGAAGCGGATGCTGGGAACCGCAACCCGGTGCTGGCGAGCGAAGCGAGACTGAGAGGGTTTCATATAGATAGTAGGAGAAGAGAACCATGGCAAAACTGGTAATCGTGGAGTCGCCGGCAAAGGCGAAGACCATTGGCAAATATCTGGGCAAGGATTACGAGGTTACGGCCAGCATGGGCCACATCCGGGATCTGCCTAAGTCCCAGCTGGGCATCGACGTGGAACATGACTACGCCCCCCAGTACATCAATATCAAGGATAAATCCAAGCTCATCAAGGAGCTCAAGGCAAAAGCCAAGCAGGCCGACGGCGTTCTGCTGGCAACCGACCCGGACCGTGAGGGCGAAGCCATCAGCTGGCATCTGGCCAATATCCTGGGGCTGGACCCCCACGAGCCCAACCGCGTGACCTTTGACGAGATCACCAAAAAGGGTGTGCAGAAGGGCATGGCCAATCCCCGTGCCATCGATGAGGATCTGTTCAACGCCCAGCAGGCCCGCCGTATCCTCGACCGTCTGGTGGGCTATAAGCTCAGCCCCTTCCTGTGGCGGAAGGTGCGCCGGGGCCTGTCGGCGGGCCGTGTCCAGAGCGTGGCGGTGCGGCTGATTGATGACCGCGAGAAGGAGATCGAGAACTTCAAGCCCGAGGAATACTGGAACGTGGATGCCACGCTGGGCACCGGCCACAAGAGCTTTACCGCCCGCCTGGCCTCCGACAGCACCGGCAAAAAGCTGCTGCCCAAAAACGAGGCAGAGGCCCGTGCCATTGAAAAGGGTCTGGAGGGTGCCGAGTACACTGTGGGCGAACTGAAAAAAGGCAAGCGGGCCAAGCAGCCTACCCCGGCCTTTATCACCAGTACCCTGCAGCAGGAGGCCTCCCGCCGTCTGGGCTTTACGGCGACCCGTACCATGCGTGCCGCCCAGACCCTGTACGAAGGCGTAGACATCGCGGGCCACGGCACCATGGGTCTGATCACCTATATGCGTACCGACAGCCTGCGCATCTCCGATGAGGCGGTCACCGCTGCAAAGGAGTATATTGCGGACGCTTACGGCGAACAGTATATCTGCCCCTACAAGCGCACCTGGAAGACCAAAAGCGCGACCGCTGCGCAGGATGCCCACGAAGCCATCCGTCCCTCGGTGCCGGGGCTGACCCCTGACGAGGTGGACAAGAGCATCAGCGGCGATACCGCCAAGCTCTACCGGATGATCTGGAGCCGCTTTATGGCCAGCCAGATGGCAGACTGCCAGCAGGATACCGTGAGCGTGACCGTATACGCGGGGGACTACCGCTTTAAGGCCAGCGGCTACACTGTGACCTTTGATGGTTTTACCGTGCTGTACGAGGAAGCCACCGATGAAAAGGAAAAGAAGGAGACCAGCCTGCCCCCGCTGGAACAGGGCCAGCTGCTCAAGCTCAAGGAGCTGAAGAGTGAGCAGAAATTCACCCAGCCCCCCGCCCGCTACACCGAAGCGACCCTGATCAAGGCGCTGGAGGAAAATGGCATCGGCCGCCCCTCGACCTACGCGCCCATCATCACCACCATCATCGACCGCGGCTATGTGGAGCGGGAGCAGAAAAAGCTCAAGCCCACCCTGCTGGGCCGCGCTGTGGACGGCCTGATGCTGGAGCAGTTCCCCCATATCGTGGACGTGGACTTCTCGGCTGAGATGGAGAAGAACCTGGATAAGATCGAGAGCGGCAAGGCCGATTGGCACAAGACCGTGGATGATTTCTATCAGGGCTTTGCCGCCAGCCTGGAACAGGCCGAAAAGAACATGGAGGGCAAGAAGGTCAAGGTGCCGGACGAGCCTTCCAGCGAGGTCTGCGACCTCTGCGGCCGCCCCATGGTCATCAAGGTGGGCAAGTACGGCAAGTTCCTGGCCTGCTCCGGCTTCCCCGAGTGCCGGGGCACCAAGCGTCTGGTCAAGGACACCGGCGGTGTCTGCCCCAAGTGCGGCAAGGGCCGGATGCTGGAGCGCAAGAGCGCCAAGGGCCGCATCTACTACGGCTGCGAGCGCTACCCCGACTGCGACTTTATGACCTGGGATACCCCGGTGCCCACCAAGTGCGAAAAGTGCGGCTCCACCCTGTTCCGCAAGGGCTCCAAGCTCTACTGCGCAAAAGAGGGCTGCGGCTTTGAGATGCCGGTGCCGAAGAAGGATTGATCAAACCGATAAACTGTCTCGCCCTCTCCGGCATCGCCTGCGCGATGCCACCTCTCCCAAAGGGAGAGGCAATGGCGGCAAACGGGCAGCTGCTGCTGACCGGGATGCTGTACAGGCTCCCCCTTTGGGGGAGCTGGACGCAAAGCGGCCTGAGAGGGCGAGGATGCTGAAGGATGAAATTATGAGTTACAAAGTAACTGTACTGGGTGCCGGTCTGGCAGGCTGCGAGGCGGCGCTGTGGCTGGCGGGCAAGGGCGTTCAGGTAACGCTCTACGAGCAGAAACCCACCCACTTTTCCCCGGCTCACAAGAGCGCGGGCTTTGCGGAGCTGATCTGCTCCAACAGCCTGAAGGCCGAGCGTCTGGATTCTGCTTCCGGCCTGCTGAAAGAGGAGATGCGCCGAATGGGCAGCCAGCTGCTGGAAGCCGCCGAGGAGGCCCGTGTGGCCGCGGGCGGCGCATTGGCCGTGGACCGGGACGCATTCAGCGCCGCCGTGACCCGGCGGGTGGAGGAGTGCCCCAACATCACTGTGGTGCGGGAGCAGGTGGAGCACATCGATGAGAGTGCACCCATTCTGGTGGCCACCGGCCCCCTGACCGATGGTGCGCTGGCCGACGAGATCGGCCGCCTGACCGGCGATGAGCGGCTCCATTTCTATGATGCCGTAGCTCCCATCGTTACGGCGGAGAGCCTGGATTACAACAAGGTGTTCGCCGCTTCCCGGTACGACCGGGGCGAGGCCGATTACCTGAACTGCCCCTTCAATAAGGCAGAGTATGAGGCTTTCCACGCCGCGCTGGCTTCGGCAGAGCGTGCCCCGCTCCATGCCTTCGATGCCGGTGCGGAACAGGGCGCGCAGCCCGACCCCGATGCCCACGGCAAAAAGGCGGATACCGTCACGGTCTATGAGGGCTGTATGCCCATTGAGATCATGGCCGCCCGGGGTGCTGATACCATGCGCTTCGGCCCCCTGCGCCCGGTGGGTCTGGTGGACCCCAACACCGGCCACCGCCCCTGGGCCAATGTCCAGCTCCGCGCCGAGAATAAGGAACGCACCCTCTATAATATCGTGGGCTTCCAGACCAACCTCAAGTGGGGCGAGCAGAAGCGGGTGTTCAGCATGATCCCGGGCCTGGAAAATGCCGAGTTCGTGCGGTACGGTGTCATGCACCGCAACACCTTCCTGGATGCGCCCCGTGTGCTGGACGCGGGCCTGTTCCTGAAGGAGCACCCCAATGTGTTCTTTGCGGGCCAGATCACCGGCTTTGAGGGCTATATGGAGAGCGCCGCCTGCGGTCTGCTGGCAGCCCGGAGCATCTACGCCCGGCTGGAGGGCAGGCAGCTGCCCCCGCCGCCGGTGGATACCATGTGCGGCGCGCTGATCCAGTATCTGACCACCGAGAACAAACATTTCCAGCCCATGGGCGCGAATATGGGCATCCTGCCCCCGCTGCCGGCCGAGAGCCGTCCCCGTGACAAGCGCCTGCGTTACATGGCCGTGGCCGAGCGTGCCGTGGCCAGCTTCCAACAGTGGCTGAACGAAACTGCTCTTTAAGAAGGGAGAAACCCTATGAAAATTATCGTTGATATGATGGGCGGCGACAACGCCCCGCTGGCTGTGCTGGAAGGCACCGCACAGGCTGTGAAAGAGTACGGTGTGCAGGTCATCGGTGTGGGCAACGAGGAGCTGGTGCGCAAGACGGCTGCCGAGCACAATATCCCGCTGGACGGCATCGAGCTGGTCAACTGCACCGAGACCATTGAGATGTGCGATGAGCCTGCAAGGGCCATCCGCAGCAAGAAGGATTCCTCCATCGTGGTGGGCCTGAACCTGCTGAAGGAGGGAAAGGGTGATGCCTTTGTCTCTGCCGGAAGCACCGGCGCGCTCCATGTGGGCGCAAGCCTCATCGTGCGCACCCTCAAGGGCGTAAAGCGCCCGGCCCTGGCCACCATGGTGCCGGCCAAAAACAAGGCCTATCTGCTGCTGGACTGCGGCGCGAATGTGGAGTGCCGCCCCGAGATGCTGGCAGCCTTTGCCGTGATGGGCAGCTGCTATGTCAACAAGGTGGAGGGCCGCACCGCACCCACCGTGGCGCTGGCAAACAACGGTGCTGAGGAGAGCAAGGGCACCCCGATGCTCCGGGAAGCCCACCAGCTGCTCAAGGCAACACCGGGCATCCGGTTCGTGGGCAACATCGAGCCCCGTGACGTGCCCAACGGTGATGTGGATGTGGTGGTCTGCGACGGCTTTACCGGCAATGTCATCCTCAAGCTGACCGAGGGCGTGGCCAAGATGCTGCTGGGGATGCTCAAGGAGATGTTCCTGGCAAACCTCGGCGGCAAGATCGCCTACCTGCTGCTCAAGAGCGGCGTGGGAAGCCTCAAGCACCAGATGGACAGCGAGGAGTACGGCGGCGCACCCTTCCTGGGCGCAAAGCAGCCGGTCATCAAGGCCCACGGCTCCTCCAAGGCCAAGGGCATCAAGAACGCCATCCGGCAGGCCAAGATCTGCGTGGAGAACGACCTGTGCGGCACCATGCAGAGCGCGCTGGATGAGCTGACAACCTCTCAGGCCGACTGACATCGGCCAGCTCCCCTGGCAGGGGAGCCAGGAAAGAACGATTTTTGACATAAAGGGAGTAAGAAATCCATGAGCCATCAGTTGGAAACAATTATTGGTTACAAGTTCAAGAATCCGAAGCTGCTGGAGACGGCGCTCACCCACACCAGCTACGCCAACGAGAGCCGCACGCCGGTGCAGCACAACGAGCGGCTGGAATTTCTGGGCGACAGCGTGCTGCAGATCGTCTCGGCAGATTATCTGTTCCACGCCTACGCCGACCGGCCCGAGGGCGACCTGACCCGCATCCGTTCCAGCCTGGTCAGCGAGGGTGCATTGTTCCAGTTTGCGCAGGAGATCAATCTGGGCGAGTATCTGCGCCTGGGCCGGGGCGAGGAGCGCTGCGGCGGCCGCACCCGCCCCAGCGTGGTGTCCGATGCCTTTGAGGCCGTCATCGCCGCCCTGTATCTGGACGGCGGCATGGAGGTGGCAAAGAGCTTCATCCTGCCCTTCATCACCGAGGGCAAGCACGCTGAGGCCGATTACAAGACCCGCCTGCAGGAGATCGTCCAGCAGAACCCCGAGGAGCGGCTGAGCTATGTGGTGGAGCAGGAATCCGGCCCCGACCACGACAAGCATTTCGTGGTGGCTGTCCGCTTCAACTCCGATAAGGTCGCCCGGGGCGAGGGCCGCAGCAAGAAGATGGCCGAACAGCACGCCGCCCGCGAAGCCCTCAAGCTCCTGGGTGTGATAAAGGAAAAGTAAATGGTATTCAAGGAACTGGAGATCCAGGGCTTCAAGAGCTTCCCCGATAAGGTCAAGATCACCTTTGACGAGGGCGTGACCGGTGTGGTGGGCCCCAACGGTTCGGGCAAGTCGAACCTGTCCGATGCCGTGCGCTGGGTGCTGGGCGAGACCAGCGCCCGCCAGCTGCGCGCCGCCGGAAAGATGGAGGATGTCATCTTTGGCGGCACCCGGCGGCGGGGGGCCATGGGCTTTGCTCAGGTGCGCCTGACGCTGGACAACAGCAGCCACGCGCTGGATGTGGAAGCGGACGAGGTGACCATCGGCCGCAGGTATTACCGCTCCGGCGAGAGCGAGTACAGCATCAATGGGCAGATCTGCCGCCTGAAAGATGTGTATGAACTGCTGCTGGATACCGGAATCGGCCGCGATGGCTACTCGGTCATCGGGCAGGGCCGCATTGCCGAGATCGTGGCGGCCAAGAGCAGCGAGCGCCGGGAGATCTTTGAGGAAGCCTGCGGCATTGCCAAATACCGCTACCGCAAAAACGAGGCCGAGCGCCGCCTTGCCGCCGCCGCCGAAAATCTGGAACGCCTGCGGGATATCCTGGGCGAGCTGGAGGCCCGGGTGGGCCCGCTGGAAAAAGAGAGCGAAAAGGCCCGGAAGTTTCTGGAACTGAGCGCCCGGCGCAAAACGCTGGAGGTGACCCTGTGGACGGACGGCGTGCACCGGGCCAAGGAAGCCGTGCGCCGTCAGGTGCGGGATTACGAGACAGCCCAGGCCGATTATGAGCGGTTCGACCGCCAGACCAAAGCCGCCGAGAGCGAGGCTGAGGAGATCCGGATGCAGGCACAACAGCTGACCATTGCGGTCGAGCGCCTGAATGGGGATATCCGCAGCATCACCGAGCAGATCAGCGGCAGCGAGAGCCGGATCGCCGTGCTGGAAAACGACATTGCCCGCAACGAGGAAAGCGCCGCAGACCTGCGGGCAGAGATCGCCGCCGGGCAGCAGGACAGCACCGAGGCCGCCGCCGCGCTGGAACGCCACCGCGCCGTGGCAAAGAGCATGGAGCTGGCGGGCCGGAAGCTGGCCGCAGAGCTGGATGCCCTGAACGATGAGCTGGTGCGCCTGACGTTCGACGCGCCGGGCTTTCTCGCGCTCTACGCTGGCGGTGCCATGAAGCACAAGAACGGGACGATGCAGCGCGGCGGGGAACGCAAGGCGGCTGTGGAGGCCGCGACCACGCCGGAAGAGGTTGAAGCCGCATGACCTACGGAAAGCGAACGTTGATCGCCGTCGACCAGCTCCTCAATACGCTCCTCGGCGGCTGGCCGGACGAAACCCTGTCCTCGCGCTGTTACCGCTGGGCGCGGGACGGGGTGAGGGCATGGCCCCGGAAGCTGGTGGACGGGCTGTTCTTCTGGCAGAGGGAACACTGCAAAAGCAGTTATGAGAGCGAGAGGGAGGGCAGGCAGTCGCCGCCGGAGTTGCGGCGC
>OIIY01000177.1_pt1 | contig 18430 bp, 19 predicted proteins | sample 1583431 | NCBI WGS metagenome assembly OIIY01 (sample SAMN02674605, study PRJEB24791) | human gut metagenome, SKBSTL067 | isolation source: stool | host: Homo sapiens | place: USA | reverse complement strand
GCTCTTCCGATCTTCTTCGCCCGGGCGATGCCCTGATTCACGGCATGGGAGAAGCCGGTGTTGCAGCCGTTCTCGATGAGGGTGAAGTTGGGCCGGCTGCAATAGCTGCGGGCCTGCTCGAGGCTCTCGTCGGTGGAGCCGTTGTCCACCACGATGAGTTCGAAATCCTGTTCGGTCTGGGCGTAGACCGACTCGATGGAGTCTTTGAGCCAGCCTTTGCCGTTGATGTTGGGGATGATGATGGTCGCTTTCATAGTTTTCTGTGCTCCTGCGATTTTTCCTGTAGCATACAAGAGATAGTATAGCATATTTTGCAGGGATTGGAAATTCCCCTCTTGACAAAAAAGCCAAAACGAGTATTATTGTATTAAGAGCTTAACACAGCAACACAAGGAGATGAGAGGATGGGAGAACGATTCGACACGAGCCGCCCCATTTATGCGCAGATCGTGGAACGTCTCAAGGCCAAGATACTGGCGGGGGTCTATCCGCCCGGCGGGCATCTGGACTCGGTGCGTGATCTGGCGGCGGCAGCGGGGGTCAACCCCAACACCATGCAGCGGGCGCTGGCCCAGCTGGAAGCGGAGGGCCTCGTCCGCACCGAGCGGACAACGGGCCGCTTCGTCACCGAGGACACCGCTTTATTGGAAAAGCTGCGGGACGAGACGGCCCGGGCTGTGACCGCTGAATATCTGGAAAAAATGCGCGGCATCGGCTACGGCCCGGCACAGGCCGCCGCGCTGGTGACGGGCTGGGAAACAAAGGAGAGTGAACGGAATGAGTGAACTTCTGACCTGTGAGGGACTGACGAAATCCTACCAGAAGGGGACGAACGCCCTCGACGGCATCGACCTGCACATTGGCTTTGGCCGCATCGTGGGCCTGCTCGGCCCCAACGGCAGCGGCAAGACCACCCTCATCAAGCTGGCGAACGGCCTTTTGCAGCCCACGGCGGGAAGCATCAAAGTGGCGGGCATGGCTCCCGGCCCGGATACCAAGGCCATCGTCTCCTATCTGCCGGACGCCCAGTGGCTGCCCGACTGGATGCGGGTGGAGCAGCTGGTGGAGATGTTCCGGGATTTTTACGCCGACTTCGACACCGCAAAGGCCAGTGAGATGCTGGAAAAGCTGGAGCTTTCGCCCAAAGCCATCCTCAAGAGCCTCTCGAAGGGCAACAAGGAGAAGGTCCAGCTCATCCTCGCCATGAGCCGGAACGCCCGGCTCTATCTGCTGGATGAACCCATCGGCGGCGTGGACCCGGCGGCACGGGATTACATCCTGAACACCATCCTCACCAACTACAGCCGGGATGCCTCGGTCATCCTCTCCACCCACCTCATCGAGGATGTGGAGCCGGTGCTGGACGAGGCGGTGTTCCTGAAAAACGGAAAAGTCTTCGCCCATCGGTCGGTGGAGGAACTCCGTGAGACTGAGGGCATGAGCGTGGATGCGTATTTCCGGGAGGTATTCAAATGCTGAAAAAATTACTGAAACATGAGTTCCGGGCCACAGCCCGTACCTACGGCGGGCTGTATCTGGCTCTGCTGGCGGTGTCGGTGCTGTTTGGTGCCTCGATCCGGGGCTGGAACGGCACAAACAGCGACGCCTATTCTACCGCCGTGGGCCTGCTGAGTCTTGCGTACACGGCGGTCCTCATCGGCACGGCAGTCGTTACCGTCATGACCATCGTACGGCGGTTTTACTCCAACCTGCTGGGCCGGGAGGGCTATCTGATGCATACCCTGCCGGTGACGGAGGCTCAGCTCGTGGGGGCAAAGCTCATCTCGGGCACGGTGTGGAGCGTATGCAGCATCTTTGCGGCGGGCCTCTCCTTCGGCATTCTGGCCATCCTGATGATGGCGGAGATAGACCTGCTCGACCAGCTGCCGTGGATGCTGTCGCAGCTCCGGGAGGCATTTGCGCGGTACGACATGGCGTTCTGGGAGGCGATGCTCTTCAGCGGCCTCGTCTGCTTCGTGCGGATGGTCAGCGCCATCGCCTGCATCTACGCCGCCTGCATGGTGGGCCATCAGTTCAAGAGCCACCCTGCGCTGGCGGGCATCCTGAGCTTTTTCGGGATGCAGTACGTTCAGGGCTGGATCGAAAAGCTGCTGCGTGTGGGTGCCGGAGTCTATGAGACGGCCCTCTATACCGTCGTGGGCGATGCCGGAAGCATCCAGACCACCCTCTCTGCGCAGGGCTTCATGGGCTGCGCGGCCCTCACGCTGGGCATCGCGGCAGCGTTCGGGGTGTTCTGGTTCGGGCTGACGGTCTGGCTGATGCGAAACAGGCTCAACATGGAGTGACACAGCGTGAAAAATCTGACGGAAAATTTGAGATTTCCTCTTGACTTTACACGGATAAAGTGTATAATGCAATCAAACCGATGAGGCGGAAGAGAACCTGCACAGCGCATCTTCAGTGAACCCGGACAGTGAAAACGGGTGAGAGCGGGGCAGAGATTCGTGGGCCGCCGAGGGCCGGGCGAACAAGGCAGTGCCTTTAGTAGCTTGGGACGGAAGCCTCCGTTACAGGGCAGGGGAGTGTTGGCTCTCCGTTGAGGGGCTCCTGCAGTTTTCCATGGTGGGAAGACGAGCGGAGCAAGCAAGGTGGCACCGCAGATTCGAATTTCTCGACTCTGTCCTTGTGGATGAACACACAGGGACGGGGCCGTTTTTATTTTACCCGTTCCGCAGGTGGAGCGGGTTTTATTTATTTTTGGGCCGCCCGCTCCGGGAAAGGAGCAACCGCTATGAAAACCATGAACATGATCTCCCGCCGCAGCTTCCTGAAGGCCACCGCCGCAGCCGCTGTCGTATCCGCACTGGGCCTGACCGGCTGCGGCTCCTCCGGCTCTTCTGCCGCAGCATCCAGCACCGCTTCCAGCGCTGCCGGTTCCGCTGCCGCCGCTTCTGAAGCAGGCCAGACCTTTAAGGTGGGCATCGTCAACTATGTGGATCATGCTTCCCTGAACCAGATCGTGGCCTCTGTTGAGAGCCGTTTGGATGAGGTGGGCGCGGAGAAGGGCGTGACCTTCGACTATGCCGATTACTACGCCAACGCCCAGGCTGACCAGTCCAACCTGAACCAGATCGGTGCAGACCTCGTGGCCGACCAGGTAGATGTCATCGTGGCCGTTGCCACCCCCACCGCCGCCACCATGCTGGCCGCTGTGGAAGATACCGACATCCCTGTGGTCTACTCTGCCGTCACCGACCCTGTTTCCGCCGGGTTTGACGGGGAGGAGGGCATCACCGGCACCTCCGATGCCCTGAACACCGAGGCCATTATGAACCTCATCACTGCCATCAACCCCGACATTGACACCATCGGCCTGCTGTACGACCTGAGCGAGGATTCCTCCACCCAGGCCATCGCCGATGCCAAGGCGTTCTGCGACAGCAAGGGCATCAAGTACATTGAAAAGAACGGTACCACCACGGCTGAGGTGCAGATGGCTGCCGAGGCCCTTGTGGCCGCCGGTGTCAAGGCAGTGTTCACCCCCACCGACAACACTGTGATGACCGCCGAGCTGTCCATCTATGAGACCTTCCTGGAGGCAGAGATCCAGCACTTCACCGGTGCGGACAGCTTTGCACTGAACGGTGCTTTTGTGGGCTACGGCGTGGACTACGTCCAGCTGGGCGAGGCCACCGCCGATATGGTGGTGGAGCTGCTCTGCGGCGGCAAGACCCCCGCAGACCTGCCCTACCAGACCTTCGATAACGGCATCGTCACCATCAACACCGAGAGCTGTGAGGCACTGGGCCTTGACCTCGACACCGTCAAGGAAGCCTTCAAGCCCTATTGCACCGAAATTGTGGTAGTGACCACGCAGGAGAATTTCTAAAAAGGAGTACATCAACCATGCTGGCGAGTATCTTTTCGCTCAACGTGATCCAGACGGCGCTGGAGCTGGGCTGCATTTACGGTCTGGTGGCGCTGGCGCTGTTTCTGAGCTATTCGATCCTGAACATTGCAGACCTGTCCACCGATGGCTGCTTCACCCTGGGCTGTGCCGTGGCCTGCCAGGTGGCGCTGACAGGCCACCCCATCCTGGCCCTGTTCGCGGCCATGGCAGCGGGTGTGTGTTCGGGCTTTGTCACCGCCTTTTTGCAGACACGTCTGGGCGTTGAGAGCATCATGGCAGGCATCATCGTGAACACCGGCCTGTATACCATCAATCTGGCGGTCATGGGCTTTTCGTCCACGATGTCCCTGGTCAAGACCGATACGGTATTCTCGCTGGCAAAATCTGCGCTGGCCTTTACGGGCGGCTGGTATAAGCTGGTTGTCGCGGCGGCGGTCATTGTACTCGCCTGTGCCGCCATGGTGGGTTTCCTGGGCACCCGGCTGGGCCTTTCCATCCGCGCCACCGGCGACAACGCCGCCATGGTGCGGGCCTCCAGCATCAACCCGGCATTCACCATCACAGTGGGCCTGTGCATCTCGGGCGCGCTGACTGCCCTTTCCGGCGGCCTGCTGGCCCAGTATCAGAAGAGCAGCGACATCAACGTGGGCACCGGCATGGTGACCATTGCACTGGCTTCCCTTATCATCGGCGAAACGCTGGTGGGCAAGCGCACCATGGTGCGCCGGGTGCTGGGCGTGGTGTTCGGCAGCTGCCTGTATCGCTTTATCGTGGCCGTGGCCCTGCGCTTCAATGTGCCCGCCGCCGCCATGAAGCTGGTGAGCGCCCTCATCGTGGCTGTAGCCATCTCGATGCCCGCCATCCGGGCAAAGTTTGCCTTTGAGCAGCGCAAGCACAATGCCCGGAAGGAGGTGCACTGAGATGGAAATGCTGGAACTGAACAACCTGCACAAGACCTTTAACCCCGGCACCGTCAACGAAAAAGTGGCCCTGAACGGTGTGAGCCTGCACATGGAGGCAGGCGACTTTGCCACCATCGTGGGCTCCAACGGCGCGGGCAAATCCACCATGTTCAACGCCATCACCGGCGGTTTCATTGCCGACGAGGGCAGCATCGTGCTGGGCGGGCAGGACATCACTTTTGCGCCTGAGTACGAGCGCAGCAAGGTCATTGGCCACCTGTTCCAGGACCCCCTCAAGGGCACGGCCCCCAACATGACCATTGAGGAAAACCTTGCGCTGGCCTATCTCCGGGCAGGAACCGCCCCCCACGCCATCTTCTCCCGCATCTCCCGCAAGGATAAGGAACTGTTCCGGGAAAAACTTGCCCTGCTGAACATGGGCCTTGAGGACCGGATGAAGCAGCCGGTGGGCCTGCTCTCGGGCGGCCAGCGGCAGGCGCTGACCCTGCTCATGGCCACCCTCGTTACCCCCAAGCTCCTGCTGCTGGACGAGCACACCGCAGCCCTGGACCCTGCCACGGCGGAGAAGGTGCTGGAGCTGACCAAGAGCATCGTGGCAGAAAAAAAGATCACCTGCCTGATGGTCACCCACAACATGCATCAGGCCCTCGAGCTGGGCAACCGCACCCTGATGATGGACGGCGGCCGCATCGTGTTCGATGTCAAGGGCAAGGAGCGCAGGAAGATGACCGTGGACGACCTGCTGGAAAAATTCCGCGAGAACGCCGGTAAGGCCCTGGACAATGACCGCATCCTGCTGAGCAAGGTGGAAGCGGGCAACTGAAAAGAAACTCAAAATGCCCTGTCTGGACCCAAAACCGTGTCAGACAGGGTATTTTTAATACAACAAGGAGAAAACGAGATGAAAATTACGATCCGTACCCCGCAGATGCAGGATTATGACCGATTTTCTGCTATTATGGATCAGGTGCAGCAGATGCATGTCGAGTGGCGGCCGGATGTCTACAAACCGGCTAGTCCGTTGATCACAAAAGGGTTGTTTGCTCAGCTCCTGAAAGGGGACAGCTGGTATATTGCCGAGACGGACGGCATCGTTGTTGGTGTTCTGGAAGTCTTCAAGCGCCATGTGGAAGGCCCGGCACAGGTGACGAAAGATATTTTGTTCGTCAGTACCATGGCGGTGGATGAGGCGTATCGCGGGAAGGGCATCGGGCACCAGTTCTTTGATAAGGTGAAGCAGCTCAAGGCGGAAAAGGGATGCGACACCATTGAACTGCAGGTGAACGCTAAAAATAAAATGGCGTATGAGATGTACCGGAACTACGGCTTTACGGAAAAGTCCATCAATATGGAGCTGAAATAAAACGATTGTAATGATCCTTGTATATGTAGTCATAATGTGATACAATGCTTTTGACAGGAGGTGTCACTTATGATGCAGACATTTGTTCGCCCATCCCGTGATCTGCGCAATCACTACGCTGAAATTTCAGAGATGTTGAAAGACCACAATCATGTTATTATCACAAATCATGGTCGTGGGGAATCCGTCCTTATCAACATTGAGGACTACGCCAAGTATGAGGAGTTCATGCACCAGCGGTATGTTGCCGAGGAGCTTGCCAAGGCAAAACAGCAGGCGGCAGACCCCAACACGCAGTGGACAGAGCATGAAAGCGTATGGGAGACGCTCCACGAACAGTATGACGTATAAGATCAAATACCTGCCCCTTGCTGTACAGGACTTGAATGACATTGCCCGGTATTTGTCCGGCTTCTACCCCCAAACGGCCCGCCGTGTGCTGAAAGAAATGCAGGAAAAGATCACAAAGCTGGGGGATACCCCACGGATGTGTGAAGTCTATGCCCTTGACCCGACCTACCGCAAGCTGGTGGCAGACCAGTATCTGGTGTTTTACCATGTCAATGAGAACGTCAAGGTGGTGGAGATCCACCGTGTACTGCGCGGCTCATGGAATTTGCCGCAGTACCTGGAATAAAACAAAGAGCAGAGCGCTCCAGCCAGCTGGCCAGACGCTCTGCTCTTTTTAATGCAATATTCTGAAAACTCAGAACTTACTTCACATACTCAACGGTGTATTCGAAACCATACTCTTCCTGCAGTTTCTTGACGGCAGGCTCGCAGTCCTCGATGAAGCTGGGTGCGTAGACGGAAGCACCATTGTGGTCCTTCTTGTAGTCCTCCACGATCTGCTGCAGCTTTGCCCAGCCCTCGTTGGCCTTGGCGTTGTCAACAGTGTCGGGGAAGTTGATGATGAATTCACGGTGCTGCGGAATACGAGCTTTCATAAGTGATATCTCCTTGATTGACTATTTGTAGTTTGTTGCTTGATTTATACAGAAGCTTAATGCTTTTGTAGATAACGGATAGGCCCTGCTCTGTGCACGGCTGCTGACGGTTTCAGACAGAGAGGTTATATACCTGGCAGGCATTCTCCACCGTCTGCCGGAACACCTGCTCCGGTTCCTCACCCTTGACGCTGGCGATATACTCGCCCACATAGCGGATGAGGGAGCTGTCGCAGCGGGTGCCGCGGACAGGCTCCGGGGCCATATAGGGGCAGTCGGTTTCCAGAACGATGCGTTCCAGCGGCAGGGCGGCAATGGCCTTGGCGGCACGCTTGGCACCCTTGAAGGTGCAGGCCCCGCCAAAGCCGATGTAGAGCCCCTGCTCTGCCAGCCAGAGCGCGTCATCAGCGCTGCCGGAATAGCAGTGGACGATGCCCTTGGGCCGGTATTTTTTCAGCAGGGCGTAGACATCGGCGTGGGCGCTGCGGTCGTGCACGATGATGGGCTTGTCCAGTTCCAGCGCCAGCCGGATCTCGGCCTCAAACAGCGCCAGCTGGGCATCCTTGGGCACGGGCCAGTGGTAATCCAGTCCGCACTCCCCAACAGCCACCACCTTGGGGTCCTCGTAATAGGGGGCAAGGGCACGCATCTCTGCGGCCCGGTCGCCGTCGTATACCGAGACAGTAGGGGCGGGGCCTTCCTCACCGCAATCCTCCGGGGCCAGCAGGCTCTCCGGGTGGATGCCGACGGCGGCGTACACCCAGGGATATTTGTGGGCCAGCTCCAGCACCTTGGGCGCATCGCCCGAATGGGTGGCCTGCTCGCACACGCCCACCACCCCTTTGCCGGGCAGGCTGTCCAGCAGGGCAAAGCGGTCTGCGTCAAAGGCGCGGGCGCTGTAATGGGCGTGGGTGTCAAAGATGGGGTATTCCATATTACAGGGCACGCTCCTTTTTGGCGGGGGCCTTGTTTACCAGCCAGATGCCGATGCAGACCAGCACCAGCGCCCCCAGATACTGCCACCGGAACAGCGGCTCCCCATTGATGAGGGCGCTGAGCAGGACATTCACCACCGGGTTCACGAACCCGAAGATGGCGATCCGGCTGACGGGGTTGTTCTTCATCAGCAGGGCCCAGACGATGTAGCCCGCGCCGCAGATGAAGGCCAGCGCCAGCAGGTCCAGCACGCTGAGCACAGACCAGTGTTCCAGCCGTCCGCCCAGAACAGCGCCCAGCAGGAACAGGGCCGCCCCGCCCACGAACAGGTTCACGAAGCAGACGGCAAAGCTGTCTGCCCGGCGGGTGACGGATTTGTTCCAGGGGCCTGCCAGCGTGAAGAGGACAGTGGCAATGAGCATGTAGGCTACGCCCCGGGCGCTGCCGCCGCCGTGGTTGCCCAACGTGGCGATGAGAACGCCCGCAAAGCCGATGCCGCAGCCCAGCGCTTTGGCCGGGGTCATGCGGTCAGCCCTGCCGTAAAGGAAATGGGCGAAGATGACCCCCAGAAAGCTCTGGGTGCTGTTCAGGATGCCCCCAAAGGCACCGGTGAGCAGGGCAACAGCGCTGTAGAAAAAGGCATACTGCGCTGTGGTCTGCCACAGGCCCAATGCACAGCATTCGGCCAGGATCTTCCCCTTGGGCATGGCGGGCAGCCTGCCCTCCAGCAGCAGGCTGCCGCCCAGTACCAGCACACTGCCCAGCATGAACCGTACCCCTGCAAAGCAGAGAATGGAGGCCGTGTCAGCGGTGTCGATGGCAAAGAGCCGGTAGCCCAGCTTGATGAAAGGGAAAGCCGAACCCCACATGGCGTTGCAGAGGATGGCAATGATAACGGCAAAGGCCGGTGTGCCGAAAAGCCGGTCCAGCTTTTCGGCGCGGCTCAGCTGTGTCTCCATGGCTCAGTGGATGCGGCTGCCAACGGGGGTGTTGTCGCCGTAGAAGGCGATGGAGCAGCCGCCGTCAGCGGTGTCTGCAGCAAAGATCATGCCCTCGCTGACATACTTGCCCTTCAGCATGGGGCGGGGGGCCAGATTGCAGACGATGCCGATCTTCTTGCCGATCAGATCCTCCGGCTTGAACCACTTGGCAATGCCGGACAGGATGCAGCGCTCACGCTCGCCGTCAAACACGGTCAGGTGGAGCAGCTTCTTGCTCTCTTTCAGATTCTCGCAGGCACGCACCTCGGCCACGCGCAGCTCCACCTTGCAGAAGGTGTCAAAGTCGATCTCTTCCTCGTGGGTAAAATCAACGGTGCTCTCCTCAGCGGCGGGGGCGGCAGCAGCCTTTTCGGCTTCGGCCTTGGCCTTGTTGGCAGCCTCGGCAGCGGCCTTGCGCTTCTCGTCCTCTTCCTTCAGGTGGGCGATCTCCTTGGCCACGTCAATGCGGGGGAACAGGGCATCGCCCTTGTGGACGGTGTAGGTCTCCTGCACGCCGTAAGCAGCCTTGCTCAGGTCGATGTCGGCAGTGGACAGGCCCAGCTGATCCATCATCTTGGGAGCGGTGGAGGGCAGGTAAGCGTTCAGCAGGATGCCTGCCACACGCAGTGCCTCGCACAGGTGGTAGAGCACGCTCTCCAGACGGGCCGTGTTGGCCTCATCCTTGGCCAGAGCCCAAGGAGCGGTCTCGTCGATATACTTGTTGGCGCGCTGGATCACGGCAAAGATCTCCATCAGGGACTGGGGGATGGTCAGGTTGTCCATGTCTGCCGTGACCTTGCCCAGCAGCTCGCTGGTCATGGTCTCCAGCTCGGCGTCGATGGCCTCAGCACCGGCGGTTTTGTGGACGGTGCCGCCGAAGTACTTCTCGCACATGGCGACGGTACGGCTCAGCAGGTTGCCGAGGTCGTTGGCGAGGTCGCTGTTGATGCGGTTGATGAGGGCTTCGTTGGTGAACATACCGTCGTTGCCGAAGGGGATCTCGCGGAGCAGGAAGTAGCGGATGGCGTCCACGCCGTAGCGGTCGCAGAGGATGACGGGGTCAACGACGTTGCCGACGGACTTGGACATCTTGCCGCCGTTCATCAGCAGCCAGCCGTGGCCAAACACACGCTTGGGCAGCGGCAGATCCAGAGCCATCAGCATGGCGGGCCACAGGATGGTGTGGAAGCGCAGGATCTCTTTGCCCACCATGTGCAGGTCAGCAGGCCAGAACTTGTTGTAATCGTGATAGGCCTCGTTGCCGTAGCCCAGCGCGGAGATATAGTTGCTCAGCGCATCGACCCAGACATACATGGTGTGCTTGGGGTCAAAGGGAACGGGGATGCCCCACTTGACAGAGGTGCGGGAAACACAGGTGTCCTGCAGGCCCTGCTTGATAAAGGCGATCATCTCGTTCTTCCGGCTCTCGGGCTGGATGAACTGGGGATTCTCCTCGTAGTACTTCAGCAGGCGGTCGGCATACTTGCCGGTCTTGAAGAAGTAGGCCTCCTCGTGGGCATCATAGACCTCGCGGCCGCAGTCGGGGCATTTGCCGTCCACCAGCTGGCTGTCGGTCCAGAAGCTCTCGCAGGGCTTGCAGTAGTGGCCGGTGTACTCGCCCTTGTAGATGTCGCCCTGCTCGTAGAGCTTGGTGAAGATCTTCTGGCAGGACTCCATGTGGTAGTCGTCGGTGGTGCGGATGAAGCGGTCGTAGCTGATGTCCATCAGCTTCCACAGGTCCTTGACGGTGGCGACGATCTTATCGACGTACTCCTTCGGAGTCACGCCGGCGTCGGCGGCCTTGTCCTGGATCTTCTGGCCGTGCTCGTCGGTGCCGGTCAGGAACATGACGTCGCAGCCCTGCATCCGCTTGAAGCGTGCCAGTGCGTCGCAGGCCACGGTGGTGTAGCTGTGGCCGATGTGCAGCTTGTCGCTGGGGTAGTAGATGGGGGTCGTGATGTAGAATGTGTTGTGTTCGCTCATGGGGGATGATTCTTCCTTTCTGTTGTGGCTGTGTCACAAAAAAGCTCCCGTCCTGCCGGAATGCACCGGACAAGGACGGGAGCTGAACTTCCGTGGTACCACCTTGCTTCGCCGCGCCCTTGCGGGCATGGCCTTGCGTGCCGGGGTAAAACCGGCCTCCGCGCAGTAACGGGCGCACCCGGCGGGGGCTTGGCGGCGTGCCGCTTCACCCCCACAGCTCAGAGGCCATCTTCCACCCCGTGCTCACCTGCCCGGTTCCATCCTTCGGGCTTTCTGTCAGGCGCAGGCGGGGCGTACTCTCCTCGTCAAGGCTGTTCGCTTTTTGCCAAAGGGGCACACGACCCCCTTGTTCCTATTATAATACGCAAAAACGGCGGGTTTGTCAACTCTCCTGGTAAAGTGTTCTGTAAAACGGCTTTTGACTCGGTTTGTGTATATAAACGAGATAGTTATTAACAAAAAGATACGGTCAGGAATTGCTATCCTATTCTGTGTTTACATGGATTTACAGAAAAGCGGCTGACAATTTTAGCAGGGAGCCGGAAAACAGAGTTCAAAAGGTGCTTTATGGGCTTCATTAGCTGGGAAGTGTACGTTTCCCTACGGATATTTGCTTGTTTAGCATTCGTGAACCAGACCATACAGCCGTAGCTGGTGTGATGGACAAATGTTTTCAATAGAAAAAGACCAGAGCTTTCTGCGAGAAAACTCTGGTCTATGTAACAGTGCGAATGGAAATGCGCATTGTCTTGTAAAAGGAAGGGGCTTATGGCATTCTTACGGGAGTAAAGGCACTGGATGCAAGGAACTTTGCGTGATTTTAGGAGTGTGCGATGGAAAAGAAATTTAATATTGTAGTCGGTGAAGATGGAACTGTAAAACTCCCAGATGCGGTTCTGGAAAAACTTGAAGTCAAACCCGGAGAGGAAGTTCGCTTCGAGGTAGATGACAATTTCTATGCAGTCAGGCTTCTATCGCGGATAGAAGCTGAACGCTTGGATTACTTGAATTGGATGCATAATAAACATTGCCCCTCTATTGAGGAAATGATTGCAGAGTCGAGAAAACAAGCCACTCAGAACATTGTGATCTCCCGTATCCTTGATGGGATGCCGGCAGAAAAAATCGCAGAAGGCTATGAAGTTTCACTCGATTATGTAAAACAGCTTACACATCAGCTGAAGATGGACATAGAGGAAGCTAAGGCGAAAAAACACAAAGAAACGGGATCATCCTAAAACAGATAGCGGCAGTTTTCCATATACGGAAAACTGCCGCTGTTTATGTATAGAGGCTTATAGGTTCTTTGCAAGATTTTTAATGAGTGTAGCCATAGAGGGGTCAGCCAGCAGTTTAGCAAGAGCTGCTGCCGCATCTGTATCGACGGGACTGGCTTTGGGAGTGGATTGCTCTGCGCGAGGGAGGACTTCAGGCTCTGCACCATGATGCTGATAGAAGAAATCGTCGAATCGTTGTGCGTTCAAACGCCGATCATCATCCAGAATGTGTGCGTACTGCTCGGTGACCATCGAAGCCTGTGCATGACCGGAATCGCCCTGCACGGCTTTGATATCGCCGCCGTTCAGCTTGAGCTTGTATGTAATGCTGGAGTGTCGGAAGCTGTGGAAAACCACTTTGGGGAGATCGTTTTCCTCAATCAGCTGCTTCAATGCACCGTTAATGGTGGATTGTTCGGTCGGCATTCCCAGCGGGCCGGCAACCACGAGATTATAGTCTGCATACTCTGCACCCAGTGCGTCCTTTGTCATGTCCTGCTCGGCTTTATAGTGGACAAGCATTTCAGCAACTGTTTTGGGGAGAAAAATGGTTCGGATACTGCTGTCTGTTTTAGGGCTTTTCAGAACCTGGACCGTGGTGCAGCGGGAACTCAGCGAGGGAAAACGAGTGATGACATTTTTATTTTCCAAGGCGTTCAGCGAAGCAATATCTACACGCTGCAATTCCTTATTTATGTAAATGGAGGCTCGCCCGGCTTCAATGCTTTCGGGGGAGATATCCACACAATCCCATGTCAGACCGAGCAATTCCCCTAAGCGCAGGGAACAAGAGAAGGAGAGGTTGATGCAAAGCCGGAGCCGTGGATCATCACAGACTTCTAAGGCATGGAACAGGGTCTCGGCAGTCCAGATATCACGCTTCTTTGCAGTGTATTTGGGCAAGGTGGCATAAATACAGGGATTCTTTTCCATAAGTTCCCACTTTACGGCCTGCTCAAAGGCACTTCTCAAAATTTTGTGAACCGAACGAACTGTGCCGGGAGAAACGTATTGATGCTGACGCTTTCCACACATAGGGTCAACGGCTTCGTATTTAAGCAGCCGCTGATAATATCCCTCAATTACGCGGGTGGTGAGATCTTGCAGCTTCATTGAGCCGATAAGCGGTTCTATGTAGTTTGAAATCAGTGCAGTGTTTGATTGATAGGTTGAAAGTGCCCATTTGGTTCTTCCGTACAGGGTGACGTATTCTTTAAGCAGGTCTTTTAGAGTTCGGCACTGGGGTGCCACAAAGGTACCGACGGATTCTTTGTATTCGACCTCTTTCTTACGGTTTTTGGCATCTGCAAGGTCGGTAAAGGTTTCCCATTTCTGCTTTAGCGTTCCATTAGTGTGTTTGTAGGTATAGACAACGCAGTATCGGTTATTGCGTTTGACAATGCTAGCCATTATACATCCTCCTCTACTTTACGTTTGGACTTCAGAACTTCATCGAAAGCATCTTTTTGGATGCGTTTTACCCTTCCCAACTTCATCGTTGGAATTCCTTCTTTGAGAACCCACGAGTCAAGTGTTGGGCGGCTGATTCCGTAAAAAGCCTGAATTTCCTGAAAACTGTAGTATTTCCCATTCTTGGGACATTGCAGTTTTAGCGGCGGCTCCTCATGCGTTTCTTTTTTCGGTTTTTGAAGTTGGTATGTAGATTGGCTTTTAAGCCATGCCTTAAAACTTTTTTTGGTAATGCGCGGCCTGTCGGCCACGCGCTCAATGACGAAACAATCTCGGTATTTTTTGCAATCAAGAATCCCATAAACATTCTTGCGTGGGATACCGAGTAGTTTTGCCATTTCCGGGATGGAGATGGTTTGCGCTTCAATCTCCCGGTCACGCTCACGGTCGGCTGCTGTGCGGTAGCGACTTTGTGACCGGTACCACCGCTCAAATTCCTCTTTGGGAATCCTCATACAGAAGTCTGCCGTTTCTGTTTTCAACTTGCCCTGTCGGATGAGTGTATAGATCGTTTCGGGTTTCACCTTCAATATCTCGGCGGCATCAGGAACGGAATAGGATCGTTTGCAAAGTTCCTCGCCCGGTGGCGGGCCATTGACCTTATGATATTTGACCTGATTGGCATACCATTTCTCAAAGCTGGAAATAACGATAAAATGCGTCGGCATATTTCGCTTTTTGATCTGTGTTGTCAGTGGAACGACCAGAAGAACATTGGAATAAAAATTACCGTCATCATTCTGGACAACAATGGCAGGTCGGATGCCGCCCTGCTCGGAACCGCTGTAAGGATTCAGGTCCATCATGTAGACATCCCCGCGCTTGTACATCCAGTTTGCGGGCATAGGCGGATACTCTTTCTCTTTTTTGCCTCGTGTAGCCAATTTAGATTTCTCCTCTTTATCCGTATATGTAACAGTGGGCTGCTCGCACAGCCCACCCTACTATCTCAAACAGCAAATTGCTGTGATTTATAGTTCTATACCTTTCCGTATTTGTCCCCGACATCCCCGGAAACCGAAAACTCTGTTTTCGTGTGGGAAATCTTTCAGCCGTCCGGCAGCGTACCGAATCCATAGGGTTCTCACCTCTCCGTGGTTCTCACCGAGCTGCCCGAAGGCAGAAGTATCATTATTCTGTGATGGCTCTTAGCTATGGAGAAGCTGTCATCCATTTACCGTCAACCTACCGCTCATTCCCTCAGTGGGAGATCATCGCATTTGTTACGGACGTGGCTCATCATCACAGGAACATGACTGAAGAATGCGTGTTCAATTTTCAAGGGGCGGGATAGCTTGAGGGCTGCTTTGAACGCTTGCCGAAGCTATGGCTGTATTGTAACCGATGCGGAACGAAATGAACAGGAACTCAGAGTTCACAATTTTTGAGGAAAATAGGAAGTATCATTCCTGTTTCTCGATGAGCCGTCAAAAATATATTTCTTGACTTTATGTAAGAAATGAAGTATTATACTCGTAAGAAACTAACTTACGAGTATATAAATTTGATAAATACACTTTGGGGAGGGAACAAAATGAGCCGATTTTATTGCCGCGATGAGGAACTTCGGAAGTTAAACAAACGATATGAGAATGGAAAGTTTGAATGCGTTGTCATTTACGGCAGACGCCGTGTCGGAAAAACTGCGCTGATCAATGAATTCTGCAAGGACAAACCGACCATTTTCTTCTCTGCCTTGAATACGACCGGAAAAGAAAATCTGGAAGCCTTGTCCAAGGCAATTATGAGTTTTGAACGACCCAATGCAGAATCATCTCCGGAATTTACAACCTACGATGCAGCATTGGACGAACTGACAGCTCTCTCCAAGGAGCAGCGGATCGTATTTGTAATTGATGAGTACCCTTATCTTGCAAAGGCTAAACCCGCTATTTCCGCAATGCTTCAGCACATCATCGACCATAAATGGACAGATTCCCAAATGTACCTGATCCTGTGTGGCTCGTCCATGAGTTTTATGGAAAGTCAGGTCTTGGGCAAAGAAAGCCCTCTGTATGGGCGCAGAACAGCGCAATTCAAGATCATGCCGCTGGATTACAAGGAAACAGCGGTATTCCATCCGAATCTGTCCGAGGAAGATAACGCCCTGATTTATGGCATCACAGGCGGCGTTCCGCATTATATCAACAAATTGGATGTTCGGGACAGCGTAGATGAAGCACTGATGGAAAACTTGTTTGACCGTTCCAGCTACCTCTATGAGGAACCGGCCAACCTGTTAAAGCAGGAGCTGCGCGAGCCGGCAATTTATAATGCAATCATCAAGGCAATTGCAGAGGGGGCTTCTCGCCTGAATGATATCACCACGAAGGTTGGTGAAGAAAACTCTGTGGTGGCAAAATACCTCAAGACGCTGATAGACCTTGGAATCGTCAAAAAGGAAACACCGATCACCGAGAAACCGGGCAAAAAAACGATCTATCTTCTGGCGGACAATTTTTTTCGTTTTTGGTACCGTTTTGTGCCGGTCAATGCAAGTGCTATTGATTCGGGGCGGATCGCAAAGACCTACCCCCATGCAGTGAAACAGTATTTTCCGGACTATATGGGCCTGATTTTTGAGAAGATGTGCCAAGACTACTTGCTCTATTATGCGAATGATCTTCCTATCGAGTTGAGTGAGATTGGGCAGTGGTGGGGAACCGACCCTCAAAAAAAGAAGCAGATCCAGATCGACATTGTCGGAACACCGGTTGAGGGCAATGACTATATCATTGGCTCCTGCAAATACCGTAATGAAAAAATCGGTTTGGACGAACTGGAACTGATTCGGGAGTATGCAGCAGTCTTTGGGAAAGGAACAAACTACCACTACTACATTTTCTCGAAAGGCGGATTTACGGACGGACTACTTCAGGCACAGGAACGCGGAGACGTACAGCTGCTTACCCTTGCCGATATTTTTGAATAACACAAGAAACGCTCTTGCCGGTGTAAAACTGGCAGGAGCGTTTCTTGTTGAAGTGATTATAAAAGACCTTTGATTTTTTCAAGATGATCTATAGCGGCTTGCAGTTCATTTTGAAACTGATCCCTAGAAGGATCTCGACCCAAAAGAAGATAATCCATACTGACATGGAAGTATTCTGCAATATCGATCAGGATTTTTACAGAGCCATTGGAGCTTCCCCTTTCAAGATCGCCGAGGTGTCGATGGGAAACACCAAGTTTTTCAGCAAGTTTTTCCTGCGATAACTTCGCATTTGTACGCAAAGTAAAAATACGGTTACCAATAGCATTCGGATCAAAACTCATGTGTGACCTCCAAATTTTCGATAAAGCGTGAGAAGTCGAAAACTCGGAGTTGCTACGGATATCTAGCCGCTTGGGGCATCCACGAAAAACGGACAAACATAAAGCCTGCTCCTTTTTACGGGAGCAGGCTTCCTGAAGGCTAAAAAAATAGCCGGACAACAACCAACTGAGGGATCTTCAAAGAAAATCTCTCAATCAGCTGTTGCCCGGCTATTTGGAGCACGTTTCATACATTGCCTTGCGGCAATGGCCCGTTGCTCGGAGCGAACAGTCCATATTCAGGGTGCAATGCACCCGTATTTGTTAAAATGACTGGAAAATCACCGGCATCTAAATGCCAGATCAAGTCTCAGGGTTTCTTTGCATCTATTGCACTTCACTTGTAGTATACCTGAACACCCCTCGATTTTTTGGTATAACTTATTTCCACAAACAGGGCAAAATCTCCAGCCTATGCTAAATTCTGCCTGCTGTGTAGTAGTCGGTGCTTTACCGGCAAAGGGACGGTTCTTTAACTGAATCATATTCATTCTCCAAATCGCATGATGTCCAATGGATGGCAGTGGATGGGTTTGCCTTTTATAACCTGCATCTGCTGCAGTCTGATCCTGATTGCAGACCAAGAAACCCCAATCCGTCGAGCCATCTCCAGAATTTTTTCATAGTTAGGGTCAGACACTGATTTGTACAGAATCCCATTTGGCAGAGTCAACGCTACACGTTCTATTTCGGCATTGACCAGAAATGTTGGCATCAGCAGCTCTGCTGCAAGGGTATCCGCCTGCCATTCTTCCCACGAGGGCTTTCCGTTTCTCTCCCGATAGGCAATGTGCCCACGGCACTTGACTGCTTTTCCGTAGTCGTTCGGAAACAGATCAGCCAAAATCTGATGTGCTGCTTCATGCGCTATTGTGAAATTCCGGCATCCAGTGCATCTGTCTGCCGCAAGAGCAGAATCGATTACGATATCCCTCGGCATAAATACTTCAACAAGCTTTGTTCCATCCTCAAGGGTTGCTGTGAAGCTACATCTCTGGAAAACCGTTAATCCAAGGATGTGACCATCGCTACACAGCGGCAACATCTTCAGGTTCAGTCCAAGAACAGAATTTGCAAACTGCTCTGGGTTAATAGGAGCGGGGTCATTTTTGCTTATTCCGAAGAGTGCATAATACATTTCAATATATTTGCCTGCTATGCACGAAAGTTCTGCACGCGATAAGTATCTTGCCATTATGAAGCCCTACCTTCTGATGTGGCACAGTAGCAGTTGAAAACAGCTCAGGTTACCTATTGCAATTCTGACTATTTGGAATATACTTGTAAGTATCAAATTATTTCACTGTATGGGAGGAAATTATTATGGCAAGACCCAAGGGAAGCAAGAATAAGACCCGTATTGTA
>OIIY01000164.1_pt1 | contig 19456 bp, 22 predicted proteins | sample 1583431 | NCBI WGS metagenome assembly OIIY01 (sample SAMN02674605, study PRJEB24791) | human gut metagenome, SKBSTL067 | isolation source: stool | host: Homo sapiens | place: USA | reverse complement strand
TACTGCTCCGGCGGCTGTGCAGCCAACTCCTACCACGCAACCGGCAGCATTACCGGCGTGTACGAGTACGGCTGTGAGCTGTTCCGCAAGCGGATGGAGTGCGCCATTATGATCCAGGTGGCACAGAATCAGGAGCTGGCCGCGCAGGGCATCGAAGTGCCCATCCAGCTGGGCTCCACCTGCAATGCCTGCGCCGACGGCGAGGCCTGCGAATAAATGACCACCCCCATCGTCGATTTTGTGCGGCGGTACGCCCAGTCCGGCACTGCCCGGCTCCACATGCCGGGGCATAAGGGGCAAAGCCTGCTGGGCTGTGAGCCGTGGGATATCACCGAGATCCGGGGGGCCGATGAGCTCTACGAGGCCGAGGGCATCATCGCGCAGAGCGAGGCCAACGCCACCCGGCTGTTCGGCACGGCCCACACCTATTACAGCACCGAGGGCTCTTCCCAGTGTATCCGGGCCATGCTCTGCCTTGCTTTGCAGGGAGCGCCCCGCACCGGCAAGCGCCCAGTGCTGCTGGCGGCCCGCAATGCCCACAAAGCCCTGCTCTATGCAGCGGCCCTGCTGGACTTCGACATCCGGTGGCTCTGGCCCGCACCGGAGGATACCGGCGCGCTGTGCAGCTGCCCGGTAACGGTGCAGGCCCTTTCCGCCGCCCTTGAGGAGCTGGCAGGGCAGGGGAGCACACCCTTTGGCGTTTACCTGACCAGCCCGGATTATCTGGGCGGGATGCAGGACATCGCGGCCCTCTCTGCCGTCTGCGATGCTCACGGCGTGCCCCTGCTGGTGGATAACGCCCACGGGGCCTACCTGCGCTTTCTGCCCGGCGGGAGCCGCCACCCCATCGACCTGGGTGCGGCGGCCTGCTGTGACTCCGGCCACAAGACCCTGCCGGTGCTTACCGGGGGAGCCTACCTGCATCTGGGCCCCAAGGCCCCCGTGCAGGAGGAAAGTACCGTGCGCAACGCACTGGCGCTGTTCGGCTCCACCAGCCCGTCTTATCTGATCCTGCAGTCTCTCGATGCCTGCAACCGGCTGCTTTCCGCCGATTACCCGGCACGCCTGCAGGACTGCTGTGACCGGCTGGCCGTTCTGTGTGCCCGCCTGAACGCACTGGCTGCCGCACAGGGCACGGCCCTGCCGCTGGCACTGGACGGCCCCGCCCGGGAACCCATGAAGCTGACGCTGGACGCAGCGGCGCTGGGCCTGACCGGGCAGGCACTGGCCGACCATCTGCGGCAAAACGGGATGGAGTGTGAATATGCCGACCCCCGCTACCTTGTGCTGATGTTCACCCCGGAAAACCCGGCGGAGGACATGGCCCGGCTGGAAGCGGCTCTGGCAGAACTCTGTGCACGGGGCGTCCCCCCGGCAGAACCCCCTGCCGAGCACCGGGAAGCATTTTGTGCGCTGGCCCGGCAGGCGGAGCCCCGCCTGACTGTGCGGCAGGCCGTGTTTGCCCCGCAGGAGACCATCCCGGCAGGGTCTGCGCTGGGCAGGGTCTGCGCTCTGCCCACCGTTTCCTGTCCGCCCGCCATCCCCATCGTGGTCAGCGGCGAGGTGATCGGCCCGGCGGCGCTGGAGCTTTTCGCAGCCTACGGCGTGGAGACGGTCTCGGTGGTGAAACCGGAAAAATTTTGAAAAAATCAGGGCGGATCTGCAAGATTCTGCGGCTCTGAAACGTATTAAGGATAGAACAGAGAACATAACCCCTATTCTATGCGGTAATCTGAGGTGTTCCAATGAAAATTCTTCTTGCATCAGATACATGGTCCCCAATGGTCAACGGTGTGGTGCGCTCGGTGGAGCTGCTGTACCACCAGCTGCTGGCACTGGGCCATGACGTGCGGGTGGTGACCCTTGCCCAGAATGGCCATTCCCATGAGGAAAACGGCATCCTGTATGTGGGCAGCATCAGCGCGGAGCGGGTCTACCCGGGCGTGCGGATCAGTGCGGCGGGCGCTCTGCCCATCTCCCACTGGCTGGACGAGCTGGAAGCCTGGGGCCCGGAGGTCATCCATACGCAAAGCGAGTTTTCTACCTTTATGCTGGCACAGCGGGTGGCCCGCCGGTGCCACTGCCCGGTGGTACATACCTACCATACTGTCTACGAGGATTATACCCAGTACCTTTTCTTCAGTGAGCGTCTGGGCCGGATGACCGCCGAAAAGGCCACCCGCATCCTCTCGGGCTATTGCTCCCTCATGCTGGCCCCCACCGAAAAGGTGCGCGCCATGCTCAACCGCTACGGGGTCAGCTGCCCGGTGATCACAGTGCCCACCGGCATTGACCTGACCGCTTTTGGCCCGGCGCAGGACAACGGCGAGGAAAAGGCCCGGATGCGGGCAGAGCTGGGCATCCCGGAAGGGGATACCGTCCTGCTCTCGCTGGGCCGTCTGGCTGCCGAGAAGAACCACGCCCAGCTGGTGCATCTGCTGGCCGCGCAGCCGGAGGAGAACCGCCCGTGGCTGGTGTTCGTGGGCGACGGCCCCGCCCGGCCTGACCTGGAAGCGCTGACAAAGGAGCTGAAGCTGACCGACCGTGTCCGCTTTGTGGGCATGGTCAAGCCCGATGAGGTACCCCGGTGGTACCGCGTGGGCGATATCTTCGTCAGCGCCTCCCAGAGCGAGACCCAGGGTCTGACCTACTTCGAGGGCATGGCCTGCGGTCTGCCTGTGCTCTGCCGTGCGGACCCCTGCCTGGATGGCGTGGTGGAAAACGGCTTCAACGGCTGGCAGTGGAAGGACGAAGCCGAGTTTGCATCGGCACTGAACACCATCATCTCGGACCCCGCCCTGCGCGGGCAGCTGTACCAGAACGCTCTGGCCACCGCCGCCCGCTACTCGGCAGAGCATTTCGCCCAGCAGGTGCTGGATGCTTACCAGCAGGCCATTGCGCTGAAGCAGTACGAGTCTGAACACAAAAGCATCCTCAGCTGGGTGTGATCCCAATCCCCAAAGAATCCAGAAAAAGCAGCAGCGCCCTGTCTCCCGCAATGGGAAACAGGGCGCTGCTTTTTGCGCATCCGTTATTCGATGCCGGTCACCTTGTAATCCTGATCCTCAACAGCCTTCTTCAGGTCTGCGTCGGAAACTTCGGCGTTCAGGGTGACGATGGCGGTACCGGCCTCGTGACTGACCACGGCCTCGTCCACGGCGGGCAGGGCTTCCAGCGCCTTTTTCACGCGGGCCTCGCAGTGGCCGCACATCATACCTTCAACATGCAGGGTCTTTTTCATGGCATTGTCCTCCTTGACAACGGGAGCCGAAACGGGTTCGGCAGTATTTTCAGCCGCTGCAGGCTGCACGGGGGCAGCGGGCAGGGCGGCAGACTTGGGTTTGCGGTCGTGTTTGGTGCTGTGCAGGTCGAACAGGTTCAGCCGCAGGGCATTGCTCACGACACAGAAGCTGGAAAGGCTCATGGCCGCAGCCCCGAACATGGGGTTCAGGGTCAGGCCGAAGGGGATGAACACACCGGCAGCCAGCGGGATGCCGATGATGTTGTAGATGAACGCCCAGAACAGGTTTTCGTGGATGTTGCGCAGGGTGGCGCGGCTCAGCCGGATGGCGGCAGGCACATCGGAGAGCCGGGAATTCATCAGGACCACATCGGCTGCGTCAATGGCAACATCGGTACCGGCACCGATGGCGATGCCAGTGTCCGCGCGGGTCAGGGCGGGGGCATCGTTGATGCCGTCGCCCACCATGGCCACCTTGCCGCTCTCCTGCAGCCTGCGGATCACGGCCTCCTTGCCGTCGGGCAGAACGCCTGCAATGACCTCGTCCACGCCCGCCTGTCGGCCAATGGCATCGGCGGTGCGCTGGTTGTCACCGGTCAGCATGACCACCCGGATGCCCATATTCTGCAGCTCCCGGATGGCGCGGGGGCTGTCCTCCTTGAGGGTGTCCGCCACAGCGATCACGCCCATCAGGCGGCCTGCACCGCCAAAGAAGAGGGGCGTTTTGCCCTCAGCGGCCAGCCGGGCGGCTTCGGCCTGGAGTTCGGCGGGTACGGATGCCTTGGTGGCGATGAACTCTGCATTGCCGCCGTAGATCTCCATGCCGTCCAGCCGTGCGGAAAGGCCATTGCCGGGCAGGGCGGCAAAATCGGTCACATCGGGGCAGGCGATGGTCTCGGTCTCGGCATAGGCCAGCACCGCCTTGGCCAGCGGGTGCTCACTCTTCTGCTCCAGCGAGGCCGCCAGCGTCAGCAGCTCACTCTCGGAAACGCCCTCCGCAGGCAGAATGTCAGTGACCCGGGGCTCGCCGCTGGTGATGGTGCCGGTCTTGTCCAGCGCCACGATCTGGGTACGGCCTGCGGCTTCCAGCGAGGCGGCAGTTTTGAACAGGATACCGTTCCTGGCCCCCAGACCGTTGCCCACCATGATGGCCACAGGCGTTGCCAGACCCAGCGCGCAGGGGCAGCTGATGACCAGCACCGAGATGCCCCGGGCCAGCGCATAGCCGAATTCCCGGCCCAGCAGCAGCCAGACAAGGGTGGTCAGCACCGAAATGGAGATGACTGCAGGTACGAAGAAGCCGGAAACGGTATCGGCGATCTTGGCAATGGGGGCCTTGGTGGCGGCGGCATCGCTGACCATCCGGATGATCTGGGCCAGCGTGGTATCCTCGCCCACACGGGTGGCTTCGCACTTCAGGAAACCGGACTGGTTGGTGGTGGCAGCGCTGACCTTGTCTCCCGCAGCCTTGTCCACCGGGATGCTCTCGCCGGTCAGGGCGCTCTCATTCACGGCGCTGGAACCTTCCAGCACAAGGCCGTCCACCGGGATGTTCTCACCGGGGCGCACCACAAAGAGGTCGCCCTTTTTCACCTGTGCAATGGGCACAGTCACTTCGGCCCCCTCCCGCAGCAGGGTGGCGGTCTGGGGGGCCAGCTTCATCAGGCTCTTGAGTGCGTCGGTGGTCTTGCCCTTGGAGCGGGCTTCCAGCATTTTGCCCACGGTGATCAGGGTCAGGATCATGGCGGCAGATTCAAAGTAGAGCTCCATCATGTAGTGCATGACGAGCGCGTCGTTGCCGTCTACCTGAGCGCGGGTCATGGCGAACAGGGCGTAGGTGCTCCAGAGAAAGCTGGCCGAGGAACCCAGCGCCACCAGAGTGTCCATGTTGGGAGCGCGGTGGAGCAGGCCCTTGAAGCCGCTGATGAAGAACTTCTGGTTGATGACCATTACGATGCCCGCCAGCAGCAGCTGGACCAGACCCATGGCAACGTGGTTGCCGTCGAACCAGTGGGGGAGCGGCCAGCCCCACATCATGTGGCCCATCGAAAAATACATCAACACCGCCAGAAAGACCAGTGATGCGATGAGCCGTTTCTTCAGCCTGGGTGTTTCGTGGTCAGCCAGTGCATCCAGCTCGGCGCTGGGGGTCTCGGCGGCAGCAGCCTTGGGGCTTGCGCCGTAGCCCGCCTCCTGCACTGCCTTGACGATGGCTGATGCGCTGGCGGTGCCCTCCACTCCCATGGAGTTGGTCAGCAGGCTCACCGAGCAGCTGGTCACGCCGGGCACAGCTTTTACGGCCTTTTCCACCCGGGCAGAGCAGGCCGCGCAGCTCATGCCCGTAACAGTATACTGTTCCATTGTTTCCCTCCGATAAAAAACGCTGCGTGAATGGGATCAAACGAGCTTGTTCAGGATCCACAAAAACTCCTGCAGCTTCTCCTCACCGCCGTTTTTCAGGTCCTCAGCCACGCAAGTGCTCAGGTGCTGGTCGATCAGCTCCCGGGTAAAGCCGTTCAGGGCACTTCTGGCGGCAGCGGCCTGCACCAGAATATCCGTGCAGTACACGTCCTTTTCCACCATGCTCCGGATGCCCCGGATCTGGCCCTCGATGCGGTTCAGCCGGGTGATGAGGTGCTTGTACTCCTCCTCGGTGCGCTGCTTGTGGCGGCAGCTGCAGCCGGTGCTTCCCTCAGCTGGGGCACAGCAGGGCTCTTTTGCCGGGGCGGGGGAGCAGTGGGGGCAGCTTCCCTCCGGGATCTTGTTCACATCGCTCATGTCTATTCTCCTTCCATTACCCCTTGGGGGTATCTTACTCCATAACTGCATTATAGCACGGCGGTCCTGTTTCTGCAAGTAGGGCTGGGGGGTATTATTGTGAATTTTTTATGAACACAGAAGATAAAACAAAAGGCCCTGCGCCCCAAACGGGGAACAGAGCCTTTGAAGCATCCAAAACGATCAGTAGGCGAATCTGCGCATAAAGGCAAGGTCGCTTGCGGCGCGGGCGGGCACAGCTTCCTCCCGCAGCACGGGCAGGGAAGCCTGCGGCATCTGCCGCAGCATCTCAAAGCCGCCGGCGTAGTCCACACAGGAATCCTCCAGGCTGGTGGAATAGAGCGTTCCATCCGGCTGGAAGTTCTGGCCCTTGAAATGGACCGCCGTGATCTTGTCGCCGTACCAGCTGCCCACCTTATCCCAGATGCGGCGCTGTGCATCCACAGACGCGGCCTCCGGGCCCACATAGTTGGCAAAATCGCAGATGACGCGCAGGTTGGGGCTTGCCATAGTGTCCAGCACCATCCGCACTGCCTCGGGGGTATTCATGGCGTGGTAGTAGACGCACTCCACGGCAAAGAGCACTCCCTGCTCTTCGCAGGCAGGCAGGATCTCACCCAGACTGCGCAGGAGCGCTTCCTGCGCCTCCTTCCGGGTCACACCGGGCTGTTTGGCCATGTTGGTGGTCTCGCTGCCCATGCAGCCTGCCCCCAGTGCCTTGGCAACAGGAATCTGGCTCAGCACCTTTGCCACCTCGGCACGGCGCTTGTCCTCGTCGGCATAGCTCAGCTCCACATAGGTGCCGTCCACGGCAATGCCCACGCCGGATGCTGCCGCAGCCGCTCTTGCCCGCTCCACCAGCGCAGGGGTCACATCGGCATAGCTCTTTACGCCCTCCACCGCCTTGGTAAAGGCCAGCTGGGTGCAGGCAAAGCCTGCCTGCCCGATGGAGGAAAAGAGGGTTTCGGGGTCATGGCGGCCAAAATCGTGGCCGCGCGCACCAAGAATGAATTCAGGCATCCTCCACCTCCATCAGCCGAACACACGGGCGGCAAAGAGATTCAGCTCCTTGCCCCACCAGTACCAGTCGTGGGAGACATCGCTGCCCCACACTTCCAGATGCACGGGCAGGCCGCAGTCGGTCAGTGCATCGGCCATGGCCTGGGTGTCCACCAGCGCGTCGCCCTCGTAGCTACCCTGACCGGCACAGAGGAGAAGGGCATTCTCCTCAGCCTTTGCCAGCAGCTTCTTGTCCACAAGGCCGTCCTCTGCCAGATAGGCCAGGGGAGCATTGCGCAGGACCAGGTCATCTGCTGCATTGCCCAGGAAACGGCTCACATCGTACAGGCCGGAAAGGCCGATGGCACCCGCGAACACCTCGGGGCGGCGCAGGCGGCAGTTCACTGCCTGATACGCGCCGGTGTCCACGCCCACCGCCCAGAGCATGGTGTCCTTTTTGGCACCGTTCAGGGTCAGGATGCGGGGAGCCAGCTCACTTGTCAGGTAATTGAAATACTTTTCCTGCATCTCGGCCCGGCGGCGAGGAGCTGTGTCCCCGGCCAGCAGGCTCTCAGCATCGATGCTGTCGGCGCAGAACAGCTGCACCTTGCCCTCATTCAGCAGCGGGGCAATGGCATCGGGCATCCCGTTGTTTTCCCAGTCGTAAAAGCGGCCGCCCCGCGCGGGCAGAGCCAGCACCGGCGTACCGGCATGGCCGTAGACCTTGAACTCCATGTCGCGGCCCAGCATCCGGCTCCATTCCTTATAATACGTCCCTTGGATCATGGCAGCATCCTCCTGTTGTCACACAAATTGATTGCGCTGGGGGTCATAGGCGTACCCCACAGCGGAAAGCCTGGCACACAGCGCGGCCTTGTCCTCATCCAGATCCTCGCACAGCGCGTCCAGAGTGGGATAGAAGTCCCGCAGCTTCAGGTTGATCACGCTCAACAGCATGATCGGGTCATTTGGCAGAGCCATCGTCGATCCCTCCAGAAGATAACAAAAAAGCCGGCCACTCGACAAAGTGACCGGCAGATGCAGCTACTTAGACAGCGCGGGTAACCTTGCCAGCGCGCAGGCAGCGAGAGCATGCGTAGATATACTTGGGAGAGCCTTCCACGACCGCCTTGACACGACGGACATTCGGCTTCCAGGTACGGTTGGAACGGCGATGAGAGTGGGAAACCTTGATACCAAAGGTAACACCCTTGCCGCAGCATTCACACTTAGCCATGGTACTTGCACCTCCTACAGTGAAGTATGGAATTCAAAATAATCAGCTTGACTATTTTACCAGAGATGCGGAGAAAAAGCAAGAGCAAATTTGATTTTTCTGCAACTTTTTTCTTGCAGGGCCAAACCCTTGCCCCAAAAGCGAAAAAATAGTACAATAGGATAAAATCCAACTGAGGGAGAAACGAATGACCGCACAAGGAATGTATTATCTCATCCGGGCACTGGTGACCCTGATCGCCATCCCGTTCCATGAGGCGGGCCACGCGCTGGCCGCCTGGCTGCTGGGCGACCCCACCGCAAAGCGGGAGGGCCGCATCAGCCTGAACCCGTTCCGCCACTTTGACCTCGTGGGCACCCTCTGCATGATCTTTGCCGGGGTGGGCTGGGCAAAGCCTGTTTCCACCGACCCCCGCAATTTCAAAAACCCCAAGTGGGGCATGGCCCTCACCGCGCTGGCAGGCCCGGCGGCCAACCTGCTGCTGGCCTACCTCGGCATGGTGGCGTGGAAGATCCTGTATTATTGGGCCCCCACCACCATGATCACGATTTTCGCAGCCCGCTTCCTCCAATACTTAGTGATGATGGATGTGGGCCTTGCGGTGTTCAACCTCATTCCCATCCCGCCGCTGGACGGCAGCCGCATCCTGCTGGTGGTGCTGCCCCAGCGCATCTACTTTCAGATCATGCGGTACGAGCGCGTCATCTTCGTCATCCTGCTGGCGGCTGTCTGGGCCGGTGTGCTGGATGGCGTGCTGGGCACCTTCAATGATGCGGTCTGGGAACTGCTGGATCTCGGCACCGGCTACATCGACCAGATCGCCTATTCTGCGTATTATGCAACCATCGGGACGGTGATCTGAGTGGCAGAAGAACTGACCTTCCGTCTGGAGGATTTTGAGGGCCCGCTGGAGCTGCTGCTCACGCTGGTGCAGAAGCACAAGATGGACCTGCACAACATCCCCATTCTGGAGCTTATCGACCAGTACACCCGCGCGGTGGAATCGGCCGAGAGCACCGACCCTGAAATTTCCAGCGCCTTTATCGAGATGGCCGCCCACCTGGTGGAGATGAAGAGCTATCTGCTGCTGCCCCGCAGTGAAGAGGGCGAGCGGATGAAGCAGGAGCTCACCGGCCAGCTCATTGAATATGACCAGTGCCGCCGGATGGCCTCTGCCCTCCGCGCCGCTGCGGAGGCGACGCCCACCTTCGTCCGACAGCCGATGCAGCTGGAACGGGACGAGACTTACGCCCTCAACCATCTGCCGCAGGTGCTGGCCGACTGCTGGGAGGGGCTGATGGGCCGCACGCCCGCCCGGCGCGTCCCGACACAGGCGGTCTTTGAGCCGCTGGTGGCCGCTCCGCAGGTGTCGGTGAGCAGCCGGGTGGTGTACATCCTGCGCCGCCTCATCGCGGGCGGCGCGGCCCGGATGAGCCAGCTCTTCGCCCGCAGCCAGAGCCGCAGCACCAACGTGGCCACCTTTCTGGCGCTGCTGGAGCTGGTGCGCGGCGGCCGTGTGACGCTTGGCCCGGAGGGCGAACTGAAGATGCGCCGGGGCCGCATTGACCGCACAAAGGAGGAGCAATGAATCAGAAACAAATTCGTGCCGCAGTGGAAGCAATGCTCTTTGCCTACGCGGAGCCCATCGGGGCCGACAAGCTGGCCCAGGCGCTGCAGCTGCCCACCGCCAGCGTGGAATCTGCGCTGGAAGCGCTGCACGAGCGCTGCCAGAAAGAGGACAGCGGCCTGTGCCTGCTCCACCTGAATACCCATTGGCAGCTGGCCACCAAAACGGAATTTGCGGAGTGCGTCCGCCGTGTGCTGGATACCCGCCGCTCCATCCCGCTGGGCCCGGCGGCCATGGAGACCCTGACCGTCATCGCCTACAACCAGCCTGTCTCCCGCGCCTTCATCGAGCAGGTGCGCGGCGTGGATTCCTCCTCCAGCGTGTCGGGCCTGCTGGAAAAGGGGCTCATTGAAGAAGCGGGCCGTCTCGACCTGCCCGGCAGGCCGGTGGCCTTCCGCACCACGGACGTGTTCCTGCGGTGCTTTGGCCTGTCCAGTCTGGAAGATCTGCCCCCGGTGCGGGGCACGGAAAGTGAGGCGGTCCAATGAGCGTCCTGTGGAGTGTTCTCGCTGTCATCGGTACGGTGCTGCTGTTCCTCTTAAAAGGAGTGGGCATCCTGCTGCTGGTGGTGCTGGTGTTGGGTCTGCTGCTCATGTTCTGCCCCTTCTGCGCCGATGTGCAGTGGGCGGAGGGCATCTTTCAGGTAAAGGCCGGTGCACTGGGCATCACCTTCCCGGTGTTCCGGTATCCTGCGCCGGAAAAGCCGGAGAAAAAGAAAAAAGAAAAAAAGAAGAAAGCGTCCGGCGGGCAGAAGCCCAAAAAGGAAGCCCCGCCCCGCCAGAAGGCGAAGCTGACCCTGCAGATCGTCTGCACCATCTTAAAAGGGGCGGGAAAGCTCACCCGGGCCATCATCGGCTCCCTGCGCTTCACCCGGATCGACGTTGTCCTCGGTGTCCGGGGCGAAGACCCTGCCGAGGCTGCCCGCAGCTATGGCAGGCTGAACGCCTGGCTCTACCCGGCGCTGGGCTTCCTGGACCGGTTCCTCTATCTGGACTTTGAGCAGCTCCGGCTCCTGCCGGATTTCGGCAGCGCCGAGCCCACCGTAAAGGATCACGTCTCCTTCCGGGTCACGGCCCGGGCCTATGCCATTGTTTTCACGCTTCTGCGCGTTCTGTACGCGTTCTGGCGCGAAAAAGTACTGGACGTTTTTATCTAGCTCGGGTATAATATTTTTGTATGGTGCGTCCGCGTCCCGGTCCGTACAGGGCAGGGAAGTGGTTCCGTGGGGGCGGCGTTCCGCTCCCCGATATAGAAGTAAGGAGGCCGAATTTATGGCTGAGCATCCCATTCAAAACCTGATGAACGTTACGATGGACAAGATCCGTCAGATGGTGGATTCCAACACCATCGTCGGCAAGCCCATCACCACCGATGACGGCACCACCATCCTGCCGGTGTCCAAGGTGAGCTTCGGCTTTGCCTCTGCCGGCACCGACTTCGACGGCAAGAACGCCGCCAACAAGGATCTGTTCGGCGGCGGCTCCGGCGCGGGTGTCAATATCCAGCCCGTGGCATTCCTGGTGGTCAAGGATGGCTGTGTCCGCACCATCCAGCTCTCTGACGGCAACAACACCGTGGACCGCGCCCTGACCATGATCCCTGAACTGGTGGAAAAGGTCAGCGCACTCATTAAAAAGGACGAGCCTGCTGCGCCCAAAAGCGAGCAGTAACGGCCAGCCGTCCTCCAACACATCGCCGTAACTGCAAGCCTCCAACTTGCAGTTTTTTCAGCGCACGCTCCGGCGTGCGTTTTGAGCGCCGGGAGGCGCACAAGGAGTTTTATTATGGCAGAAGAACGTATTCAGAAGATCATGGCCGAGCAGGGCCTGTGCTCCCGCCGCGCGGCCGAGCAGATCATTGCCGAGGGCCGTGTCAAGGTCAACGGCCACCCCGTCAAGGTGGGCGACAAGATGGACCCCAACCGGGATGTGCTGCATGTGGATGACGAGCGCATCTACATCCAGAAGAACCAGCAGCTCTACTATCTGGCCCTGTACAAGCCCCGCGGCTATGTGACCACCGCCAGCGATGAGCTGGGCCGCAAGACCGTTATGGAGCTGGTCAGTGATATCCCCGCCCGCCTGTACCCGGTGGGCCGCCTGGACAAGGACAGCGAGGGTCTGCTGCTGATGACCAACGACGGTGCCTTTGCGCAGGCTGTCACCCATCCGTCGGGCGGCATCTCCAAGCTGTACCGTGTCACCGTGCAGCCCCGGGCCGATGAGAGCCAGATCCTGAAGATGAGCTCCGGCATTGTGCTGGACGATGGCACCAAGACCATGCCCTGCGCCATCAACGTCGTCACCGACGAGCCCGGCCGCACCGTGATGGAGATGACCCTGAAAGAGGGCAAGAACCGCGAGATCCGCCGCATGTGCGAGGCCGTTGGTCTGGAGGTTGTCCGCCTGAAGCGCAACGCCGAGGGTGTGGTCAAGCTGGGAATGCTCAAGCCCGGCACCTATCGTGAACTGACCAAGGCAGAGGTCAACGGTCTGCGTGCCGCCGCCGCCAAGGGCCGCGCCCAGACCCGCAGCGCATCGCTGCAGTCCAAGGCTGCCGCCCGCCGCCCCAAGGGCCCTGTGGGCAGCGGCAATGCCCCCGCAAAACGGAGAAAGTGATCGGCTTTTCAGCTTTCACGGCGCAAAAACCGTCTGATCCTGGAAAAGATTGTGAAATTTTTCCGCAAAATGGGCCTTTCAGCCCTTGTGAACGCTCTCAAAATAAGGTATAATGATACTAATTTTGAAAGCTCAAAATAAAAAGCTCAAAATAGAAAAGCAGGAGGTCTTACCATGGCTTCAAAGAGTAACAAAGGAGAAATCCTCGCCAAGTTTTTCGATGACGGGGAGTATACCGCACTGTTTGCGGACGGCGCAGTGAGTGCTGCCTGCGGCTATGCGGCTGGTCAGCAGGCTTATGCTGTTTACCAGAACGGCGAGGCTGTCTCTGTCAAGGACGTTGAAAAGAACATCAAGGTTCTGGAGATGGCTGCTCAGACCGGCTGCCCGGTGGTCACGTTCTACAACTCTGTCGGCGCTAAGCTGGCTGAGGGTCTGGACGTTCTGACCGCCAGCGCCAAGCTGAACGCCACCATCGCCAAGGTTTCCGGTGTCATCCCCCAGATCGCAGTCGTCACCGGCGTGTGCGGCGGCACCAGCGCACTGAGCGCTGCCAATGCTGACGTGTGCGTCATGGCTGAGGATGCAGAGCTGTTCTTCACCGCTCCCTTCACCGCTGCTGCCAAGGGTGACAAGGTGGCTGATGCCGGCTCTGCCGCTGCTGCCGCAAAGGCAGGCGTGGCCGCCATCGTGGCCGCTGACGCTGCTGAGGCTGCGGAGAAGGCCGCCCACATCGTGGGTCTGCTGCCTGCCAACAACCTGACCGGCCCCGCCATCTTCGAGTTCGAGCAGCCCACCAGCGTTCTGAGCGCCGGTGCTGCCCCCGAGAAGGCTGCCGCTGCCCTGATCGACAAGGACAGCGCTGTGGAGCTGTACGCAGGCTTCGGCAAGCACGTCTACACCGCATTCGCAACCATCGGCGGCAACGCTGTGGGTATTGTGGCCACCGGCGAGACCCTGTGCCACAACTGCGTGGCCAAGGCTTCCCGCTTTGTCCGCCTGTGCGATGCTTTCAGCGTGCCCGTGCTGACCATCGTCAACACCAACGGCTTTGCACCCAGCGCCACCGATGACATCGCAGGCGGCATCCGTGAGGCTGCCCGTCTGGCTGCTACCTATGCCGATGCTACCACCGCCAAGGTGGCTCTGCTGTCCGGCAAGGCTGTGGGCCCTGTCTACACCGCTCTGGCTAACGCTGACCTGAAGATCGCCGTCAACGGCTGCACCGTCAGCGCTCTGGAGCCCAACGCTGCCGTCTCCGTCCTGTACAAGGCCGAGATCGACGCTTCCGACAACATCATTGCCGCCACCAACGCCAAGGCTGCCCAGTACACCGCTGAGGTGTGCAGCGCTGCCAACGCCGTTGCCGCCGGTGCCGCCGATATGACCTGCGACGCTGCCAACGCCCGTGCAAGCGTGGTTGCCGCCTTTGAGCTGCTGAGCACCAAGCGTGCCGCCCGCCTGCCCAAGAAGCACGGCAACATGGCTCTGTAAGCGGTTCCGGAACGTAAACCGTACATCGAATCCATACATTGATTTTGTTCAGGAGGATCCTTCCATGAAGTACTACAATATTACCGTCAATGGCGTTGCTTACAGCGTTTCCGTTGAGGAGACCGCCGCAGGCGCTGCTCCCGTTGCAGCTCCCGCTGCTCCCGCCGCACCCAAGGCTCCGGCTGCTCCTGCTGCCGCTCCCAAGGCTGCTGCTCCCGCCGGTGCTGCCGGTGCCGTTACCGTCAAGGCTCCCATGCCCGGCAACATCCTGGATGTCAAGGTCGCAGCCGGTGCTTCCGTCAAGGCCGGTGACGTGCTGGTCATCCTCGAGGCCATGAAGATGGAGAACGAGATCGTTGCTCCTCAGGATGGCACTGTGGCCTCCGTCAACGTCAACAAGGGCGACACCGTCAACTCCGGTGACACTCTGGTTTCCATGAACTAAGAGAGAGGTGACAACAATGGCTAAAAAGCCCATCAAGATCACGGAAGTCGTCCTGCGCGATGCCCACCAGTCTCTGCTGGCCACCCGTATGACGATGGATGAGATGCGTCCCATCCTGCCCGAAATGGACAAGATCCCTTACTTCTCCGTCGAGTGCTGGGGCGGTGCGACCTTCGACAGCTGCATCCGCTTCCTCGATGAGGACCCCTGGGAGCGTCTGCGCATCCTGCGCAAGGAGCTGCCCCACCAGAAGCTGCAGATGCTGTTCCGCGGCCAGAACATGCTGGGCTACCGCCCCTACGCCGATGATGCTGTTGAGTACTTTGTACAGAAGTCTGTTGCAAACGGCATCGATGTCATCCGCATCTTCGACGCACTGAACGATCCCCGCAACCTGCAGACCGCCATCAAGTCCGCCAACAAGGAAGGCGCACATGTTCAGGGCTGCATCAGCTACACCCTGAGCCCCGTGCACAACAACGAGTACTTTGCAGCCTACGCCAAGACCCTGGAGGAGATGGGTGCAAACTCCATCTGCATCAAGGACATGGCTGGTCTGCTCACCCCCTATACCTGCTATGATCTGGTCAAGAAGCTGAAGGAGACCGTCAGCATCCCCGTGGATATCCACAGCCACTACACCGCAGGTCTGGCTTCCATGTCCATCCTCAAGGGCATCGAGGCAGGTGCTGATATCATCGATACTGCCATGAGCCCCCTGAGCCTTGGCACCAGCCACATGCCCACCGAAAGTCTGGTCGCTGCCCTGCAGGGCACCGATTACGACACCGGCCTGGATCTGAAGCAGCTGAACGTTGTCCGCGCTTACTTTGCAAAGCTGCGCGAGAAGTACATCGCCAACGGCCAGATCAGCCCCAAGAGCCTGGGCGTGGATGCCAACACCCTGCTGTATCAGGTGCCCGGCGGCATGTTCTCCAACATGCTCAAGCAGCTGAAGGATGCAGGCAAGGAAGATAAGCTGGACGAAGTGCTGGCTGAGATCCCCCGCGTTCGTGAGGACGCAGGCTATCCTCCGCTGGTCACCCCCACCAGCCAGATCGTTGGCACGCAGGCTGTGTTCAACGTCATCCTGGGCGAGCGCTACAAGATGGTCACCAAGGAGTTCAAGGGCCTGGTCCACGGCGATTACGGCAAGACTCCCGCTCCCATCAGCCCCGAGTTCACCAAGAAGATCCTGGGCGACGAGCAGCCCATTACCTGCCGCTTTGCCGACACCCTGGCTCCCGAGATGGACAAGCTGAAGGCTGAGGCCGCCAAGTGGGCAACGCAGGAAGAGGATGTTCTGACCTACGCAATGTTCCCGCAGGTCGCGCCCAAGTTCTTCGAGAAGCGCAATGCCAAGAAGCAGGGCGTGGACGCTGACCACGCTGATTACACCAATCAGTCTCACCCTGTCTAAATCATAATACCAGAAGGGGCTGCTGCACCGTTTGATGCAGCAGCCCCTTCTTTTTGTTTTTATTTGTGCTCCCGCAGGTCTCAGGTGTTCTTGCCATTCTCAGCCTTCATGGCGTTGTAGCCGATCAGCACGGTCCAGACATAGGCGCAGGTCTTGGGGATCATCAGCATACCGATCAGGGGGTTGACATCTGCCCACAGCACCACCGGGAGATAGAAACCGAAGCTCAGCACGATGGTCAGCCACATCCAGCGGAAAGCCTGATCCTTGTGTTCCCTGGCACTGTGGTAGAACAGCACGATGATCAGCAGGCCCAGCAGTGCAAAGGGGATGTTGCGCAGGATGCCCCAGGTCAGCGGGGTGTGGTTGGTCAGCCACTGGTTCTGCGGCATCATGCACAGCACGATGCGCACGGCGGAAAGAGCGTACATGGCAATGGTCAGATCCTTCTGGCCCTCGATCTGGTAGCGCTTGCGCCAGACGTAGTACAGCAGTACATAGAACACGGTCATGGTCACAGAGGTGATCCACTTGCCCAGGCCCAGAGGCACAGCGTAGTTCTCCAGGCCGGTGGTGCACAGTGCCAGGGCACGGGGCACCAGATGGAAGGAGTCGCCTGCGCCCAGCACCACGGCCATCAGGCCGAACAGGCGGAACTGGGTGCCAGCCTTGCTGCTGCGGATCATGCGGATGCCCAAGGTCAGCACGGTGACCAGATAGAAGATGTCGAAAACGGTCTCAATGATTGCTCTCATAAAAAGGTTGCTCCTTTATGGTTGGTTTGCTGCTCTATCGCGATCCGGTCAGCGATTGCCGGTCGGACTGCATCGTTGTGATGTGCAGGCTGCCGTGGGTGGAATGCTGGGGGAGATGTCCCGCAGTAATCAATATGAACGATGTTCACTTTTGGCCGTAAAAAACTCCCACAAGACTGTGGGATGTTTTTTACACTTCATAAATGGTCCTGCGGATGATCTCCAGTACCGCTGTGGGGTCAAAATCCTGCTGCACCACGGCAGAAAGCATGAGGGAGAACAGGATGCCCGCAAATTTCTGGCGGCTGAACTCCTCAGTAAATGCGTCTGGCCGGATCTTTTTGTCCCTGGTCAGCACCATGGTCAGCGCATCCAGGATGTGCTGCCAGGTCTGCCGCATCTGCTGCTTTCCATCGGCGGTATCCTGCCGCACAAAGCCAAGCGCGTGGTGGGTGAAGAAGCCGGGGTACTGCTCAGAGCCGTACTCCATCTGCCGGTACATCCAGCGGATGCAGGAGAGAGTATCCTCAAACACCGCCGGGTCGTCCGGGTGGCGGAAGATATCGCTCCAGATGCTTTCCACTGCCGCGCTCACCAGTTCGGTCTTGGAACCGAAGTAGTTGTAGATGCACCCCACGGATACCCCGCAGGCTGCTGCCACTGCACGGATGTTGACCGCTTCCCATCCATTCTGCTGGATGAGGAACCGGCTCGTTTTCAGGATCTCCTCCTTGGACGTTGCCATCGGATTCGTGTGACCACCTCCTCAACATGAACGCTGTTCACGATGCATAGTATAGCGCTGTTTCTGCCCCTTGTCAAGGGGGTAAAATAGATTTTTTTCGCCGCATTGCTTGCAAAAAAAGGGGCGGCAGAGTAAAATATATAGTATATGTATCGTAACATGGGTCTGTGTGCCCCAAAGCGGATACATATACGAAGAATGTCCGCAGAAAACCCTTTGGAATACGAGGAAAAAAGCATGATTTTGAGCATGACCGGTTTTGGCCGGGGAACTGCTGTGCGCAATGGCCGTGAGATCACGGTGGAGCTGCGCAGCGTCAATTCCCGGTACTTTGAGTATTCTTCCCGGATGCCCCGCACCTGCAGCTATCTGGACAGCCGCCTGAAAAAGCAGCTGAACGAGCGGGTGACCCGCGGCAAGGTAGAACTGAGCCTGACGGTGCAGACCGTGGATGCCGCCGATACTGTGGTGGCTGTGAATCAGGAGCTGGCCAAGAGCTACCAGCAGGCCCTGCGGGACCTGTCTGAGACGCTGGAGGTCAAGAACGATGTGACCGCCGGGATGATCGCCCGCTTTCCCGATGTGCTGACCACCCGCCACGCCGATGTGGATGAGGAGCAGCTGTGGGAGGATGTTTCCGCTGTCACCGCCCAGGCACTGGATCGTTTTGTGGAGATGCGCGCCGCTGAGGGTGCCAAGATGAAGGCTGACGTGGAGAACCGCCTGCGCTTTCTGGAAGAATGCGTGGGCCGGGTGGAGACCCTGAGCGCCGGCCGGGTGGAGAACTACACCAACCGCCTGTACGAAAAGCTCAAGGTCATTCTGGAGGACCGGAACATCGATGATGCCCGTGTCCTGACCGAGGCCGCCATCTTTGGCGACAAGACCGCCGTGGATGAGGAGACCGTCCGCCTGCGCAGCCACATCGCCCAGTACCGCTCCATTCTGGAGCTGGACGAGCCCGTGGGCCGCAAGCTGGATTTCCTGACCCAGGAGCTGAACCGTGAGACCAATACCATTGGTTCCAAGTGTCAGGATCTGGATATCACCCGCATCGTGGTGGATATGAAGGCGGAGATCGAGAAGATCCGCGAGCAGATCCAGAATCTGGAGTAAACCCTGAGATTCAGATGGTTCGGAGGAAAAGATGAAACTGATCAACATCGGCTTTGGCAATCTGGTCAGCGCGGGCCGGGTGGTGGCTGTGGTCAGCCCCGATTCTGCTCCGGTCAAGCGTCTGGTCAAGGAAGCGCGGGAGCGGGGGATGCTCATTGATGCGTCCTATGGCCGCAGCACCCGCGCCGTCCTCATCATGGACTCCGACCACGTTGTCCTTTCAGCCCTTCAGCCCGAAACGGTAGCCAGCCGTGCCGCCGGTCAGGCCGAGGGCAAAACAGTGACAGAAGAGGAGCAGTAAGACCATGGAAAATGAAAAATATCTGTTTGTCGTTTCCGGTGCCGCCGGTACCGGAAAGGACAGTGTGGTCAGCGCTTTGCGCAAGGCCCACCCCGAGATCGAAAAAACGGTTTCTGCAACCACCCGTTCCCCCCGCCCCGGGGAGCAGGAAGGGGTAGACTACTACTACCGCACCAAGGAGCAGTTCCAGCAGCTCATCGATCAGGATGAGGTCGTGGAGCACAACTTCTTCAACGGCAACTACTACGGCACCCTGAAGGAAGAGGTCAACAAGCGGCTGAACGCGGGCAAGCTGGTGGTCATGGTCATCGATGTACATGGCGCGGCCAATATCCGCCGCATGTATCCCGGTGCCACCACCATCTTCCTGCTGCCCCCCTCCACTCAGGAGCTGGAGCGCCGCCTGCGCGGCCGCGGCACCGAGACCGAGGAGAGCATCCGGGAGCGCCTGGAGATCGCCCGCAATGAGCTGGCCCAGCAGGATAAATTCACCCTCAAGCTGGTCAACGACGAGGTGGATGCCTGCGCCGCCAGACTCTATGATGTCATCTGCCAGCGTGCGGGCCTGACCCGCTAAATCGCTTTGAAGGAGCTGCCTGAATGCCCAAAACGGTAGGCGTTGCAGTGAGCAACGCGACCTTTCACTTCGACAAACTCTATACCTATGCCGTCATGCCCGA
>OIIY01000159.1_pt1 | contig 19658 bp, 16 predicted proteins | sample 1583431 | NCBI WGS metagenome assembly OIIY01 (sample SAMN02674605, study PRJEB24791) | human gut metagenome, SKBSTL067 | isolation source: stool | host: Homo sapiens | place: USA | reverse complement strand
GGCCGCCCACCTCGTTGGGCTGCCAGAAGGGCTCGGCGTGCTTGTCGGCCTGATAGATGCGGTCGGCAAAGGGCATGGGCTTGTTCTCCACCCCTTCGCAGAAGCGGTCCGGGAAGATCTGATAGAACACCTTGCCCTTGATGCTTTCAGGGGTCTCAAAGTCCTGCTCATAGACCGTGATCTGCCAGCTTTCGCCATCCTGCCAGCTGATCACGCCGCAGTTGTCGGGGCCGCGCACGATGCGGCGGAAATCGGTGTAGAGGTCGAAGTAGTAGAAGTAGAGGCCCGGGTCATTCAGAGGCACTTCCACAGAAAAGTGGTTCTGCCTGGGGGTCTGGCCATCGAAGTTCATCCGGTAGTAGACGGGAACATCGAACTTGCCCTCTTTTTTCAGGACAAGGTGCGGGTCTACATAGCCCAGCTCCTCGGGGATGCAGAGCGACAGCCGGACAGTCTGCCCGGCGCGCACCGCACCAAAGGGCTGCTTGAAATAGGGGTCAAAACTGTTGAACAGACAAGACAAGTGGGGTCGTTCCTTTCTCAAAAAAAGCCCCGGTTCCGTAATGGCTCCGGGGCAGAGATATATTTGTGCTAAACCCTTCCGTCAATGCTTCGCATTGACGGAGAGGTTTGATCAATTACTTCACAGCAGAAGCGTGCCAGATGTCGCGGGCGTAATCCAGCACAGAACGGTCTGCGCTGAAGATGCCGCTGTTGGCGGTGTTCTTCAGGCTCATCTGTGCCCACTTCTCGCGGTCAGCATACAGGCGCTGCAGGTCGGCCTGAGCACGGCGGTAATCCTTGAAGTCGGCCATGACCATATAAGGATCGCTGGTGCGCAGGTTCTCGGTGACCTCGTGGAAGTCCTCGCCGTTCCAGCCGCGCTCCAGGAAGTTCAGAGCGGCATTTGCCACGTCGTCGCCCATGATGAAGGCGCTGGGGTGGTAGCCCACCTGCTTGAGGTTGTTGACCTCGGGCGTCAGCATACCGAAGATCAGCTCGTTCTCCTTGCCGGCAGCGTCTGCGATCTCGACGTTTGCGCCGTCCAGAGTGCCCAGCGTGATGGCGCCGTTCAGCATGAACTTCATGTTGCCGGTACCGGAAGCCTCGGTGCCGGCCAGAGAGATCTGCTCAGAGACCTCGGCAGCGGGCATCAGGTGCTCGCTCAGGGAGACGCAGTACTCTTCCAGATAGACCACGCGCAGCTTGTCGCGGACGGCGGGGTCGTTGTTGATGAGGTCGCCCAGCTTGCAGATCATGCGGATCATCTGCTTGGCCATATAGTAGCCGGGGGCAGCCTTTGCGCCGAAGATATAGGTCTTGGGGATGAAGTCGGCGTTGGGGTTCTCCTTCAGGTACAGGTACTGAGCGGCGATGTTCAGGGCGTTCAGGTGCTGACGCTTGTACTCGTGCATCCGCTTGACCTGGCAGTCGAAGATGGAGTTGGGGTCGATGACCTGACCGGTGCTCTTCTCCAGATAGGCGGCAAAGTTCTTCTTGTTGTTCAGCTTGATCTCATTGATGCGCTTCAGCACGGTCTTGTCGTCCGCATACTTGTTCAGCTTGGAGAGGTTGGAAGCGTCGTGCTTGTACTCCTCGCCGATGGTCTCGTCCAACAGCTTGCACAGCTCAGGGTTGGAGGCCAGCAGCCAGCGGCGGTAAGCGATGCCGTTGGTCACGTTCTTGAAGGCCTGGGGCTTGAACAGGTAGTAATCGTGGAACACGCTTTCCTTGATGATCTCGCTGTGCAGCTTGGAGACGCCGTTGATGCTGTTGGCGGTGTAGGCGCAGATGTTGGCCATGCGCACCTGATTGTCGCCGATGAGGGCCATATAGTTGATCTTGCCCTGATCGCCGGGGAAGGCTGCTTCCAGCTTCTCGCGGGCGCGGCGGTCCATCTCGGTCACGATCTGGTAGATGCGGGGCAGGGTCATCTTGAAGATGTCCACATTCCACTTCTCCAGAGCCTCGGCCATAACGGTGTGGTTGGTGTAGGCAAAGACCTTCTGGCAGATCTCAAAGGCCTTATCCCAGTCAAAGCCGCACTCGTCCAGCAGGATGCGCATCATCTCGGGGATGGCCAGCGTGGGATGGGTGTCGTTCAGCTGGATGGCGACCTTGTCGGCCAGATTCTCCAGCGTGCCGTAGGTGGACAGGTGGTTCTGTACGATATCGCCGATGGATGCGGCAGAGAGGAAGTACTGCTGGCGCAGGCGCAGGATCTTGCCCTCAATGTGGTTGTCGTTGGGGTACAGCACCTTGGAGATCAGCTCGGCGCTGGCGTTCTTGCTCATGGCAGTGTTGTAGTTGCCCAGAGAGAAGCTGGACATATCAAAGTCAGGAGCCTTAGCCTGCCACAGGCGCAGCTTGGCAACGCCCTTGCCGTCGTAGCCCTGCACATACATGTCGGAGGGCACAGCCATAACGCTGTTGTAGTTGGTGTGCTGGATATAGTGGAAGCCGTGATCCCAGTTCTCGCGGATCTCGCCGTCAAAGCGGACCTCGATGGCCTGATCGGGGTGGCTCTTCAGCCAGACCTGACCGCCGGGCAGCCAGTTGTCAGCGCGCTCCTGCTGCCAGCCGTCCACGATCTTCTGCTTAAAAATGCCGTACTCGTACAGGATGGAGTAGCCGGTGCCGCAGATGCCGGTGGTGGCCATGCCGTCCAGATAGCAGGCAGCCAGACGGCCCAGACCGCCGTTGCCCAGGCCTGCATCGGGCTCTTCCTCAAAGATGCCTTCGATGTTGATGTCGGCATCAGCCAGCACCTTCTGGGCAACATCTTCCAGACCCAGGTTGAACAGACTCATCTTCAAGCTGCGGCCCATCAGGAACTCCATGCAGAGGTAGTATACCTGCTTGGTACCGGTGCCAATGGCCTTGGACTGGAACTTCTTGTGGTTCTCACTCATCATCTGACGGCAGATCAGGGCAAGAGAGCGGTAGATCTGCTGCTTGGAAGCAACGCTCAGATCCACGCCGTACTCGCTGGTCAGCTTGTCCTGAAGAATTTTTGCAAATTCTTTTGTAGTCATAAGGAACTCCTATCCGCACACACACTTGTGCTGTTTTGAAATATCGCAACAGGGAATTTCTCCTCTTTCCCTCTCCCTGTTGCCACAACAAGAACATTATAATCAGTTCTATTCGTAAAAGCAAGGAAAAACGCCGATTTTTGCCGTAACTGACATTTTTATCACAATCTTTCTGGTAAATATGCAAAAAATTCAAAAATAGCACTTTCTCTTGGCACGCATTTATATTATAATAAGAAGTGAACGGCTGTCCCGGCGGGGGCAAAAGCGTGCGCCGGGGCAGGAAACTCGGCCACAAACTCCGCTCAGAGTAATTATTAGTGAGGATACGATGGTTAATAAAGTGAGAGTGACCATTGCGGGCGCGCCCTATGCGATCGCAACGACGGATTCCGAAAAGTATATTGCCTCTCTGGCCAAACGGCTGGATGAGGATATCACCAAACTGCTGGACACCAACGAAAACCTTTCGGTGACCAAGGCGGCGGTGTTCTGCGCCATGGATTATCTGGACGAATACAAAAAGAGCACCGGCAGCGCCGAGAATATGCGCAGCCAGATCCAGGATTATATTGCCGATGCCGCCAGGGCAAAGCTGGCTGAGGATAAGGTGAAAACAGAAAATGAAACGCTGCGGCGTGAAAACGATGCCCTGCGGGAGCAGTTGGCACGCCTGCAGGCCAAGCAGAAGGCCGACCGGGAAGCAAAGACAGAAGCGTGAATGGGGGCGCGGTGAGCGCGCCGGAACAAAGGGAGTATTATGCCAAAGATCGAGATCCTTGCCCCGGTGGGCAGTGAAGAGATGCTTCGCGCTGCGGTGTTCAGCGGTGCGGACGCGGTATATCTGGGCTTTTCGGGCTTCAATGCCCGCACAGGGGCCGGAAATTTTGATGCGGACAGCCTGAAGGAGGCGGTCCGGTTCTGCCACGCACGGGGTGTCAAGGTGCATGTGGCATTGAACACCACCGTTTACGGTGGAGAGCTGGCTGCGCTGGCCGGTGCCGTGAAGGCTGTGGCCGAGAGCGGCGCGGATGCGGTCATCTGCCAGGATCTGGCGGTGGCGCAGCTCATCGGGCGGATCGCCCCCGACCTGCCCCGCCACGGCTCCACCCAGATGAGCGTCCACACCCTGCAGGGCGCGCTGGAGCTGAAGGAGCTGGGCTTTACCCGGGTGGTGCTGGCCCGTGAGCTGAGCCTGCCCGAGGTGGAGCACATCACAAAGCACTGCGGCATCGAGACGGAGTGCTTTGTCCATGGCGCGCTCTGCATGTGTGTCAGCGGCCAGTGCTATATGTCTGCCTTCCTGGGCGGCCGCAGCGGCAACCGGGGCTCCTGCGCCGGGCCCTGCCGCCTGCCCTTTGAGGCAAACCCGCTGCCCGAGGGCAAACCGGGCCGTCTGCACCACCTTTCCCTGAAGGATAATTCCGTCATCGACAAGCTGGATCGGATGCAGGCCGTCGGCGTGGCATCGGCCAAAATCGAGGGCCGTCTGCGCACGCCGGAGTATGTGGCGGCGGCGGTCAGTGCCTGCCTGGCAGGCCGCGAGGGCCGCGCCTACGACCGTGACCTGTTAAAAAATGCGTTCAGCCGCTCCGGCTTCACCTCCGGCTATCTGGATGGAAAGATCGACGGTACCATGTTCGGTGTGCGCAGCGAAGCCGATGCGGAGCTGACCAAAAAGACCCTGCCTGCCCTGCGTGAGCTTTACCGCCGCGAGCGCAGCCGGGTGCCGGTGCAGTTCAGGCTGGAGATCGAAGAGGGCGGCGAGAAGCTGACCGTGACCGACGCGGACGGCAACAAGGCCTTTGCCTACGGCGATGCGGAACCGCAGCCTGCCCGCACCGACCCCACCGAGAGCCTGCAGCGCAGCCTTTCCAAGACGGGCGGCACCCCCTTTGCGGTGGAAAAGATCGATGTGGAGATGGACGGCGGCCCCTGGTTCGTGCCGGGCAGTGCCGTGAACGAGCTGCGCCGGGATGCGCTGGAGGCCTTGCTGAAAAAGCGGGAGGTCCTGCGCCCCTGGCCGGTACACGAGGCGGAGCCGGATGCTCTGCCCCTGCGCACTCTGCCGCCTCACCGCACCCTGCGCGCCCGCTTTGAAGCTTGGGAGCAGGTGCCGGAGCAGGCCCTGAGCGGGGTGGAGTATCTCATCCTGCCCATTGCCCAGGCCGACCGGGTGCCCCGGGAGTGGCGGGAAAAGACCCTTCTGGAGCTGCCGCGCGTGATGTTCGGCGCGCTGGAGGAGGACACCGCCCGCCGCATTGCCGCCACCCAGGATGCGGGTTTTGCGGGCTATGAGGTAAGCAACATCGCCCACCTGCGCCTCTGCCGTGGGCTGCCGATGACCGGCGGCTTTGGCCTGAATGTCACCAACCAAATGGCGGCGCAGTTCTACGCCGACCATGGCCTGAACAGTGTGCTCATCCTGCCCGAGGTCAAGGACAGCGATATCAGCACCATTGCCCCCACCCATAACGGCAAGCCTGTGCCCACCGGTGTGCTGGTCTATGGCCACATGCCGCTGATGGTCACCCGTGCCTGCCCGTTACAGAACATCCATGACTGCGCCCACTGCAATAAAGCAGGGGAACTGACCGACCGCAAGGCCAAAAAGTTCCCGGTGCGCTGCGGCATGGGCGTGCGGACGATCTATAACCCCGTACCTATTTATATGGGAGATAAGCCCGGTGCTCTGACTGTGGACTACGGCGTGGCCTACTTCACACTGGAATCCCGGGAAGAAGCTGCCGCCATTCTGGACAGCATTCGTGTCCACGCACCCTTTGAGGGAGAGTTTACAAGAGGACTGTATTTCAAGGGAACCAACTAAAGATGCAGTTTCCCCGGGCGGGAGCCGAGAGTTTCTCCGAGGACCGTCCGCTGGGGTGGGACCCTGCTGCCGCAGGCAGTAGGGCGGGCGATGGAATGGCCCGTTTCGTGTCCGAGGAGAAAGCTCCCGGAACACGCCCGAATATAACTTTAACAAGAGGTATACTATGGAACCGATCACCGTAAACTATAAAGTATTGGACCCCCGGGCCAAGGTGCCCGCCTATGCAACGCCGGGGGCAGCGGCTGCCGACCTGTGCGCCGTGTTGGATGAGCCCCTGACACTGGCCCCCATGCAGCGGGCGTTGGTGCCCACCGGCCTTGCCATCGAGCTGCCCGGCCCCCACGCTGTGGCGCTGGTCTATGCCCGCAGCGGCCTTTCCATCAAGCACGGCCTGTGCATGGCAAACGGCGTGGGTGTGGTGGACAGTGACTACCGCGGGGAGCTGAAGGTGCCCATGATCAATCTGGGCACCGAGGCCTATACCATCCAGCCCGGTGAGCGTGTGGCACAGCTCTGCATTGCACCGGTGTATACCGCTGCCTTTGCTCAGGCGGCCGAACTGGGGGATACCCAGCGCGGCGCGGGCGGCTTTGGCTCAACGGGGAAGTGAAGCGTATGAAAGATCTGATCCTGGCTTCCCAGAGCCCCCGCCGGAAAGAACTGTTGAGCTTATACACGACGGATTTTACCGTTTGCGTCAGCGATTTTGACGAGGATGCCGTGACGGCGGATACCCCCGCCCGGCTGGTGGAACAGCTTGCCCGGGGCAAGTGCCTTGCTGTGGCCAAGGAACACCCCGGTGCCGTGGTGCTGGGCTGCGATACCGTGGTGGATGTGAACGGCGAGGTGTTCGGCAAGCCCCACAGCCCGGACGATGCCAGACGGATGCTCCGCGCGCTGTCCGGTGCGACCCACTATGTGCACACCGGTGTCTGCGTTTCCGATGGCACCCGCACTGAGAGCTTTGTGGATACCTGCAAGGTCACCTTTTTCCCGCTGAGCGAGGAGGAGATCGAGCGGTACGCCGCCACAGAGGAGCCCTACGATAAGGCCGGTGCCTACGCCATCCAGGGCCGCGCGGCGGTCTGGCTGGATGCCATTGAGGGGGATTATTACACCATTATGGGCCTGCCCGTCAGCCGGACGGTCCGCCTGCTTGAACAGTTCTGACAGTTTGTGCGGCGGAACGCACAGAAAAATGAAAAATACGGAAAAACTTGACAAAACGCTTGAGAAAACGTTGACTTGCGGCTATAATAGAAACGTGTTATTCTGCGATAGGCGGTCAAACCCTGTGGAGTTTGGACTGCTGTGCGTTTTGGAATAGACCGGAAATACGAAGGAGAGCTTCATTATGAGTTTTTTGTCAAAGGACGTTGGCGTTGATCTGGGTACTGCCAATACCCTGGTTTACATGAAGGGCAAGGGCATCATCATGCGGGAACCCTCGGTCGTGGCTGTAGATACCAAGACCGATGAGGTGCGCTGCGTGGGTGCTGAGGCAAAGGCTGTCATCGGCCGTACCCCCGGCAGCATCGTGGCAGTCCGCCCCCTGAAGGATGGTGTCATCGCCGATTTCGATATCACGGCAAATATGCTGGAGAACTTCCTGAAAAAGGCCTGCGGCAACAGCATGTTCTCCCGCCCCCGCGTGGTCATCTGCATCCCCTCGGGCGTGACCGAGGTGGAGCGCCGCGCTGTGCGTGAGGCGACCCTCAAGGCCGGTGCCCGTCAGGTCTCCGTCATCGAGGAGCCTATGGCTGCTGCCATCGGCGCGGGCCTGCCCATCAGCGAGCCCACCGGCAGCATGATCGTGGACATCGGCGGCGGCACCGCTGAGATCGCTGTCATCTCTCTGGGCGGCATCGTGGCCTCCCGCAGCGTCCGGATGGCCGGTGATATGTTCGATCAGGCCATCATCGCTTTCATCAAGCGCAAGTATAACCTGCTCATCGGTGAGCGCACCGCCGAGCAGATCAAGATCGAGATCGGCTCGGCCTACCCCATGGACCCTGAGATGACCATGGAGATCAAGGGCCGCAACCTGGTGGACGGCCTGCCCAAGAACATCGTCGTCCACTCTGAGGATGTGCGCGAGGCCCTGCTGGAGTGCCTGGTCAAGATCACCAGCGCCATCAAGGAGACTCTGGAGCGCACCCCGCCTGAGCTGAGCGCCGATATCATCGACCACGGCATCACCCTGACCGGCGGCGGTGCCCTGCTGCGGGGCCTGGATCAGCTGATCCAGAGCGAGACCGGCATTGATGTCCATGTTGCGGAGGACCCGCTGGATTGCGTGGCCAAGGGTGCCGGTGCGGTGCTGGATCATGTGGATGTTCTGCACGACGTGCTGGACACCGATGGAGCTCACATGTAACGATGTAACAGAGGGTGCGGACGGCTCTGGGCTGTCCGCGCCCTTTTGCAATCGGAGGAAAACCCCTTGAAAGATTTTTTCGATACCTGGAAATTCAAGATCCTGGTGGGCATCGCGGTGTTTCTGGTGGGCATCATGGCCTACGCCGGTGCCAACGGCCGCTTGACTGCCGCTCCGCAGGAGCTGTTGAGCGTGGCGGCTGCTCCATTCCAGAAAGTGGCGGCCGTGGTCAGCGGCGGCGTGGCCTCCCTGTGGGAAAAGTACACCAGCATCGATGACGTGATGGCTGAGAACGAGACGCTCAAGGCCGAAAACGCCGAGCTGCGCCAGCAGATGGTGGATTACGACCGCGTCAAGGCCGAGAACCAGGCCTACAAGGCACTGGAAAGCATCCAGAGCCAGCGGCCAGAGATGAGCTATCTTTCCAGCTTTGTCATTGGCCGTGACCCGCTGGATTCTTTCTATGGCTTCACGCTGGACCGCGGCACACTGGATGGCGTGGCCGTCAACGATGCCGTGGTCAGTGACCAGGGCTACCTGCTGGGCATGGTGGTGGAGGCTGAGCCCACCAGCTGCAAGGTGATGACCATTCTTCACCCCAACTTCAACGCGGCGGGCGTGGTATCCCGCACCCGTGACAACGGCATCGTCACCGGCAGCTCCGAATATGCCGCCGATGGCCTGTGCGTGCTGACCAACCTTGCGCGCAACACCCTGACGGAGAAAAGCGACCAGGTGGTCACCACCGGGCTGGGCGGGGTGTTCCCGGCTGACCTGTTGGTGGGCGTGGTACAGGAACTGGTGCCCGAGGTCAGCGGCAAATCGACCATTGCCGTCATCAAACCCGGTACCGACCCCCGCACGGTGCGCCATGCGTTCATCATTACCAGTTTCTGAGGAGGGACCCTGATGGAATCACGCCGGAAACGCAGCCGGGGCCAGATCGTCAAATGGATCTGCTATGCGCTGCTGGGCCTTCTTTGTGCTGTTTTGCAGACCACGCCCGGGCTGTTCCAGTTCGGGGCGGCAAAGCCGCTCTGGCTGCTGCCACTGGCGCTGGCGGTCGCCGTGTTTGAGGGCGAGTTCGCCGGGGCTGTCTTTGGGGCGGTCTGCGGCCTGATGTGGGAATGGCTGGCCGGGCGCACCGTGGGCATGCTGGCGCTGGAGCTGCTGCTGCTCTGCTTTGCCGTTTCGGCGGTGATGCAGCTCTACTTCAAGAATTCGGCCGCAAACTTTGCACTCATTGCGTCTGCTTCCGCCCTGCTGGTGCTCACGCTGGACTGGCTGTTTTTCTACTACATGCCCGGTTACAGCGGCGCGGCCAGCCGCTGGCTGTGGTTCGTGCTGCCCACGGCGGCGCTCTCGGTGCCTGTCTGCTTCCCTCTGTTCGGGGTCGTGCGCCGCATCCACGAAGAATTTAAGATCGACAACGGCGTGGTGTAACGCACCCCGCGCCGGAAGGAGAATCCATGAACCAAGAAGAACGGAAAACCGCCATCCGGCGGATGCGTGTTCTCGTTGCCGCCGCCTGCATCCTCATGCTGCTGTACGGGCTGCGGCTCATCTTTTTGCAGCTGGTCAACGGGGACGATTTCAAATCCCAGGCCACCAACACCACCGACTACAAGTTTACGGTCACGGCGGCACGCGGTGACATTGTGGACAGCCGGGGGGAGCGCATTGCCACCAGCGTCACGAGCTACAACGTGGTGCTCAACAAGCTGCTGATGGGAGACGAAGATCTGGACGGGATGCTCCAGAAGATCGTCGAGCTGCTGCGTGCCAACGGTGAGAGCTGGAACGATACTCTGCTCATCAGCCAGCCGGATGCAGGGGGCAATTATACCTTTACCGCCGAAGCGGGCAGCACCAGGGATCAGAAAGCCCTTGCCGCCATGAAGGACAATCTTGGTTTACAGCAGTATGCAACGGCCAATGATGTGATGGAGAAGCTGGTGGAGGACTACGACCTTGCCAGCTATCCGCTGAGCTGGCAGCGCACGCTGGGCGGCATCCATTACGAGATGCAGCTGCAGGCATTCTCCAATGTGAACAACTTTATCATGGCGGAAAACGTCAGCGAGGCCACCGTGGCGACCATCAAGGAGCACAGCCTCTCGCTGCCGGGTGTGGAGATCGTGGAAACGAGTACCCGCAGCTATGAGCAATCCACGGTGCTGCCCCATGTGCTGGGCCGGGTGGGCAAGATCACCGCTGAAAAGTGGAAGGTGACCGATGAAAACGGCCAGACCACCTACCCCCTGCGCGAAAAAGGCTACAACATGAACGACATCATCGGCATCTCGGGCCTGGAATCGGCCTATGAGGACGAACTGCGGGGCAAGGATGGCGTGGAGACCATCACCCGCAACTCCGATGGTGTCATTGTAGATACGGCCCTGACCACTGTGCCCGAGCCGGGCCACACCGTCCAGCTGACCATCGACAGCCGGTTCCAGAAGGCGGTGGACAAGGCACTGGCCGAGAACATCGACATGATCAACCGGGTCTACAACACCGGCAGCATGAAGGCCGCCGCCGGTGCCGCCGTGGTGCTGGATGTGAAGGACGGCAGTGTGCTGGCCGCATCCAATTACCCCAGCTTTGACCAGAACCTGTATGCCACCCAGTACAGCGAGTACAGTGCCGACGAGAGCCTGCCACTGTTCAACCGGGCCTTACAGGGCCTGTATACTCCGGGTTCCACCTTCAAACCCGCTGTGGCGATCGCCGCGCTGGATACCGGGCTCATTAACCGCTATTCCACGGTCAACTGTACCAGGGTCTATACCTACTATAAGGATTACCGCCCCAAATGTACACAGCACGGCCATGGCAACGGCCCCATTGATGTGGTCAACGCAATCAAGTGGAGCTGCAATATCTTCTTCTATGATGTGGGCCGCCGTCTGACCAGTGATGTCTACGATGCCTACGCCTATAAGCTGGGCCTGGGCCAGCGCACCGGCGTGGAGGTCAGCGAGGCCACAGGCCACCTGACCACCAAGAACGACTCCAACTATATGGAATCCCTGGATATCCAGGCGGCCATTGGCCAGGGCAACACGGTGGTCACGCCAGTGCAGCTGGCGACCTATGCCGCCACCATTGCCAACCGGGGAACCCGTTATCGTACCCACTTTGTCAAGGCGATTTTGGATTCCAACACTGGTGAAGTGCTGCAGGAGACCCAGCCCGAGGTCATGGATGTGATTGAGGACAAGGGGGAGACTTTTGATCTGATACAGCAGGGAATGATCGGCGTGTCTCAGACGATCTCCGCATTGGCGAACTACCCGTATACCATCGCCTGCAAGACCGGTACCCCCCAGCGCAGTGAGGGTTACTATTCCGGCAGCAGCTATAGGCATTACACCAATACCATGATGATCGCGTACGGCCCGACAGAGGATGCCCAGATCGCAATTGGCATTGTTGTGGAATACGGCGGCGGCGGTGCCCGTGCTGGTAACCTGATGGCGGATATCTTCAACGCCTACTTCGCCATGCAGGATGGCACCCTGAATGACGATGGCACCATCGGCAAGCAGGAGACCGCCGCAGACAGCACCCCCGCTGACCAGACTGCCCCCGCCCAGACCGAAACCGGCACGGATACGGCAGCAGATACGGCCACAGACCCCGCCGCAGGCACCACGGATGCTGCTCAGGAGACCGCACCTGCCGGGCAGGATGCTTTGGACAATTGAAAAAGGATAAAACGCTGAAACACTGCTTTTGGTGAATTCTGGCGCTTTTTTCCGAAAAAAGTATGAAGTTTGTCTAAAAAACGGTTGTAAAAGAACGGAAACTGTGATACTATGATATATGCAAGAAAATGCCCACTGGCAAAACAAAGGAGAGGTTGACCGATGACGATTGCACTGATTGCGCATGACTCCAAAAAAGAGCTGATGGTTCAGTTCTGTACGGCGTATTGCCGGATTTTGAGCCAGCATAAATTGGTGGCCACCGGTACGACCGGCAAGATGATCGCCGAAGCCACCGGCCTGCAGGTGCAGCGCTTTCTGGCAGGTGTTCAGGGCGGTGATCAGCAGATCGCATCCCGCATTGCCTGCAATGAGGTCGATCTGCTCCTGTTCTTCCGCGATCCGATCAACGCAAAGCCCAGCGAACCCAACGAGATGACCCTGCTGCGCCTGTGTGATGTGCATAACATCCCGCTGGCCACCAACATCGCCACCGCGGAGGTGCTCATCCACGGTCTGGAGCGTGGAGATCTGGATTGGCGGGATATCGTCCACCCGCAGAACTGAAAACTGGAATAAAACACAAGCCCCCGCATGTTGGCCGGAAAACCAACGTGCGGGGGCTTTTTTGCATCCCTGTGATGGTTACAGGAACGTGACGGTTTCGGACAGAGGCTTGCGGGAGCTGTGGTTGGGCAGGGGGCCTGCACCCTCGGCAGCGTGGCCCAGATCAAGGAGCATCACGATCTCCTCGTTTTCGGGCAGACCCAGCGCTTTCGCCAGCTTGTCCGGGTCAAAAAAGTTGACCCAGCAGCTGTCTACGCCTGCATTGGCAGCGCCCAGCAGCAGGTGGGTGGCCACGATGGCGGCATCCTCCATGCCGGAGTTCATCCGCTCGCCGGGGTAAGTAAAGGTGTGGTTCTTGTCATAGGCAACCACCAGACAGATGGGGGCACCGTAGCGGCAGGGAGTGGCAGCATCGATCTTTGCCAGCCCCTCTTCGGACTGAACGACGTAGATGCGCTGTTCCTGGGTGTTCTTGGCGGTGGGTGCCAGCCGACCGGCTTCCAGAATGGTGTGGAGTGCTGCAGCGTCTACCCTGCCTGCACCAAAATTTTTGCAGGAATACCGCTGTGCAATAAGCTGAGTGAATTCCATAACGATCTCCTCCTGACTTGGATTGGACGGAACAGAGCGCCGCTTGCGGGTGCTCTGTTATGCTGATTATACCACACTGCGCCGGTGGTGCAACCCTTAAAAGAGGTCCAGCATGTTATCCAGATAGATCGCCTCCCGGACGTGAATCTGATACTCCGGCCGGGTCAGATAATAGAGCAGAAACTCCAGCACCAGCGCACTGCCCAGGCCGCGCCCTTCCAGTTTGAAATTGGAAAAGCCCAACGGAAGATAGCGCTCCCGGATGTCCGCAGTGCCGATGAACCCGGGGTTTTCCATCGCCTTGGAAAAGCGGTAGCCTTCCTGCGCGCCGGGGGCGGTGCACCGATGTTCGCAGACCTCCCCCAGTTTTTTGCGGCTGACGGCTTCGTAGCAGCGCCTGCGCTCGGTGCAGCCGAACCAGCAGCACTCGTTGCAGAGAAATTCTACCTTGTCCTTTTCGGGCTGGGAGAGCGCGTCCAGGGCATCGAAGGACTTGTTCAGCCGGAAGTCCGGCACGACATACCGGAACTCCGGCCGCCGGACCTCTGCCTGAAACGCCTGAGGATCCGTCAGGACCTTGGTGGTGGAGGATACGAGATAAAGCTCCGGGTAATGCTGCTGCAGATAGTTCAGCAGCAGCTCGGAGTGGACGATGACCCCATTCTGCACAGTGCCCCGCTGGGCAAACTGCTGGCACACTGCGTTGCATTTCCGGTCTGAGAGGTGCTCCGGGCGGAGCAGGGAATTGCTGAATGTGAGCCGGGCAGAGATGCCGTATTCCTGGGTCAGAGCCAGAACTTCGGCGGGGGAGTGCTCCCCGGCCTCCACGCGGCCCCCGCCCCAGATGCAGTCCGGCGGCGCGCCGTAGATGGAGCCGATCTCGCACCAGTCATAAAAATATTCCCGGTGCTCCCGGAACAGGGGCAGGAACAGGCGGTAGAGCTCGTAGAACTCGAACAGTCCGGGCAGGTGATAGCAGGCGGTGTGTTTCATTCTCAGATTTCCTCGGTGTCAGAAGGTGCAGCGGTGATATCCCGGTAAAAGATCGCCCAGGCCGCTTCCTCGTAGGGGTGCAGAAAGAAAAAGCCGGCGCTCAGCGGGATGGACAGCAGGATCGGCAGAACAAGGACCGTATCCGCCGAGTGGGTGAAGGCAAAGACGAGAGAGAAACCAATCAGCATGGGCAGGGTGCAGAGCAGCTCCCAGCCCAGAAAGCTGAGATCGAGGCAGAACAGCCGCCACTTGTTGCCGTCCATGATGCGCCGGGATTCAGTGATGGCTTCGTTGGCCGTCAGGCCGGGGTGCTCGGCCATGATATAGGGGGTCATGGCATAGCTGTAGGCTTTTACCACGCCGGGGATGAACAGCAGCAGCGACCAGAGCGCCACATAAAGCCCCTGCAGGAAATTCATGCAGAAGCCGTCCCACAGGCGGTGCTTCTGGGAAGCGAGGTCGGAGAGGGCAGCGTCCCTGCCGTCTGCAAGGTTCAGGTTGAACCGGGCGTAGCCCAGCCGCACCGCACCGCCCACGATGACGGTGAACACTGCCCAGGCAAGGATGCAGATCACGAGAACCGCCAGCACGCCGCCGCTGCCGGTGGAAAACAGCCCGGCAAACCCCGGGGTGTCGCCGTTGGCGTTCTGGCTCATGTTGGAGATGACCCTGCCTGAGCTGCCCACAATGTTGGCTCCCAGCACACTGGCAACCAGTCCGGCCAGAACAGCTGTCTTCCATCTGCCTCGCAGGGCATCCAGCGCAAGGGCACGATAATCAGCAGAAAATTTCATAGAGCTTTCCTCCTGTCTGTAATGGAGATCGTTCGTTGAAAAACGGCAGCTGCCGTTTTATATAAAATACGTTTCAGCCTGCACAAAAATTGCAGCCGGGACTTCTTTTGCAAAGGCTCATCCCCGGGCATCCTGCCGGGTGGTGCTGAAATATTCCTTGGGGGTCATGCCGTATTCCTTTTTAAAGGCGCGGAAAAAGTGGTTGTAGCCCCCGAAGCCGCTGGTCTTGTACACCTCGGTGATGGGCAGGCCCTGCTCAATGAGGGCGCAGCAGCGGTCCAGCCGGGCCTTTACGATGTAGCGGTGCACGGTCTGGCCGGTCTGGCGTTTGAATTCCCGGGCAATATGCTCCCGGGAGACGAAAAACTCCTTTTCCAGACGCTCCAGCGTCAGATCCTCGGTGAGGTGCGACTGAATAAACAGGAATACCTCATCCAGCATCAGGTGGTGGCGGCTGACCGAAGCGGTGTGGAATTCGGCATGGATGCAGGCACGCAGCGCCAGCACCACGAACATCTGCAGGATGCCGTGCTCGAACGCCGCCGCGCCGAACTGGCTGCTCTCCTGGGGGAGCACTAGCAGCTTCCGGGCAAGATTCTTCAGCAGCATATAGATCTGGCTGTCCGGCCGGACAGCCACCTGCCGGAAGGGCACCACGTTGAAGCTTTTTTCAAAGTCAGTGTCCTCATCCGACAACTGCGCCAGCATCTGGGGAGACAACTGCACCCGGATGATCTCCAGCGGGCCGTAGGCTCCGGCATATTCCAGTCTGCCGCCCTGCCCGGGCTTGAGGATGATCAGATTCTGCTGCTGGGCGGGCAGCACCACCTCGCTGCACCGGAACACACCGCTGCCCCGCATGACCAGAAACAGGTCGTAATACGCGCCGGAAAAGAATTCCCGAACAGTGCTTTGTTCAAAAAGATAACGTTTGGCTGTATAATTCACCAAAATTCCCTCCGTGGAACTGTCAGATGCGACAGTTTGTTGTACACAACTGAAAAGTACAACTGTCATAATTGCATAATACATCAATTTGCGATAGTTTTCAATCATTTTTTGGATATGCTTTGACGCAAAATTAACGTATAATACAATTGAAGAGAAGAGGCTTGTGTGAAAAGCCTCGTGGTTTCATCTGTTTTTTAAGGAGGATAAAACGAAATGGACCAGAAAAAGACCGTTCGGCCCTTCTCCATGAAGGACAAGATCGGCTATACACTGGGCGATCTGGGCTGCTGCTTCACGGAGCAGTACCGCGCCATGTATCTGTCAATCTTCTACACCCTGATCCTGCAGGTCAACCCCTTCCATGTGGGTATCCTGCTGCTGATCACCAAGATCTGGGATGCCGTCAACGACCCCATCATCGGCGCGATCGTGGACTCCCGCAAGGCCACCAAGGGCGGCAAGTTCATCCCGTGGATCCGCGCTTTCTCGTTCCCCATGGCAGTGCTCTGTGTGCTGGCCTTTGTCAATGTGGGCAACATCAGCTACGGCCTGCGTCTGGCCTACATGTTCATCACCTATGTGCTGTATGAGGCACTGTACACCTGCGTCAACGTGCCCTTCGGCACCCTGTCCAGCGTGATGACCGATGATGTGAGCCAGCGCACCGCCCTGTCCCGTTACCGCAGCCTGGGCGGCACCATCTTTATGACCGTCATGGTCATGGTCGGCCCCCTGTTCCTGTATGTGGACAACCAGCCTGTGGCTGGCCGCTTCCTGATGCTGGCCTGCATCTGCGCCATGCTGGGCCTGCTGTGCCTGCAGATCACCTGCGTGTGGTGCAAGGAGCGTGTGGAAGTGCCCGAGCGTCCGCAGGGCGAAAAGCTGAACTACCTGCACGTTCTCAAGGAGATCTCCCACAACAAAGCCCTGCTGGGCGTGATGTTCTTCAGCCTGACCGGCATGATCGGTGCATCCGTGGTCAACGGCCTGAACACCTACCTGTACAAGGACTTCTTCGGTAACGTCAAGATCCAGGCCGTCTCCGGTATGCTCAGCGTGCTGTATGCGGTGCTGTCCTTTGCCATCACCCAGCCTCTGGCCAACAAGCTCGGCAAGAAGGAGTGGTGCTGCATGGGCGCAGGCTTTGCCGCCGTCGTGTTCGGCATCCTGTTCTTCTTCCCTGTCCACAACCCCGTGGCCTTCATCGTCATCAACGGCATCTGCTACCTGGGCGCTTCCGGTATGCAGGTGCTGATCTGGGCCATGGTCAACGATGCCATCGACTACCATGAGCTGCAGACCGGCGAGCGCAACGAAGGCATCGTCTACTCCACCTACTCCTTCTTCCGCAAGCTCGCAAGCGCCATCTCCGGCAGCCTGTCCAGCTTTGTGCTGGGTGCCATCGGTTACAACGTCACCGCAGGCGCTGTGCAGACCGCAGGTGTTGTGAACGCCATCTGGAAGAGCTACACCGGCATCTACTTCCTGGGCTACGGCATTGCAGTGGCCATCCTGTTCTTCGTCTACCCCCTGACCAAGCAGAAGACGGCCGAGATGCTGGCAGAGCTGAAGAGCCGCCGTGCCGCAAAGGAGAGCAAGTAAATGAAGATTTTACAGGTCCAGTTTCAAAACCGTAATGGTCACACCCTGCGCGGTATCGTGACCCTGCCTGATACGGAGGGCAAGGTGCCCTTTGTGGTGCATCTGCACGGCTTTGCCGGCAGCTGCAGCGGCTACAAGTCCATGTACACCCACCTGTCCCGCGCTCTGGCAGCGCAGGGCATCGGCAGCGCCCGGTTTGATTTCTACGGCAACGGCGAGAGCGACGGCGAGTTCGAGGATATGAGCTTCGACGGCCTGCACACCGATGCACAGGATATCTTTGCATGGGCAGCCCAGCAGCCCTATGTGGACAGCGAAAAGATGTTCCTCTCCGGCCAGAGCATGGGCGGCTACATTGCTGCCTCCTGCGCTCCGGTGATCCAGCCCCACGGCCTGATCCTGCTGTGCCCGGGCGCAGGGATGTGGTTCGGCTGCGCCCAGCGCGCCGACGGTGTGACCCAGACCGGCAAGGATTACGCCGACATGGAGGGTCTGTGCTACAAGATGGCCTTCAACTATGAGATGGCCAAGCACCCCGATCCCTTTACCGAGGCCAAGGGCTACAACGGCCCGGTGCTTCTGCTGCGCGCCGATGATGACCGTCTGGTGGACGAGGGCACCTGCAGCCGCTATGCCGAGGGGTACACCGCACCCGAGGTGGATACCATTGCAGGCGGCGGACACAACTTTGCCACGCTGACAGCTCGTGCCGCCGTGGAGGAAAAGACCGCCGCATTCATCAAAGCACATCTGTAAGGAGGCATTTGTATGGAAAACATGATCCTGCAGCCCATTGTAGTGGGCGGACAGACCTTTAAGAACCGCATCATGTTCCCCCCGCTGACCACCGGCTACGAGAAGAACGGCATGATCAGCGAGCAGGACATGGGCTTTTACACCCGTCTGGCCAAGGGCGGCGTGGGTTACATCGTTCTGGGCGATGTGGCACCCATCAACAGCTTTTCTCCCACCCCCAAGCTGTTTGATGACAGCCAGATCCCTGCCTTCAAGGCACTGGCCGATAGCGTGCACGCTTACGGCACCAAGCTGGGCATCCAGATCTTCCACCCGGAGTACGATGTGGACGCCATCAACAGCCTGTTCATGCAGAAGAAGTTTGACGAGATGCGTCAGCGCCTGCACCACGACATGATGTTCTTTACCGATGAGGCCAGCGAGGAAATGCTGATGTCCATCATCGATAAGATGTGCGCCTGCGCAGTGCGTGCCCAGAAGGCCGGTGTGGATGTCATTCAGATCCACGGCGACCGCCTGAACGGCTGCCTGTGCTCCACCCGCATGAACCACCGCACCGACAAGTTCGGCGGCAGTCTGGAGAACCGGGTCCGCTTTGCCCGGATGCTGACCCGGGCCATCCGCAAGGCTGTGCCGGGGATGATCATTGACTACAAGCTGTCCATCGTCACTCCGCAGCGCGGCAAGGGCGGCATCGACGAGGCCGATGCGGTGCAGTTCGCCCAGTGGCTGGTGGAGGACGGTGTGGATATGTTCCATGTTGCCCAGGCCAACCACACCGGCAACATGGCCGATACCATTCCTCCCATGGGTGTGCAGCCCTACGGCTTCTTTGTCAGGATCGCCGGGGACATCAAAAAGGCTGTCAATGTGCCGGTCAGCGCCGTGGGTCGTATCGTGGATGCCGAGATGGCAGAGCGTGTCATCGAGAGCGGCATGGCTGATATGGTGGCTGTTGGCCGTCCGCTGCTGGCAGACCCTGATTGGGGCGCAAAGATCGCTGCCGGTAAGGCCTGCGATATTCGCCGCTGCATCAGCTGCAACAAGGGCTGCACCGATGCCATCCAGAACCGCCAGTTCCTGTCCTGCGTGCTCAATGCCGAAAATGGCTATGAGAACAGCCGCAGCATCCAGCCTGCCGCACAGAAAAAGAAGGTGGCTGTTCTGGGCGGCGGCCCTGCCGGTCTGGAAGCTGCCCGTGTGGCAGCCCTGCGCGGTCACGATGTGACCCTGTTTGAGAAGACCACCTCTCTGGGCGGTCAGCTGAACATCGCCTGCGTGCCTCCCCGCAAGGAGGAAATGCGCCGCGCCGCACAGGATCTGATCCGCGCGGTCTGCAATGCCGGGGTGCACCTGTGCATGGGACAGACCCGCACCGCTGAGCAGCTGCAGGAGGCCGGTTTTGAGGCTGTCATCAACGCTGTGGGGGCCCACAGCGCCGCACCCCGC
>OIIY01000137.1_pt1 | contig 23465 bp, 18 predicted proteins | sample 1583431 | NCBI WGS metagenome assembly OIIY01 (sample SAMN02674605, study PRJEB24791) | human gut metagenome, SKBSTL067 | isolation source: stool | host: Homo sapiens | place: USA | reverse complement strand
TGATTGAAAACGAATTCCGAATTCGTCAGGCACTGCACGGTATCAAACACATGTTCAGAAAAGACGGCCTTATCGACCCGGATGCTCCTCGTCCCGAGCCCGTGAAAGGCTGATAGGTCAAAGCAAACAAAAGCGGCGTCTTTGTTATTGGAAGGCGCCGCATAATTTTTCTCGGCTACGCAATAGCGCCGAGGTGCACGGCGCAACAGATCAATACAATCACAGAAAGCGCATTCATTTTTGTCTTCGGCCAAACGAAAGCGCCCGAACAATTGCAAAACAAAAGGAAAGAAACAATGGAAGCAGTCAAAATCGGCATCGCCGGACTCGGAACCGTAGGGGGCGGCACGTATGCCGTTCTTAAGCGTAACGCACAGGAACTTTCGCGCCGAGCCGGTGCTCCCATTGAAGTCAAGACCGTGGTTTGTCGCAATATTGATCGCGCTCGCGGCATCGTTGACGAACGAGTGACGCTCTCTAAAGACTGGCACGATCTGGTCAATGATCCGGAAATCGACATCGTCGTGGAAGTGATGGGCGGTATTGAACCAGCCAAGAGTCTGGTGCTTGAAGCCATTGCCGCCGGCAAGCATGTCGTAACGGCCAATAAGGCGCTTCTTGCGTTGCATGGCAATGAAATTTTCACGGCGGCAGCCGAAAAGGGAGTGGCCGTATCTTATGAAGCTGCTGTGGCAGGGGGTATTCCGATCATTAAGAGTTTGCGCGAAGGCCTGGCCGCCAACCGCATCGAATGGATCGCTGGCATCATCAACGGCACCTGCAATTTCATTTTGTCGACCATGCGTGACAAGGGGCTTTCCTTCGAAGAGGCGCTTGCGCAGGCCAAGGCCTTGGGCTACGCAGAAGCCGACCCCACGTTTGACATCGAAGGGATTGATGCGGCGCACAAGATCACGCTCCTAAGTGCACTGGCTTTCGGAACGCCCGTTAACTTTGATGCCGTGACAGTCGAAGGCATCACAAAACTGACGGCGACTGACATCCGTTACGCGGAAAACATGGGCTACCGCATCAAATTGCTTGGCATTACCAAGCGTACGGAACGCGGCATAGAGTTGCGAGTTCATCCAGCATTGGTGCCGATGCGCCGACTGCTAGCTAACGTCGAAGGCGTGATGAATGCGGTGGTTGTCAAGGGCGACGCTGTCGGCAGTACGCTTTTTTACGGACGCGGCGCCGGTGCCGAACCCACTGCTTCGGCCGTGGTAGCCGATTTGGTGGACATCGTGCGTATGACGGCAGCGGGCGACGCTCAGGCGCTTAAGCCCGCAGAACACAATCAGGAAACGACGCAACTCGGTTGGTTGCCGATGAGCCAAACGGTGAGCTCTTATTATCTGCGCATTCCTGTGGCCGATGAACCGGGCGTGCTCGCACAGGTCGCTCGCATTTTTGCCGAACAGTCAATCTCGATCGAGTCGGTGCTGCAGCCCGAGGCGGTGATCGGCGAAAAAGACACGGAGATCGTGGCGATGACGCACAGCGCTCTGGAAGGATCTGTGATGGCAGCCATTGAAGCCATTGAGGCGCTACCGAGCACGCGGGGCAAAGTGGTGATGATCCGCAAGGAAGAACTCAATTAATCCGGAGCTGAGAAATGGCAATCAAATACGCAATGACCTATCAGTCCACGCGCGGCGAAGACGAGGGCGCGGGCTACAGTGACATCGTGCTCAAGGGACTTGCGGCTGACGGCGGTCTTTTCATGCCCCGCATTTATCCGCAGGTCACCAAGACCGATCTTGAGGATTGGCGTCATTTGTCCTACGCAGAACTTGCGTTTGAGATCCTGCGTTTGTTTGCAACCGATATTGAGGAAGATACGCTCAAGACCATGCTTGCGGGCGTGTACCGCGAGGATGTCTACAACAACGGCCGTACAGGGGAGGACTTTTCCAAGATCACGCCGACGCGGTCCATTGACGGCGGCAAGATTCGCATTTTGGAACTTTCCAATGGCCCGACGCTTGCCTTCAAAGACATGGCGATGCAGTACCTTGGAGCGCTCTTTGAATACATCCTCGAAAAGCGCAACACGGAACTCAATATTTTGGGGGCCACATCGGGGGATACCGGGTCGGCTGCCGAATACGCCATGCGCGGGCGCAAAGGCGTGCGCGTCTTCATGCTCTCTCCTGAGGGACGCATGAGCGCGTTTCAGCGAGCCCAGATGTACAGCCTCAAGGACCCCAACATCTTCAATATCGCGGTCAAAGGTTCGTTTGACGACGCGCAGGACATTGTCAAGGCCTGCAGTCAGGATGCGGGATTTAAAGCGACGTACAACATCGGCACGGTCAATTCCATCAACTGGGCCCGCGTTTCGGCGCAGGTCGTCTATTACTTCAAGGGCTGGCTGGAAGTCACGGAAAAGCCCGGTGAAGTGATTGATGTCACGGTTCCGTCTGGTAACTTCGGAAATATCCTGGCCGGCTGGATTGCCAAGCAGATGGGACTGCCGATCGGACGACTCGTGGTGGCGACAAACGAAAATGACGTTCTCGACGAGTTCTTTAAGACCGGTGTCTACCGTGTGCGCGATAGCGAACATACGTTCGTGACGAGCTCTCCTTCGATGGATATTTCCAAGGCGAGCAATTTCGAGCGCTATATCTACGATATTGTCGGACGTAACGCCGGGCGCATCAGGGAACTTTGGACACAGCTTGCTCTTAAGGGAGGTTTTGCTCTTACTGAGAGCGAAATGGCGCAAGTGCGCGAAAGCGGCTTTGTGTCGGCCAAGAGCACTCACGCCGATCGCATCAATACGATTCGTGAAGTCTTTGAAAAAGAAGGCCTTATCGTGGATCCGCACACGGCCGACGGCATTTTTGCCGCACGGCAATACGTGCGCGCAGGCGTCAAGATGCTTTCTTTGGAAACAGCGCTTCCGGCGAAGTTCGCCGCAACAATTCAGGAAGCGATCGGCGCGGTTCCCGAAGTGCCTTCAAGCTATGTCGGTATCGAAAATCGCGAACAACACGTCACGGTGATGCCGGCCGATGTCGGAGCGGTGAAGAAGTTCATCTCTGAAACACTTAAGGCGTAGTCGTTTTCAGCAAACTTCGCAAAAAAGAGCCGGAATTCGATTGAAAACCGGCTCTTTTTCCGAGAACAGTGCTTATTTGCAGAGAATTTCTCTCATGTTAAGCGTCTGGGCCTGTTGCTTTTGATCGGCCGAAAGCATCTCGTCGAGCATCATCATGCCGTGCTTGGCGCGGGTGTCTCCTGAGAGGTTGTAGAGCGCATAAGCGTAGCTCGGATTTTGTTTGACGCCTTTGCCTTCGGCATAGACAAGGGCCAGATTGTTGGCGTGCATGGGTTCTGGCGCTTTGCAGAAGGCCGACTGATAGAGCGAAGCGGCTTTTCCGAAATCTTGTTTCACGCCTTTGCCTGTGAAGTACAGGTTGGCAAGATTGGTGTCGCTGCCGGCCGAACTCTTTTCTTTAAGCAGTCCGTACCAGTGTTGTGCAGACTGATAGTTTCCTTTGCTTTCGAAGTAAAGCCCTACGGTGTACGCCGCATCGGCGGCAATCACGTCGCTCGTACCGAACTTGATCGTGACGGCACGGTTGGCCCAGTCCAAGGCTTCTTTTTCATTTCCTGTTTCCAGACAACTGTCGGTGAGCAGACTCGCAATTTCCTGCAGGCGAGCCGGGTGCGGCATTTCACCGCGGTAGACCGGAAAGTCTCCCTTTTCAACTAGCGAATAGGCTTTCTTCAATGCTTCTCGAGCCTTGATGGGATCGCGCTTGAGCGCATCGCCATCGGGAGCCCACAGGTAGCAACGCCCCATGTCCTGATAGACGGCTGCCAAGTCCTTGGGATCGGTTGTCTCAAGAATGCCCGAGAGTGTGCGTTGGTACCACTTCACGGCTTCCGAGCAGTTGATACCAAAGAGCGACGCGTCGATGAACCCGTTGGCAATGCTTTGTGCGGCACTCGGCTTTTTACGGGGATCATCGCCATTGGCGGTAATAAAGCGGATGCCGGAGATTTCTTGGTAGGCCTTTTCAAGTTGGGCGGCGAGATCTCCCTGTGAAACCGTACCGCTTTGAGCCTGATGCTTGGCGATGCGATAGGCAATCTCCATGCTTTCCTTGGCGCTGGAAGCATGATCGAACTTGTCTTGATAGTACTCGACGATACGATTTTCCTGGCCTGTGGCTTTGGCAAATTTCTCGAGCTGATAGAGCTCAAAGCTCATGCCCAGATCACCGATCGGATAAAAGAAGTTCTTGGCAAGGAACCGGTAGGCGTCAAGCGTGTCTTGAGCCGAGACATTGCCCTTGGCGTCGTGAAAGAGACTGTCGGCGAGCTTAAAGAGCAGGTTTTCTCCCGTATAACCCAATTTGCTTGCCTTTTGAAAGGCTTCGATGGCTTTGTGATAGTCGTCCGTGGAGAGATAAACGGAGGCCATGGCCGCTTCGGCCCAGCCGTCTTTGTTGAATTCGTTTTTGACGACGCTCTCAAGCACTGCCGCATCCATGGCACCGGCGATCTTCGCAGGATCAATGCGGTAGGCGAGCATTTTCTCAAAAAGCGTTTTTTGCACGGACTTGTCGTTGACTTCCAGGGCAATTTTGCAAAGCGTGGTGTAGTCTGAGTCGAGTGTGCGTTCATCGGCCGACTCAATGGCGGACTTCACAATGGCGGCAAACTGTTCGGGCGTGAGCTTGAGTTTGTCTTGCGTGAGCGCTCGCGCAATATCGAGTGAGGAATGCGTGGGCTTGCCGTTGAGTTTCTTTTCAACGGCCTCGTAGTTGCCTTCGCCCAGGCGTGAGTAGAAGAGTTTTAAGGAGTCAAAATCCTTCTTTTTCAGGCAATTGTCGACAATTTGGTCGATTTCTGCGTCAGAAAGGCTGCTTTTGCCGTTTTTCTCGGTTTTAAGAAAAACATAGAGGCCCGCAAAACCGGGGTGCCCGGCTTTGTAGTTTTCAGTGACCCAGTTCTGGTAGAGCTTGGTGCTTTCGGCTTCGCTCAAATTGGCCACGCTTTTCTTTTCGCCGTAGAGCCAAGAGGCAAAGAGATAGTTGATCTTGTTGACGGGATAGATGCCGGCGTCGGTGAGGTTCTTAAAGACCGGTCCGATCAATTCGTGGGGCAGGTGCATCGACCATTCCATAAACCAGCGGTAGACCTGCGGATCAGAAGCGATGTTTTGCGCATACAGGCGGCAGGCTTGTGCGTGCTTGTCGCGATCAATGAGGCGCACTTTGAGCTGCGGCAGGTTGCCTTGGCGGCAGACGTAGGCGGCCGCGGCTTTGTTTCCTTTGACGGCAAGCTCGTATTTAGCCTGCATCTCAGCGACTTTGTCGGTGTAGGCAGTGGCGTTGGCAAGCGGAACAAAAAGACTCAGAGAGAATGCGGCAAGGCAGGTTTTCTTCAACATGGCAGACAATGGGGAACCGAATCAAGAAGCGCCGATTATGGCAACCCAAAAAGTTCGCGAAGCTTAACGAGGTCTTTGCATTGGACAAATGTCGCAAGAGCTGACAAGACTGACTATGGAATTTTTCGATCATTGACTATCGGATTTTCCCATAGTGAACGATAGGATTTTTCCGAGAAGTAAAGTCTCAGGAGGATCATCATGTATTTTCCCAGAACGGTCGAGAAAGAAATCGCGCATCTCTCGGAAAACTTCAACTGACTAACGCCAGAAGACCGCCTGCGTGAGCTGGCGGATGAATGGCGTTGAGATTTGTGAAAAAGTATACAAAATTCTGCTATTTGGTAAGATCTCGCGCACGAAAGTCAACTGCGCCTACAAATTCGAACTCATTCTGAAGCCCGAACAGAGGGCTAAGTGTGCCCAGTTTGTAGGTAATTGCCGCTACGTCTATAACAAGGCAGTTGAAATTCAGATTCGGCAGCTTGAAAACAAACGGCCGTTTGTCTCCTACAAGGAACTGGCTTCTCTTTTGGTTGGCTGGAAGAAGGATGATTCAAGCCTCTGGTTGTCTGAATCTCCGGACCAGACTTTGCAGCAGGCACTCAAGGATCTTGAGTGCGGACTGACGCGCTTTAAACAGCACAAAGGCGGCATGGTCCGGTTTAAGGCCCGTGGTGACGGCGTGTTGATTTGTATGACGCCACAACAACGGTTTTTGTCTGACGATGTTGTGACCCACAGTCTCTGGCAGATTTAGCGGAAGCGAGAAAGCGGCCTTGAAAGGCCGCCTTCTGTGAGTTGACAAGTAATCAACGATCAAACGTTGCTTTGAGTTGTGTGAATTCCATCAAACCATAGCGGCCGCCTTCGCGTCCGATGCCGCTTTGTTTGTAGCCGCCGAAGGGAGCAGTTACATCGCGCGGACCTCCGTTGACGTAGACATTGCCGGCCTTGATGCGTTTGGCCACGGACAAAGCGAGCTCACGTTCGCCGAAAACGGCGGCATTTAGGCCATAGGGGGTATCGTTGGCAATGGCAACGGCCTCATCGACCGTCTTGTACGTGATCACGCAAAGTACGGGACCGAAGATTTCTTCACGAGCAATGCGCATGGAATTGGTGACGTTGACAAAGACCGTCGGCTTGATGAAGTAGCCTTTGCCGGCTTCAGGAGCTCGACCGCCGCAGAGCAATTCGGCGCCCTCCGATTGGCCGAGTTCAATGTACGAGAGCACCTTGTCGTATTGCGCTTTGGAAGCCATCGGTCCGATGTTTGTCTTGGGATCCATCGGATCGCCCACGACGAGTTGCGGAATGCGACGCAGCAACAGCGCTTTGACCTTCTCGAGATCTGATTCAGGAACCAGAAGGCGGGTCAGTGCCGTGCAAGTTTGCCCGGAGTTGTAGAAAACGGAACCAAAGAGCTGATTGATGGCAGGCTCATAGTCTTCGCTCGGAAGCCAGATAAAAGGCGATTTTCCACCGAGCTCCAGAGAAATGCGTTTGACACCTTCCAGAGCCTTTTGACTGAGCTTGATGCCAACAGCCGTCGATCCGGTAAAGGAGATCATGTCGACGAGCGGGTGTGAGGCAAGCGTGTCGCCCAGTTTTGATCCGCGTCCCGTGATCAGATTGACGGTTCCGGCCGGGAATCCGGCGCGATCAAGGGAATCCACGAGAAGATAGGCTGTCAGAGGTGTGTGCTGGCTGGGTTTAAGCACAACCGTGTTGCCCATCAAAAGTGCCGGGATGATTTTCTGGACGACTTGTCCGAGCGGATAGTTCCAGGGGGTGATGCAGGCGATGACGCCGATGGGCTCGCGAACGACGGTGCTTTGTTCGAACTGTTCTTCGAGAACGACCTTCTGGCTTTCGCGAATGTAGGACTCGATGCGGGTGAACTGATAGTCGCAGTGTGCGTTGGCCGAATAGCTGACGGGCGCTCCCAATTCCAGAGCTTCAAGCCGAATGATTTCGTCTCGGTAGGTTTTGAAGATTTCCAAGGCCTTTTGCATCAGATCAACGCGTTTGGCAAGCGGCGTGGCAGACCAAGCGGGTAGCGCTGAGGCCGCTGCTTCAATGGCGGCAACGGCATCGGCAGGCGTGGCATCAGGGACGGTAGCAAAGGGAGCGCGTATGGCGGGATTTTCGAGAGTGAGAACATCGGTGGTGCTTGGCTTGACCCAAGCACCGCCGATATAAAAGCTGTCAAAACGGTAGGCCATAACAATCTTGCCGTTTGTGTTTTTGGCACGAAACGGCGCATTACAGTACACGTCTAGACTAGCACCGTTCTCGTTTTTTAGGAGGTTTGGCATTTTTGCAACGACAAGAGATTTGACTTTGCAAAAGTCTGTTCTATGCCAATACCTGTTTTCAGCAGTACCCAGGAATGCCCGATCAACGCGAATTTTTCCCAAGCGTCATGTTGAACGCATAGCGCCTTCCCGGGTGGTAGGAAACAGAAATTTCGAGGACTTGTTCTTTGGCGTCAAGATAGTGGCGAAGGATGCGCAAGGCCGGTTCGCCGGCGGTTGCGCCGAGAATTTTGGCAATGTCGGCGGGTAGCGCAACAGCCTGAATGGACTGCTTGACTTGCACGCAGTGCTTGTGAAAAAGCTCTTCGATAAAGGTGATGATGAGCGTTTCGGGGTGCTGCCGAGCTTGTGTCACGATTTCGCCGTAGGCGGCGTTGATGAAGACTTTCGTGCAGACAACGGCAGGATCTTCAGGATCATTGCTTGTGCGCGTGTTGACAAAGCGTAGAAAGGTGGCACCGACGGCGCAGTTGATGGCTTCGGCCAAACGCCGATCAGCTGTGACGAAATCAATGTCTGTGACGCGACGTCCGTAGTTACGGCCGAAATCGTCCAGATCTCGAAGCGACGACAGTTTCTGATGGAAATTACGAGCACCGCCCGTTGAAATGACACGAGTACCGTTGTGCGCCTGTCGCTCAATGAGTCCCCGAGCTTTGAGTTCCTGTAGTGCCGCCCGCACGGTGTTGCGTGAAACTTTTTCTGTTTCCACAAGCATGAGTTCCGTGGGTAACTGAGAACCCAGCGGATAGCACCCGGTTGCAATGCGATGCGCCAGTTTGTTGGCGAGTTTCTGCCACAAGAGTTCTTTTCGCATTTTGGTGTAGGCCGCTTGGCGTAGAAACGATACGGATTTCGGACAAGGTATTTGTACCACTAAATCCTGTTAAGACGTTTTTCCAAAATCAAAGAAAGCCTTGATTGATGGGGTATTTTTGCATTTGTTCCAAAGATCTATTGAAAGAAATAAAGAAGGAACAAATATTAATCCTTTGGTTTTTAACGATTTTTATCTTCGAGCCCCCTCGACCTTTTGATGTTGATCAAATCATTTGACGCGTTTCTTAGATCTCCGAAAGTTCTTTTTTGAAAATTCTCCGCAAGGGGCAAGCAACGCCGTAATCGGTTTGAGGCTTGTTCTCATTGGATTTTTTCAAACAGCTACAGGAGAGAAAAATGGCTTCCAGCGCAGTTGACAGCGTCATTCACGGCTTTTTGTTCAGCACGGACGAAATGCGTGAAATTTTCAGCGACAAGTCCTGGGCACAGAAATGGCTTGACACCGAGGCGGCTTTGGCCAAGGCGCAGGGCGAACTCGGCGTGATTCCGAAGGAAAAGGCCGACATTATTAACAAGTACGCCGATGCCAATCTGCTTGATTTGGCCTCGATCGGCGAGTTCTACAAGAGCTCCATTACGATTGTCCCGCTTCTGAAGGCCTTCAAGAAAGTGCTTCCGGATAACGCGGGCGAATTCGTACACTGGGGTGCGACGAGCCAGGATATCGTGGATACGGGTTTGGTGCTGCTCGAACGCGACGCTTATCAGGTGATCCTGCGCGACATGAAGGAGTGCCTTAAGCACTGCCTGACGCTGGCCAAGAAGTATCGCAATACCGCTCAGGCCGGCCGTACGCACGTCGTGCATGCCATTCCGATCACGTTCGGCTACAAGGCTGCCGTTTGGGCTGATGAACTCGGACGCGACATCGAGCGTCTCGAAGCGATGAAAGATCGCGTGTTCGTCGGTGAAATGGCCGGTGCCGTCGGTACGCTTGCTTCTCAGCCTGAAAAGGGACTCGAAACACAAAAGCGCATGATGGAAATCCTGGGCTTGAACGTCCCGACGATTGCTTGGCACGTTGCTCGCGACAACCAGGCTGAGTTCGTGAGCACACTTGCAATTTGCGCCGGTACGATCGGCCGTATCAACCACGAAATCTTCTCTCTGCAGCACACCGAGATTCTTGAATTGGAAGAACCGTTCTTCATGGGTAAGGTCGGTTCCTCCACCATGCCGCACAAGCGCAATCCGGCGGTGCTGGAAAACGTGCTGGCTCTGTGCCGCAATGTGCGCAGCATTGCACCCTCCATCGTCGAATCGATGGTGAGTGAAAACGAACGCGACTGGGGCTGCTTCCTGTCCGAATGGGAAGCCATTCCGCGCGCCTGCCATATGTTCGGCGCTGCATTACAGAAGTCCAAGTACATCCTTGAAAACCTCATCGTGTACGAAAAGCATATGGAACGCAATCTCAATGCCCAGAAGGGGCTGATGATGAGCGAATGCGTGATGATGCATCTGGCTCGCAAGCTCGGTCGTCTGACGGCTCACGAGATCGTCTACAAGAGCTGCATGAAGGCCTATGAACAGGAAGTTCCCTTAAAGCAGATCCTCATGCAGACCCCGGAAGTGACGCAAGCCTTCACGGAAGAGGAAGTTGACCTCATGCTCAACCCGCACAGCTACATCGGGCTTGCACCCGAATTCGTGGACCGCGTGGTCGCCAAGTGGGAAAACATCTGACGGAGTGATTAAAGGGAAGGTGCTTGCCGCACCTTCCTGTCACTGTTTTCGGGCTGGGCGACATGAGAAATCGTTCAGCCTGTCTTGCATCAAATCAAAGGAAAATTGTCATGGCTGAAAAACAAGTAAAGTGGTGGCAGTGGGCGATTCCGATTGTTTTGCTGTTGGGCATCTGGGTCAGTCCCGTTCCCGAAGGACTGACTGTTCAGGCCTGGCACATGTTTGCCATTTTCGTTGCCACGATTATCGGTATTCTGTGTGCTCCTATTGCTTCAGGCGCTTTGATGTTCATAGCGCTTGCCGTCACGATCTTTACTAATACGTTGAGTTTCAGTGCCGCACTGTCGGGCTTGGCTTCCGGTACGGTCTGGATGATTTTCTCGGCTTACGTGCTGTCTCTGGGCTTTGTTGAATCCGGTTTGGGACGCCGCATTGCCTACAAAATGCTTTCTCTGTTCGGCGGCTCTTCGCTTGGGATTGCTTTCAGTCTGGGTGTTGCTGATCTCATCCTCGCGCCGGCTATGCCGAGTGTGACGGCTCGCTCGGGCGGCATTGTGTTGCCGGTGGCCAAGTCCATCAACATGGTGTTGGATTCTCAACCCGGTCCCAAGCAGGGTCGCATTGGCGAATTCCTCGTGATGACGTGCTTCCAGTTCACGCCGATTACGGGCGCCATGTTCATGACCGGTATGGCAGCCAATCCGTTGTGCGCCCAGTTGGCACAAAGCGGCCTGGGTCTGGAAATCAGCTGGATCGGTTGGTTCTGGGCGGCTGTTGTGCCGGCAATGGTGTGCTTCTTCGTGATGCCGTTGTTGTCCTACAAGATCTTCAACCCGGAATTGAAGAAGACGCCTCAGGCCAAGCAAATGGGACGCGATGAGCTTCAGAAGATGGGCCCCCTGACGACACGTGAAAAGTGGGTTGCCGTCGGTTTCGTGCTGGCTTTGATCGGTTGGGGCACAACGATGCTTACCGGCTTGAACGCCAATGCTATTGGCATCGCGCTGGCGGCCTTCCTTTTCGTGACGGGCGCCGTCAAATGGAAGGAAGTGCTGAGCGATAAGGCGGCATGGGATACCGTCATTTGGTTCGGTGTGATCATTTCGCTGGCCACGGGCCTCACCAAGCTCGGCTTCGTGAAGTGGATGTCGGCGGGCTTTACCTCAATGCTTGTCGGTTTCGACTGGATGACGGCATTCCTGATTCTGGGCTTTGCCTACATCTATCTGCACTACATCTTTGCGACGGCTTCCGGCCATGTGGCTGCGATGTACGTGCCGTTTGCCGCGGTGGCCATCGGTGCCGGCGCGCCTCCGATGATGGTGGCCATCTGCTTTGCCATCTTCTCGAACACGATGTGGGGCATTACGGAATATGCCGGCGGTCCCGGTCCGATCTACTTCGGTCAGGGCTACTTCGAACGTCCGCGTTTCTATAAGATCAACTTCATCCTTGTGACGACGAGCGTGCTCATCACATTTGCTGTTGGTATGGGCTGGTGGAAGATCATCGGTTTGTACTGATCGCCAACATTTCGGTCGGGCAAGTTTTTTGACTGACCGATGCAAAAATAAATCCCGCCGAAGGCATGGACGCTTTCAGCGGGATTTTTCGTAGCGGAGTCTAGCGATTATTCAAAGTCGCTTTCTTTGCAGACTTCAACAACCCAGCCTTCCGGAGCTTCGATTTCGCACGCCTGGATGCCGGTGAGCGTTTCACGCAACTTGCCGGAGATTTCGCCCATCTTGTCCATACCGGAGGGCAGTGCGATGACGCCGTCCTTGGTGTGAATTTCGCCGATCGGTGCGAGAACAGCAGCCGTGCCGCACAAGGCGGCTTCCTTGAAGTCTTTGACTTCTTCCAGAGCAACCTTGCGCTCGATTACATTGAGACCGAGGTAGTGTTCGCCGACATATACGAGCGAACGACGGGTGATCGAAGGCAGAATCGAGTCGGACTTCGGAACAATCAGGTTGTTGTCTTTGTCGACAAAGATGACATTGGCGCCGCCCGCTTCTTCCACATAAGTACGGGATGCCGGATCCAGATAAATGTTTTCAGCAAAGCCGTGACGATGAGCTTCCATCGTGGGATACAGGCTCATAGCATAGTTAAGACCGGCTTTGACGTGACCGGTACCGCGGGGAGCGGCGCGATCGTAGTCGGACACGCGCACCTTCAAGGGCTTGACGGCACCCTGGAAATATGCGCCCACAGGCATGACCGTGATGCGGAAGAGAAATTCATGAGCAGGAGCAACGCCGATCTGCGGGCCGGAGCCGATCATGAACGGGCGAATATACAAAGAGGCACCCGTGCCGAAAGGAGGTACCCATGCGGCGTTGGCTCGTACGGTATCCACGACGGCTTGCACGAACTTGTCTTCCGGGAATGCGGGCATTTCCAGGCGGCGCGCCGTGTTAGCCATACGCTCGGCATTCATGTCGGGACGGAACGTGACGATGCGACCGTCTTTTGTGGTGTAGGCCTTCAAACCCTCAAAGCAGCTCTGAGCGTAGTGAAACACGCAGGCTGCCTCCGAGAGGACGATGTTGGGGTCAGTTACCAGGTCGCCTTCATCCCAAGATCCATCTTTCCAGTTCGCTTGATAACGAAAGTCCGTCGGACGATAGGCAAATCCGAGTTTGGACCAATCAAGAGGTTTCTTTTGCATTTGCAATTGTCTCCGCGAGTTTGTTTTTTATTGGAATCCTTTCCGGCTGTCTGCGCGACGAGGTAGGCGCAGGCGGCGTAACAAAAAAATGATACTCCCGTTTTAGTCCAAAGCGTCTAGGCAGAAATCCCTGCAAAACAAGCGCGGCCGGTGGAAAGACACCACCGACCGCGACGATCAAGATGTTAAATTTTTTGCCAGATTGTGTTTAGCCCGCTCGAACTTCTGCTTCAACCTTGTCAAAGGTTTCGCAGATTTCATTGTCGGGAGCCTCCGTGAGAAGACTCACAACATAGATGGCGACGGCGGCAAAGAGAAAGCCAGGAACGATTTCGTAAAGGCCGAACCAGTTGAACTGGTGCCAAATCAGGACTGTGGCTGCGCCCGTAAACATACCGGCCATGGCGCCGTATTTGTTCATGCGTTTCCACCAGAGGCTGATGAGGATCACCGGGCCGAAGGCCGCACCGAATCCTGCCCAGGCGTAGCTAACAAGCGAGAGCACCAGGCTTTGCGGATCCATGGCGATGAAGATGGCCACAAACGAAATCAGCAGCACCATCATCCGACCGAACCACAACAGTTCCCATTGATTGGCCTTGGGGCGAATGAAGCCGCGGTAGAAATCCTGAGTCAGGGTCGATGAGCAGACCAACAGCTGGCAGGAGAGCGTGCTCATGACAGCTGCCAGAATCGCAGCCATCAGAATGCCGCCGATCCAGGGATTGAAGAGCACCTGCGAGAGCACGATGAAGACGCGCTCGTGGTTTTCCGTAACGAGCGTGGCCTGATCCGGATGCGCAGCAAAGTAGGCCGAACCAAAGAAGCCCACCGAGACGGCGCCACCAAGGCAAAAGATCATCCAGATCAGAGAAATGCGGCATGCGCGAGGAATCACCTTGATTGAGCGCGCAGCCATAAAGCGCACCAGAATATGCGGCTGTCCGAAGTAGCCTAAACCCCAGGCGATGAGACTGAGTACGCCGATAAAGGTCTGATGCGAGAGCATGTTGACCATGTTGACGTCGATGGCTTTGACTTGTTCAACGGCACTCGAAAAGCCGCCGAGATCGGTCATCACGACGATGGGAGTGACGACGAGCGCCACGCACATGAGCGAAGCCTGGAAAGTGTCCGTCCAGCTTACTGCCAAGAACCCGCCGATGAACACATAAATGATGGTTGCAGCCGCGCCGATCCAGACAGCGCGTTCATAGCTCATGTCAAAGGTGTTCTCAAAAAGGCGGGCACCGGCCACAACGCCGCTCGCACAATAGATCGTGAAAAACACCAAAATGACGACGGCTGCGAGAATGCGTAGCATGCGCGTATCGTCCTTAAAGCGATGCGTGAAAAAGTCCGGAAGCGTCAGGGCATTGTGAGAAACTTCGGTGTATACGCGCAGACGGGCCGCGACGAATTTCCAGTTCAGATAGGTGCCGAGCGTCAGACCGATGGCAATCCAGCTTTCCGTGATGCCCGAAAGAAACACGGCGCCAGGTAGCCCCATCAGCAACCAACCACTCATGTCGGAAGCGCCGACGGAAAGAGCCGTCACAACGCCTCCAAGGCTGCGGCCACCCAAAATGTAGTCGTTGAAGTTGCGGGTGTATCGCCAGGCGACAAAGCCCAGGATCACCATCAGGATCATGTAGCCGGTAAAGGTAATGGCGGTCGGATTCGAAAACATCTCTTTGGTTCTTTTTGTGATTGGCGGCGCACAGTCAAATCAGCGGATTCAACGACACGCCGTATTTTCTTTTGAGAGATTGCTGCGGCTTCGGGGCAGGCCGCATGGCAGAAAAAAGAGGCGGGAGCCGCGAGGCAACTCCCGCACTGCATCTTGAATTGTACCTGCCTTGAGCCTGCGCCTTTTCCTTAGAAGGCTAGACGCAGGTCAAGGAGCCGGCACTAAATGTCTCCGTAGAGATCTTTATGTACCAAAACGGCTACGTTGGAGTCACTCCAAACGTTGAGAGTCGTTTCGATGGCGTCGATCACGGCGTAGAAAGGAAGGATAACGCCCATAAGCAGAATGGGGACATTCATGCTGGCCAGCAGGCTAGCCGATAGGAAGAAGCACCCCATCGGAACGCCTGCGTTGCCCACGGCAGCGATCGTGGCAATGAAGATCCAGACGGCCAGTGTTGACCAGGTAATGTCAACACCTGCGTTTTGCATGAGGTAGACGACCGTAATCAAAATAAAGGCGGCGCATCCGTTCATGTTGATGGTCGTGCACATCGGCAGCACAAAGCGCGAGACGCTCTCCCGGACGCCGAGATTGACTTCCGAGCAGCGCATGGTTACGGGCAACGTTCCGGCCGAAGACTTCGAGAAGAAAGCGACGGTCAGAGCCGGCAACATCCCCTTAAAGACCCGAATCGGGTTGATGCCGCGCAGCAAAAGAAGCGCAGGCAGCACGATGAGCATCTGAATGAAGTTGGCTGAGAGCACCGTTGCGAAATAGGTGCCAAGACCGCCCACGGCAACACCGGCGTTGATTTCTTTGGCCAGCACCGTGAAAAAGCCGAAGATACCCAACGGAAGAATCATGATGATCCAGCCCACCAGCGTGAAGAGCACGGCCTGAAGGCCCGAGAAGAAGGCCATCAGCACGCGCTGTTCGCGGCTGTCATGCGGCAGTTTGGCAATGGCGATACCGACGGCGGCGGCAATCAGCAAAACCGAAAGAACGTTGGCCGACAAGAACGGCGCAATCGCGTTGTCGGGGACAACGGATGTGATGTAGTCAAAGTAGCTCTTGCCTTTGATGCCTGCGATGGCGGCTGACGCTTCGGTCGTGTCGCTTAGGGTTACGTTGGCGGGCGAAAAGACTTCAAAAAGAATTGCTGCCAGCGAGGCGGCCAAAATTGTGGTCAGAAGCGTGTAGAAAACGCTGTGACGGAAAATGCGTCCGGATTCCGTAGAACGCGAAATCTGCGAGAGCGTGGCAATGATCGATACGGCGATGATCGGAACCGCGATGAAACGGAACAGACGAATGAAGATCGTCGAGATGAATTCACCCGTCTGAATCCAAAATTCGGAACCGTAAAAGCCGTTGATGAGACCCAAAATGATGGCGATGACATAGAGGACGGCTTGAATCGTCTGCATCCGTTTTTCGTGCGGATTCATCACCGGGCGCTGCATCTGTGTGGAGTCTGCAGTCATTTTTTTCTCCCCGAGGTCAAACTTTTTGAAAAGTCGACTTTTTTTATGGTGTGAGTTCGCCGAACTCAATCAAATCCAAGTTATCAGCTGAGTTCGTCGAAAGAGCAGGCACGGGCGCGTACCTGCCCAGAAGTTTCATTAAGGGCTGGGACTACGGTGTGACGTAGGTTGCCGTGATTTTTGCGGTTGCCAGAGCCATGGCGTTGAGCATGAAACCTGCGTTGGCGGCGGTGGCGCCGTCGGGCAGGTCAAGTTTTTCCACCGGCAGTGCCCAAACCGTAAATACGTAGCGGTGCATGCCGTGTCCCGAGGGAGGACAGGCGCCGCCAAAGCCTTTGGTGCCGTAGTCTGTTGTCAGTTCACGTGCCGGAGCCGCAAGCTTTGCTCCTTCGGCCAGCGTTGTGACATTGGACGGAATGTCGAGTGCAACCCAATGCCACCAGCCGGAACCGGTCGGAGCGTCCGGATCGTAGCAGGTGACCGCAAAACTCTTTGTTCCCGCCGGGAAGTCGCCCCAGGAAAGTTCGGGAGACAGATTGCCTCCGTTAAGGGAGTGCTTGGCGGGCATGCGGGAGCCTTCTTCAAGGCTCGGGGACTTCAGATACATAATCAATCCTTTCGAAAATTTGTCGTGCCGTGAAGGCTAGCCGACATATATCTGCCGATTCTATCTGACCGCTCGTATAAAAACCTTGAGAAACTTCCGTCAAAAGACGTAGTCCGGCACAAAGAGGCAAAAAAGGGCGAACCACACTGGATTCGCCCTTCAGACAATCAGATCAGATGTTTGACCGGATTATTCCCATTCAATTGTGGCAGGCGGCTTGCCCGAGACATCGTAGACGACGCGATTGATGCCCTTCACTTCATTGATGATGCGGTTAGAGACGGTGGCCAAAAGCGAGTACGGCAGTTCAGACCACTTAGCGGTCATGAAGTCGCTCGTTTCAACGGAACGCAGGCTCACAACCCAGTCGTAAGTGCGGCCATCGCCCATGACGCCCACGCTCTTGACGGGCAGGAATACAACGAAAGCCTGACTCACTTTGTCGTACCAGCCGGCGCGGCGCAGTTCTTCGATGAAGATGGCGTCGGCTTCGCGCAGCAGATCGGCATATTCACGCTTGACCTCACCCAGGATACGAACGCCCAGACCCGGTCCCGGGAACGGGTGGCGGTAGACCATTTCGTAGGGAAGGCCCAGCTCGACACCGAGTTCGCGCACTTCATCCTTAAAGAGCGAACGCAGCGGTTCGAGAAGCTTCAGGTGAAGCGTTTCGGGCAGACCGCCCACATTGTGGTGGCTCTTGATGGTCTTGGCCTTCTTGGTCTTGGCCCCGGCCGATTCGATGACGTCCGGATAGATCGTGCCTTGAGCAAGCCACTTGGCGTTGGAGAGCTTTTCGGCCTCTTCCTGGAAGACATTAACGAATTCGCGACCGATGATCTTGCGCTTCTGTTCGGGGTCTGTGACGCCGGCGAGTTCACCCATGAAGCGATCGACGGCGTCGACCACAATGAGCTTCAGGCCCATGTTCTTTTCGAAGGTTTCGCGAACCTGTTCGCGTTCACCCTTGCGCAGCAGACCGTTGTCGACGAATACGCAGGTGAGCTTGTCGCCAATGGCGCGGTGAATGAGTGCGGCGGCAACCGAGCTGTCTACACCGCCCGACAAACCGAGGATCACTTCCTCTCCGTTGGTCTGCTTGCGGATCATTTCGACGGCTTCGGCGATGTAGTCGCCCATCACCCAATCAGGCTTGCAGTGGCAGATATCCGTGACAAAGCGCTTGAGCATGACGCTGCCCTGCACGGTGTGCGTGACTTCCGGATGGAACTGCACGGCGTAGAAACCGCGGGTTTCATCGGCCATGCCGGCGATCGGGCAGGAGGGCGTTGAGCACATCAGCTTGAAGCCTTCGGGCATGACGGTGACTTTGTCGCCGTGGCTCATCCAAACCTTGAGCATGCCTTCGCCTTCAGGACCTTTGAAGTCTTCGATGCCTTCAAGAAGTTTGGTGTGGTTGTGGGCGCGCACTTCGGCGTAGCCGAATTCACGCTTGGAGCCGCTTTCTACGCGACCGCCCAGCTGCTGGGCCATCGTCTGCATGCCGTAGCAGATGCCGAGCACGGGAACGCCGGCACTGAACACGGCCGGACTCACCTGATCGTTGGACTCTTCGTAGGCGCTCATGTGAGAGCCTGACAGAATGATGCCCTTGGGATTGAATTCGCGGATGAAGTCGGCGGAAACGTCGTTGGGGTGCACTTCGCAGTACACATGAGCTTCACGCACACGGCGTGCGATGAGCTGCGTCACCTGGCTTCCGAAATCGAGAATAAGAATGCGATCGTGTAGCATGTCTGGAAATTTGAGCGGAGCGGGGCCGCCGTCAGCGGGCAAGTTGGCAAAAATTTTGCTTGAGAGGCGGCGGTAAAAAGAAACGGCGCGGGGTAAAACCCGCGCCGCGATATTTTAACCTACCTAGGCAGGATTAGTTTTCCTGACGGTAGTTCGGGGCTTCCTTCGTGATCTTCACGTCGTGGACGTGGCTTTCACGCCAGCCGGCGGCCGTGATTTCAACGAATTCGGCGCGAGAGCGCATTTCGTCGATCGTGCGGCAGCCGCAGTAGCCCATCGAGGAGCGCAGACCACCGGCCATCTGGTAGAGGATCGTTACCACGGAGCCCTTGAACGGCACCATGCCTTCGATGCCTTCCGGCACGAGCTTGTCGAGATTGCCCGAGTTGTTGTCCTGGAAGTAGCGGTCGGCGGAACCCTTGAACATGGCGCCCAGTGAGCCCATGCCGCGGTAGCTCTTGTAGGAGCGGCCCTGATAGAGGATCACTTCGCCCGGAGCTTCTTCGGTACCGGCAAGCATACCGCCCATCATGACGCAGTTGGCGCCGGCAGCGATGGCCTTGGCGATGTCGCCCGAGAAGCGGATGCCGCCGTCGGCGATCAGAGGAACGCCGGTGCCTTCAAGCGCTTCGGCAACGTTGCTGATGGCGGAAATCTGAGGAACGCCCACGCCGGCCACGATACGGGTCGTGCAGATGGAGCCCGGACCGATACCGACCTTGACGGCGTCGGCACCGTGGTCAACCAGAGCGCGGGCTGCGGCGCCGGTGGCGATGTTGCCGCCGATCACCTGCAGGTTGGGATAGTTCTTCTTAACCCATGCCACGCGGTCAAGCACGCCCTTGCTGTGGCCGTGAGCCGTGTCGACGACAACTACGTCCACGCCGGCTTCAACGAGCAATTCGAGACGCTCTTCGGTACCGGCACCCACGCCGATCGAGGCGCCTGCCAACAGCTTGCCTTCGCTGTCCTTGGCGGCATAGGGATGTTCGGTAGCCTTGATGATGTCTTTGACAGTAATGAGGCCGCAGAGGTTGAAGTCCTTGTCGACCACGAGCACGCGTTCAAGACGATTTTCGTGCATCAAACGCTTGGCTTCGTCGAGGCTGGAACCTTCTTGGACGGTCACGAGACGATCGCGCGGAGTCATCACTTCGCGTACGGGGGCTTCCATACGGGATTCGAAGCGAAGGTCGCGGTTGGTGACCATGCCCAGAACGTGACGGCCTTCCACGACCGGAACACCGCTGATGCGGTGTTCCTGGCACATACGGATCACGTCGCCCACGAGCATGTCGGGACCGACCGTGATCGGGTCGCTCACTACGCCCGATTCGTGGCGCTTGACCTTGGCGACTTCAGCAGCTTGCTGCTGAGCCGTGAGATTCTTGTGGATGATGCCGATGCCGCCTTCCTGTGCCATGGCGATGGCCAGGTTGGCTTCGGAAACCGTGTCCATAGCGGCGGACACCATCGGAAGATTCAGGGTAATTTCGCGAGTCAGACGCGTGCGCAGTTGCACATCGCGGGGGAGAACTTCAGAGTAGGCGGGGACGAGCAGAACGTCGTCGAAGGTGAGTGCCTTCTGCAGGAGACGCATTTTCGGTAACCTCAAAGCAAAAAAAAAACGGGTCGCAGTGCCGGACGTTCGCCCAAGAGGCCCCGGATGCTTTTGGTTAACCTCACATTATAGGCACAAAATGTGTCCTATTGAAAGAGGTTTAGGGATTTAAAACGAAAAAATTTTAGGCCTCTGTGTCGTCCAGAGGCTTGATGAGCTGATGAATGCCGCCGTGACGCGGGCGCGGGACGGCCGTGCGCTCCTTGTTCTGCGCGCGCAGACGGCGCACTTCCATGGGCGAAAGCGTCAGTTCTACGGCAATATCGATGCGATCGTCCGGGTTCAGAACGGTCTCGGGCGTGCATTTTTCGCAGAAGATGCCGCAGACGGTCTCGCGGGGAAAGCCGGCCGCTTTGAGTGCATCGGCAACAACGGCGCCCTCGGGAACGTCGAGTTCATGCAGCTCGGCACCGCCTTTTCGTTTGGGACAACACAAGTAAACGCGCATGAGTGTCGTGGGTATGAAAAAGCGCGGGTCAAGGTCTCAACCTTTTGCCGCGCTTTATTTGCTTTTGCTATTGCGGGTTAAAGAACGACGCAGGGCGCTTCGCCGGCAGGCAGTTCACGGATTTCGCCGATCGTGTACACGGTCTCGCCTTCGGCTTCAAAGAGTGCCTTGGCGCGTTCGGCGTCAGCTGCGTCGACCACGATGGCCATGCCGATGCCGTTATTGAAGACGCGGTGCATTTCGTGGGCGTCAATGTTGCCCTTTTCCTGCAGCCAGTCGAAGATGGCCGGACGCTTCCAGCTGTCAGCGTGCACCACGCACTGGGTGCCTTCGGGCAGAACGCGCGGAATGTTTTCCACCAGACCGCCGCCCGTGATGTGAGCCATGCCCTTGATCTTCACGGACTTCATCACGTTGAGGACCTGCTTGACGTAGATTCGGGTGGGTTCCATTGCGCGGTCAGCGAGCGTGGCGCCGTCAAAGGGCATGTTCCAGTCGGCGCCGGAGACTTCCACCACTTTGCGGATGAGGGAGAAGCCATTGGAGTGCGGGCCGGAGCTAGCCAGACCGATCACAACGTCGCCCGGTTTGATGCTCTTGCCGTCAATGATTTCGTCTTTTTCCACGATGCCCACGGCAAAGCCCGCAAGATCGTATTCGCCGTCGGGATACATGCCCGGCATTTCTGCCGTCTCACCGCCGATCAGAGCGCAGCCGGCGAGTTCGCAGCCATGCGCAATGCCCTTGACCACACGTTCGGCCGTGTCCACGTCAAGCTTGCCGCAGCCGAAGTAGTCAAGGAAGAAGAGGCTCTTGGCACCCTGAACGAGAATGTCGTTGACGCTCATGGCCACCAGATCCTGACCGACCGTATCGTGACGGTTGAGCTGGAAGGCAAGCATGAGCTTGGTTCCTACGCCGTCAGTGCCGGAAACGAGCACCGGGTTTTTATAGTCTTTGCTGATTTCAAAGAGAGCGCCGAATCCGCCGATGGAACCGAGCACGCCCGGAATCATGGTGCGCTTGGCAGCGGGTTTGATGCGATCGACAAGTTCATCGCCGTTGTCAATGGAGACGCCGGCGGCGGCATAGGAAAGCTGAGTCATTGTTTTGATGGGGCAGTCAAGAGAATTTAGAACGCCGAAGCCGGCTTCGCGCTAAACTTAAGCGCCATGCCGACGTTTGCCTTAAACCCGACATTTTAGCCCACTCGGATACAAGCTGTCTTCCTGGAAGACGTTTGCCGAAGCAAATGCCGACGTGCCCGCTTTTCTGTTACACCTTTTCGAGCACAGCAGAACTCAATTGAACGCGCAGCCTACCGAACAACTTTTGCTCAATCTCGTAGAGCCCGAAGCACCGACGCTGGACAATTTCCGTGTCGGCAGCAATGCTGAGCTTTTGGCTGCGTTGCGTGATTGCAAGAAGGGACTGGGGCCGCAATTCATTTACATATGGGGACCACCCGGCAGCGGTCGTTCGCATCTGTTACGAGCCATTACGCCGACTCAGCGCATGCGTGTGCCCGAATACGATGAGCAGACGCTTTTTTACACGGTTGACAATGTCGAGCGACTCGACGATGAGGATCTCGAACGGTTGTTCTTTCTGATGAACGATGTGCGTTCGCACCCGCAGGCGCGCATTGTTTGTGCGGGCACCATCCGACCTGCGGATCTCAACATCCGCGAAGACGTGAAGACACGTCTGATGTGGGGGCTGACATATCAGTTGCGATATTTGTCTGCTGACGAGGCGGGTGAAGAATTCCTGCGCCTGGCTCGTGAGCGCGGCATTGAGTTCGACTCGGCCCAGAGACGTTGGATTGAAGCTCGCTGCCCGCGAGACATGCGAGGATTACGGCGTTTTTTAGATGCGGTTGATGAAAAGGCCGTCCGCGAACATCGGCGCATCACCACGGTCCTGTTGGATGCGACGCTCAAAGATGTTCTTTCTAAGAACTGAGGAAGAATTTGTGAAGCTTGTTGTTTACGACCTTGATCACACGTTGATGCCCATTGATACGGGGGATATCTGGTGCAAGTGGCTCCTCAGGGCCTGCGAAAAGGCTGTGCGTGTGACTGCAGAAGAAACGCTTGATCGTTTTACGCGCGAATATATCGAGCAGACATTGAACATTGATGAGTACGAAATGTGGCAGATGCAGTTTCTGGCTCAGTTCAATCGTGCGGATTTGGATGCGGCTCGCAAAGCTTATCGCGCGGAGGTGCTCGAAAAAATTCTTCCCGCAAGTTCCGTCAGAATTGTCAATGAAGCCAAACAAACGGGCGCCGTCACGGCGATCTGTTCGGCTACTTACAGTTATGCCACGCAGCCTTCCGCCGAACTGTTCGGCGTGGATTATCTGCTGTCGGTCAGACCGCAGGAAGACCAATCCGGCAATTTCACCGGTCGCTGGATTGAGCCGATCACGTATCAGCAGGGCAAAGTGACGGCCGTTGAAAAACTCGTTGATGAGTTGAAGCGACAAGGTACGACGATCGACGAATACGAATTCTGGTCGGACAGCGATGCCGATCTTGCTCTTTTTGAGCATGTTGACAAAAAGGGAGGACGCTGCTGCGTCGTGAATGCAAGGGAGAGGTTGTTGCGCATAGCGAGCGAGCGCGGCTGGTGTGTGACGGACAGTTACACTCAGGCAGAGTACGACTTTGCGGCGCAGCTTGTTGCCAAAGCGCTGGCAAATCGAGAAAATGCGCCTCGTCTTTTGAGAAAAAGTAAGTAGAAAAGAGCCGCATGCAAATCAATAGAAGAGCGGACGAACGGAGTAAAGAATAAGTGTTTGATTACGTCAAGCGCATGATCGCCTCCATCGTGGGGCGCAACAATCACGAGGTCAATAAGGAGCCTCGCATTATTAAGGCAAGCGAACATGGCATTGATCCGAAGCTGGTGAGCTTTG
>OIIY01000094.1_pt1 | contig 37914 bp, 34 predicted proteins | sample 1583431 | NCBI WGS metagenome assembly OIIY01 (sample SAMN02674605, study PRJEB24791) | human gut metagenome, SKBSTL067 | isolation source: stool | host: Homo sapiens | place: USA | reverse complement strand
CTTAATCAATTTGAATTTGAGCTGAAAAGCTTGAGACAGGCATTCTTTGGAGAATGAATCGGGAACATATCCTGCACCCATACGCATAAAAAAATCAAAAAGATGGGGCGTAAGAAGCGATTCCAGTTCAACATCAGGCTCTTTGAAACGTATGATCGGCAACCCTGCCGTATTCGATTGAACGAAAACGCCGCAGGCAGGCGTTCTTTGCCTTACTTTGATTTCGCAGCGCAGCAGCTCACCTTGCATGGTTTTGGAATCGGTGCCGGCAGTTGTTACCCAAACGACCTTATCCTCGAAGATATACTGACCGGTAAACACGCGATTCATGCCTCTTACAAGCAACGGTGAAACATAACGAGGCTGAGAAATGCGCGACAACAGTTCAGCGTAAGCGTCCCCGTAAGTAAAGGCAGTCAGAGTCCAGCGGTTGAAATTTTCTTTGTCGGGATATGAGAAAAACAAAGCTTGGCGCCGCAGCTGCAGAAGCTCGGAAAAAATTGTTCCTCGTACTGTGAATTCAGCCCCCAGAGCCATTTGGAGACAAATTCTCCGATCGAATTTTTGACAGTTCGCGATAATGCACCATCGGTCAGCATTTTGTCGGCATATGTCGGCGCATACTTTCCGATGCCGAATCGCGGAAATTCCCGGAAAACAATGTTTTTTTTGCGATCAGCCGGCAAAATGTTTTCGCCGAGCAGATTGGAAAAAACATAACTCTCCAGCGGTTCACCGGCACGTTGGGCGCGAAACACATCGGCGCAGGACATAAGCCTTTTTCTCTTGCGCGACGACTTTAGGCTATGCATGCCGAGGATGTCGTTGGATGCCACAATGAGCAAATCCCGTATCGGCAAATGAACGCCGTTACAACCGATCAGACGGATGATCTCGGCCTGACGTTTGGCCGGCGTTCTAAGCTCCTTTTTCTCATCGTCCCACAAAACGAGGCGATTCCGGTTTATGACACATTGTGCGTAACAGGGACATTCTTCGCATTTTTGCCATTCGCGTCTGCCGCATACCTGTTCAAGCACTTGCTCGAATTTTTCCGAAGGGTCATAAACGCTTAAATCGAAAAGATGTACGGTGTGCCCCGCTTGAGTCTCAAAGCTTTCTTTTTTGATTCGTTTGAAAAGTAGTTTTTCGATGTCGACGGACAGACGTTCCGCCTCTGCATTTTCTTCCCCCCGGATACGCTCCAGCAATCTCCCGTGATTGCAGGCAATCACCCGGCATGTGGCAGGAGAAACTTCGGTAATTGTTTTGCAAGCCCTCTCGCTGTCGGTTTCCGTGTCCATGTCTCCCGACATATCCTTAACAAAAGTGACTTTGTACGGATTCCCGTTACCGTCGGACAGCTCCAATGTCGGGATTTGCTCCTCATCCCAAACTGATTTGTTCGTTGAACCGCACGCGAGTGATTCCCAAACAACGCGTGCCATTCGGGTTTTGCCGTCACCGGCCATCCCGGTCAAAAGAACGACGGCGGATTTGCCGCCTGAAACAATGTCCCGGACCGTTCGTATGATTTCCGTATCGGATGCGCAGGCTATTTCAAGGGGCCGGACACCTGTTGCACGAACAGAAAGTGTCAGCCATTCGTCAAAAGCGTTGGTGTTGGATGAGGCCGGCCCCAAGCCGTGCAGGTATGCCACCCATTTTTCAGCTTCTTCGTTTGGCTTGAGAGCCATTTTCAAAGCTCCTTGTCGCTGTTTTCAGATCAGGGAAAAGAACGCTAACGGCGCGGCCTGTTAGGCAATGTCCGAACTGTCTGGACATACCCCAACGGAGTATGCAAAATCCGTTCGTCTACCGATACAATGCTGGAGTGTAGTATCACGAATTTTTTCATGTATCCCCAATGAATGCAACTCACACGACTTTAAAGGCCGTCGATCTATTTGCCGGTATCGGTGGCATCCGGCTCGGATTCGAATATGCTTTTAACGGCAATCCGCAGAGCTGCATCGAGCTGCAGACAGCTTACGTTTGCGAAAAGGATGCCTACGCAAGAACGACTTACACCCGCAATTTCAAGACTGATCCGGGCGACTGGGGTCACGACATCTGCTCAAAAGAAGTCAAAAAGGCAATACCCGACTTCGACATCTGTTTGGCTGGTTTCCCTTGTCAGGCATTTTCAAACGCCGGTCACAGAAAAGGATTTGAAGACGAAAAAAAACGCGGAACTCTTTTTTTCGAGGTGAGGGATATTTGCCGTAAGCATCGTCCCAAGATCATTTTTTGCGAAAACGTTCAGGGACTTTACTACCTCGGAAAGAAAAGGAAAGCAGACGGCTATCACGAAGTCTACGGGCAGATCCGGGACGAAATCGAAAGTCTCGGATACAAGGTATACGAGACGATTCTGAATTCTTCGCATTTCGGAGTACCCCAGAGCAGAGACCGTCTTTATATCGTTGCGATCCGCAACGATATTTTTGCTGCTGCTGCTGCCGAGGATCATTACTTCTCATTCCCGACAAACAACGAGCACGCCGTTGTTTCCAAACGTTGGGCCGCAACATGTCTCAACGACATCCGGGAAGAAGGCCCCGTACCGAGCAAATACTATATGTCCGCCCGTTACATGGAAACGCTGCGTCGGCACAGGGCAAATCACGAGAAAAAAGGACATGGTTTCGGTTATGTGATCCGCGACTGGAACGGGATTTCCGGCACAATTCTCTGCAGCAATATGGGACGTGAGCGCAATCTTGTTATCGATCCCAATCACGAAATCCCTTTGGTTCCGCCCCGCACGATCAAAGGGCCGCTTAACGAGGAAAACATCCGGAAACTAACTCCGCGCGAATTTATGCGTCTTCAAGGGTTCCCGAAGGATTTTCATATTGACGGTATTCCGGATTCGCAGCTTTACAAACAATTCGGCAACTCAGTCACGGTCCCCGTGATCGAATCCATTGCAGGGGAAATACGTCGGCTACTTGAGGTTGTGCAGCAGAGAGAAGAGCAAGTCGGCGAATCAAAATGACTGACATATACGCTTCGGGCAAACGTTCTGCGATCATGTCAAAGATTCGATCCAAGGATACGAAGCCGGAGATGCTTGTCCGCAAACTTCTTTTTAATTCCGGCTTCCGATACCGGCTTCACAGATCCGATCTTCCCGGCAAACCGGACCTTGTACTGCCGAAATACCGGACCGTCGTATTTGTCAACGGATGCTTTTGGCACGGCCATGAGGGCTGTTCCCGTTTTAAGCTACCGAGTGAACATAATCAATTTTGGAAAGAGAAAATCCGTAGCAACCAAGCCCGAGACCGTGAAGTTGAGAGGGAACTTCTATCAAGAGGTTGGCGTATCCTCACAATTTGGCAGTGTGCGTGTCTGAAATCAAGAGTAGATCTATTGTTTGCACTGGTCAATGATTTTCTGACAAGCGACCGCACAGTCGGGCAAATAGAAAAAAGAGATGTCGTGGTGTCGGCACCTGACTCCAACTCGCAACAGAAGACGTAGGAAACCACGGTATCTGTCAAGGTACTGGGATGAGGGTACGAAAAATGGACCTGATAGATCGGCCCTGTTAGGGCACAATTTTGTCTATCAGGAGACTAAACCCCATGGCTTTTACTCGTCGTATTTTCACCAAAGAATTTCGTCTTAACGCAGCAAAACTTGTCGTCGACGAGCATCGTCCGGCTGTTGATGTGGCTCGTGAACTCGACATCAATCCCAAATCCTTGTATAGCTGGGTGCGCCAGTATCGCAGCGGATTGCTTCAAGCATCACTTGACGGCGAAGATTCCGTTAGTGCCGAGCAGGCAGAGATAGCGCGTTTGCGCTCCGAGTTGCAGAAGTCCCGCGCCGAGGTATTGCTGCTAAAAAAATTCGCGGCGTACCTCTCGAAAAACGGCCTTCAGTGAGGTACGCCTTTATTCAAGCTTCCCTTGAGGATTCGGAACTCAAAGATATCCCGATAGCCAAGCGTTGCGAGGTACTTGAGGTCAGTGTCAGCGGCTATCACGCATGGGTTAAGCGCCAGCGCATGCCTGTGAAGTGCAAGAAGGTCATTTCCGATGAAACTGTGCTCAGACAAGCCAAAATCATCCGCAACGAGATGAAATACACCCCCGGGTACCGTCAAATGCACGCGCTCATGCGTCAAAGAGGCGTTTGCATCGGAGTCAAGCGGCTCAGAGGCGTTTTGCGTGTCAACGGCATCATCGGGTACCGTCATTTCAAACGTACTGTCAAAACGACCGACAGCAATCACAACATGTTTGTCTATCCCAACCTCTTAGGGCGCGATTTTGCTCCCGGAACACTCAACAGAACATGGGTGAGCGACATCACGTACTTGCCCACGACCCAAGGATGGGGATTCTTGGCTACCATTTTGGATCTTGGGAGCCGCTGCATTCTGGGCTGGGCCATGGATACTTCGATGACGACCGATCTGGTCCTTAGGGCTCTCAATATGGCTGTACGTACGCGCGGTAGCAACGCTGTTGCGGGAACAATCATGCACTCGGATCGAGGCACGCAGTATTGTTCTGCTGCTTTCCAGAACCGACTTATGCAACTGGCATGAGGTGCTCCATGAGCGATGTGGGGCAATGCTGGGATAATGCGCCCGGTGAGTCAATCTGGAGCTCCCTCAAGCGTGAAACACTCATTGGTCGCAAACGCTTCGACAGCTATGAGCAGGCTGTTGTTACGGTTACTTGTTGGATAGAAACCTACAATACGATTCGTCCTCATTCGACCATCGGTATGCTGGCGCCTGTCAACTATGAAAAGCAGTTACTCGGGGTTTCCTGAGGGACTGCCTATAATGCTTGAACCTTCAGGTCCAAATTTCGCGCCCCACCCCATTGTCGACTGCCGTTCGATCTGAAGTCGCCTGTCGTTCGGCTGGAATCGACTGGCGCCGCGGATTTGATCCAATTGATCGTTCCATCTCTGTCGACTCCCGTACCATTTTCAGTTCCCTAATTCATGTGAGAGACTTAAACTTTTTGGTATAGTTTGAGTTGCCTTTAACCTTAAAATTTTTTCAAATAATCAATTGGATAACACCATTGCTGACATAGGAAACAATGATGGAGATTCTTCTGGATCCTTCAATATGGATCGGTCTATTCACACTCGTTATTCTTGAAATCGTTCTCGGCATTGACAATTTAGTGTTTATCGCCATTTTGGCCGATAAACTCCCGCCAAAACAAAGAGATAAAGCGCGGGTGGTGGGGCTGTCGCTTGCATTGATAACACGACTTTTGTTGTTGATGCTCATCTCCTGGTTGGTCACTTTAACTCAGCCCTTATTTTCAATCGGGATATTCACTTTCTCGGGGCGTGATTTGATTCTGCTTTTCGGCGGTATTTTCCTGTTGTATAAAGCCGTCATGGAGTTGCACGAAAAATTGGAAGGCGCTCCGCACATAAAGGAGGAGACGCCCGCGAGCGCTAAATTCGGCCTTGTGGTGGCGCAGATTGTTGTGCTTGACGCGGTTTTCTCTTTAGATTCAGTCATCACGGCCGTTGGTATGGTCGATGAGTTATTCGTCATGATGGCGGCGGTTATCATTGCCATCGGTGTGATGCTGCTAGCTTCCAAGCCCTTGATGGAATTTGTCAATAAGCATCCCACCGTTGTGATTTTGTGCTTGAGTTTCCTTTTAATGATCGGTGTGAGTTTGATCGCCGATGGTTTGGGTTTCCACATTCCGAAGGGATACATCTACTCCGGTATCGGTTTTGCCATTTTGATTGAAGCGTTTAATCAATGCGCCAAACGCAACCAAATGCGTCATGCTTCAAGGCTCTCTTTAAGAAGAAGAGCCGCGGGCGCCATCTTCCGGCTTATGGGTAGCCAGACAGATGTGGCCGCCACGCTGGAATTGGAGCCGCAGTTGAGCGCCGCCTTTATTCCGGAAGAGCGCTATATGATGAGCGGCGTGTTGTCTTTGGCTCAGCGCAAAGTTAAAACCATCATGGTTGCCCGAGATGAAATTTCCTGGATCAATATTCAAGACTCTTCGGAAAAAATAAAGGAGCAAATTCTTCAGGTTCCGCATAATTTATTGCCTTTATGCGATGGTTCTTTGGACCGAGTGTTATCGGTTGTCAGAGGTAAAACGATTATCAACGCAATTTCAGAAATTCATTCAAAAGCATTTTTGGATAATTTGCCTAAAGTGCATTGGGTCGATGAAAATCAAACGGTGATCGAATGCATGAAAATTTTAAGACAAGCCAGAGGCAGTCTTGTTTTAGTGAAAAATCAAAAGGGTGAGCTCTCGGGACTAGTAACGCCTTTGGATTTATTGGAGGCGATCGCGGGGGAATTCCCTGACTCGGATGAGGCGTTTGAAATGGTTAAGCATTCGGCATCGTCTTGGATGGCCGATGGCGATGTCAGTATTTTTCAGGTGCGTCAGGAATTGGGGCTGGAAACGGTCGAGGATAGTCAAATTCAAGATGAAATGCTGGGCGTTTTCTTAGCCAACAAACTTTCTAAGCCTCTGAAAGAAGGAATGACTTATGAGACGACCAGAGCCCGTTTTGTCATCACTAAGTTAGATAACGGTGAAATTGCTCAGGTCATGGTGCAAAAGCTCTAATTAACTTCTGTACTGTCCAAAATAATTTGAATTTTTAAAGTGTCATCAATCATTTCAGCATTTAGCTGTCCAAAAGGTTCAATTGTTCATTTCAACCCCCTCAGTTCAAAATAAACTGGCCTGAGGGGGACTTTCTTGCATTTTTATTGGGACAATATCCGGTTCGTTAAGCCAATCATTGAGGTCTTTGTAGGTCATTAGATTCAGTCTTATGTAGCTCCTCAGACGACTAAAGGACCAAGGGTATTTAGAGCGTCTTTTGAGCACCTCCAACAGCAATGTCACCACCAAAGCTGTCCAAATCTGCACCATCACTGCATTGAGCGTCGTTCCGACAAAAGTTTTAATTTTCAGGTTCTGTTTGAGCTTCTTGAAAAATAACTCAATTTGCCATCTGTCCTTATAAACAGCGGCTATTTCTTCGGCACTGAGTTTGAAATCATTGGTCAGATACTCAAACCATCTTCCGCTTTCCTTGTCTTTCCACTGAACCAGTCGATATTTTGGTATGACTTTTAAACGCCCCTTTTCATAAGCGGTTTCATCAGATTGAAGTGTGATTTCATAGCATCCCCAGTTTTCATCCTTATCAACAAGAATCTTCTTGACTCGTTTGAGTTTTATGTTTTCTTTAATTCGGGTGACAAAGGTGATGTGGCGTTTACTTAACTGCCTGTACCATCGAAAGTCATAATACCCACGATCAATGGCCAAAATACAGTTTTGAGGGATGTCCACCAGAGTTCGAGCCGCTTTGATATCTGAAACAGCCGCTTCTGAGACGGCAATAAACTCTGGCATCAACGTATCGTTATCCAACAGTGTGTGGAGTTTGATTCCGCCTTTGGTTGTTCTAAACCGAGCCCAATCAAACAGTTTTAAACAAAGTCCTATCGTCGTGGAATCAAGACTGAAGATCTTTTTATCCGTGCAGATCGGTTTGGCTCTAGCCCCGGTTAACTCGCTTCTGAAGTACTCCAGCAAACCGTAATAGAAGTCTTCGTAAACGTGGTAATCCCGATGTTGATTGACGTAAGAAAGACTTGAACGTCCGATAGCATTAGCACCAAGGTGGTTGAGTTTTCCTATGCTGGAATACAACCCATCGGCTATTTCTCTGAGTGACTCTGCTCCGCTGAGCTGACAAAACATCATTGCAATGAGCTGGTCTCTTGTGCTGATGCCTTTAGAACCTTTGTCTGTTTGATACTTTTGAACGAGCTTAAAAAATAAAGATTGTGGTAAAAGCTGGACAATTTGCGCAAACATCGATAATGTTGCTCTTCGCATATCGGATTTCCTTTTGTTTTTGAGTGGTATCTAAAACTTTAAAGGATTCCGATATGCTTTTTTATTTCCTGCGATTATTGTCAGTCTGAAAATTTATTTTGGACACCACAGAAAAAGAATGTATATTTTTACAGTGTTGTCCAAATAGAATTTAAAAAGTGAAGTCAAATTCTGTACGTTTGCGGTAGGGAAATAACGGACAGAAAAATGGCGGTTTTCTTTGTAGATTTTGAGTTTCCACACTAAAAATCAAAAAACCGCCATGGGCACTTATTTTAGCGAAACTGCCAACCAAAATGCTCCGATCAGCTTCTTTGCGCAGCTGTTGAAATATCTCCCCCAAGCCTGGATCTTTGACGAAGATAAACGATTAAGCCCTAGAAGTAATGCTCGTCAATTTACTTTTTGGGATCAACTGGTTTCCTTACTGTTTTGCCATTTGGCTGGCTGTGACTCGTTAAGAGAGATTGAAGACGGTCTCATTTCTGCCGTCGGCAAACTTCAACATGCATCCGCTAAGGCCATGGGACGAACCACCTTGGCCTACGCCAACGAGCATCGTTCCTATGAGATAGCTAAGAGTCTTTATTTTTGTCAAGCGTCCTTTAAATTAACCCCCGAAAATGAACTGACCCCCACAAATGTGAACTGACCCCCACAAATGCGACACACTGAGACTCTCGCGAGGTGTGTTTATGACTATCAGTTACCGTGTCCGCAAACAAATTGTTGACTACTTTGCACAACGGAAATCATCACAAGAAATTGCTTCCATGTTGAACGTGTCGTTAGACCAGATTCAAGACTGGCGAAGACGCTACAAGCATGGACATGAAGATTGGGTTTTTAGCGATCATCAAAAATTTTCAATTCAAGAGCGCAAAGAAATTTTGGTCGATTTTTTTAGTCAACAGAAGTACGGAATCAAAGCCTACGCAGCCCGACACAACCTGTCCTACAACACTTTCAAGGGATGGGTTAAGAAGGTAAGAAAATATGGCGGTTCCATCGATTTCGCCTTCATATCGCATCGTCCAAAAATTAAAAACCTTTGTTTGGAACACTCTCTTGTTGCTTTACTGATTGAGCAGATTCGGAAAGGAGCAATGTCTACCTCAGCGGCAGCTACTGCTGCCGGAGTCTGCATCAGGACGGTTCAAAGATGGTTACGGAAATACAGCTTCGATAGCGAGTTCCGTCGTACCATTGATTCCAGTTTGATCAAGACTGGAATGCGCACCATGGAAAACAACAAGGATTTGCATCGGCTGTGCAAACAAAATGCTGTACGCCGGTGGGTTAAGAGAGAACTACAGCAACAAAAACTTTCGAAGACAGAAATAGTCAAGCGCATCGACGAATTACGAGCAGAAGGTGTCACCGCACTGGAGGCGTGCGACTTGTTCCAAATTCACAGAAGTACTTATTACCGCATTAAAAAGCGTCTTGAATCCATAACTCCCAACAGTCTCGTAGATGCAATCAGGACGTTCCAAGTCCAGCATCGATTCAGTTACGGTGCTAAGCGTATGGCGGTAGAAATGAGCCGGCAATTCAATGTAGCAATCAATCACAAACGAGTTGCGCGGTTGATGCGAGCCTACGGTCTAAATGCGAGAATCCGAAGAGAAAAGAAGAGCTTTCCTCGTGGGCGTAACAGCTGTTTGGTTGATGATCGTCCGACCACCAATCTGCTGAAGCGCAACTTCAAAGCAAAGGTCCCTAGAACGAAGTTTGTATCCGATATGATGTTTTTCCACACCAGAGAAGGATGGTTGATACTGGGCACCATTAAGGATCTGTGTACCAAAGAAATCGTCGCGTGGGATTTTGATACTGGAGCGACAGTCGAACTAGCGCTGAAAACACTGAAACAAATTCGCTTTTATGGCGGAAGCCTACTGCATAGTGACCAAGGAGGTACCTACACTAGCCCTGCTTACCGCGATGAAGCAGAGAAACTCGGCATTACCTTGAGTTATTCAAGAAAGGGTAACTGCTACGACAACGCAAGCATGGAAAATTTTTATGGACACTTAAAATCAGAGACCATCTACCAGATGCCATTCCATCAGCGATACGGCTCAACACGAAAAGAACTCATAGCAATCATCAACGACTACATTCAGTGGTATAACGAAGAACGAATCCAGGAAGGACTTGGATATCTATCCCCCACAAATTTTTTCAAAAAAATGAATCTGGAAACTGTCGCAAATTAGGGGGTTGGTTCATTTTGGGGGTACTTTAAGAGTTCGCCCAACACTTTATTTTCGTTTATTGCAAACTTACGCCCAGCTTTTTAAAGGCCATTTGGACCAAGACTATTTGCATCCCGTCTACGCACTGGACTCCACAACCATTTCTGTGTGCCTATCACGTTTCCAATGGGCTCGATATCGACGAGCTAAAGGCGGTTTTAAGCTTCATACTGTGTTGGATGAAGATCTGCAACTGCCCGTTGTCATGAATATGACCCACGGGAAGAGAGCTGACGTGAAAGAAGCCAAGGCGGCCATTGAAGCTTTAGGATCAAAAGATATCACCGTCGTCATGGACAGAGGTTATAACGACTACAAACTGTTTATGTGGTTAACTCAACGGGGAACGAAGTTTGTCACGCGCATCAAAGATAATGCCAAAACCACACGTTTAAAGGATGACATCATTGAGGAAAAAGATAACTATGGGGACTATGGCTTTCAATTCACACAAGAACAAGCGAGAAAAGTTTGCGGAAATACTCGCTTCAGACTGGTGCAATGGTATGACTCTGAGAATAATCGCTGGTTTGATTTCCTGAGCAATGATTTCGATCTGACGGCCACACAGATAGTCGATCTATACCGTAAGCGCTGGCAAATCGAGTTGTTTTTCAAAAAGCTCAAGCAGAATCTAAAGATTAAAAGCTTTATAGGGACCTCGGAAAATGCCGTGATGACTCAAAAATATGGACAGCAGCCGTCGCAACCCTACTGATTGAGATATTGAGGCGCGTTGCTCGTTATCGTTGGAGTTTTTCGAGACTGTTGAAATTTGTAGGTTTGAATCTTCTGACGTATAAAAAATTGGACGTATGGATAAATCGACCGGATTTTCGAATACAGAAGCAGTCGCCGCCTAAAAAACAGCAACAAATGGAGTTTAATTTTGGGTAAAAATCAGTCAGAGGCCTACTTTTAGAGGCTACCCTGGCAAGCCCTGTATTTATTGAAAAGGACTCCCAGAAATTAACCTATGCATATTTTCTATTTGGACGGCACTGGTCCGGCGCAAATTGCTACACTCTCGATCGAACCATTCTTTGAGCTTTGAATCGATGCAAAAATTTGAGCGCGTTGCCATCATCGCCAAGCCTCAGGGCGCCATCTCCCGCTATGTTCGAGAGCTGACGGATCTCATCACCCGCACGGGCTGCACGCCCTATCTGGACGAAAACGCCGCGGCCCACATGCCGAGCGACTGTCCCTTCGAGTCGGGATCAGCCGAAGAGATTGCCCGTGTATGCGACGTGGCCGTTGCCATTGGTGGCGACGGTACCATGCTCGGCGCCGCACGCGCCATGGCGGCCTACAAAGTTCCCGTGATCGGCATCAACGCCGGGCGCCTGGGCTTTATCACCGACATCGTGCTCGAAGACATGAATCGGCTGCTTCCTGCCATGCTGCTCGGTCAATACGTCGCCGACGAGCGCAGCATGCTCGAAGGCAGCGTCTGGCGCGAAGGCAATATGCTCTTTGAGGGACTGGCCGTCAACGACATCGGTATCAGCCACGGCCGCGCTCTGGGTATGGTCGAGTACACCGTCTACGTTGACGGTCTCCAGATGGCAGTGCAGCGCGCCGATGGCGTTCTGGTGAGCACCTCGACCGGATCGACCGCCTACGCGATGGCCGCGGGCGGTCCCATCATGCATCCGTCCGTTTCCAGCATGCTCCTGGTGCCAATTGCGCCGCACACCCTCTCCAACCGCCCGATCGTGCTCGGCTCGCACACGAAGATTGACATTGAGGTAAACGAAACCCGCAGCGCCGTGGCAAGTTTCGACGCTCAAGTACTCATCGACGTGCAGGCTGGTGACGTATTGCGCGTCAAAGTAAGCAAAGAGCGCTTCACCATGCTTCACCCGGTCGGCTACAACCACTTCGATTTGCTACGCCGCAAGCTCAAGTGGAACTACCTGCCGCAATCCGAACATCCGATTCACACACCCTTGCAGGATCAGACCACGCCGGTTCAGATTCCTCATCCGACAACCTCAGAAAAATCGTCAGACTAACAATTCAACCCATTTGATCCCATCGACAAACGTCCGGACTTGTCCTTTGCTTTCGAGAGTTAAGAATGCTTCAGTTGTTGTCCCTTAAAGATTTTGTGATCGTCCCCTCGCTTGTTGTGGAAGCCTCCTCGGGGCTAACGTGTCTGACCGGTGAAACCGGTGCGGGCAAATCCATTCTGATCGACGCGCTGGAACTCGTTTTGGGTGCCCGCTGCGACACAGGGCTCATTCGCGAAGGTGCACAGCGCACCGAAGTCTGCGCCGAATTCGATGTCACGCCGCGCGTGAAAAAGTGGCTTTCCTCGGCTGGTCTCGACGAAACCGACATCGTGATTCTGCGTCGCACGGTTGATATCAAAGGGCGGTCGCGCGCCTGGATCAACGCCACTCCGGTGACCGTTTCTCAAATTCGTGAACTGGGCGAACGCCTGGTCGACATCCATGGGCAGCACGCGCACCAATCGCTTCTGAAGACCTCGTACCAACTGCAGCTCGTCGACGGCTTCGGCGGCACTCAACCGCTACGGCTCGCAGTGCGCGAAGCCTGGCTCGAATGGCAAGAGCGCGTGAGACTTCTCAATCAAGCCACACAAAACGTCGAACAGCAGCAGGCAGAGGCCGAGCGGCTGGGCTGGATCAACGAACTCTTTGACGAACTCGATCCCCGGGAAGGCCAATGGGAGGAACTCTCCAAGGAACACAGCCTGCTTTCAAACGGCGCGGAAATCGTCAGCCACATTCGTGCCGCAGCCGACGCTCTCTCACAGGGAGACGTAACGGCCGTTGGATTGACGATGCAGGCGCAGGCCGATCTGAGCGCCGCAGCCAAATTCGATCCGGAGCTTGCGCAGTACGAAGAGTCTCTATCAGAAGCAAGCGCTATTCTCGAAGACATTTCGCGCGACCTTTCACACCGCCTCGATCGTTTCAACGTCGACGAATCGCGCTTTACAGAAATCGACGAACGTCTGTCGATGTACTGGAAACTCTCGCGCAAACTGCACCGCGCTCCCGAAGATCTTTTTGCGTACCGCCTGGAAGTCAAAGCGCGGCTTGAGGAACTCGCTGAGAACGCCGATATCGAGCTTTTGGAAGAGAACGAAAAGCGCGCCAAAGAAGTTTTTCTGAAACGCGCAGCAGCGCTCACCCAAGCGCGCATGAAGGCCGCTCAGGACCTCTCAAAAGCAGTGACCGATGAAATGCAGCACCTGTCCATGACCGGAGGTTGTCTGCAGATCACATTGCCCCAGTGCGACCCCTGGGCAGGCGGCATGGAGCGCTGTGAATTCCTGGTGTCAGGGCACGCCGGAGCCACGCCGCGACCGCTCACCAAAGTGGCCTCCGGCGGCGAACTGGCCCGCATTTCGCTTGCCATTGCCGTGATCACCGCACAGATCACGCCTGTACCCACGCTCATTTTCGACGAGGTCGACAGCGGCATCGGCGGAGCCGTGGCCGAAGTCGTCGGGCGTCTGCTGCGCCGTCTCGGCCACAACCGCCAAGTTCTTTGCGTCACCCACTTGCCTCAGGTTGCTGCCTGCGCCAACAACCAGTGGCTCGTTCAAAAGGAAACGCACGACGAAGTGACAACAAGCTCTTTAAGGCCCCTTTCGGACGAAGAGCGCATCCGCGAAATCGCCCGTATGGCAGGCGGCTTGCAGATCACCGACGCTACGCTCAAGTCAGCTCAGGAACTTATTGAGAGCGCCAAGCGAGCCGACGGAAACGTTGACAAAAATTAAACGGGAAAGCTGTCTCCAACTTTTCCCGCCCTTCAAAAACGCTTGCCCCGGCCGTGTGCCCGGGGCTTCGTGTTTTTAGTCGTTAACCACCTTCACCGAAGGCATCACCTGACTCATGTCCTTGGCGGTACGCGCCACGTAAGCAGCCGCACGCAAGGCGATCTGACGATAAATCGAGGCGATTTCACCATCGGGATCAGCCGCCACGGTGGGCAACCCCGAGTCGGCCTGTTCGCGGATGCGCGAATCAAGCGGCAGCTGGCCCAGAACAGGAACCTTGTACTGTTCGCTCATGCGCTTGGCACCGCCTTCGCCGAAGATGTGTTCGAGATGCCCGCACTTGGGGCAGCGGAAGAGCGCCATGTTTTCCACGATACCGAGCACCGGCACCGAGACCTTTTCAAACATACGAAGGCCCTTCTTGGCGTCCAGCAAAGCAATGTCCTGCGGCGTCGTCACCACGACAGCACCCGTAACCGGCACGGACTGCGACAGCGTAAGCTGCACATCGCCCGTTCCCGGGGGCATGTCGATCACAAGGTAGTCGAGGTTATCCCATGCAGTCTGATTGAGAAGCTGGGTGAGCGCCTGCGCGACCAGCGGACCGCGCCAGATCATCGGCTCTTCCGGATCAATCATGAAGCCCACGGAGTTGATCTGCAGACCCAGGCTTTCGATCGGATCCATGTTGACGCCGTCGCGGCTTGTGGGCTGGCCTTTGGCACCCAGCATCGTGGGCTGCGAGGGGCCGTAGATGTCCGCGTCGAGCATGCCCACGCGAGCGCCTTCGGCAGCCAGCGCCAAAGCAAAGTTAGCCGACACCGTGGACTTGCCCACGCCACCCTTGCCGGAGCTGATAGCGATGATGTTCTTGACGCCTGCCATCGTCTTGAGTGTGCGCTGCACACGGTGAGCGATGATGTCGCCCGAAACTGTCACAAGAGCGGAGGCCGCTCCGGCCTGCGTGAGCGCCGTCTTGACGCGGGAAGCCAATTCCTCGGCCACGCTCTTGACGGGGTAGCCGGGGCACACGGTCACGGCAACGGCGTCACCGTCGACGACGACATTCTTAATGGCTTTAAATTCCGAAAGCGGCAGGTTGAGTACTGGATCAAGCACTGCACCTGCAATCTCCTGCACTTGTTCTTTGGTCAGCATGGGATAGTGTTCTTTCTTAATGATGGCGACAAGCGCTTTCACAGTCCGTCGCCGGTTGCGTAAACAATGCGCAGGTACGCGTCGCACCTGCGCATGGAGTCGGAGTTTACAAGGAAAAGTCCGAGCTATCTAGTCGGACATTTGACCAAAGCTCTTCTGAGGAGAACGAATCAGCCTTTGACACACAGAACCTGACGGAACTTGTGAATCACGCGCACCAGATCGTTTTGGTTTTCCATCACGGAGTCGATGCGCTTGTAGGCTGCCGGAATTTCATCAAGCACTCCGACGTCCTTGCGGCACACGATGCCTTCGGTCTGCACCTTGAGATCTTCAACCGTGAAGCGTCTCTTGGCATCCTGTCTGCCGTAGCGGCGTCCCGCACTGTGCGCGGAGCTCATGAATGACTCCTCATTGCCCAGTCCTTCGACCAAGTAAGACGCGTCGCCCATGCTTCCCGGCACGAGACCGAGTTCGCCGATACCAGCACGAATGGCGCCCTTGCGCGTGACGTAAACCTCTTCTCCGAAGTGCGTTTCCTTTTCGACGTAGTTGTGGTGGCAGTCAATCAGTTCTCCGACAGGCTCGACATGCGGCCAGACGTCTTCAAGCGACTTGATGACGTCGTCGACCATCGTGCGGCGATTGGCGCGCGCATAGTTCTGAGCCCACTTCACAGCCTGCATGTAGCGGTCAAACGCCTCTTCTCCTTCCTCGAAGTAAGAAAGCGCACCGTCGACAAGTTCAATGCCTTTGGTTGCCGTGAGCGTCTTTGCTTCCTTGATAAAACGCGAAGCCATGACATTGCCCGCGCCGCGTGAGCCCGAGTGCAGCATCACCCACACGCCGTCTTCTTCGTCAATTTCGATCTCAATAAAGTGATTCCCTGAACCCAGCGTTCCCATCTGAAGCCGCCAGTTCATGTTGAGCATCGGCTTGAGAATGTCTGGATTTTTAATTTCGATGTCTGCCATCTCATCAACAAACGGCTGGCACATTTCCACGCGGCAGTTCTTCTCTTTGTGCTGCGTCAGGCCCACGGGCGTGCGACGCAAAACCGCCTGAAAAGCGGCAACAAGCTGCTCCTCTCCGAGCTCTCCTCGTTCGAGATTGAGTTTGACGGCGGCCATGCCGCAGCCGATGTCCACGCCGACGGCAGCCGGAATCACGGCACCTTTGGTCGCAATGACGCTTCCGATGGTCGCACCCATGCCGACATGGACATCTGGCATAGCGGCCACGTGGTGAAACACAAACGGCAGGTCAGCCACATTCTTGAGCTGTCTGATAGAACCTTCGTCGACATCATTTGTCCATATCTTGACAGGAACGCGCGACGATTTAATGATCTGCTTGATTGGCATTTTTCTTCTCTTTTTTCTTTTGTTGGGTCGTCCGCACAGGTCAGCCTACAGGATGATGCGTCAACGAATGACGCAGACGAACACAGGTCTCTTCGCTGTGCTTTTGTCCTCTCTTTTCGGCGCACCGTCTAGCGCAGTAGAATGTTGGATTGCACCGCGACTCCCTACGTTCGCGGCCTTCTTTTTTAACCGATTTTTCTGATAAACAATGAGCAACGCCAAGCGCAATATTTTCGTGACCACCGCTTTGCCCTATGCAAACGGCGCCTTCCATTTCGGCCATATTCTGGAATACATCCAGGCCGACATCTGGGTGCGCCACGAGCGAATGTGCGGCAACAACGTGCATTTTGTTTGCGCTGACGACGCTCACGGTGCCCCGATCATGATTGCGGCGAGCAAACAGGGCGTTACGCCGCAGGAATTTGTCGCCAAGATCTCTGCCGGTCGCCAGCAGTATCTCGACAACTTCTACATCAACTTTGATCACTGGCACTGCACCGAAAGTCCGGAAAACACCGAACTCTCGCAGGACATCTATCGCCGTCTGAAGGATGCCGGTCTCATCTACACCACCGATATTGAGCAGTTCTACGACGAAGAAGTCGGCATGTTCCTCGCCGACCGCTTCATCAAGGGCACCTGCCCGAAGTGCGGCGCGCCTGATCAGTACGGCGACTCGTGCGAAAAGTGCAGCTCGGTGTATTCGCCGACCGACCTGATTGATCCCTACAGCGCCATCTCGGGTTCCGTGCCGGTTCTGAAGACCTCCACGCACTACTTCTTCCGCTTGTCGGATCCGCGTGCGCAGGCCTTCCTCAAAGAGTGGACGATGGGAAATGGCGCCGACGGCAAACCCCGCGTGCAAGCTGAAGTTCTTGCCAAAGACAACGAATGGCTCGACGGCAATCTTGCCGACTGGGACATTTCTCGCGATGCCCCCTATTTCGGCATTGAAATCCCGGATGCACCCGGCAAGTACTTCTACGTTTGGCTTGATGCGCCGATCGGCTACCTGGCCAGCTTCAAAGCCTATTGCGCCAAGAAGGGACTCGATTTCGTGCAGGAACTGTCGCGTCCGGACACCGAACAGATTCACTTCATCGGCAAGGACATCATCTACTTCCACACGCTCTTCTGGCCGGCCATGCTGCACTTTGCAGGCACCCCCTACCGTGTTCCCGATCACGTCAATGTGCACGGTTTTATGACCGTCAACGGTCAGAAGATGAGCAAGTCGCGAGGCACCGGCATCAGCCCGATGGACTATCTGGGCCTCGGCATGAACGCCGAATGGATGCGCTACTACCTCGCCGCCAAGCTCAACAGCCGCGTCGAAGACGTCGACTTCACCAAGGGCGACTTCCAGGCCCGCGTCAACTCCGACCTGATCGGCAAGTACGTCAACATCGCCAGCCGCGCCGCCGGCTTCATCTTCAAGCGCTTTGAAGGCCGCGTGTCCGATGCCGCAATGAATGACGAAATCCTCACGGGTATTCGCGCTGCGGCCGTGGACATCCGCAACGATTACGAAAACCGCGAATACGCTCGCGCCATGCGTCGTGTGATGGAACTCGCCGACGTCATCAACGAATACGTCGATCGTGAAAAACCCTGGGAACTTGCCAAGAATCCGGAAACCGCCGACAAGCTTCAGTACGTTGCGTCCGTTGCGCTCGAAGGCTTCCGCTTGCTTACGCTCTACCTCAAGCCCGTGCTGCCGGCAACAGCCGAACGCGTCGAGAAGTTCCTCAACTGCGGCTCCATGCAATGGGACAGTGTCAATCAGACGCTTTCAAGCGAACGTCCGATCTCGAAGTTCGAACATCTGATGGGACGCGTGGATCGCGAAAAACAACTCGACGTACTGCTGCCCGATCCCGACAAAGCCGAAGCCAAGGTACAGAAACCTGCGAAAAAGGCTGAAGCAAAGCCTGCCGTCGAAGCCAAGCCCATTGAGGCAACCGCCGTCAGTGCACCCGAAGTGGAAGCGGTGGCCGACATCTGCACCATCGACGATTTTGCCAAGATTGATCTTCGCGTAGCGCGTGTCGTCAAGGCCGATCATGTCGAAGGCGCCGACAAGCTCATCCGTCTCGAGCTCGACATCGGCGACGGCCGCAATCGCCAGGTTTTTGCCGGCCTCAAGGCCTACTACAAGCCGGAAGAACTCGTAGGCAAACTCATTGTGATGATCGCCAACCTCGCGCCGCGCAAGATGCGCTTCGGTCTGAGCGAAGGCATGGTTCTTGCCGCAAGCTACCAGTCCGACAAGGGAGCCGGCGTCTATCTGATCACACCGTTTGAAGGTGCCCAGCCCGGCATGCGTCTGCGCTAAACCGCAGTTCCACCGGTCTGTTTCGGCCCGCGTCTTGCATTTGAAGGCGCGGGCCTTTCTTTAGCCGAGCACCGCAACGGCACGCACCGGAGCACCGTCGCCGGCGGCAAGCTTCAAGGGATAGGCCGCAAAAAGGATTTGAGATTCGGAAAGCAACATTTCCAAGTCGGTGAGATTTTCCACCATCAGTCCGCCACCGCTCGAAAACCACACGCAATGCAATGCCACGCCTTCTCGATCAAGACCTGAGCAGTCAAGTCCGATGCCTTTACGCGCAATCCTTGCTGCCGCCTTGACGAAAGCTTCGGTAAAAAGCGGTTCCGTCCCGAAATACTCTTCGCTACCCCACTTCTCGCTCTGGCCGGTACAAAGCAACAGCCAGTCGCAGGACTCGATGCTGTCGAGAGCCGATGCATCAACCACGCTCAAGCCACGCAGATCCGCTACTCGGGCCAAACCTGAGAAAGCCGTCAACGGATAGTCTCCGAGACGTTTGCCGCCGTGAATAACGTGTGCCTCAGCATCAACGTGCGTCCCCGTATGAGTTGCCAAAGAAATTCTTGTCACACAACAGCCGTCGTGCGTAATGTCAGCCGCCGTATCCAGGCGCGGTGCCGGGTCGCCGGGATAAGGCTTTGTGCCGTTATCGACAACATGCGACAAATCAAGCACACTTCGTGACGAGAATGGTTTTTCAGCCTCTGGCTCGTGTCGTTCCATATCAGCTTTCCTTGCGTATGCTTCGGCCAAATAAAAACCGGACGCAAACAAAGGATTGACATCCATCGTTTGCCGGTCCGGTTTTCCATCAAGCCTGCCGCGAGAACTTTACGGAGTCTCGCAGCGGCTACAGTCCTTGCTCTTAAACCATCAGGAAGGCGCAAGCAAAGACGGCGATGATGCAGGGGATAGCAGTGCGCTTGATCACGTCGATCGGGTTGACCATAGCAATACCCGAGACGAGAATCGTCACGCCGGCCAGAGGCGACATCGTACGGCCGAGAGCGCCGGTCAGGAAGGCCAGACCGCCCAGGCCTTCGATGGTCATGCCGAAGTCCTTGGCATGCGGCGTCACAGTTTCGTTAAAGGCCAGCGTTGCAGCGTCACCCGACCCCGTGATCACACCCATGATCCAGGGACCAAGAGAGCCGCCCCAGCGAGCGATGTCGTTGGAGTCCTTCAGAGCGTCGACGCAAGCATCAATCAAACCCGTAGCACGCAGGCCGGCGGCAAAGACACCGGCGGCGATGATGATGCCGAGCACGTCTGCATAGCCCTTACCCATGCCGTCAAAGAACTTCTTTGAGAATTCCTGCGGATTGCTCAGAGAAACAACCAGGGCGCAGATGGCACCGATCAACATAGCCTGAGCCACGCCCATCTTGATGGCGGGAACCCACATATTGCCGACGACCAGAATCGTGATCGGGACAAGCGGCACGATAGCTTTGAGCGGATTAGGAGTGAAGTCCTCGTTTTTGATCTTGCTTTCGTCAACCTGAGCGTTGGCGTCACCCTTGCCGTCGCCCATCAGGAAGCAGACGATAGCCGTGCCGACCACCAAAATGGCACCGCACATCAGCGAATAGTAAGTATGCGTTCCGATGAACTCCATCACGTCCATGCCGGCCATCTTGGCAACGAACGGGTTGTGCGAGGTACCCGGCGAGAGGTAGGAGCCGATCGTACCGGCCAGCACGGCAGCGGCGGCGGCAGCCGGCTTAATGCCCGCACGCAACATCAGCGGAATCAGCGTAGAGCCCACAGCAGCGGCGCAACCGGCTGCCGAGGGAATGGCGATGTTCACGAAGAATGTAATCACCGTCGAGACGGGAACCAAGAAAAGGCCCATGCCGCGAATCGGTGCGGCCAGATAGTGCACAAGAGAACGGTCGCACTGCGTGTAAGTCGCCGTAAAGGCAAAACCCATCGAGCCGCAGATTGCCATAATGAGCGAGTTGTTCGTCATTGATTTGGCAAACTGGTTCAAACCCATCATCGGGTTAAGACTGATAATGCACAGGAAAAGGCCGGCAGCAATCAGCACCAGACGCGTTTCCCAACGTTTGATCAACGCCCAAATGGTCACGAAGATCACTGCAACGGCAATCCAGGACAGTAGTGTCATGAATATCTCTCCTTAAGCGGGCTGCTCTCCATATATCGCAGCACTTACGAATTTTGATCTGTCTATTCTAAGACGGCAACGCCTTGAAAGGAGATATAACTTTTTGAAACGTGCAAACTGGACGCAAATTTTTGAGCCGATAGGACTAAAACTCAACAGTTAACAAAAAAGCTCCCGAATTGGAGAGCTTTTTTGTGTTAGGCCGTCGCGTCCTTAGGACTCAAACAGGTTTAGACCGAGAAGGACGAACCGCAGGAGCAGGACGTCACCGCATTGGGGTTGCGGATTACGAACTGCGAACCTTCGAGGTCTTCTTTAAAGTCAATTTCGGCGCCAACCAGATACTGCATCGACAGCGAATCCACAAGGAAAGTCACCCCGTCGCGCTCAATGATCTCATCATCTTCCGCGGCTTTTTCCTCGAACTGGAAACCGTACTGGAAGCCCTGGCAACCGCCGCCTTGCACGAAGACGCGCAAGGGCATATTGGGATCTTCCTCGGCGGCAAGCAATTCCTTTACCTTCGCCACGCAGGCGTCCGTAAAAATCAGCGGTTCGGGTGCTTCTTCCGGAGAGGGATTCTGCAATTGGGTGTTCTCTTCAGTCATATCTCAATCTTTCTCCCGAAAAGGCACGGCAAATCAAATCGTTGGCCGTACCTTGGTGTCAAAGTGGTGCCATTATAACGGCCGCTTCCGTGCATGTATGGGGTCAAACTCCCCGTTTTCACAACCTTTGCGCGAGAATCGCGGCCGGACTCTGTCCCTTGGGAACCATCACCCAGGCACTCACGTCGCTTTTTTGCCCGCCGGCACGATTTCCAGCCTCGTTTCCAAGCCCCCAGAAATAGTCAAACCGCAACACTCCTTTGATGGCTCCGCCGGTATCCTGCGCAATCACGGGACGCGCGAATTCCATCGCGGGCAAACTTTGGCTTGCGGCCGTCACAAAAGGAACCCCGAGCTTCCAATAACGGCGATCAACCGCCACGGAAGCCATCGGCGTGAGCGGCACCCCTTGTGCTCCCACCGGTCCCTGATCGTCGGAATACCCTACGCGTTCGGCAAAAAACACGAAATTGGGGTTGGCATTCAAAAGCTCTTGCCGGCGCTGCGGATTGTCACGTACCCATTGCTTTATGCGTTGCATACTCATTTCTTCTCGCGTGAGTCCCGCGTTTTCGATGAGCCAGGCGCCCAAACTTTTGTAGGGGTGCCCGTTTTGATCGGCATAGCCGATGCGAATGAGCGAACCGTTATCAAGGAGCACGCGACCGGATCCCTGAATCTGCAAGAAAAACGCCTCCACCGGATCGTCAGCCCAGCAAATCACGTGTTTCTTCTCCAGATCCTTGCGCGCGACGATTCCCTTGCGATCGTCGTAAGGCACCAGCTTTCGCCCCTGAAGTTTTCCTCTTAAACGCAGTCCCTTGAGTTGCGGATGAATCGAGTCAAGCTCAACGCTGATCAAATCGTCAGGAACGCCGTAGATCGGATACTGGTAGATGCCGTGTCGCACGCGGCTTGCGCGCAAAATAGGCTCAAAGTACCCCGTCATGAGGCCCTTGTCCGTAAACACTCCTCTTTGCGAATCTTTGGCCAAAACCTGCCAAATCTCGAAATTGCCCTCGAAAAACGCGCGACCGAGTCCCTGGGGCATGCCCTGAACGTTGCGGCAAGCCTCTCGCCAGAGCGTGTGATGCTGCATGGTCGTACAAGAGACCTGAAATGCTTTGAGTGCCTGTTCCCAGTCTTCATCTCTTGTCGCCGGCAAATCGGCAAACTGCGCCGGACGCAGACGGATGTCACCCGCAACAAAATCCTGTGCTTCGTCAGGCTGCTGAACCGGTTCCTTTTCCGGAAGTGTTTCCGGCAGCACAGGCGTTTCCCGTTGCGGCGCCGTACTGCAACCAAACAAAAGCAAGCTTGCCGCCACAGCCGCCGTCAATCGCCACTTGAACATAAGGAGCATTCCTTCAGATTTCGTTATCGGGCAGGAAACGCTCCTGCACCGTGCTGAGCCAATTGCGTCCGAGTTCCGTACACACAAGCCGCCTCTGGTCGTTTGCTAGAAGTCCTTCGCTTCTCAGCGCCTCAACCTTCTTTCCGATCACCTCATAGGGCAAGCCTGTGGTTGCTTCCCAGAGCGTCACGGGAACCCCGTCGTAGAGACGCAAAACGTTGAGCATAAATTCAAAAGGCAGCGACTCGGCAAGCACAAAACTCAACTGCGAAGCAAACCTGCCGTTGACCGCATCATCCATGTACAGCAACGGATTGGCACGCCGTTCGGTGCGAAGTATGCCGCCTTCGGTCGTAATTTTTCCATGCGCTCCGGCACCAACGCCGATGTAGTCACCGAATGTCCAATAATTAAGATTGTGTCGACAACGGCGACCGGGCTTGGCGTAGCCCGACACTTCATAATGCTCGAAACCGGCTTCGGCAAGAGTCGTGCCCACGATCTCACCCATTTCGGCAGCCGTATCGCCATCGGGTAGCCCCGCGGGCTCGCGCTTGTAAAAAGCCGTTCCCTCCTCAATGGTCAGTTCATAGAAGGAAAGATGCGTGGCGCCGCTCTTCACCGCCGTGAGGGCGTCCTGCGCGGCACCTTCAAGAGACTGACTGGGCAAGGCGTACATCACGTCCAAATTGAGATTGTCAACCAAAGTCAACGCCGTTTCGACTGCTTCCAGAGCCTGCCTGCGATTGTGAATACGTCCGAGCGCCTTGAGCCGTTCATCGTCAAAGCTCTGAACGCCAATGGAAAAACGGTTGACGCCATTTGCCACGTAACCGGCAAATCGTGCAGCTTCGTGTGTTCCAGGGTTGGCCTCCAAAGTAATTTCAGCATCCTCGGCAAACGAAAGTCGCTTGCGCAAACCTGTCATCAAGGTTTCAAACCCCTGCACCGACATCAAACTCGGCGTTCCGCCTCCGAAAAAGACACTTGAAACCGGTCGGCGACCGGCGAGCTCCACAGCTGCATCCACATCTTGCAAAAGCGCTTGAATATAGCCCGCCTCGTCAACGCCCGCTCCGATTGCGTGCGAATTGAAGTCGCAATAGGGGCACTTGCGCACGCACCACGGCCAATGCACGTAAAGCGCAATGGGTTTATCAGCGACCGACACCCCAACGCTCCTGCATTTCGGTCAACAGCAGACGCATGGCTTTGCCCCGGTGACTCAGCTGATTTTTTTCTTCGGCTGAAAGTTCCGCCGCCGTGCAACCCTTCTCAGGCAAATAAAAATGCGGGTCGTACCCGAAACCACCGTCTCCCTTGGGAGTCGCGACAATTTCGCCGTACCAGCAGCCTTCGCAAACAATCGGATCGGGATCATCGTGAGAGCGCACTGCCACAAGTACACAGGTGTAGTGCGCGCTCTTATCCTCAAAGGCAGACAAGCGCTCTACGAGCTTCGCGTTGTTGGCCGCATCGTTGCTTTTTTCTCCGCTGTAACGCGCCGAATGCACGCCAGGTTCCGTCACCAGAGCATGTGCCGTGATGCCCGAATCGTCGGCCATTGCCGCAAGTCCCGTAGCTTTGGCAGCGTTGCGCGCTTTAGCCAGGGCATTTTCCAGAAAAGTACCGTATGGCTCTTCGCAGGGGGTGACGCCAAGCGAGCCCTGTGAAACCACTTCAATGCCGTGATCTGCAAAAAGCGCACCGAACTCGCGCAGCTTGCCTTTGTTATCCGAAGCCAAAACCAACTTCACTTTTTGCCTCCATTGCATTGTTACGCGGCAAGCGCTTTTTTCTGAGCAGCCAAAATTTCTTCGCAGCCTTTCCTGGCAAGCTCAAGCATCGCCGTCAAATCCTCGGCACTAAAAGGTACCCCTTCGGCCGTGCCCTGCAGTTCGATATAGCGACCGCTTGAGGTCATCACCACATTCATGTCCGTTTCACTCGTGCTGTCTTCTTCGTAATCCAAGTCGAGCACAGGACCGGCATCCGTCATGCCGACGCTGATGGCGCAGACGGCTTCCTTGATCGGATTTTCTTCGATCATCCCCTTTTCAAGCATGAAGTTGACGGCATCAACCAAAGCCACGTAAGCCCCCGTGATTGACGCGCAGCGGGTGCCGCCGTCGGCCTGCAGTACGTCGCAATCAAGCGTAATCGTATGGCGACCGAGCTTGATGCGATCCACAACGCCGCGAAGACTGCGGCCAATCAAACGCTGGATTTCCTGCGTGCGTCCGCTTTGTTTGCCGCGGGCCGCTTCGCGATCGGTACGCGTGCCGGTCGAACGCGGCAACAGACCGTACTCAGCCGTTACCCATCCCTCGTTCTTATCGTTGAGAAATTTCGGCACGGTCGGCGAGACGCTTGCCGTACACAGCACCTTCGTCCGTCCGACCGATACCAGCACGCTGCCTTCGGCATGGCAGGTAAAACCTCGTTCAAACTGAATGGAACGCATCTCATCGTTTGCGCGTCCGTCGTGTCGCTGCGTCATGTTTTTCCTTTCTTTCGAACAAAAATTCCTGTTGCGCTTTTTGCAGTGCGCAACCGCATTCAGCATTCTAAGGTGAGCGTCTACAATTGGGCCTTCGCAGGCCGAATCTGACAGCCTACTTTTTTGCAACCGTCCTTGTCTTCCTTTCCGTTATGTCCGGCATTCGATCCATGACAGGCTTTGCGACCGCGCAAGGCCAAACGCCGCTCGGTTTTATGACCGTCGAACTTCGAGGCGTCAACTCGCGTTTTCTTGATCTCACGCTTCGTTTAAGCGATGAATTCCGTGCCACCGAACCTATGGTGCGCGAGGTGATCTCGTCGGCCGTCAAGCGCGGCAAGTTAGAGTGCCGCGCAAGCCTCAAGCTCGCCGACACGTCGAGCTCTGGCATTAATGCAAACGCCTTAACCAACGTTCTCGCGCTGCAGCAGGAAGTACTTAAACTCACGCCAACGGCAACGCCGATGTCGGTGTACGACATTCTGCAGATGCCGGGCATTCTGACCACACCCGAGGTTGATCAGGATGCGTTAAATGCTGCTGTTGCCGTCGTCGTTGGCAATGCACTCGAAGCCTTCAACGCTTCGCGTGAACGCGAAGGCGCTGCGCTTGCAGCTATCCTCTCGAAAAACTGCGACACCATTGAAGAGGTGGTGGAAGCTGTGGCCAAACGCATCCCCGACATTCATCGCAACCTCAAGGAAAAGCTTGAGCAGCGGCTTCAGGAGGCCTTGGGGACCGCGCTTTCCAGCGCAAGTTCCATCAGCCGGGAAGAAGTATCCGACCGCATTCGTCAGGAAGTAACGTTTTATGCACTCAAAATGGATGTGGCCGAAGAAATCAATCGCTTGCGAACACACGTAGCAGAAGTGCGTCGCATTCTCAAGGAAGGCGGAGCGGCCGGCCGTCGTCTGGATTTCGTAACGCAGGAAATGAACCGTGAAGCCAACACGCTCGGCAGCAAATCGGCCGCCATCGAAATGACCGATGCGGCCGTTGCACTCAAACTTTGTATCGACCAGATGCGCGAGCAACTTCAAAATATCGAATAAAGGCCTTGCGGCTTACGTGCGGCGCAGTCCGTACCTCAGAAAATCTGCGCCGCGCCTTCTTTTTGGCGAATTTCCTGCCAAAAATCAAGCGTCATCCAATAAAAATGCAGCCCCACGTCGGCAACCATTAAAAATTGCTCTTCGTCGGTCACAAACGGGAAACGACGAGCCAAGCGAATCGTGCCGAACTGCCCGATACCCTCAAGTGCCGTCACAATCGCGTCAAAATCGGACTCTTTCTCTGGATCGAACCGCAACACACGGCAGGCCTGCTCAAAGTTCTTCACATCCCTTTTGGCGCGCTCAATGTATTGCGCCGCGTATTTACTCGCCATGCGTTCGCTGTCCTCAACTGTCTCTTTGCAAAAACGCTCAAATTGTATCGAAATCCGCCGACTCTAAGTCCGGGCAATGTCTGAGCTCATAGCATGCAAGCGTCTTGAAAGGCTTCTCTTTTCTCTATGTTTGAAGTTGAGATTTTGCGCAACATCCGCGAAACCTTTGGCGGCGAAGATGCTCTCGTTTTCTGGCAAACCGTGACGCATTTGGGAGACGCAGGACTCGTCTGGATCGTGCTCGGCCTCTTTTTGGTCTGCTTTCCGGGCTTTCGCCGCGTGGGCTGCTCCATCGGCATTGCGCTTTTTTCGGGTTTTCTGATCTGCAATGTGCTGTTAAAGCCTCTTGTTGATCGCTTTCGCCCCTGCGAACTGCACCCTGAGGACCTGCTGTTTTCCTGCCCTGTCGATCCATCCTTCCCCTCGGGGCACACCACGGCCTCCTTTGCCGCTTTGGTTGCATTTTCGTACTGGTATCCGAAAGCAGGACTGTCGCTGCTCACTCTGGGCATTTTGATTGCCTGGTCACGCTTGTATCTCTTCGTCCACTATCCGTCGGACGTCGCCTCAGGCATGCTGATCGGCACGCTGTGCGCCTGTATCGGGATTGCGCTCGTCCGTCGCGCGTTCAAACCACTGACTCTGTTGGAACGCTGGCACTGAAGAGATCCTGAGTTTCGTCGGTAGAGCGCAACGGCGCCGCACAAACATAGATCGGCGCAAAAGGAGCGGCCTGCGTAATGCGAATGAGCCCTTCCTTGGCAAGTTCCAAAAGCGCGAGATAGTTGACGATGCACACGGATCGCCCCGCCTCAGGCTCAAAGAGATCCTGAAATTCCACAAAGCGCTGCGAGGACAGCCGCTTCAAAATCGCGCTCATGAATTCGCGCACAGACAGTTCCTGACGCGAAACCTTGTGATGTCCCTTGAGATTGGCTTCGCGCAAAATCCCATCCCAGGCAAGCTTCAAATCGTCGGCGCAAACTTCCGGCAAAAGCTTGATCTGAGTCTGTTCAATCAGGACATACGCACGCAAAAAATCACGACCGTTTCGCGGAACACGATCTATCTCAGCTGCGGCCATTTTCATCTTTTCGTACTCCAGCAGGCGGCGAGCGAGTTCGGCCTGAGGATCGGCCACCTCTTCGCCCGTATCCGCATGCGTCACGGGCAGAAGCAATTGGCTCTTGATTTGCATAAGATGCGCCGCCATCGCAAGATAATCGGCCGCAAGCTCCAGATTGCTTTCGCGGATCAACTCCACATAACTCATGTACTGTTCCGTAACGATCGCCATCGGAATCTGCATGATGTCGAACTTCTGCCTGCGAATGAGATAAAGCAAAAGATCGAGTGGACCTTCGAAGCTTTCCAGAAACACTCGCAGCGCATCGGGAGGAATGTAAAGCCCTTCCGGAACTTTAAAAAGAGGCTCTCCGTAGAGGCGCGCAAACGCCACGCCGTCAATGGCTTGCGGCGTCGAATCCTGTCCGCTGCCGGCATCTATCAAATCGGCAAGCGTGAGCTGCTTGGGTTGCGCGGCGTTCGCAGTCATGATCAGTGAAGCTGAACAGCGCGGCACCAGGGCGTGAGCACCACCTCAGAGAGCCACACGGCCGCGTACAAAAGAAGCCCGATGACGCTCATGCCAAGAATGCCGTTAAACATCGCAAGCGTATCGCCCACACCCCAGGCGTCCATGATGAGGAAACCCAAGCCCGTGGTTGTAGCAAAACTTTCTGCGAGGAACAGTACGGCAACGGCCGTGCCGCAGGCCACCTTGAGGCTCGTTAAAAACGACGGAAGAGCCGCGGGCAGATATACATAACGGATGCGATCCCAGCGTCCGGCACCCATGCAAGTGATGGCCGTCTCATAAACAGGATCCAGGGACAGAGCCGCCGCGCGCACAATCACGATCATCTGGTATCCCGTCGTGAGCGCAATCAGAAGAACGCGGGAGGCATCACCGAGCCCCAGGAAAAGAAAAAACACGGGCAACAATACGATCTTGGGAAGCGGAAAGGTCGTATAAACCAGAGGAGCGCCCAGCCAATCGGCCTTTTTGAGGTGTCCGAGCAAAAGCCCCAGGAAAAGCGCGGGGACAGCCCCCGCCGTGAGGCCGTAGATCAGGCGCTTAAGACTCACGACCAGATGTCCGATATAGACAGGGTCGGAGAGCGACTGAAAAAACAAAAGCGCTGTTGTGACGGGCGAAGGCAGCAGCGATTCACCGGCTGCGCGCGAAGCGGCTTCCCACAACAAACCGATGAGAAGAAAAGCCAGCGTGTAGCGCAACAGCAGAGTCAATGCGCTTTTCTGAAAAGTTCCATCTCTCATCACCACGTCCCGTCGGTTAAGTGCAGTTCTTTGCCGATACGAACCGCCGCAACGGCGTTATGCAACCGGCGCTGTACGGCGTAAAACGCGTCCGTGCCCCGCACGTCCACGCCGGCGTCAGCCGTAAAGCTCGGGTTGGCACCAAAAGCAGCAACGCGTGAAGGGCGCGCCCCGAGAAGCATGATGTACTCGCCGAGATAAACGGCTTCACCGATATCGTGGGTTACAAAAACCATCGTGCAGGGGTGCCGTTCTCGAAGCTGCTTTAAAAAATGCTGCAGATGCTCGCGCAAGACAGCATCAAGCGCCGAAAACGGTTCGTCCATGAAAAGCACATCGGGCTTGGCAATAAGCGCGCGCCCCAGAGCCAAGCGCTGCCGCTGACCGCCAGAGAGCGCCGCAGGAAAACGTCTTTCGAGTCCTTCGAGCTCCAGCTCGGAGAGCATTTCGCGCACACGTTCGGCAATATTGGATTCTTTTTTGAGTTTGAGGGGCAAGGCCAGGTTGCCTGCCACTGTAAGCCACGGGAAAAGCGCAAGATTTTGCCAAACGATCGCGTTGACGGGTTTGCCGGCACTCTCTGAGCTATGGCACGCCACGTCTCCTGCCACAGCAGGCAAAATCCCGGCAAGCGTCTGTAGCAACGTGGTTTTGCCGCAGCCCGACTCGCCAATCACAGCCAAAGAACTACCCGGCTGCAAAGTGAAGTTCACGCCCGAAAGCAAAGTTTGTCCGCGGCGCCCCACGGACAAATTCTCTGCTTGGAGCGCAAACAACGCGCGCTTATTTTTCAATGTAGATAACCTCCTCGTAGGACGGCACTTTCTTGATCATGCCGCGCTGAAGCATCCATTGTCCCACACGCTTGACGTCTTCGGCGGTCGGAAGCGGCGGCAGGCCGTCTTCACGGCCGAAAAGCGAGAAACGGACCATCTTGTAGTCCTTAGCTACCGGCTGCGGAATCAGACGTTTTTGCACCATAAGCGCGCGATACTTTTCAGGTTCGGACTCAATCTTGCGTGCCGCTTCGGCCACGGCCTTTCGAAAAGCCGTCACGGTCCGATCATCAAGGTAGGGCTGACGCAGGGCTACGACCGCGAGCGATTCATCGAGCTTCGTATCGTCCCAGATCACGCGACCGCCCTTCTTTTCCACAACCGTCACGAGCGGTTCAGGCAACAACGCCGTTTCAATCTGTCCGCTCAAAAGCATTTGCAGACGAATCGGAATCTGGCGCACTTCCACGTTCTTGAGCGAATCGGATTTCACGCCTGCCGTTTCCTTCATTCGGGTAAGCAAATAATCAATGATCGTTGAGGCACTCATCGCCGTGGGCGTGGCCTTCAGATCGTTCAGAGATTTGATCTTGTCGGCGTACTTAGGCGAAACCACCATGCCGAAAGCTCGCTGAGCCGGAGTCGTATGCGTGGTGGTCAACACGACAGCCTGAGCCGCGCCCGTTTCGTTTTGCGTAAAGACATTCATCAGGTCGCCGAAGTGCCCGGCAAGCTGCCCGGCTCGCATGGCCGCACCCACTTCCAGAGCGCTCTTGAAGGGAACAGTCTGCACATCAAGCCCTTCTTTCTTAAAGAGTCCTTCATTGACCGCTACATCAAGCACGATAGAGTCGGCCGCGGGTAACGTCGCGATGCGAAGCGTCTGAGCGGATACACAGGCACAACCTGCACACAGCAGGCCACAGAGGATCGTTTTGACTGTCGTTTGCAAATGCATGATTGAATCTTTCGGTATCGGATTAATTGACAAGCACTCAAGAAAAAGCCCCGTGCTTTTGACGGCGCGGGGCCTCCCTAGCGTTAACCCGTAACTCTATCGGATTATTCGCCGCAAACAAAGTGCGGATTTTCCGGCGACCACATCGTGGCCTTTACGGTAGCCAGAATATCGGCCGGCCGCTCTGCCCGTGCCAGCCCCTTGTTGTAAAGGTAAGCGGCAACAGCAGCGGCAATTTCAGCCGACAGTTCGCGCACCTGGCACAGCGGCGGGTACATCGAGCCATTGTCGAGATCGGATTGGCTCACGAGTTCGGCCAAACGCTTGGCCGCGGTGAGGAACACCCCCGTCGGAATCATCGTCGGCTGAGCAATCACACAACCCAGACCGATGCCCGGGAACACATAACTGTTGTTACCCTGACGCGGCACAAAGGTCTTGCCTCCAAAGCTCACCGGTGCAAAGGGTGAACCGGAAGCAAAGATTGCGCGGCCGTCCGACCACTGATAGACTTCCGCAGCCGTGCATTCAGCCTTGGATGTCGGATTGGAAAGCGCAAAGATGATCGGGCGCTCGTTGATAGCGCTCATCTCTTCAATCACTTCTTTCGTAAACGTCTTGGGCTGAGCCGACACGCCGATGATAGCCGTAGGCTTGAAAACTTTAACGGCTTCCAGAAGGTTTTCGGCAAGAGGAAGATCGTGCGCAAACGGCAACTTGTTAGCGGCAAGCGTATCAGCACGGCGCGAGCTCACCATCCCCTTGGAGTCAACCAAAGCAATGCGCTTCAAGGCTTCTTCACGCGGCAGGCCTTCTTCAGCCATGGCATCGGCAATCAGATGCGCAATACCGGTGGCAGCCGATCCCGCCCCCAGGAAAAGCACGCGCTGCTCAGAGAGCTTTTCGCCCTTAACGCGCATGGCCGAGTACAACCCCGTAACTGACACCGAGGCTGTGCCTTGAATGTCATCATTAAAACATGGGATCTTGTCCTGCCAACGCTTAAGCAATTCGAAAGCGTGCGTATTCTGGAAATCCTCAAACTGGATCACCACATTTGGCCAACGTTCACGCGCGGCTTCAATGAATTCCTGGACCAGAGCGTAATAGTCGTCGCCGTCAACGCGCTTTTGCTGCAAACCCAGGTACAGAGGATCACTCAGGTAGCTTTCGTTGTTGGTGCCGACGTCAAGCGTCACAGGAAGAACATGCTGCGGATTGATGCCGGCGCAGGCGGTGTAAAGCGCGAGCTTGCCGATCGGAATACCCATGCCGTTGATGCCCAGGTCACCCAAGCCCAAAATGCGCTGGCCGTCGGTCACCACGATCATCTCCACATTGTGCGTGGGAACATTTTTGATCAGTTCGCGCACGCGACCGCGGTCGTTGATCGACACATACAGACCGCGCGCATAGCGGAAAATGTGGCTGAACTTCTGGCACGCTTCACCGACAGTGGGCGTGTAAATGAGCGGCATGTACTCTTCGATGTTCTTGATCACCAGACGGAAGAAAGCAATCTCGTCGGACGAATGAATGCCGTCCAAAATCAGATACTTGCCCAGAGCCGTCGGCTGAGAGGCGATCACCTCTTCCAAACGGCTGATCTGTTCCTCAACGCTCGAGACGCGAGGAGGCAGAAGGCCGCGCAAACCATAGCGGTCTCGTTCTTCTTCAGTAAAGGTAGAACACTTATTAAACCAAGGGTTGCGCAACAGATTTACGCCGCGCATTTCGCTATCACTGCAGTAGTTCATTTTTCTCAAGCTCGAGTTTTTCGTTGTAATTCTGAAGGACACTTCAGAGCAGGAACAAAAACGCTTCGACTCGGCGCTTCTTCCTGTATCACAGCTGGCAAGTCGATCTGCCAAAAAGTGAGAAAGGCAAAACTTTTCTCACCCCTTTGCTGGTTCCCTTTGCGATTGTATCTCAGCTGTTCGGCGAAAAACCCGCTTTGAAGCGTCCGAAACGCAACGAAAGGCAAACAGGTGCACGAAACAGCTGTCTCGTGCACCTGCCAAGAATGTTGCCGAAATGCAGTCTGTTCTATTTCTTCTTTTTATTGCTGAGGCTCTTGAGACGCTCCTGAGCCACCTTGGCAGCCGGCGCGTCCTTATGTTCCTTAATGATTTTCTGAAGCGTCTTGGTCGCATTGGTACGCTGACCGAGTCCGACCTCGGCCGCGGCCTTTGTCAAAAGAGCATCCGGCACGCGAGCGTCCTTCGGGAACTCTTTCAGAAGCTTGTTTTCAACCTCCAACGCCCGCTTGAGTTCGCCTGAGGCATAAAGCGAATTGCCGAGCCAGAACAGGGCAGCCGGCATATAACCAGTCTGAGGGTAATTGGAAGTCAGCGTACGCAACAGCGCTTCGCTTTCCTCGTATTTGCCCTGAGAGAAAAGGGCCACCGCCTGTGTGTACAAACGACGCTCTTCGGCCGACACACGAATGGTACGGCCGTCGACTTCAATATCTGCCGGCTCAAGCTCAGCCATGCGCTTGTCGAGGTCGGCATAGAGGTCGCGATTGGACCGCTGCTCCAGCGTGAGTTGATTGGCAAGTTCCTCAATACGACCTGTCAAACGGGCATTTTGTTCACGCAAAGCTTCGATCTGGCTCTGCAACATCAGCTGAGCGTTTTGCGCCGCCTCCACTTTTTCGCGCAAATCCAAAATCGCCTTTCGGGCTTCATCGTCGCCGAACAAGGCGTGTGCAGGCACGGAAGCCGCCAGCATCACTGGCGCAATCACCAGAGATGCCACCCAATTTTTCTTTATCAGCATGGACAGATCCGTCGGAGATTAACGATAAACGATGTCGGCACGACGATTCTGCGCCCAGGCTTCCTCTGTATCGCCCACAGCACGCGGCTTTTCACGGCCGAAGCTCACGGCTTCGATACGCGAGGCAGGCACGCCCAACAACTGCAGACGCTGCTTGACGGCCTCGCTGCGCTTTTGCCCGAGCGCAAGGTTGTATTCGCGGCTGCCGCGATTGTCGGTGTTGCCTTCCACCGTCACATGTTGCGACGGATTGGCCATCAGGTTGCGGGCGTGGGTTTCCACGACCGGCATAAATTCGGGCTTAACAGTGTAGCTGTCGAAATCAAAGTAGACGGCATTACGGTCGAGCGCCGCACCGGAAGCCGAGCGATGCTTGGTTGCGGCATCGTCCTGGGTCGTGCCGACCTTGGCCGATTCGTCTAACGGCACGCTCGAGCAGCCGGCCAACAACATGCTGACGGCAACAAGCCCCATGGCGCAGCCGCGGATAGCGATCTGAGAGAACTGCATGATGCGTGTATCTCCGAAAAAAGTGTCCAAAAAAGTTTTCTGGCGTTTCGTCAGTCGAGTAACGGACCCCAGGTCGGTTCACGGATGTCACCGGCCGAGGCTGTCAGCCAGGCCGAAACGGCCCCGTCGGTGCTCACCGTGCCAAGTACGCCCTTCTTGCCGCGCTCGCTTGCGTAGCAAATGATGCGACCGTTGGGCGAGAAACACGGACTTTCGTCAAATTCATTGCCGGTAAGGATGCGCTCCTGACCGGTTTGCAAGTCCATGATAGCAACGCGATAGCGCCCGTTGGAGCGCGTCACATAGCTGATCTCGGTCCCCTGCGGATTAATAGCAGGACTGACCGCATAGTTGCCATTAAAAGTCACGCGTTGCGCCGAGCCGCCTGCCAGAGGTTGTCGGTAGATCTGCGGACTGCCGCCTCTGTCGCTGGTAAAGTACAGGTACTGTCCGTCGGGAGAAAATACGGGTTCGGTGTCAATGGCCAGACTCTTGGAAAAACGCTGCACGCCCGAGCCATCCGTATTGATCATGAAAATCTGCGTGTAGCCGTCACGAGAAAGCGCCACTGCGAGTTTCTTGCCGTCATGGCTAAACGCGGGAGCGGAATTGTTGCCGCGGAAATTGGCCACCACGCGACGCTGACCGGTAGCTACCGTATGTACGTACACCACAGGTTTGTGCGCTTCAAAGCTCACATAGGCAAGTTGTTTGCCGTCGGGCGACCAGGCCGGTGAAATGATCGGCTCCTTGCTCTTTAAAGCCGGGAGCGCGTTTGCGCCGTCGCTGTCGGCAACGATCAGTTCATAGCTTTGCTTGGAATGCTGTACGACGTAGGCAAGGCGCGAAGCAAACATGCCGCCCAGCCCCGTGAGTTTGTCGTAAATGCGATCGGCAATGCGGTGGCTCACCATGCGAAGCTGGCGATCTCCCGCTAGGGCATACCACTCGTCAATCTGAGCGCCTGCCACCACATCAAATAGTCGGAAGCGAATATCCCAGCGGCCGTCAGCAAGTTTCACAAGAGAACCCGTGGCCAGAATATTGGCCTTTTTCTCCGTCCAGCGTTCAAACTGCGGGCGAAGACTCGTCTCAAGCGAAGCCTCAGTCGATGAATCGGTGATGATTTGAAAAGCCCCTGTGCGAGCTAGGTCGGCACTGACGACTTGCATCAGGTCAATACCGGTTTCTGCCGAACCGTTGAATCGCTCGAGCGCAAGAGGAATACGATTGGCGCCCACGCCCGTGATTTCGATGCGCAGCTGCGCCCAAGCCGGAAGCGAAGAAAGGCCGCCCGCGGCGAGCGCGGCAGCCATCAGACTTCTTCTGGAAAAAGAAACGTCGGAGTTCATTGTTCGTCTGGTGTCCGGTCGAATCTGCCGCAACGACAGACCCGACCTTCTTTTTCGAGATCGGAAGAAACACGGTGTTTCTTCCGCGATCCGTTTTAGTGACGGAAGTGGCGTTCGCCCGTAAAGACCATCACGATGCCGCGTTCGTCAGCCGCAGCGATCACTTCGTCGTCGCGAATCGAGCCGCCCGGCTGGATCACGCAGGTGGCACCCTGATCAACGATGACGTCAAGACCGTCGCGGAACGGGAAGAACGCATCGGAAGCCGCGGCACTACCCGCCAGAGACAGACCGGACTCGGCAGCCTTGATGGCAGCGATGCGGGCCGAGTCGACGCGACTCATCTGGCCGGCGCCCACACCGAGCGTCATGCCGTCGTGCGCATAGACAATCGTGTTGGACTTCACGAAACGAGCAACGTTCCAAGCAAACATCATGTCGGCAATCTGAGCCGACGTGGGCTGCTTCTTGGTCACAACCTTCAGCGCGGATTCCGGGCAGATGCGGTTATCGAGTGTCTGAACCAAAAGACCCCCGCCCACACGCTTGAATTCGAAGTCGTTGTGCGCGTCGCCGGCGGCAACCGTAAGCACGCGCAGGTTCTTCTTGGCGGCGAAAACGTCAAGCGCTTCGCGGCTGAATTCGGGAGCGATCACCACTTCGGCAAACTGTCCTGTGATGGCGCGCGCCGTGGCTTCGTCAACCGGACGGTTAAAGGCGATGATGCCGCCGAAAGCGCTCTTGGGATCGGTGCGGAATGCCTTCTGATAGGCCTCAAGCGCATTGCTGCCGATGGCTGCGCCACACGGGTTGGCGTGCTTGATGATCACGCAAGCAGGAGTTTCGAAACTGCGGACGGCTTCCCAAGCGGCGTCCGAGTCAGCGATATTGTTATAGGAAAGTTCCTTGCCCTGATGCTGATGGAAACCGGCGAGCAAGCCCGGAGCCACGATGTGTTCGCGGTAGAAGGCTGCCTGCTGGTGCGGATTTTCGCCGTAGCGCATATCCTGAGCCTTGACCCACTGACGGTTGAAGACATCGGGGAATGTCTTGGTGCGTTCCTTGTTTTCGTCCAAGCTCGTGAGATAGTTGGTGATGGCGCCGTCGTAGCGAGCGGTGTGCGCAAAGACCTTCTTAGCCAGAGCCAGACGAGTGTCGGCAGATACTTCGCCCTTTTCATTGATTTCGGCAAGCACACGATCATAGTCGGTCGGATCCACGATCACGGCTACGGACTCGTGATTCTTGGCCGCGGCACGAATCATCGTCGGGCCGCCGATGTCGATGTTTTCGATGGCCAGTTCAAACGTGCAATCCGGCCGTGCGATCGTCTGTTCGAACGGATAGAGATTCACACAAACGATGTCAATCGGGTCGATGCCGTGATCGGCAATCGCCTTCATGTGTTCAGGCACGGGACGACGAGCAAGAATGCCGGCGTGAATGTGTGGATCGAGCGTCTTGACGCGACCGTCAAGCATTTCCGGGAAACCCGTGTAGTCGGCTACTTCCTGGCAGGGCACGCCTTGTTCAGCCAAAAGCTTGGCCGTGCCGCCTGTCGACAGAATATGGTAACCCGCAGCCACGAGCCCCTTGGCAAAGTCCACGACGCCCGTTTTGTCGGAAACACTGATCAATGCTTGTTTGCGCATAGTTTTTCCTTTAATTTCAAAGTCCTGAGGCCGGAAATCCGTGCATGACGAGTTTCTTTCTCAGCGTATTTCGGTTAATTCCCAAAAGTGTTGCGGCAGCACGCTGATTGCCGTTCGTTTGTTTCATCGCCCAATCGAGCAACGGTCTTTCAGCTGCTTGCGTAATCATTTCGTAGAGCGGCAATCCACGCACCCCCTCAAGGTCGCGCAGATAGCTTTCGACACGGTATACCACGAGTGCATTGAACGCATCGTTGGCGGTCACCCCGGGTTGCAAAATGCTCTCGAGGTCCTGCATCTTGGCGTTGTCATTTGCGTTCGTCATGGTTCGTCGACTCGATGTGCCGTCGCAGGCACCCTTTCAAAAAATTCCGTCACGGCGCCCGAAAGCGCCTCCTGCGTCTCCAGCCGAAGCATTCGTCCAAGTTTGGCACCCAACGCTTCGTCGTGAAGGCAAAATCCTTCCAAATAATGCCGCAGATGCTTGCGAAAGGTCTTCACCAGTGCAAGTTCGCGGCCGGGCTCTTCCAAATTTTCACCGGCAAAAAGCGCCGACAAATGCGCTTGGATCGTCTTGCATACGTCCTGCGCCTGCGGTGCTCCCGGGTCGGGCTTGCCGTCAATAAGCGCCTGCGCTCTCGAAAAGAGCCAGGGGTTGCCGCACGCGCCGCGCCCGATCATGACACCGGCAGCCTGTGTCTCGCGCATCATTGCGAGCGCTTCAGCCGGCGTTGTCACGTCGCCGTTGGCAATCACCGGTATCTGCACCGCGCTCACCACCTCGGCTATATCGGCTCG
>OIIY01000069.1_pt1 | contig 50224 bp, 60 predicted proteins | sample 1583431 | NCBI WGS metagenome assembly OIIY01 (sample SAMN02674605, study PRJEB24791) | human gut metagenome, SKBSTL067 | isolation source: stool | host: Homo sapiens | place: USA | reverse complement strand
AAACCAGTTCTTTTCCCTGCTGCCATTAGACACCTTTTCATCTTCCAGTTCCCGGCTCATGAGTTCCTGAAGAACACTGCAAAGACACCATTTAGTCCAGAGCTGCGCAATCCCGGAACGATGAAAAGACACAAAAAATAAAAATTTATATATACGTTATATCGAATCTCCAACAAGACCAGATGTATTAGCCTCTTTCATTAAAGCAGTATAGCAATACTCACCTACATCACTTATTTCAGTGTAATGCTTTTTTACATACTCTCCAAGAAATACTATCTTAGTAATAATCTTATTCATATTTCCATTATCTACCAACCGCTTCAATTCAGCAGTTTGCTTCGTATTCATGCACAAATGCGTCATACACATTTCTGTGATATTTTTCTGTTTTAATTCAAGTTCTTCTTTTTCTTTTTGGCTCAACGCTGGCTTTATAACCTTAAAATTCAATTTATAAGGTTGATTTTCATTATCTCTATATACTTCTGCTACTTCAAACCAACAATTAGATTTTTCAAAAAGTTCTTCATACACTGGTCGAATAACTCTCCTGTACAAATCCTTATAGTCGTTATATTTATTCTCCAACTTTAACCACTTCCGAAATTTTCCCATATCAATAGAGAAACCACCTTTATTTTTCCAAGAAGAGATAAGCATATACAAACGAATTGTATATTTAGAAGAGGCATTAAAAGCTATTTCTTTTATAAATTGCGTAAATCCTTTATCCACATTAAGTAGGACATCCATAATCTCTCTCTTTATTTCAACAGAGAATGATCTTGAATTTTTTTTCTTTGGGATTAAAACGGAAGATATTAGTCCAGTACAATACCAAGCCTTTTCACCTGTTAGAGGATTTATTATATCAAAAGACACAGGGGTAGTTATCATTTTCATTGCAACCTCCCTTGCAATAGTATATTTATTAGAGGTAATTCCAAGTTCCCTATATTCTATATTGATTAAAACAGATTCTCTTTCTCCAAATAAATCAAGGGGAGTATTATTAATCACCTTACTTATATACATTTGCATTTTCTCTATTATCAAAATAACGATTTTCAGCTGAAGTACAGAGTAATCACTACTCATAGTCGTTATATAATTAGACATATTAAGCCAAGTCCTACTGTCGGGAATTACAATATTATTAGTTCTCTGCAATCCTCTTCTATTTTTAATCAACTCTTTCATATTATTATTTCTCCACTTTCATTTTTAACATAATTCCCATTCTTTATTAAATCCAATACATCTTCTACTGAAGTATTATCAGAAGCCCAAACAACAGAATATTCGGATTTGATTTCTTCTTTTTCCGAAGCCACACTCTCAAAGACTTTTAGATAAGCAGCCCATTCTTTTTTCCCAAAATATCTTTTTTCAATAAAATCATTTACCTGTTTGGAAGTCCAATCAACAGGTATGCTTATACCTGCATACCTGTTGATTGCCTCTATTTTAGCCTTTTTCCCTCTATACTTATTCCTATAAAGAGAATCTCCATCGGTCAATACTATTTTATTGCCTTTTTGAAACATCTTGTATTTCTTCACTTTCCAAATCTTTTAAAGCTGTCAAAAAATTACCAATAGACCTTACTTTTGAATCATATTGATTCTCTAATAAAGAATATTTTTTCCGAAGTGACAAATATCTGGAATTTAATTCACTATAATGGTTTATAATAAATCGTATAACGCCTGTATCTGTATTTTCTCCTACGATTTCTTTTAGCTTTTCCAACATCAAAATCTCTTGTTCTCCAAGTCTTAATGTAAATCTACGTTCCATATCAAAATAAACAATTTAATTTTATAGCCACCTCTTTAAAAAAAGATTTTACCTTAAACTCAATAAGAGCTATAATTCTTTTAGTAAAGCGTAAAGAAGTCATAAATATAGAAGTATATCCTAAGAAATCACAGAGTTCTCTTAAATCCCTGTACTTCAGCAATACAAATATACAACTTATTATTAAAAAATAGCATGAATAGCAAAAATCACTTATTGCGTAAGAAAAAATAAATCCCTCTAAAATCAGTATGTACGCAACATACTTAAAAAAAATCTTCATAATTTTCTATTTTTTATACTGCCAGCTAAAGCAGTGGTTAATAATACATTACCTTTATCTTTCGATATACAAATATATAAATATATATTGATATAAACAAATACCTATATAATTATTTACACGATGCAAAGTTAATATTTGTTATCTGTACGGATTCCAAAAGTATAGATAGGATTACTGAAAACAAACACAACAGCAGTGCAATTAAACTTTATGTTTTCTTTTTGGGTGGAACTGGAGAATATGGAAGAGTTACTGAATCATCCTCTAACTCACACCAATCTGGTATTTCGTCATCAACTATGACTTCAAGCCCAAATACATCTATTTTTGGGAAAATCCTCATAGACTTTTCACAAATGGCAATTACCTTTTGACGGTCATTCTCCGCTTCATATCTTGCGTAGAAAGGGCATTTGTAGCAAGTTGATTTTTTTAGTGTTTTCATATCTCCATTTCCGTTTAAATTGTTGCGTATGGGTCAAGTTCCTTAATCCGCTTGCACAAATAATCGAAGCGTTTCTTTGTAAGTGGTGTGAGTGTATCGAGGTTCTCGCCATCAAAATTCTCTCCAAAGATAATGTCGTCCACCCCTATGCCGTGATTGTAGTTCTCACGCACGCAGTTACGCAGAATCCAAAGGTTGTGCAGATTCACCCAGTCGGCTGTAATGTTTCTGATTTTACTGAATAGCAGCGTAGCTGTGTAGAGGTAGTGTCCGCAATGGTTGTAGTCATGCAGCACCAGTTTTCCTTGATAGTAGATGTCAAAGTCCTTGTTTCCTTCATCTTCCTTTGTATCGCAGTAGAAGAACGGAATATCTTTCAGACCGCCCCAATCAATGTAAGTAGTTGGTTTCATATAGTGCTGTTTTATAGGTTTGCAGCAAATATACGAATAAAGTACGACCTCAACAAATAAAGGTCGTATATTTTATTCTTTATGTCGTCTTTAAAGTGTTAATTTTTATTCTTTATGTCGTATTAAAGTATTCTTTATGTCGTACTTGGAGGGCTTTTTCCTCGCATAATGCGCGCGCGCGAGGATAGACATAGATAGTCCATGTTAAGATAGAAACAGGCTCATAAAGCTGAAGATGCTTCTCAACTTTCGGAAAAACGGATGAAGAACAATAGGGAAAACAAAGACAAAGCCCCCTCGTAAGGGGGGTTGGGGGATTGTGCGGTTATTGAAGCTTTTTTTTGCGTGTTAAAGTATATTAATTTGGTTACAATATCGGTGACAATGGTTACATTTGTATCACAATCAAAAAGTTTAAGATATATGCAAGTAATTCCATTGAGCAAATTTCGGACGAATCAGACAGCGACCCTTCTTCGTGCTATTCAGGGAGAATCCGTCTTTCTGACTTCACGTATCGGTGATTTTAAATTGGTGCCAGTGTCCGTAGAAGAAAAAATAGCCACTCGAATAAGAGAGGGCTTGAATGAAGTGAAACGAATCGAAGCTGGTGAGCAGCCAGCCAAGAGCGCAAACGCATTTCTTGATGAGCTTTGAAGTAAAGACCACCCCACATTTTGAGAGGGAAGCGAAAATCCTTGCAAAAAGGTATAAGTCTTTTAAGGCTGACATGAAGGATTTTATCGAGTCATTGGAAAAGAACCCCATGCAGGGGGATGAACTAAGCCCTGGTATCCGTAAAATAAGACTTGCCATTGTTTCTAAGGGAAAGGGTAAGTCTGGGGGAGCACGTGTTATCACATACACGATTTGTGCATCGGAGAGTGAAGGTCGTGTTTATCTTGTGGATGTCTATGATAAGTCAGACTTCTCTACCGTAAGTGTATCTATTCTTAAAAAAATCATATCTGAACAGGGTATCCTTTGACCAGTCAGCGTTAGTGAAGCGAACTGTGTTTTTTCTCTTTTCGGTCTGCAAAGGTAACTCCACACTCCGAAGCCGTCAAGGGCTTCGCAAGTTCGGAGCGGAAAAAACCGCACAGCTTCACTGTGCGGTTTTTTCCGCTCGAACCCTTGACCGCTCTCCGTGTTCCGTTGTGGAAATGGCAGGGAAAAAGAAAAAAAAGTGTGTGGCTATGCAGTGTGTTAGCGCTGTGTGTATTCCCATGCGGAATGTGTATATATAGCAAGAAGTGTCCTTGTCGGACATTCTTGCCTTTCTCGCTTTGCTCAAAAGGATTTTAAGATTACCTTTGCGACATGAAAGTAAATCGAACGGAGAAGATAACATTCCGCTGCACCGCACTTGAAAAGGCGGCACTTGCGGAACAGGCAGCCCGATGCGGCATCAGCATATCGGAGTACTGCCGTACACTCGCACTGGGCGGACGACCCAAGGAGAGGTACACGGAAGAAGAAAGGGAACTGTTTCGGGAGATAGCCCGACTGAAAGGAACACTCCAGCGTCTGAACAACTACTTCGGTGGGCGCCAGTACAGGGAAGTGTTCGAGGAGAACCAGGCACTAATCAATGAACTTAAAAAGATACTTTCACGATGATAGCAAAAGGAAAGAGCATATCTCATGGCACGGCAGCACTGGAGTACGACCTTGCCAAAGAGATAAACGGAGAGGCAGCAGCCACCGAGATACACCGCCATGAGCTTTTCGGCTGCACAGGCGAAGATATGGTGCAGGAGATGAAACCTTACTTTGTTGATTTTCCGAACGTAAAGAACAACTGCCTTCGGTTTGAGGTCAGCCCTTCAGTGGAAGAAAGTGCAGGCATGACCGATGCGGACTGGGCGAAGCTCGGTAATGACTTCATGCAGCGCATGGGTTTGATGAACCACCAGTACATCATTGTGAAGCACAGCGGAACGGAGAAGAACCGCAGGCAAGCCCACCTGCATATACTGGCAAACCGTGTGTCGTTATCGGGAGAACTATACCAGGATAACTGGATAGGGAAGAGAGCTACGGAAGCTGCCAACAGTATAGCCAGAGAACGGAACTTGGTACAGTCAAAGGATATAGGCAAAGCCAACAGGGAAGAGATAAAACAGGCTATGGATGATGTTCTTATACGGATGCAGGGGTTTGACCTTGCCGGATTCAGCCGGGAACTCGGAAAACTGGGCTTCAAGGTAAGGGAAGCCCGGGCAAGTACAGGCAAACTCAACGGCTACTACGTGAAAGCCCGGAGCGGAACGGAATACAAGGCAAGCGAGATAGGGAAAGGCTATACGCTTGCCCATATCGAGAAGACACAGAAAAAATTGAAGTATAACTCAATCAGCAGGAATTATGGAAACACCCTCAAACCCAAAGACGGAGGATTACACCTATAAGCAGGGGCAGTACAGCCCCCGAAAGAGAAAGGACACCACGCCCAAAGTAAATCCGCAGCTTGCGGTAGAACTTGTGTTTCAAGAATTGAAGCGTGTAGAAGCTTATACGAAGCGCATAGAGGATGCAACAACCAAAAAGGTAGAAATAGACAGGGGAAGCCTTGAAAGTGCTGAAAATCGCCTAAAAAACGTATTGGCGGACTTTGAACGGCAGGGAAACAGAATGAAAAATGGCAGCTATGTGGACAAGAAAGTTTCAATGTACTCAATCCTTTGTGCTGTTTTTTCCCTATTGTTCGCCTGTCTGATGTGTTACCTGTGGGTGGATGCAGCCAAGGACAGGGATAATTACAAGAGGTATTATGAATACTATCAAAAAATGCAGTTAGACACTGAAAGGAATGTGAATTGAAAGAAAAAAAGCAGTTGGGGAGATAAAATCCTCCCCTGCTGCTTTTTTAACATTTTTGCTCTTTATATATCAGAGAAAATGGATATATAGCAATCATTGAGGCTATAATGCAACCTAAATAGATGTTTTCCAAGAAGAAAAAAACAAAAATAGAGAAGAGAGCTCCAATAAAGGAGAGTATAATAATTTTTTTCGTCCTCTTACTGATTTTTATATTTTTAGCTTCTTTCAAGGAAGACATAATATATGCTCCGCATATTGATAGCAAAAAGTAGAAAGCCCTTTCTATGCGTTCAATGTCTTTGTTGTAAATGCTTATACCTATAAGAGCTATAGGCATAACTAAGAATAGAATAAAAAGCAAATTCTTTTTCATAATCATTAACAAAGGGCTTCTGCCATTAATAAGAAAACAAGACTAGCAGCAGCTCCAGCGCCCATGCTAAGAGCTCCAAAAGCTGTTCCCCAAATTATACCAGCACCGCCAATAGAAAGACTACAACCATTTCTTGTTTGAGAGATGGTTAAAATTTTATCGTTATATGAGAGAATATTAACGACACTTTGCTCTTTCTCTGCTTGTGCTGTGAAAAAATATGTATCATCAATTTTTGATAAGGCAACTATAGCTTCTTTGTCGTTAGCATTGATGTTTATTTTCTTTACATTAAGTATAATGCCATCAGGATTTTCATATAAAGCTAAAAAATTGTCTTTGTTTGTTTTACTTTGTACCAAGTATACAATACCTCCTTTTTCTTTAGATGTTATTTTTTGCTGCACAGAAAAATCATAATCTTCAGAGAAAGCGTCCATAGAGGTTGCTCTTGAAGAAAGCCCCAACAACGTATTTTCGGCTTCTATGGCTTCAGTGAAAGCAGGAATGTTGTTTTTGGCTTCTTCAGAAGTGATTAAAGAACTTGAAGCACTGACGGCTTCTACATCATTCGAGGTTGTAGTCTTGACGTTATCTACTTCGTCATTGCTACAGGCTTGAAATCCCATAAGTGAAAACAAGCAGAAAAATAAATAAACATACGTTTTCATATATGTAAACGTTTAGAGATTATGTTGTAAAGGAATAGAAAAAAAAGGTATTAAGCAAATAGATTGATGGTTTTTTATAAAAAAAAGTGATATATTGTAGAAAAAATGAATAAATATTATTTGATTTGATATTTTACAATTCCTTTAGCTTCCTTTTGATAGCTCCGATTACATATCCTTTAGGGTTTTCTGCCAGCCGTGCGCCTTTCTTCAATTCTCCCAAGAACCCCATAAAATCGGGGATGCGGTTTTGTCCCTCGATAAGGGTTTTCTTGTTCTTGTTGATTTCATCAGATTTGAAGTCAAAAGAAAATTTGAGGTAGTCATATACGTTGTTTTCTAACTGGAGCCGTGCTGTAACTTTAGCTATGCGCGCTTGTTCCTGTAGTGCAGGGTCTTCTCTATCTTCAAAGAAAACAGGGAACAGAGTCCATCCAATAACCTTCTTCCCTTCTTTTTCCTCCTTAGCCACAAACGAATAAGGAGAGAACTTGTCAAGCTCTTTTTTTGCGACATCAATAACCTTCCTGCGAAAGTCGTTTACCCTTTCATATTTACCTTGTAGATTGAATCTTTCCCGAAGCCCGTCAGAACCTTCTAACGGCACAAACAAAGGTGTAGTTTGTCCTGACATGAGCTCATAAAATCGCATGGCATAAACACTTTTGAATTTCATAGCGGTTACAAGTTCGTATTTTTTGAAACCCTTAGTGAAATCAAGCGCAGCTCTCCAAACAGGTTCATAGACATGGAAAGTGGCAACGCCTGTGCCTTTCTTTATTTTGGGATGCTCTATTATGGCTGTATAGAACCAAATCTCATCATCTTCATACTCCGCCCCTTTTTTTGAAAGCGAGGTAAATGCAGCCTTTGCTTTGGCATAGTTGTTGTCTGTTTCATCTCGAAGTATATCCGCCACAGGCATAGTGATGTTTACACCGCAGTCTGTCGGCTCGATTTTGTGCATGTGATCTTTGATTTTTACACCTTCTAACCAATGCTGTGCAAACTCTATAAGACGGTAAATAATACGTTTTTCATAGGGGCTGAAATCGTACTTTGCGCAAGTCCATATATAGGACTGAAATACTGCTTTGTTGGGTAGATTCTCACTCATTGGATATTCTCTTAGATTGTTGCGTATGGGTCAAGTTCCTTAATCCGCTTACACAAATAATCGAAGCGTTTCTTTGTAAGCGGTGTGAGTGTATCGAGGTTCTCGCCATCAAAATTCTCTCCAAAGATAATGTCGTCCACCCCTATGCCGTGATTGTAGTTCTCACGCACGCAATCACGCAGAATCCAAAGATTGCGCAGGTTCACCCAGTCTGCCGTTTTGTTCTTGATTCTGCTAAATAGCACAGCAGCTGTGTAGAGGTAGTGTCCGCAATGGTTGTAGTCATGCAGCACCAGCTTACCCATGTAGTAGATGTCGAAATCCTTGTTTTCTTCATCTTCCCTTGTATCGCAGTAGAAGAACGGAATATCTTTCAGACCGTCCCAATCAATGTAAGTTGTTGGTTTCATGTTTATTGCTTACCTTTATTTATCAGTTAAATTTTTGTTATAAAAATCAAGTGCAATTTCTATACGTGATAATAATTCTTTCACCTCATTCATAGAAAAAGAATATTCATATTCTTCATTATCTGTGATTATTACAAACCCTTTTAAAAGATCTTCCACTATTCTAATTTCTTTTTCAAAAATAGAAGTAATCCTAATTGCCTTTGTACTATAAGGTTTTCTTTTTCTTCCACTGCCAATCCTCACACCACCTCTATTAGAAGAAGTTAGTTTTTCAGAATCATGCAAAGCGGATAATTTTTCAACCAGCGAAAGTTCTTTCTTTAATTTTTCGTATTTGTACATTTCGTCTTCAGTAATAATTCCACCTTCTATCAGATGTTCATATTTCTTTTTCCACCTTAATAAATAAGTTTTTCTACTGTCGTACCGCTTCATAATTCATACCAATTAATTCATTTTTTTAAATCAATATATTCATTACCTTTCTTAGTTGGACGATAAACCACATCACCAAATGGTCCGGGTTTTCTTGTCAATAAACCATTTACTACCATTTCATCTAAAAAGGCATTAGGCTCACTATAACCACCCCATCCTTTTTTGCATATATGTTCTAAATGAATAATTTGTATTTTTGTTAATTTGATTTCCATTTTACTATCTCCTTTCTTTACGCAAATATATAAATATATATTGATATAAACAAATATCTATATAATTATTTACATAATACAAAGTTAATGTTTGCTATCTGTACGAATTTCAAACATTAATTCCCATCCAGCATAGTTCCAAAAACAACAATAGGGGAAACAACCAATACTGAACATAGTTCTTTTCCCTATCGTTACAGACACCTTTTCATCTTCCAGTTCCCAGCTGATGGCTTCCTGAAGAACACCATAAAGACACCATTCACTCCAGAGCTGCACAATCCTGGAACGATGAAAAGACACCATAAAAATAAATCAGAACAATACGAAGTTGTCGCACTATCCTGATTCAAGACACACCAATCTTACATATCTATCAAATACCTTATATAATATTATCTATATCAGCTTTGGATAGCCCTGTAATTGCAGCAATATCATCTAAGGAAAATCCCCTTTGTAGCATTTTTTGCGCCATTTCTTTTTTCTCTTCCATCTTGCCCTTAATTCTTCCTTTTTTCTCGGCTTTCAACTCGGCTGTTTCAATAGTATTTTTCCAATCCCTATACACTTTCAAACTATCCTCATAGGCTTCATATTGTTCTTTTGTAAATTTTGCTATTTCAGCAGCCTCGAATAGTTTAGTAAACACTCTTTCCTGCAATGCCTCTGGACGGCTCATTAAACGGGATAGATTTCTTAAAACAAAAAGCCATTTGTCAAACATATCCCTTAATTCGTTTTCCCTCTTGTTGAATTTCGGCATTTCAAGATAAATAAAAGTAAGTTTATCATAAAAAACTTCCTTAGTTATCATATCCACTAATTTCACTTCGTGGTGATAATAGTTATTACAACTATCATCAAAAGTAAAATTTAAAATGCCAATAACATAAACCGCTTTTAAATGATAATTCCATTCACCTTTCTGCCCCTGCTCTCGAATTGGAAAAGTTGAATAATATAAACTTCTATCCTTAAAAAATTGTTGTTCACCTCGCTGCATTTCAATTAATATTTTCTCCCCCTTTTCGTTTTCACAATATACATCAAACACAGCTTTTCTATCACTTTCAGAAGTGCCCAAATGTTCAGAATTTAAATAAGCCAAATCCTTTATAACCTCTTTTCCACCTAAAAGACTATTAACAAAACTAATAAGTAACTCTTTGTTCATTTCAGTTCCAAAAAGAATTTTAAAGCCGAAATCGGTATAAGGATTCACATATCTATCTCTTTCTAATTTATCTGTCATAGTCTTTATTTTTTATACTGCCAGCTAAAGCAGTGGTTAATAACACATTACCTTTATCTTTTAATATACAAATATATAGATATATATTGATATATACAAATAACAATATAGATATTTGCATGATGCGAAGTTAATATTTGTTATCTGTACGGATTTCAAACATTAATTCCCATCCAGCATAGTTCCAAAAACAACAATAGGGAAAACAACCAATACTGAACATAGTTCTTTTCCCTATCGTTACAGACACCTTTTCATCTTCCAGTTCCCAGCTGATGGCTTCCTGAAGAACACCATAAAGACACCATTCACTCCAGAGCTGCACAATTCCGGAACGATGAAAAGACACTAATCATTATTTCTAAATCTATTTTGAAAAATCCCTTATTATTTCTTGAGCTATACGCTTTCCATCCACTATATAGAAATATTCTGTTGGAAACATTAACTGAGGAACATCCGCAATAGTATAATTTTCGATTTGGAAGCATAGCAAAAGTATTGAACTTTTTAGCTTTCTTAATTCATAAAGAACCGTCCAAGTGATTCTGTTCCGTTCAGCAGCATTAAGAAGTGTTTTTTTATCCAAGGCTAAAGTTGTTATGTAAGCATAAATAGAAGCCATGTCAGCACTAACTTTTGCTATCTGTTTATTTACTAAAGCAACAACCGCTATTCCTTGCGGATTCTTTTTTGCAGCTTCCAAACAAGCCCCACAACATTTTACTATCTCGGCAGTCAAAGAAGCTGCTTCTTTTATCTCATAAGCATTTTTTATAGCAGCACTAACATTTGACAGATAGTTATACATATCTTTTTCATACTTTCTTATTTGTGCTGTATTAGCATGAGGGCGGTAATTTAGCTGCATCAAAGATTCGTAATCTGGAATGTCCCAGTTACGAAATCTGTCTAATAGATTATGGATGCGGCAAATTTAACAGAAAAATACATATTATGGAGCAATATCCTTGATCTTCGTTCACGGGGAATCAACATTGCGCGGACAGCCCGTCGTCTTGGTGTGTCCCGTAATACGGTACGACATCTTCAATCCCTAAGCTTGGAGGAAGTCCTCCAGCACAAAGAACGGCATTACAAACTCCATGCCTACGAGCAGGCCGTCGCATCCCTCCTTACCAGTTTTCCCTCCATTTCCAGCAGCCGCATTGGCGACTACTTGCGGGAACATTATCCGGACTTTCCGCACGTCTGCGAGAAGACCGTCCACAATTATGTCCAGTTCGTCCGGAAGAAGCACCATATTCCTCCGGCCAGATAATCACCGGTCCCATTCTCCCAAGGAGTGGGAGCCCGGTCCGTCATATACATAATTCTTAACAGTAAACATTATACATTATCATATATGAATACCCAAAGCTTTACAAACGGAACAAGCCGCCGCCTGTCACGGGCTGTACGGCGCCAGGAATGCGGAACACATCCTTGCTATGAGCTCAGCACTTCCCAATTTTCTGACATGAAAGTCAGAAGACTCACCCGCCAATACGGTTTTTCCGGTTACAGCATTTACCGGTATCTCGTAAACGAGACACTCCACAACGGGAGCTACCTCCTGCTGTGGTGCGAGGAAACGGCGCAGGCGGTGGCCTCTTACTGGAATGCCTCTTTGGAAGATGTCACAAGAATTGTCAACGGCTGCATACAAGTCGGACTTTTCAACGGTGAGCTATACGAAAAACACCGCATCCTGACTTCCGCTGACATACAGCGGAACTATATGGATCATGTCAGATCCTGCGGTCTGCTCTCCCGATATCCCGACATTCCCAAGGAGTTCGAGCTTTCGGCCAGCTGATGTATTATCCACTTTAAATATAAAGCTTATGCCAAAAACAGCTAAAAAGGGTTTCACCTATTTCAGGTTCGAAACCGATCATTTCTATGATCCGAAAGTAAAGAGACTAAAAAATAAATTTGGAATGGAAGGCTGGGGTGTGTTCCATTTCATTGTAAACGAGATCTACCGTGTCGAGGGATGCTATATGGTTATGGATGCCGACGGTCTGTTCGACATCTCGGACTATTCCCGTATGGATGAGAAAAAGGTTTCGGACATCATCGACTACTGCGCCGAACTGGGCCTTTTCAACAAAGAACTGTGGCAGGACAAACAGATTCTGACCAGTGAGGAGATACAGGAACTGTATGTAGGCATCTGCAAGGCCATCCACCGCAAGCCCGGCATTCCGGAAAGCATCCTTCTGCTGGAAACGGAACCGTCACCGGAGTCCGCCACCATACCGCATGCCACTTGTGAACAGCAGGACACCCCGGCACATGAATGCGGATCTCCGGCCTCCCTTCCGGAGGATGGGAAGGAAATCCGGCAGGCTGTGACTCGCATACGCACATTGTTCGCCGCTGAAAAGGAACTTCGCGAAGAAGCGGACAAAACTCGCGAAAATAAACCGTATAAAATAAAAGAAAATAAAATATCCTCCCCAACCCCTCCGGCACAAGCCTCCGGTGAAGGGGAGAAGGATGAGGACAGGGATTCTCTTTCGGGAAAGCTCAAGTATCTGGGAGTGGACGAGTATTATACCGGCTGGATATACCGGCTTTCGGCCTGTTATCCCGAATTCCCGGTCGGAAAGGCGATCGAGGATATCCTGCAGAGTGATTTCCACCTGACCAAGGGGAACTACCTATATCCTCTCGTTGAAAACTATATCGCCAAATACAACGCCGAGTACGGAGAGGCCGACCGGCAGAGGAGGCAGGAGGAAACCATGCGCAACCGCCGCAAGACGCTCGAGCTTCTGGGGGTCGCGGTAAGGGACCAGCAGGAGATCCTGCAGCTCGCCTCCGTGGCGCCCATGGTGCTGGACACCGCCCTGAAGGAGACCTGGGGGAACAAGAGGATCAAGAGCCCCACCAGGTTTATCCTGAGCCGTATGAGGCAGGCAGTTTCCGCATAGAAGCCGGAAACTGCCGTGTTGACAATATGATGGAATTACCCTGAAAAGCTGTCCGCGAGGATGGCGGGAATAAATTTATAAATTTAAAGAACTCATCCTGCCCATCCGTGAGGACCGGCAGGAATCAAACGGAAAATACCATTAAAGCGACATAACCATGACATCACAGGAAGCCAATTCAATCCCGTTGGGAGACATCCTCTCCCATTACGGTTACGAGCCGTCCAGACGGTACGGCGGCTATGACATGTACCGTTCCCCCTTCCGTTCCGATACTTCCCCGAGCTTCAAGGTTTTCAGGGAGGAGAACCGCTGGTATGATTTTGGGGACGGTACGTATGGCAGGGCGGTGGATCTGGTCATGCGTGTGGAAAACTGCTCCTTTCCGCAGGCCATGAAGGAACTCGGAAGGATGAGGACCTCCCCGCAGCTTTCCATGCCTTCGATACGGAAACCGGAAACGGTGTCAGGAAGGCTTCCGGCAGCCGCCCCGATGACCGTCCTGAAGGTCATTCCCGTTCAGAACAGGCATCTGCTTGACTACGCCGCCTCACGTGGCATTGACGGGGAGATTGTCCGTAAATACTGTGTGGAGGTCCACTACTGTTTCGAGAGGAATCCGCGTGAGAAATACGCGCTCGGATTCGCCAACGACCACCGGGGTTTCGAATTGCGGAACAGCATGTTCAAGGGGTGCGCCTACGCCAAGGATATTACCTGCATCAGTGAAGGCAACAGGTCCTGCGCCGTTTTCGAGGGCTTTTTTGACCTTCTCAGTTTCAAGCAGTACGCAAGGGAGCATCCGGAGATGCCCGCACTTGGAAAGCTGGACGTGTGCGTATTGAACTCCACGGCCATTGTGGACCGTTCAAAGGATTTCCTTTCAAAGTATGAGAAGGTGCACGCCTTTCTCGACAACGACGCCCCGGGACGCGGGGCACTGGGAAAGATACGGAGCTTCCTTCCTGAAGACGTGATACTGGTGAACGAGTCGGAACGCCTGTACCCCAGGTGCAATGATTTTAACGAATTCCTGCAGAAGACCGGGTGTCCGGCAGCGGGACATGAAATATGAAGAGCAAAAAAACAGAACGATGAAAACATTTGAGGAAATATACCGGGATGCGGCAGTCCGGAACGGCTGCAATGCCGGGAGAACGTTTGCGAGGGTCATGTTCGAGGAGGGCATGAGCCAGAACCTTGAGCGTTGCATGGACAGGGCCGCCGGTTCCCATACGGGCCTCATGGCCTTTGCCGGATGGCTCGGAAAGCGTCTGGCCAGGGAATCTGTCAGGTGCAATGCCGCCCGCGTGAACTTCTCCCAGGACATAACTATAGAAGGCAGGAAATACACCACCCGGTTCGGTACGGTCACTTTCTGCACGGAGGAAAAGAAAAGCCTTGAGGAACGTGCGGAAGAGATTGCCGGAAGACTGCTGTCATCCGGCCTGTCAGATGACCTGAAAACGTTGTTGAAAGAAGCCGTACTGACCGGCTACGATTTACAGAAGGATGATTTTGATGAGGATTAAACGATCAAGCATGAAACTGAACAATGACATACCGGATAAAATCATGGAACGTATACGCAAGCTGATGCGTCTGAAGGAGTCCACCACTTCCGAAGGTGAGGCACGGGAAACCGCCCTAACATGCTGCCATGACGCGCTTATTGACAAGTACCTGGAAAAAATAGGAACCGGCACTTCAAAGGCACATCCGAGAAAGACCGGAACCGACCGCTCCGCGTATTACTCAGGCATGGGTGACGGCAGGAACATCAGTCTGAACCGGCAGATAAAAGGAGGTGGTATATGACAGTATTGTGGATATCATTTGCGACCCTGTATGCACTGGGCATGCTGTGGCTTGCGTATCAGATCAGGACCGCCCCCAGTGATCTGGATTTATGGGGCGAGGAAATAGAATAAACCGTTAAAATCATAATAGTATGTACTTTATACATTATATACAGACTTATGCGTCGGTCAATAGGAAAGGCAGCGAGCTCCAGAGCCATATCCTGAAGTTCAAGGACTGCCTGCTCAAGGATCGGAACGCACTGGATGATCTGAAAGAGGAGATTCATTGCCGGATAGAAGAACTGGATGCCAGGTATCTGCGTACCCAACCCCTGCATTTCGATGCGGGAAACGATTCCGGAAGATGGTACATCCATGTGAAAGGAAAGCCGGACAATCTTGTATGCATCATCTCCATTGCAAAAGTGAGGAACCTGCTGGGAAAAGGCACAGTTTCCTTTCCCGGGAAAGACAAGGACGGAGAGAAAGAATGAGAAACACATACTGGTTTGCCGTGGACTATAACGGTACGGGACATCTTTTCGCCTGTCCTCCCGAAAGGGACACGGGGATGTGGACCGGCGAGGAAGCCCTTTACATTCCCAAAGGACAGTTCGGGGAGATGTTTCCGCGAATCACCTGGCAGGACGTGCCGGTGGTGGTGACCCTGGAGGTGCTTCCCTGCGTGGAAACCCGGCGGCTGCGTCTTGTCAAGCGCTGCCTCCATCTTCTGCGGAGGCATACCGGCAGGAATCAGTCAAAGGATATGGAGGATTCACAATAACTCCCCCTGATGGTAGATGTATTAAGAAAGTTGAAGCTATTAAATTGGATTTAATACAATAAGACCTATGGAAGCATTAACGGCATTACAATGGGTAAAAGAGGGTCATGTACCTAACGCTGATGCGGTAGGCGAAGAACGTTGGACTAATTGTTTTCACGGGCAGAAAGCAACATACTACAAAGACAACGAAGTTCACAAAGACTCTGAAACTGCAAAGGACATGCTTAGAGCTAAACAAAAAGAACACAAAAAAGCATCAGATAAAAGGGACGAAAAGCGAAAAAAAAACATGGCTTATCGAGAGAACATGAAAACAGAATGGCAGTGGCTCCAGGAAGGTAGGATACCGAATCCGAATGCACGGTGGGAATATGGCGAAACTCTGAACAATACATTCAACGTGTGCAGTTACGGCAGCAAATATTGCTATTGTCATATTGATGAAACACATATACCCAAAGATAGTGAAGAGTTACAGAAAGCCATTTTTGATTTTCAACGGAAATAGCTGGATATGACTATAAACAATTTAGTAATGAATAAGATAGTAATCGAAGTAACCTCTGACGGATGGGAAACAACCGTAACCATTAATGGTAAGGAGTATAAAGAGAAGCATGTTGCAACAGCATTTGGATCTGAAAGTGTTGAAGGTAATTTTGAAAGCGAAGATGATATACCGGAAGAAATATATGACGCTTTAAATTCATCTTTCCCCTTTGAGTGTATGCAGGCATTGTATGCCATTGAGGATTAACTAATAACGAATTAGATATGAGTAAAAAAAGAACAATGCAAATAGACGTAATTGAGGAAGTAAAAGGAACTCAATTCATGCAATGCAAACTGTATATAGATGGCAATGCGAGTGTTATTCTTATGAATAAAATCGATTATGAAAGGCTGAAAGAAGAAGGAATCTTCATAAGAGATGGCAAAAGTCAAGATTCAGCCGGAGTGTTGAATACAACCAATACTTTCATTGAAAAAAATTAATACTCAAAACGAGAATAGAAAGGAGGAAATATGACATTAGAGCAGATAGTAAAACAAAGCCAAGGGGAACAATATGTTTATCCCGATGTGTTTACAGATAAATGCGGTCTTGATATTATACTTTCTAATGATAAACTTCATGCCGTAAGGTCTTGGGGGTACACCAAAGGTAATCCCAAAAGGCGCGCTACGCTTGAAATTACGACGTTCAGAGGCATTTCTTTCAACGCTGTACATCATTACGGAAAGATAAAGATTCAAGGTGTCAATATGGAATGTGACGGAGAACCGGGACATAGTAAAATGATATTTGACAACAATATCCCATTGGCACATTATACCTATGAGCTTGTGCTTAAACGTCCGCTTACTAAGGAAGAAATAGACAAAGACCCGGAACGATGGGGAGATTACTACGATGAAGGTGATTTGACTAACTGTTTTGAAACAATAGAAGATGTCATTGAGCTTGCAAAACAAGTCTTTCGGCTACGATTTACTGGTGAGTGGGAATTTTATGTAGAAAGCCCATATAACAAATATAGGGGGAAATTAGAAATTAACGTATAACGAAAAAAAGAATGAGTATAGAACAAATTATATTCAACCTTCTCAATAAGAACGCTCATACATGGGTTAGATATTGGCAACAAAAGGAGATGTCAGGTTTAACAATGCCCGGAGAATATATTGAGATAAGGACTTTTTTCTTATCAGGCATCGAACTTTCTGATTTTTTCGCAGCCGGATTCAAAATCAATAAAATACAATCTCAAAAAATAGATGCAGATGCCTATTGTGACATTCTGTTAAATAAAACCGATTAAATATGGAAATACAAGGAAAAGTTATCGCCGTACTTCCCATAAAGGATGGGGTCGGCAAAACTTCCGGCAACGAGTGGAAGAGCCGGGAGTTTGTCCTCGAGACGGAGGAAAGCAGACCGCAGAGCCTGTGCCTGCAGCTGATGAACGCCAACATCGACCGGTATGCGGTTGAAGCCGGCCAGACTGTACATGTGAAATTTGACTGTTCCGCCCGCCAGTGGGAGAACCGGTGGTTCAATACCCTGACGGCCTGGGAGGTGACCGTCATCAAAGCAAAGGAGGCATGAGAATGAATACGGGAAAAAAGCTGTTTCTGTGTGCGGGACTGCTGGCATTCTTCCTGTCGGTATCGGCACAGTCCTACTCATTGCGTACCAATGTGATCGGTCTGGCAACGACCAACCTGAATCTGGAGGCTTCCATGACGCTGAACCGTAAATGGTCACTGCACCTGCCCGTGCAGTACAACCCGTTCAAGTTCGGCCGCAACCGGCAGTTCCGCAATTTCTATGCGGCCCCCGGAGTACGCTACTGGCTGCTGGAAAGCTACATGGGCGGATTCATCGGCATGTACGGTACGGCCGGCACCTACAGCGTGGGGAACCTGTTCGGCAACAAGTACCGCTACGAGGGGGAAGGCTACGGAGTAGGTTTAAGTATCGGGAAGGCCTACCAGATAGGCAGGCGCTGGAACCTTGAATGGGAAGCCGGTGCGGGTGCCGTATGGCTGGCTTATGACAAATATCTGTGCAAACGCTGCGGGGACCTTGTCGGACAGGAGTACGGCTGGCATTTTCTTCCGACCCGTGCAGCTCTCAATGTCGTGTATCTTTTTTAAGCGGGAAGGATGAGGACTACAAGACGTATCATACCGTTTGCACTGCTCTCGGGCCTGCTCCTTTCCTGCGGATCGGAGCACCGTCTGGCACGCGTGCGCATCTCGCAGCCCGGGGTGAGGGAGGCGACAACGGATACGGCCTGCAAGGTGCCGGAACAGATAGCATGGACGGACGACAAGGGTGAGCGGCATATCGTCACGCGGGCCGAGAAAGACAGCGTGACCGGTGAGGAGATCACTTCCGTGGAACTGTCCGAAATTACCGTTATGGCCAGAAGCAAGCAGGTGGCTGAACGCAACGGGAAGATAAACCTGGATTTTGTCGTGACGGTTCCGGGAGAATTGGTCAGCAACAAGTGGCAACTCCAGCTGGCCCCGGTGGCCTACAAGCCTTCGGATACGTTATATCTGGACAGGATCTTCCTTTCAGGGGCTGACTTTGCCAAGATGCAGAAAAGAGGCTATATGCGCTACCAGGCGTTCATCAACTCCATCATACCCGACAGCCTGTACCTGCAGAAACTGTTCGACGGGAAAGGCTACAGGAAGGCACTGGCCGAACTGGAAGAGGAATACTTCCAGGCCTGGAAGCACGAGGTGCTGCAGAAAGAACGCTGGATTGACTGGTCGGACAAGGCCAATGCCCGGTTTGCCCTGTTCAACTGGCGTGTCGAGCAGAACCGGAGAGCCATCGCCGGCTACAATTCAATCCTGGAGCATCTTCCCGCCTACTGGATGACCAGGGAGCTTGAAGGGAAATATATCCCTTCCAGATGGAGGATGTTTGCCGAAGGCGGATATAAGATCCGTACCCGGAGCATCTCCCCTGAAGATTCCGCCGCCATCACGAGGCGTTTCACCGATTACGGCAAGATGGCGGAGAACCAGAAGAGAAAGGAACAGGCCGGTGCCATGTATGACAAATATGTGCGTTTTCCGTATGAGCCGGCCCGTCTGGATACGGTCATCCGGGAAGGGAACAAGTTCGTCTATTACTACAAGCAGGAGCTCCCGGCCACGGAAAACACGAAAAGGATAGATCTGACGCTTGACGGACTGATCCTTTCCAAGGACGAGACACGTACCCCGCTTCCGCCGTCGGACACGATCACCTATTTCATATCGAGCATGGTGCAGTTCCTTGACCGGACTCCCCGCTATAAAAAGAAAATTGTCACCCGCAAGGACGAGGTAAGCCTGCGCGCATACGTGGCCTATAAGACAGGCAGTACCGAGTTCCGGGAGGAAACCGGAAACAACAGGTCGGAAATCGACAAGGTGTTCAAGGCGATACGGAGCATAAACTATACAGGAGAGTTCCTCATAGACAGCGTGCTGATGACCGCGACCTCATCTCCGGAGGGTGATGCGGGGATGAATCTGTTCCTGTCCAGGGGACGTGCGACGGAACTGAAAAAGTACCTTGCAAGACGTACGGAGGATGCGGAAGGCGTTGACACCATCTTCCGCCCTGCATGGCGGGGGGAAGACTGGGAAAGGCTGCGCGGACTTGTCGCAAAAGACGACACCCTGAGACACCGGCCGGAACTGCTCCGGATCATGGAGGAAACAAGGAATCCGGACATCCGTGAGCACGCCCTGAGAAAATATCCGGAGGATTACAGGAGAATCCGGGAAAAGCATTATCCTCTCCTGCGCGGAGTGGAATTCCTGTTCCATCTCCACCGGCGGGACATGATTCAGGACACGGTTGTGATGCCGGTCATCGACAGCACCTATATGGCTGCCGTGCGGATGATAGAGGACAGGAGGTACAAACAGGCTCTTGCCCTGCTGGACGAGCACTACCCGGCAGACTATAATACCGCTGTCTGCCTCATGTCGCTCGGCTATGACGCCCGTGCGCTTGAGATCATGCGGGAACAGCGGGACACATCAGACCGGAACTACCTGCTCGCCATCCTGTACAGCCGCCTGGGGCGCAAGGAGGATGCCGTCAAGTCATATGTCAGGTCATGCGACCAGGATGCCGGCAAGATATGGCGCGGACGGCTGGACCCCGAAATAAACACGCTTATTGAAACTTATAATTTATACAAAGATGAATATTGACAGAAAAGTACTGGTACTTGCGTCATTCCCCGCAATAATGCTCGGCGGCTGCAATTTCAATGAGGACTTCTGCATCCGGGAAGGAGAACTTGTAGCCTGGTGCGATTTCAGCGGAATAAAGGAAAAGCCGCCTGTCCCCCAGGAAAGACACGTCATCCCTTTCGGAACGGATGTGCCGTATTCCGAAGGGACAACGTTCACACAGGATACACTCCGCTGGAGCCTGCCCCAGGGGGCATACAGGTTCCTGTTCTATACGGGGAACTATGAACTGCTGGACAGGAATGACTATCATGAGACGCGTCTGTCCGTCCGGACTGACACCATTGACGGGGAGGCGCACATTTCAGAGGTACAGAAATTCTGCTGTTCCTCGGCCTTCAGTGAAAGGCTTGAATACCGGAATCCCAAACGGGTAAGGATACAGCCTGCGGCTTTTGTCCAGAAACTGAACATAAAGATTAACGTGTCCGGCAACACCGTACCGTTGTCCGGCTTGAACTGTACCCTTTCGGGAATCTCTACGGCCAGGTATCTGGCCTCCCGTGAAAGGACCGGAACCGCAAGTGCGACCGCCTCCTTCGCAAAGAAGGCCGACAATGTATGGACGGCGGGCCTTTATGTGTTCGGATTCAGTCCGGCGGCAGAGAACATTCTTGCCGTAGAGGTTCTGATGAAGGAGGAGGACTCCGTATTCAATGAACGGCAGTCAGTTGACCTGACCCCGTATCTGCGGGGATTCGACGGTGACGAGATTTCGCTGGAGCTGGACCTGCACATCGGCAGGGAACTGGAGATTGGCGGGCCGGTCATCATCCCGGACTGGGAGGACACCCCCGAAACGGAATTTCCATAAGACTATAATTATAACAAAACCAAATCAACAAGAAAAATGAAAACAAGAATTATGATTTCGGCAGCGGTAATTGCCGCCGGGATGCTGGCTTCATGCAGCAACAAGGAAATAGTGGACGAACAACCGGAAACAGACGGAGTTTCAGCCTCCGTACTGAATATTGTGCCGACAGTCGGCACGGACACGAGGGCCGGCTTCGTGCCGAAAACCGAATGGGCGGTAAATGACGCCATGGGGCTGTTCATGTACAAGGCCACCGGATGGGGGGACGCCTATCCGCGTTATGACGCGCAGAACAACAAGTCCACAAAAACAGCGGCCGGATGGAGCCAGGCAAAACCCGTCTATCTTCTTTCGGACAAGGCGACGATATGGGCGTATTACCCATACAACCAGGCCGTCGCTGACGGTACCAAAGTCCCCGTTCCCATCAATGCGGGAACCTCTGTCGACTACATGTGGGGAAAGAGCACAAACCAGGTGTCGGTCATTGAAACGGATGCCGTCATTCCCATGAAACATGCATTGTCCCAGCTCGTCATCCGTCTGAAAGTTTCTCCGGAATATCATAATGACGGCAACCTGACATCCGCGAAACTGAAATCCAAGGCGGCCAAGTTCGGAACCTCGGGGACAATGAACCTGAACGACAACGGAAGGATCATCTTCTCCCCGACATCCACGGAACTCTCATGGACTCCCAACACGACCATTCCGGCACAGGGGAACCCGTCGGTAGACTTCGCCGCCGCAATCTATCCCATGAGCCTGGCATCCGGAGAAGTCAGCATGGAGGTCGTCATCGACGGGGCAACCTATACCTATTCCATTCCCCAGATAAGCTGGGAAGCCGGAAAGAGATATATCTATTCGATAACGATGCGCTCCAATGACGCGGAAATCGGAGGCGAGAACGGACAGTCCGTAACCATCGAGCCATGGGGTTCAAGCGAATCCGACGTAACGCTTGTACCGGTCAAATAAATTACAGAACAACAGGGGACTCCGGTCCCCGTCCTAAAAAAACAATCATGGTAAAATCAATAACAACGATAATCTGCGGCTTCCTTGTCCTGCTGTCCGTATCCTCCTGCCGGAAGGAACAGGAGGAGCCATGCCCGGAAAACGGCCGTGTCACCTTTACCGTCGCCCAAACGCGTGCCACCCAGGAAGGCACGTTCGAAAAGGGAAACTCCATAGGCGTATTTGCCATCGAGCCCAAGACCGGCGTGTACTGGGCCACAAATAACAAATACACCTATGACGGCCGGGCATTCAAACCCGCAACGGAAGAGGACAACATCATTGTGACGGTGGGGACCGATCTTGACTTCTATGTATATTATCCTTTCAAGGAGGGGCAGACAGACATCACCGCCATATCCCATTCCATAGGAGACCAGCAGGAAAAGTCCGGATGGCTTTCAGCCGATTTCCTGACAGCGTCCTATACGGACGTAATACAGGACTATACGATACCGCTGCATTTCGAGCACCGGCTGTCGACCGTGGAGGTCCGGGTGGAAGGAAGCGACCGCGTGGACGGCGCCCGTATGGAAAATGTGAAATACGGCAGCCGGTTCAACCTGCTTACCGGAAAAACCGTTACGGACGAGACCAGGGGAAGCTATGCCATGTACAGGTACAGTTCCGGGAACCTCACCACGGTATTCCGGATGACCATACCCGCCCAGACCCTTACGACAACCTCCAATTACATAACCCTCACAGGAACCCCGGACATGAAGCTGCGCGGCACTTCCGACATGACCACCGAACCCGGCAGAATCCACAACTACCGGATAGATTACAAGATACGGATAACCGTCCTTGACTATCCGCAGGGTGGAAGCACCACAGGTGCGGGCCTGTACGACATGGGAAGCACCTGCACGGTCACCGCGTCCGTGAACGGCGGTTATGAGTTCGCAGGATGGTACGAGGACGGCAGGATCGTGTCGAATGACACACGGTACAGTTTCGAGGTACTGTCGGACCGTACACTCGAACCCAGGTACCGTAATTATGGCGGCTGGTCGGTCACCCTGACGGCAAATCCCTCCGTCATCGGCTGGCAGGGCGGCAGATCTTCCCTTATGGCGGGAGCCTCACGCGGAGTGTTCGTCAACGGAGTGGCAGAAAACACACAGACGGCTGTCCCCTCCCTCAGCGGAGGAGCAGAAGGATTCCTCCTTTCAGGGAATACGGTGACAGTGTCGGAAAACCCGTCAGGCTCATCCCGGAGCTGTGTGTTTACGGCAAGTCACGGAGGAAGCTCGGCCACGGCCACAATCACCCAGGAAGGATCTCCGGTAAGCTATTATTTCAGCTATGCGGATGGCGGAACCGGCCATACCGAATATCCGGACGACTCATCGGCCGGCTCATTCATTCTGGACATAACAAGTTACAAGAAGACGGGCAACTCTACAAAAGCCCTTTCCTGGAGCGCATCCGGTGACAGCTGGATTCATGTGAACGGCTCATCGGTAAGCTATGACGAGAATCCGGCAAAGGAAAGGAGGACCGGTCTTGTGACCCTCAAACAGGATGAAAGCGGCAAAACGCTGTCATTGAAAATTGTACAGCCGGGAAAGACTTCCATTGACATCGAACAATAACAAAAAATCAATTGAATGCGGTTATGAAAATAGACATATACAAACCGGTTGTCCTGTTCCTGCTACCGGCAGTCCTTGCGGGCTGCTCGGGTGAACGGGAGCCCTTCCCGCAGGGCGGGAAGGCCGGACTGAGGATAGAGAACTGCTCCAGCCGTGGCGGAACTGACGGAAGTCCCGCCCTTGTGAAAGATTTCGGAATGGTGCTGCTTGACGATACGGGCGGCGGTTATGCCGGAGCCGTAAACCCGCTGCATGTGACATACGGGGAGGGCTGGATCTTTCCGGAGGTCACACTCACGGAGACCCCCTGCAGGCTGTTCGCATTCTCCCCTTTCGCCGCCATCCCGGGAAAGGAGCTGCCCCTGAGCCTGGTCCCCCAGACCGACTACCTGGCATCCGGGGAGATACGCCTGGACTGGCAGAACCGGTCGGCGGACATAGCGATGGAACACCTGCTCTGCCTGCTGGAATTCACCATAGAGGGCAGCAGCGCGTGCACTCTGAGTGTGGAGGGGGTTCCTACAGGCGGCACTTATGACCTTGCCGGCGGCAAACTCTCGGCAGGGGAAAAAGGAACGGTCCCCTCGGATGGGAACACCCTCCTTCTGCTGCCGGGCAAGGCGGGAAACAACAGGGTCATGATCCGTTTTCAGGAGAACACATACGGCTGGCTGCTGCCGGCCGTCACCCTGGAGGCCGGAAAAAGATACGGATATGCATTGTCCCTGAGCAAAGAAGGGGGACTCATTCTCTCCGGTGTAAGTGTCCGTCCCTGGCAGGAAGGAGAAGACTATACCGGAACCATCAAACCTAACGAATAATAACAAAATGAGAAATTTTACAGGAAAAAAATTGTTTCTGACTGTCATGTCTGCATCATATACACTCCGGGGATTCGCCCAGGACGCCCGGGGAGCGATCAATGATGTCCTGGACAGTTTTACACTGCCCGTGTTCGGCGGTTTTATGCTTGGAGGTATCATTCTGGGTCTTATCCAGCAATGGGACAATATCATCGACAAGGAAAACAGGGGCACGCGAAAGGAAGGATTCGTCGCACTGGGCTGGTATGTCGGCTTTGCATTGCTGGCCGCAGTCGTGGTGTCCGCCGTAAAGAGTGCCATTTCCGGCATCAGCCTGTCGATATGAGATACAGGATCAGAAAAGGACTGGAGAGCCCCTGCATGATACGGGGGCTTCTTTCCGGGGACTACTGGATATTCGTCGGCTGCTGTTCGGCCGCTTTCGTCCTGTTCTTCCTCGGCATCCGTGCGGGGATATCCGCAGGCAACTGGAACCTGCCGGTCCTGGTGCTCGTCATCTCGCTGCCCACCCTGCCGCTGCTTCTATACAAGCTGAAAAGAAAGGCACGACCCCAAAAATTCAAGGACACGGGAAAAGAGATAAACATCAGTAATCTGGACATAAACAGGGTATTAACAAAAAAGGAGCATAATGAAATCAGAAGAGGCATACAGCATACTTGACATTGTCAGTGAATCGGAGGGACAGGGCGTCGTCCTGACCCGCAGCGGCAGCATATGCGTTTCTTTCGAACTCCGGGAACCGGAATGCTATTCCCTGACTCCGGAGGATATCGACAGGAGGGACGGCATGTTCCGGGAAGCCTTCAAGTTTCTCCCGGACGGCACATATGTGCACAAACAGGATGTGTTCCTCAAGGAAAGGTACTGTCCGGACATTGCCGGCGGCTCTTTCCTTGACCGGGCCGATGCGCGGCATTTCCGGGGACGACTGTATGTCAGCCATACCTGCGTCATGCACTTTGTACTTTCCGGGCTCAAAAGTCTTGAGAAGGCCTACATATCCTCGCCCCTGTCCTATAAGGAGAACCTCCATAAGGAGGACCTTGCCAGGCTCGATGAATTCCTCGAGGGAGTTGACAACGCCGTCGGCATCATCCGGAGCATGCGTGATACGGAGACAGCCCCGATGTCAGGGCAGGAAATGCGGGACTTCACGGCCGGATACACCACCCTGTTCGACGCTCCGGGGGCGGTTGTGGACATACATGCCGACACGGAACTCCGCACAGGAAAGAAACGGGCACGCTGCTTCGCCGTCTGCGATGAGACCTTTCTCCCTGACGGCAGCCTGGATTCCTGTGTACGGGACGACTCCCTTCCTCCCGCCGGCTCCCTGCTGTACCATCCGATGCTGGAGCAGCTTGGGATGTACCTGCCGTACAACCACATCGTGAACCAGGTGGTTTTCTTTGAGGGGAACGGACGGCTGCGCGAGCGGATCGCCCGCAATATCGACATTTATGGAAGCAATTCCGGCATGAGCAGGTCCATCAAGGTACAGTACCAGAAGCTGGACGAGCTCCAGCAGGAAATCCTTGAGGAGAACGAGACACTGGTACGCAGCTTCTTCTCGGTCTGTGTGTTCGACGAGTCGGAGGCCAAACTGGAGAAGGCCGACAAAAAGATCAGGGAGACGCTCAACCTGGCCCGCCTCCGGTATTATATCCCCGGATATGAGAACCTGGCGGCGGTGCATTTCGCCTGCGTCCCCGGCCAGATCCACCTGATGCCGCGGAAATACCTGTTCCTGACCACCCTGCCCATGGCATTGTGCTTCTTTCTCCAGTGCGGCAGTTTCAGGAATGACAGCGAGGGCATCTATGTGCATGACAGGATGTACCAGGTTCCTCTGAGAAAGGACATCTGGGATGCGGGCAAGAAGAGGGTCAACGCCCGTAACGGGATGGTCATAGCCGGAACCGGCGGCGGCAAGTCCGCCTTTACCCTGAACCTCACCCAGCAGCTCATCGAGCAGGACTATACGGTCGTGGTGGTCGAGTTCGGAAAGAGCTTCAGCCAGCTCTGCAGGCTCTATCCGGACATCTCCCTGCACGTGGACTACGACGGAAGGACGGCGCTGGGCATCAACCCCTTCGACCTGCAGGGGGAGGAACTGGACAACGGAAGCATCGAGATGCTCTCGGGAGTCGTGCAGAAATACTGGAGGCACATGTTCACAAAGGACGAGTCGGAGAAGGAGGTGGCCCTCACCCGTTTCATCCAGGACTATTACGAGAATGTCCGTGAAGGGCACAATTTCGAGAGTTTCTACAACCACGTGACGGAACATTACCCCGAGATTCTGGAAAGGAAGCACATCCCCAAAGATTATTTCTCCCTGGAGTCCTTCAGCCTGAACTGCGGCGAGTTCCTGCCCGGCAGACGCTACGAGAACGTGTGCAAGGATACGGGGACGGACTTCTCGGGAAAGAAGTTCATCGTGTTCGAACTGACGCAGATCAAGCAGGACAGGTTTCTGAGCAACCTCGTGATGGGCATGATATTCACCGTCATACAGAAGAAGCTGCTCAGTGACCGGAGGAAACGGGGCGTCCTGATCTTTGACGAGTACGGCGAGACCGCGCAGATGGTCGATACGGCCACGGGAACCGGGATACACAGCTCCGTGGCCTTCTGCTATCAGAAGATCAGGAAGGAGAACGGGGCGGTATACACCATCATCCAGAATCCCGACCAGCTGCCGGAGAACGAGCACACAAAGAACATCATAGCCAATACGGACATGCTGTTCGTGCTCCCCACCAAGGAGGTCATCTACCAGTCCGTCATAGACAGGTTCAGGCTGACCCATCCCGGCCAGATAGCCCTGATGAAGTCCATGAGGAACAATTTTTCGGGACAACGGCCCTATTCGGAGTGTTTCATGCGGCTGGGGGAACATTACGCCACCGTCACCCGCCTGGAGTTCTCAAGGGAGAAATTCCTTGCGTTCCAGACGGAGGGGGAGATATGGTCGGACCTTGAGGAGAAGAACCGGAGGATGTCCATGGAGGACGCCATAGAGGAATATATAAGGGAACATCAATAAGAAATAAGAAACAACAAAAACAAGAACAAATGAAGAAACTACTTTTATCCATGCTCGTGCTGATGACGGCGGCAACCGCATCCGCACAATGGGCGGTGGCGGACGCGCCCAACCTTGCACAGAACGTCAAGAACTTCTCGGAACTGCAGAAACAGGTGGGCTACCTGAAGGAGCAGAAAGACCGGCTGGACGAGACACTGGACATGATGCGCAAGGTCAACTCCGTCATCTCCAGCTGTGAGACCGCCAAATCAATCATAGAGAGACAGGGAAGGCTGTCAGAGAAGTGCATAGACCTGGTGACGAACAAAAAGCTGGGCACGTCAACCCTGCAGACGCTCACATCCAGCCTTGACCTGGTCATGCTCAACAACACACGGCTCATCAGCCTGTCAAGGACCATACTCTCCACAAGCGTGAAGATGAACGACTCCGAACGGCTGGCCGTCCTGCAGGAGATAGAGAGACAGACCATCGAGCAGGAAAGGAAGGTCTCGAAGGTATCCCGGATCATATCCCAGTATGAAAGGCTGAAGAGAAACCTGAGATAGACATGGAAGAGGCATACAGCAATCTGAACAACGCATACCTGCAGATCAAGGGGATGATAGTGGTGGAGGGATTCTATGCCCTTGTTGCCGGATTTGTGATTACCACCTTTGTATTCAAGCTTGCGGGTATCATCAAGGAGATGGTTCACGAAGGCAAGGGATTCAATGCAAAACAGTTTTATGAGCTGGGCAGGGAGTACATCCTCTGCATAGCCCTCATCTGCATCATGCCCGTGTTGCTGGACACGCTTGAGACCGTACTTGCATACGCCGCGGACAGGCTGATGGAGTCGCTCGCCGCCGGAGGGGTCTACAATCCGGACAATATCTGGAAGAAGCCGATCGAGCAGCTCTTCGACGACCTGATGAACAGTGACATCATCGACATAGCGGTCAACGGGCTGGACACGGCCTTCGACTCCCTGCTGGCGGGGGCGGTGGGCAGTTTCGGGGGAGTCGCATACGACTACCTCATGCTGGTGTTCCTGTGCACGCGCTACCTCATCCTGATACTGCTCGAGGTCATATCGCCCCTGGCGATAGCCTGCCTGTACAACAGCGACACCCGCAGCTCCTTCTACACATGGGCCAGACAGATGGTCGGGTGCTACATGCTGTATCCGGGATTTGTCATCGCCAGCGTGTTCTCGGACCTGATAGTGGTCAATTACGTACAGCAGAGGCCCTGGTCCGTGGTGCTCATGGTGATCTTCTCGTTCATCCTGAAACTGACAATGCTCGCGACGGTAAAAGCAACAGTTAACAAATGGTTATAACATTATGATGGAGAAAAAGAACATACTCAATATAAAAAACATACTCAGGGATTTTTCCGGGCTGGCGGAAGCCAGAAGGAACCATACATTCCGTACGAAACTGGTGTTCATATTCAGCGCGGTGACAATCGCGATGGTCCTGCTGTTCGCCTACAGGGTGGTGAACGGCGCGATGAACAAGATACTGGTTGTCAACGAAGGGGGCGAGTTCGTGCATTTCAAGGCGGTACGGCAGGACATGCTGTATGAATCCCTTTTAAAGAACCACTGCTACCATACGGCCTATTATCTGAACAGTTTCGATAGGCTCTCCCTGCAGGAGAACCGGGCACGCGCCCTGTTCCTGGTCAACAAGCCGGACGCGAACACCATATTCGCCAAATACCAGGCTGACAGGGGGTACGGCGACGCCCTGGAACTCGGAGTGGTCTACAGGACGGAGTTCGAGAAGATGCTCTCGGTATCCGTCAGCGGGGACGAGTATCACGTCACCTTCTCGTCAGTCCTGAGCATCATCAACGGAAATGATGTCAGGAAGATACGGATTCTCAGCGAGGGCACCGTCATACGTACCACGCCACGTTTTCCGGAGAACACTTCCGGATTTTTCTTCCAGACATACAACCAGCAATACGAGATGCCATGACAAAAACTGAAAGGAGCAGAATAGTGGCGCTGGGGGGTATAGGAGCCGTGATCATCCTGCTGGTATGGGGGATCATCGCCACATTACCGAAAAAAGAGGACGGCAGGGAGGAAGAAGTGAGGCTGCGCTCTGAAATCAAGGACAACTTCACGCTCAAGGACATGCTCGGGAGTGTGGAAAAGGAAATGGAGAACCGGAGAGAAAACCGCATGCCCGGTGGAGGGAATTACGGAATGGATGAACCCGAGGACACCGTTTCCCCGGAAAGCGAGATACAGCGCATCCGGGAACTGATCAGACGCAACGAACAGACCCTCGGAAGCGGTCCGCTTTCCGGAACGGAACAGCCCGCCCCCTCCGCCTTCAGGGAGAAGGAGACGACGGACGGTGAGGAGGAGAAACCGGGGAAGACGGAACCGGAGGACACGGTTCCCGAAGAGACTCCCCGGAGAGGATTCAACAGCGTGCGCCTTGTCCGGCAGGACGAGAGGAACGTCATACGGGCATTCGTACATTCCACACAGACGGTCATGGTCGGAGCGACGCTGAAGATGCAGCTGGCGGAGAACTGCCTTACGGACGACGGACAGCGCATCCGCAAGGGAACACCGGTGTTCGGGGAGGTGACCGGAATCGACGGGGAACGGGTGCTGGTCAAAATCACCTCGGTGAATCTGGCCGGGAACATACTTCCCTTTGAAAAGGAGGTGTATTCCGAGGATGCCATGGAAGGCATATACGTTCCGGGAAATGCCAAGGCGGAAACCATCAAGGAGGCGGAAGCCGCGGGTGTCAGCGGAACGAACACAAGCATTTCCGGGGGACTTGACATGGGAAGCCAGATAGTGGCGGGCGCGGCGAACAGCGTCATCAACGCGACCAAGTCGGCCGCAAGCAAGAATATCCGCAAGATAAAGGTGACCATCAAGACGAACTACCGGATACTGCTGAAGGATGCAAAAAGAATGAGGAAAGAAAAGTAACGGAAACAATATGTAAAGTTATGGAACGAATCAAAAAAAATACTGGAAAAAATGGAACAGATAAAAGAATTTATTGCGGAAGCAATAAGGCTTCCGCAAGTATGGATATATATGATAGCGCTTGTCATTGTGGGCTGGAATCTCCCGGCTGTCAGAAAAGGACTGAATAAAGATACAGACTCCTCAAACAAGCAGAAAGAGAACAGGTAATATGGCAAAACGGCCATTAACAACAAGTTACGGACTCAGACAGCTTTTACCGACAATTTGAAACGGGATTTGAAAGAGTGACAAAATGAAGAGACATGGTCTGTTTCCTTTTCCGGGGAAGGACTTCTCCGCAGGATGAAAAAATCCGGGAGGTTATGAGAAAGTTATGAAAAACGATAAGTAAAAGGAGGAAAACTATGGCAAAAGTATATGTGGCAAGCAGCTGGAGCAACGAATACCAGCCACGGATCGTGGCTTTTTTAAGAGAACGGGGGCATGAGGTGTATGACTTCAGGAACCCTGAAAGAAAAACGGACTTCTGCTGGTCGCAGATCAGCGGGAACTGGGAGAAAATGGAAACAGATGAGTACCTGGACGCGCTGGAGCATCCGCTGGCAGAAGCGGGATGGATGAAGGGGGCCGGAAAGAAAGTGATAGTATATCGGCGGCCGCAGAGACCGGAACTGATGTACAATCTCTTTGACGGGATATTCCCAACGGTTGCGGCACGCTTCCTGAAGGAGTTTGATGAAATGAATAATCATGCAGTTGTATGACATGGAAAAATTCTGGTACTATGCACTTTCTGCCCTTCTGGTTATCTGCCTGAATGGATATATCCTACTCCTGTTCTCAGGGAAACTGGAAAATTTCATTCTCAGTATCGGGACTTTTGTAAAGAAGGCCATGCGAAAAATTAAAAAGTATTTAAAGGGGAAAAGGCATCCGCTAATCAGGAAGTGAAGTGCCTGTAAGCCATTATAAACGGACTCTGAAAGTGACAATAACGAATGATGAAAAAAATGTATGATATGGAAGAATTCTTATCGAAAAACGGCTCTGTGACCATCTTACTTTTCTGCTTTCTTCTCACCCTTAATATTGTTTTCCACATTTTAGGGTTTTGGAAGAGTTACCGTGAATATTCAAGAAAAAAAGAAAAAGGTATCAGAAAAGAACCTGATAAATGTCAAGAAACAAATAATCAAAAGCAGGCATGAGATATATCTACGTTTTTTCTTTGTCTGTATCAGTATTAATTGTGTCATTATTTTTATTCTGAGAATCAGTTTCTTTTCTATATCCAAATCCCAGTATGAAAACAGTTGTATAGATTGTCATTACCGTCCATATAAAAGTCAGCTTGAATGATGGCAGCGTGAATGTATCGCAGCATGCAATCTGAAAGACGGAAGCGACCAACGTAGGAAGAGACAATAAATAACAAGATGGTGAAGCATTTTTTATATGATGCCAAAAGAAACGGCTTTTTGCACTTTGAATAAAGGAGTTAAGAATTTAGAAAAGAAATCCATCATAATTTAAATTTTAAAGTTTGCATACAAAGATATAAAATTGAAAGAAAACCATGAAACCGAACAGAATTTACATAACAGGACTGTTCCTGTCCGTTTTCCTTTCAGGGAAAGCCCAGAGGATCGAGGAGCTTCCGGCAGTGCCCCTTCAGATCGGGTACGAGAAGACCCTGCACCTGATATTCCCTACCGAGGTGAAGTATTACAGTATCGGCGGTGACTATGTCATCGGTGAGAAAGTCGGGAACTGCCCGGAGATCATACGCCTGAAAGCGGCCGAGGAGAATTTCCCGGGTGAGACTACCCTGTCGGTGGTGACAGCCGACACGAAGTTCTACTCCTATGCCATCAGCTATAACGCCCACCCGGTGGAGAGCTATGTGCGTGTGGACGGCCAGGCACCCGCGCCCCATACACTGCCGGTGGGAAAGGACAGGCAGATGTTCCTCATTTTCCCGGCCGGAATCACCTATGTGGACTATGGCAGTACAAATGTGGAGGTTGAAAAGGCCGAGGGAGTGGACAACATCCTGGCAGTGAAAGCCACCGGAGAGTTTACGGAAGACACGAACATCTCGGCAGTGGTCGAAGGGGGAAAATTCTACACTTTCAATCTCCATTATGCCCCTTTCCCGGAACGTTTCAGCTTTGTCATTGACAAGGAAAAGACGCAAAGGGTGGCCATCCTTGACGAGAGGGAACGGTCAAGCGAACAGAAGGAAAGGATCAGGCAGGCAATCTCGAAGAGGATTCCCCTGGACCTGGGACTGAAGGACAAGAATGCCGGCATGGAGTTCGAGGTCGGAAACATCTTCATCGACGGGGACATCCTGCTGCTGCGAATGACGCTGACAAACCGCACACAGATAGGCTATACGACGGATTTCATGCGGTTCTATATCCAGGATGCAAAGATCCGCAAGAAGACGGCGGTGCAGCAGATCGAGCAGAACATCCTGTTCGCTTTCGACTACCCGGAGGAGATACCTGCACATGAGAGCCGGACGTTCACAGTGGCCATGAACAAGTTTACCATTCCTGACAAGAAAAGGCTCATCATCGAGATCCAGGAGAGAAACGGCGGCCGGCACTTTCTGTACAAACTTAAAAACAAGTCACTTCTGGGAGCGGAGGAAGTGTTCAGAAGCCTGCAGGAGCAGAAAACGGAAGATGAAGCGGACAGGATATTAAGGAGGATATCCAGATGAAACTGCTGATGCTCATATTGTTCTTCCCCTTTTCTTTCGAGGGGGAAAACGGAAGGGAACTGCTCGATACGGCACTGGAAAAATGCAGCCGTCTGGAAAGCCTGGAAGCTTGCAGGGACATACTTTACCGGTACGGGGTGGCAGACAGGCTCCCTCTGTCATGTCCCCTGAAAGACAAGTTCAGGATAAGCAGCCCGTATGGAGGCAGGATTCATCCCATAACGGGAAAACATAGTTTTCATTCGGGAATCGATATGGCAGTGGAGCTGGCCGCACCGGTCCATGCCACCGCTTCCGGTACGGTCGTTTTCGCAGGAAGGAAGGGAGGCTATGGAAGATGCGTCATCATACGGCATTCCTACGGCTTTGAAACGCTTTACGCACATCTGGCAGCTTACTATACGACGGAGGGCAAAAAGCTCGGGAAAGGGGCTGTTATCGGCTTTGTCGGGAGCACGGGCAGAAGCACAGGCTATCATCTGCATTATGAGATAAGAAAGAACGGTAGAACTATAAAACCATACTGGTATGGATATGACAATTCAGGAAGAGATTGAACAGCTTGTATTAAGGTGCATCGCCGCCGACGGGCTGAAGGCATGCCCGAAGGATATTTCCTTTCTTGAGAAATACAGGCTGAAGAACCTGTACTTCCTCTCCGTGAGGTATCGGATGGAAGGAACTGACTGCCCGGAACTTGACCGGAGGGCGGAGGGGCTGATCAGATGGAACATTTATTCCACGGATTTCCCGCTCCTTCGCCGGGTGTATGCCAGGGAGGGAAAGGAGGCGTTGATGAGATGCCTGTACCTGGAGGAGGGGTATTTCCGCAGATTCCTGGAACAGACCGGACTGGAGGAGAGGATATGACGAGCCTTTCCGTTGTCAGCTACATAGAACGGATCAACCGGATGTACAGGCTGATCCGGACGGAAAGTACCGGCAGCCGTGCGGAACTGGCCGGCAGGATGCGGGTGAGTGAACGGACCGTCAGCAACTACCTGGAGGAACTCCGGCTGATGGGGGCTGACATAAGGTTCAGCAAGACACGCAATACTTATTATTTTTTCAACCGGTTCGTGCTTTATGCGACGTTCGAGGCCCGCATCGATGCCGACGTGCTGGACGATAAGAAAAAGAAATGATACATACAATTATAATAAACCTTTAAAAAAGAATGAAGTATGAAACAAGTTAAATTTTTACTGTTGGCGGCGTTCGTGGCCATGTTCACAGGCTGCCAGAATGAGGAGATAATGGAACAGGATTCTGAAAAGGACGAATCGGTCCCTACCGGTGATACACGTATCATCATCGAAGGCGAGGGGATGCTGGAAACCTCAGCCCGCTCTTCAGACGGAAGGGTTGATTTTACCGGGGGGTATGCCACTGGAGCAGGACTGTATGACGGACGCAAAAATGTTCCTGTTGAAGCCCATCCTGATGCAGGATATGAGGTGAACTATTTTTATGGAGGGCCGGCTAATCAACCTAAGAAATACGATTATGCACAATCCGGGACTTCAGAGTTCGATGTTGACTTAGGCGGTCAGGACCATACTTTCCATTGTGGATTCAAGGAAAAAAAACGCACACTGACGATCAATGCAGGTGAAGGCGGAACAACTAATCCGAAAGGAACAAGGGAATATCAGGTGGAAAAGCCGATCAGTATTACGGCTACTCCGGAGAGTGGGTATGAATTTACAGGCTGGACAATTATAGGTGGTGATGTAACTATCGAAAATCCAGGCAGTTCAACCACTACCGCCACCCTGCATGGTTCCAACAGTACTATTACAGCCAGTTTCAAGCAATCCATAAGAAGTATCACGATTAATTTGGATAGATTTTACAGCTCAACTTCAAGTACGAACAGTGGTAAAAGTTATGAATATTTGACCGTGTCATCCACAGATTGTTCCGGTATAATATGCAGGATATATGGACAGACCAAAAACGACATGGACAATATGGATGAAGTGAGCTATCCTGTGCGGATAGAGCAGAACCAAAAGGTTATGTATGCGTATTCAGAATGGGAAACAATAAATCAGGATGGGGATACACGGGAAAAAAGTGCCACTCCGCAGTCTTTTGACATTATAATAGACAATGCTATGATACTCTCAAACATCAAATCTCCGTCAGGCAAGCAGACTCTTGATTTCGGTGAATTTGATGGCAAGGAGATAACAGGCACTGGATATAAGATAACTTTCCAATTCACATCTCATTGGGAATAGAAACAATAAAGAGAATGGAACAAAACCGAATATCCGAGAAAGTGAAGGATTATAATAGATAAATATGAAATAGCCCTGCCATTACTCTAAATGAGAGTGTGGCAAGGCTATTCTCATTGCAGACGAAAAGGAGTAAAAATCGGATTGGAAGAACTTTTAGAGATTTTATTGATAAAAACATCTTTAAACTCCTTATGCAAATAAATAACAGAATCTTTTTCTACCAGACGAGGCACATTATTATAAGATGTTATAATAATACATTTTGATAGTATAACTTTTCTATACTATCATTAATAATCACATTTCTTAGCCGATCTGCCATTTCTTTTGGTACAACTGGGCAGTTATGAGCTTTCTACAGAGTCTGCTGATAATTCTCCATAGACTTTCCTGTGCGAAGCTTAGGCGGCAACACTGGCCATAAGTCGTACGGTCCTAGCGGTAATTGCCGACTTTTCGTTACACTAAGCTATGTCGTAGCAAAAAGCCTTTGATAAGGGATTTCGTCTTGCACAGGTTATCTTGAAGCAGATATACGGAGGAAGTGCTTGTTGGAATCGCCTGTTTACGTGAAGCATATCATCGGAGGAAATACTATTCGGATTCGTTGTAGGGAAATAGGAAAGAGATTCGCTTCAAATGAGAATCTGAGCGGTTTTTCGTAGCAGACAGTGACCGGATATTTTATCCAGCTACTGCCACAGTCCGTAAAAAAGAAGTATGGGTGCAATCTTCTGAGGTACTCCATCCCGTAGCCATGCACTATAATTGGGCAGGTACTACTCACAATAACCTTTTTCCTAGGTTCGGTCTGCTAGTGACTCCTTTTCGCACCGACCATTGGCAGAAACAGGGAACAGAAGACTCAGATTAAAAGCGCATGAAGAGCACAAAGAACGGAAGATTATCTCGGATAAATTTCAAGGCTAAGGTAATCTGACGTTCCACAGCTTTTTCTGTTACGGCACACTGTTCTGCTATCTGCTTATTGCTTAGGTGCAGTTCGCGGCTCATGCGGAAAATACGTTGCCGATTAGCAGGTAGTTGGACTACTAGCTTATCAATATACCTCTTTAAATCCCGTGCATCCAGTTCTTCTTCTATACTATAACCTTCTTCCATGCTTTGCAATACAGTCATTTTAAAATTGAGTTCATTAAAATAACGCCTTGAATAATTAAATATGATGTTGCGGGTAATAATAAAGAGATAACCGTCAAAATTCTTGCTGTTGTCAAAGGTTTCTCTTGCCTCCCAAACATGCAGAAAAACGTCTTGCACAGCTTCTGAGATTTCGGTAGAAGAGGTCAAATAGAGCCGAGCAAAATGATAAACCTTTTGCCAATAATGGTTATACAGCCAGGCAAATGCTTCTTCATCACCTGCCTTCATTCTATTTAGTATCACTTTCTCTTTCATTTATTTAGAAATATAACCACAAAGTTATAAAAATTAATTAATTAAAAAATGATTAATTAAAAAAAACTTAAGCCTTTTATTTGACTAAACGGTAAAAAGGCACGTTTACGTTCTTTTTTTCAAGTGGTGTTAAAAACAACTACTTTTTTTGATTTTATAAGCGCAATGACATATAGATATTTATAAAATTCTAATCAGAAAAATATTTTTTTCAAATCCGATGTGGGGGGAAAAGGGTTTCAGGTGTATTTATTATAGATGCACGTAAAAAGATATTTATAGGTATGAAAATTGATAATAGAAAAACGTTCATAAAAAGATTGCTCTCAGGGACGATGTCCAAAGAGCAACGCAAGATATTTATCCAATTGGATGAGATAGATTTTCAGCTTAGAAAACAATGGGACGAAGCGGGCAATGAGTCCATTGATTGGCAAATGAAAGAGCAAATTTGGAGAAACATCAAAAATAAACAAGATAATAAAAACCGAAGATTCTTTCAAATGTTTCCCAAATGGCAAATGATAGCTGCAACGGTGACCCTCTTGTTGATCACGTCTGCTGGATTGTGGTTTGCCAAACAACAAGCCGGTTGTGTGAATGACTTTATTGAAGTGACTGCACAGGAATCCCAACTGTACACATTGCCAGACAGTTCGAAAGTATGGATGCAGAAAGGAAGTAGTCTGCGATATGCCAAGGCATTTCTCAAGGACCGAAAAGTCTGGCTGAAGGGGAATTCATTCTTTGAGGTAATGCGTCAGAATGGGGTTCCATTTCAAGTCTACATTAATCAGGGCATGATAGAAGTAAAAGGAACCAGCTTTGATATTCACCAGAATCAAAACCAGCAGACAAATGAAATTATTTTGTTTTGCGGGAAAGTGGATTTTACAGCGGAAAATCATGAAACCATTGAAATGCAACCATTTCAAAAATTAACATATTATATTAAGAAGGATAATATAACAAAGGAATGGTTGAGAAATATTAAATACAAAAATGGCAGTTTTCAGTTTACGAATCTTCCCTTGAAACAATTGATTGAGACAATCAACAGCAGGTATAACAGTAACATCAAGTTGGAAGGAATCAACCTTAAACAACAGTCTGCCTTTACAGGAAAAATCCGCTTAGAAGAATCACTGAAAGATGTCTTACAGAAAATTTGTTATAGTCTTAGTCTCGAAATGAAAGCAAATGGTAATGAGATAATTATTTATAAAAACAATCATTAAAACAAGTAAACCTAATGTTAAACTTTAAAAAAAACAGAATGAAGAAACACACTTTTTGTCGTTTTTCGATACTGTTAAGTATCATCCTTGTTTTTCTTCTTTATCCCATGTCCAGTATGGGAGCACAGAAATATATTTCTGTAAAAGGAGAAGACATGACCATTAAACAGGCTATTCAGCTGATTGAAAAAAACAGTGAATACACGTTCTTTTATAATGCGTCAGATTTGGAAAACAACACGAAACGCGATTATAACAGCACGGGAAATATTGAAAAAGTTCTAAAAGATGTATTTGAGGGCAGCAACGTAAGCTACGTTATTAAAGGAAAAGAAGTTATTTTAAAAGTGACTAAGACTGAAAATACGCAGCAAGTTAAAAAACGTACCATAATCGGTGTTGTAACTGCCAGCGACATCAAAGAACCGATCATCGGAGCCAGTATCTGGCTTAAGAACAGTTCTATCGGGGTTATTACCGATGTGGATGGTAAATATTCCATCGTTATTGAAGGAGTTGGGGGGGTATTAGAGTTTTCGTACATCGGTTACAAAAAACAGGAAATTGCCCTTGCTAATCAGGAAGTAATCAATGTGGTGTTGGAACCTGACACCGAAGTGCTTGATGAAGTGGTAGTTGTAGGGTACGGTAGTCAGAAGAAAGAAAGTGTGGTAGGAGCAATTTCTACACTTGACATGCGTAAACTCAATGTACCGGGTGCTTCCATTTCTAATGTATTAGCAGGTCAACTTTCTGGTGTAGTAGCCATGAGCCGTTCAGGTGAACCGGGTAAAAACAGTTCGGCCGATTTCTATATCCGAGGTGTTTCATCATTCAAGGGTACTTCTACGCCGCTGGTGTTAGTTGATGGTATTGAGCGTGATCTGGATTTGGTGGATACAGATGACATTGCTACCTTTTCTATTTTGAAAGATGCCTCTGCTTCAGCCGTATATGGTGTTAGGGGCGCAAATGGTGTTATTTTGATTACTACCAAGAAAGGGCAGGAAGGAAAACCGGCTATCAATGTCCGCACAGAATTCGGCTTTACTGCTCCCACCAAACGACCGGAAATGATTAACTCGGCACAATGGGCAGAACTTTACAATGAAGCCAGTGGTACCAACTACTACTCTCCGGAAGTGATTCAGAAATATCGCGACCACAGCGATCCAGATCTTTATCCGGATGTGGATTGGTTTGATGCCCTGTTTGATGACATGGCAGAGAACCAGCGTGTGAACTTGAGTGTGACTGGTGGTGGTGACAACATTAAGTATTATGTGTCCGGTTCGTTCTACAATGAAAGTTCTATCTATAAAAACGCTGGTAATATCTATGGTTACAACTCAGCCATCCGTTATAACAAGTTCAATTTCCGTGCCAATGTCGATTTGAATGTGACTAAGAGTACCACGTTGAATGTCAACCTAGCCAATATCTATGAAAAGTCATTCGGTCCTGGCTTCGGCGATAATGATAACGATATTTGGAGCTATACCTTTAATGCTTCTCCGAATGCATTTCCGGTACAGTATTCCGATGGTACTTTGTCCGGTCCGTCTACCGACTCCGGCCACAATCCGTGGAATATGCTGGTACACTCAGGTTATCGTGAACAATTTTGGAATTCGGCTCAATCTTTGATTGGCTTGACTCAAGACTTCGGTAAGATTTGGGAACCGCTGGAAGGTCTAACTGCTAATATCAAATTCTCTTGGGATGCTTGGAATACCACGCTGCAACGTCGCTCCAAATCACCCAGCTTCTACCATGCACGCGGACGTGATGCGGAAGGTCGACTGACGTACGATGACAACAACAATGATGGAGAATGGGACCCTGTACACACCGGCAGTGAATCATTAGGTTATGAAATTGGACGCCAAGGTACTATGACCCGTTATCTGGAAGGTTCGTTGAACTATAATCGCTTATTTGGTAACCATCGCGTGGGAGCTCTTTTCCTTTATAATCAGAAAATCCATACCAACACCCAGGCTGCCGACGGCAATGCAGCATTACCTTATAAGAACCAAGGCTTGGCTGGTCGTGTGACGTATGCTTTTCGAGATACTTATTTTGCCGAAGTGAACATGGGATACAACGGATCTGAAAACTTTGCCCGCGGACATCGCTTCGGTTTCTTCCCGGCTTTTGCTTTGGGATGGATGGTATCGAACGAAAAATGGTTTGAACCGCTCACCAAGACCATTGACATGTTGAAACTGAAAGGTTCTTATGGTAAAGTAGGTAACGATGATATCGGCGGACAAAGACGTTGGGTTTATGAATCTACAATTGTAGGCACTGGCAATCAAGGCTGGTGGTTCGGCCAAAGCGGTAATCAAGGGGGAGCAGGTATCCGCGTAGGGGAAGTAGAAAATTTGTATGCTTCCTGGGAAGAGGCTACCAAACTCAATTTGGGTGTGGAATTCTCTCTGTTCAATAAAGTAAAGGTGCAGGCTGACTACTTCCGTGAAGAGCGTCAAGGCATTTTCCTGCAACGCGCCGGTTTGCCAGCCATTGTCGGTTTATCCACCATTCCGTATGTTAACATAGGTAGAACACTCAACAAGGGATTTGATGCCAATGTAGAGTACAATCACCAAATTGGAAAAGTATTTCTAACTGCCCGCGGTAACTTTACTTTCAGCCGCAACAAGCTGCTTGATAACGACGAACCCGATTGGGAATACAAATACCAAAATCGCATAGGCAAGCCGTTCGGTTCTGACGGTCAGATGCAGCCTTTCGGTCTTGTAGCCCTAGGTCTATTCCAAAGTCAGGAAGAAATTGACAACAGCCCGCGTCAGACTTTCGGTGAATACCGTGTAGGAGATATCAAATATCAGGATATCAATGGCGACGGCATCATCGATACACAAGATGAGGTGGCGATCGGTTATACCAACCTGCCGGAAATCATGTACGGTTTCGGTTTGGGTGCACAATGGAAAAACTGGGATATCAACGCCTTCTTCCAAGGTTCTGCTCATACTTCTTTCTTTCTAGATGGTGTATCGGTAAAGAGTCCGTTCTCCAGTGGTAACATGGAACGTGCGGCTATCAATAAAGACCTGTGGGGCAAAGTGTGGATGTCTACTAATTCGCCTGAACAGAATGCTCATGTCACCTATCCGCGCCTAAGCAATGGTAGCGGGGGTGCCGGCGCTTCCAACAACAACAAGAATTCCACCTGGTGGTTGCGCAATGGCTCCTTTTTACGTCTGAAAAACATTGAAATCGGATATACTTTACCTAAAGAATTTGTCACTAAAACATTTATTAAATCGTTGAGATTTTATGTATCCGGAAACAATTTACTTACATTCAGCTCTTTCAAATTATGGGATCCTGAAAAAGCCAAAGGCTCATCAGATGGCTCAGGCTATCCGCTGAATCGTGTTATTACTGTCGGATTCAATGCTAACTTTTAAATTATATCAAATATGAAATATAAAAATTACTTCAAATCCATAATATACTTAGCACTTGGAGCTTTTACCTTGGGCTCATGCGAAGATTTTCTTGATAGACAAGAAGACGAAAAACTGACTTTTGATAAAATCTGGAAATCCAGAAACACTACCCAGCAATATTGGCTAAATGCCATGTCTTTTTTGCCCAATGAAAATGGAAGCTTGCAGGGTGATACTGAACCGTATTTAGGAGCATCGGACGAATGTACCATTGCGTATGACCGTCAGTACCGTTGGATAAACTTTGGTACCTGGAACCCCTCACAGGTTCCTTATTATAAGATGGACCACTATTATAAAGGTATCCGCGAATGTAATATTTTCCTGCAAAATGTGTACAAATGCAGCGACCCGTTAGTCACTAAAGATCAATTGGACGAATGGTACTGGCAGACTCGTTTTGCCCGTGCTTACTATTATTTTCTGATGATGCGTGACTATGGTCCGGTATTTCTGTTAGGCGATGATTTGCTGGATTTCACCGCCAGCACAGAAGAACTGTATCGCCCGCGCAATACCTGGGATCAATGTGTTAACTACGTGGTCAGCGAAATGACGCAGTGTGCTGAAAGTGGCGTTGTTCTTCAACAGTCCGATTTGCCGGCGGCGAAGTGGGGATTGGCTACGGTAGGTACTTGCCATGCCGTGATCTCCCGACTACTGCTATATTCGGCCCGCCCGCTGTTCAATGGTAATAAACTCTATAGCACGGTGAAGAATCCCGATGCACCCGACTTCCCTGAACTGTCAGGTGTTAAGCTCTTCCCTGAGCTCGATAATACCAAATGGCAGAAAGCTGCTGAAGCAGCCAAGAAACTGATTGACAATCCCTGCTACGAACTTTACCGAGCTGGTAACGATAACCCGTATGAAGATTATTATGGAGTGACACACGAAACTTGGAATAAAGAGCTGATTTGGACTGACCGTTATAACGGACTGTTTTCCTGGGGAGTAGGTACTGTGCCCACCGGCGTGGCTGGTACGGCTTATGGGGCAGTAGGCCCTACTCAAGCTTTGGTGGATGCGTATGCCATGAATACCGGTTGGTATCCTATCACAGGATATGAAGCAGATGGAACACCTATCGTAGAGCCCTTATCTGGCTATGAACTGGCTTCCGAACTGGAGAAATCATCTTGGATATATCCGTCTGGTGGTTGGAGCAACAAGGCTGATTTTGAAATCGAAGCTCCCAATATGTATAAGGATCGGGAACCCCGCTTCTATGTCACCGTATTCTTTGGCGGAAACCAGTGGCTGCACGGCAATAGCGCTACTTCCATCTCTTTTGCGAAAGGCGGTAACGGTAATAAGAGTCACGACTATCCAAAGAGTGGCTACCTCTGCAACCGTTTCTATGACCATAAACTCAATTCGTCCGAAGGACAGTGGGGTAATATAACTTTCCCGGTATTTCGTTTGGGAGAAATCTACCTAAATTTCATTGAAGCCGTGCTCGAGTGCAAGAAGAATGGGGTGGCACTAGATCCCAGCTATGAAGCTCTAGCCATGGAAAAATGGGCCGACCTACGGAAACGCGCGGGATTGGACCCCATCACAAGTACCTACGGACAAGTTTCTACAGAAGAGTTGATTCAGCTCTGCAGAAAAGAACGTCAGATAGAATTGGCTTTCGAACGCCATCGCTATTTCGATACCCGTACATGGATGATTGCTACTCAAACTGACAACGGCAAGATGTATGGTATGAACACTTCCTGTCCGCTTGATGCTGGTATGAAGGGAACTGAAACCCCCGACGGTTTCTGGGAGAGAACGGCTTTTGAAACCCGTGTCTTCCAAAACAAGCATTATCTCTATCCTTTCTCTCAGCGAGAACTGGATCGCAACAAGTTGTTGACACAAAATTATGGTTGGTAATGCCCCCGGTATGTATAATTTAACAAAATCAGTTGTATGAAAAACAAATTATTAACTATAGCCCTGACAGCAGCCTGCTGCCTAACCTATATTGCTTGCGATGATAATAAGGATGAGTTTTTGGATGAATTCAGCACCATTCTATCCTTCCGAAACTGTGATGAGATTGAAGTGGAAGTATATAATACAGGTGAAAACGGAGAATACCAGTTGATTGTCAACAAATCAGGCACTCAACTGGGTACAGTCACCCGAGCTTCCATTGATGTTATGGATAAAGCGTTGCTGGAAATCTACAATGAACAAAACGGAAAAGACTATCAATTATACCCAGAAGATTGTTACGTATTTAATGGAGATAAACAGATAGAATTCGGTCCTAACGATACTTACCAGACCAGATCCGTTACATTGATTACGGATAAGATCCTAGAAAGCAACCAGCAAGAGGGGAATTTTGTGATTCCATTTATCTTGCAAAATAGTGCGGATTCCATCAATGCCGAGCGTAAATATGTGTTTCTGAAGCCCGCTGTAATTGTACCTAATGTTGCATTTGAGAAAACAGGATATAATCTGAATATCATTTCAGATGCTATGGACGCAAATGAAATCGAGCTGAATCTGCCTGCGGTCTTTTCGGTAGACAATAAGTGGAATTTTAGCTGTACACTGGAGCCAGACGAGAGTCTGTTGACCGAGTATAATGAAAAGAACGGAGTGGATTACACCATGCTGTCGGAAGAAGCTTATACGCTGAGCAACGAAGGAAAGATTTTGTTTACAGCTGGCAGTAAATCAGCTAGCTTAACCGTTACCGTGAAACGAAATAAATTGAGTTATGGTAACTATGTGCTACCTTTGAAAATGACACAATGTAGCTCGCCTTACTTTGAAATCAATCCTAATAAACAGTCGTGTCTCTTCGGCATCTCCTATGTGCCTGATGAATCGAAACTGCATCCGGTCACTCTGTCACGTGACATGACAGCCATCCATCCTAACCGTGAAGTGGAAGGAAAAATTGACTATATGTTCGACGGTAATCCGGATACCTACTACCATTCCGATTATTTGGAAGAACCGGGGTTGCCGCACTGGATACAGTTGAATTTAGATGAACCACACACGGCTTTGATGTTTGAATACCAGGTACGTCACAATAACAACAACGGGGCACCGCAGCGTATCAGTGTGCTAGGCAGTATGGACGGTATCACATTTAGTAAAATAATGACGATTATGGAAGGATTCCCCACTGCTACAAAAGGCACCTATAAATCACCGATTCTGGTGGGCAAAGAGTTCAAGCACATCCGCCTGGTGGTAGAATCTACTCCAGCAGGTAACAGTTTCGCGCTGGCCGAATTGAAGTTGCATGTAAATTAATCAGTCAGCTTAATATATCTTATATTAGGAAGAGATAATATCTAAGAAAATACCCTACGTATTATCTCTTCTTTTAACTTACTTCTATAACACTAATTTATGAAAATATTACCAACCCTTTTATTGATGCTTTTGCCCTTCTATGTATTTGGCGTCTATGGATGCAGCGATGATAATTCCGGGGATGAACAGATCCAAAAATTCACTCTTGCAGAAGTAGATTTACAACAGAATTTTACCAAGGAAAAGGGAGAGCTATCTATACCGGTCAGCACTACCCTCGATGCAAGTCGGTGGGATGTGGCTTCTAACCAAGATTGGTGTATTGCGGCTAAAGATTTGTCTACTTCGAAGCCGAGCATTAAGATTTTGGTGAAGGCGAGTGAGGAGCCTGAGATACGTGAAGCCGTGGTGACGGTAAAGTCACTGGTGAAGAATTATGAAATTCATGTCAAACAATTGGGTTACGGTCCGGCTCTGCTCGTCAAGAGTTCGGTTTCTACGCTCGAGGCCGAGGGCGGCGAGGTAATTGTTACAGTCACTTCCAACATAGAATATGCGGTGGAGAAGTCGGCCGAAGGCGACTGGTTGCAGGCAGTGGAAGCGCCGGCTACCCGTGCCCTAGTATCGAAGAATTATCCTTATCATGCCGCTGCCAATCCCTTGTACGAAGCTCGTACCGTAACCTTGACCTTTACTGCGTATGAAGATAGTCTGTTACAGGAAACCTTGACTTTGACACAGAAAAAGAAAGCGTCGGAATCATCGGATGTAGAAGTGGAAGGTGATGTGAAGTTGACCCCTATTTCGGCTGTAGCCAGTGAATTACAGCCAGGTTATGGCATTGAACATACCTACGACGGGAAATTCGATGAGAAACATTATCACTCGCCCTGGGGACAGGAAGCCCACTTCCCGGTGACACTGGAATATGAGTTCGATGGCACCCGGGATTTAGATTACATCCTCTACCATTCGCGTAGCGGCAACGGTAACTTCGGCAAGCTTAAGATTTACACTGCTTCAGTCGAAATGCCCGAGTATCAGTTGCAAGGCAATTATGATTTTCAAATGCAGAACAACGCCAGCCGCGTGGTATTCAGTCAGAGAGTGAAAAAAGTCACCAAAGTGAAGTTCGCTGTAGAATCGGGAGCAGGTAATTTTGTGAGCTGTTCGGAGATGGAATTTTTTCAAAAGAATCCGGACAACAAGCTCGAACAACAACTGCTGGCGGTATTTACAGACATTACCTGTAGTGAACTGAAGCCAGAAGCCACCTTAGAACAGATCAATCAGTTGCCGGGCTACTTTGTCAACCTTGCCACGCAGTTGAAAAACGGTACCTACGATGCCTGGGAGAAAGAATTCCGTATCCAGGATTATCAGGCTTATAGCGACATCAACGTGTGGGCCGATAGGCTGATGACCAAACACTACAGTTGTCTGGATAATCTTACCGGTATCGCGGTCGAAGCGAACGATGAAATTATTGTCCTAGTGGGCAATACTCACGGCTACCCTGTCGCGCTGCAGTGTATCGGGGAGGAAACCACAAGCTTCGGCGAAGAGAAGAATTATGTGCAGACAGCAGCTTCAGGCGATATTTATTTTCTCAAAGAAGGAGTGAATAAAATCACCATCCGCAACCGCGGCCAGCTGTTTGTGATGTATACGGCTGACCTCCAGTCGAATCCTACCTCCATCCGTATTCATATTCCGCTAGGTAGCGGACAGGTGACCGGCTATTTCGATCTGCAGCGTCATCAGACCAATGAGAAGTACGCTGAACTGCTTTCCAAAGCTACCGATAAATACTTCGGAGTGAAAGGTGAAAAGATGATTTTCTACTTCCATCGCTCGGAGATGCTGAAACATGTGCGCACCGAGATTCTTTCGGCCATCCACCTTTGGGATAATATCGTGGAGTGGGAACAAAGCCTGATGGGTATTGACAAAATGCATGCTAACCAGTTCAATAACCACCTCTTTGCTATCTCGCCGGAGGGAGCGTATATGTGGGCATCCGATTACCGAATAGCTTTTGTCTATACCTATTTGGACAACATCCTCTTATATGATAAGGTGATGTTAGCTGAGGACAATGCTTGGGGACCGGCTCACGAAATAGGTCATGTGCATCAGCTGGCTATTGACTGGATGGGATCTACGGAGTCGAGCAACAATCTCTTCTCTAACTACATCATTTACCAGTTGGGCAAATACAAATCACGTGGCCGGGGCTTGGATTACCTGGCGGAATGTGTCTATGGACAGAATCAAGCTTGGTATAACATGGGTAGTGCTACGCACCAAGGCGAAGATACGGAGATCCACATGCGCATGAATTGGCAGTTGTGGCTTTACTACGAACTATGTAAAGGACACGACAAGAAACCCATGGTATGGCCGAAGATTTTCGAGCTGATGCGCACCACGTATCAGCATGTGCCTACCCATCAGCCGGGACAGAGGCAGATGGCCTTTGTCAAAGCAGTGTGTGATGCCACACAGGAGGACCTTACCGAGTTCTTTGAAACCTGGGGATTCTTCAAGGCGGTTGATGCCCCCATTGAGCAGTATGGCCAAGCACAATATACAGTGACCGAACAAATGATATGTGAAACCAAGGCATACATTCAAAACAAGAAGTATCCGAAGGCGGCACCCATTCAGTACATCGAAGACCGGAAGCGTGATTTCTTCCCGTCGAGCGATCCTCGTGCGCAAGAGTCAGGTGATGTAGGTTACTACGAGGTGTTTAAGAATCATACCAAGATTTCGAAGGTGCCCACCTACACTCTCAGTTCTTCACATCAAGGTGCTACTATCCGTGTGAGTGACGGTGAAGAAGCGGTGGCTTTTGAGGTGCGTGAAAACGAAGCAAACAGCCGCCTGCTGTATTTCTCCAACTCTTTCACCTTTACAGTGCCATCTAAGGTATATCAAAGTAGTGCCAAGGTGTATGCTGTACAGGCTGATGGACAGCGCATCCTGTTGACAGCCCGCTAAGCGTTTGTTTGCAGTTCATTATACGACCTTCCTGTCGCTTCTGAAAAGAGGCTCAGGCGGCAGGGAGGTCAAACGAATCAATTACAGAGCCTCGCCCACTCAACCGTTTATTTGGTAAAAAAAATAGTAGTATGAAATTGAAAAAGCTTTTGTTATCTGTCTTGATGTTGCTGTCTATTAGCGGCCTTCAGGCGCAATCACTGTCCCCCTCTACCCAAATCCATTGGGATAAGGGAACCCTTGTAATAAAAACCCCTGAGCGACCGACCGACCAACAGCATGTGCTCGGTCTTACCGCTCCGAAGATGGAAACCGTGCGTGTGGCTTTTGTGGGCTTAGGTATGCGCGGCCCTTGGGCGGTGTGGCGCTTCTGCAACATCCCAGGTGTAGAAATCGTGGCACTATGCGACTACGAAGAAGACCGTGCAGAGGCATCCCAGAAATACCTACGTGATGCCAGCTTGATTCCGGCCGATATCTATTCAGGTGAGAAAGGGTATGAAACCCTTTGTCAACGTCCAGACATCGATCTGGTGTATATTGCCACTGACTGGAATCACCACTTCCCTGTGGCTAAGTATGCCATGAAACATGGCAAGCACGTGGCTATAGAAGTGCCATCGGCCATGAACCTAGAGCAATGCTGGAGCTTGATTGATCTCTCTGAACAGACACGCCTGCACTGCTTCATCCTAGAGAACTGCTGCTATGACTATTATGAGATGAATGCCTTGGCCATGGCTAAGGACGGAGTATTCGGCGAAATCATTCGGGCTGAAGGCGCTTACATCCACGAACTGTCGGCTTTTTGGAAGTCGTACTGGCAAGATCCTAACGACAACGATACCGACAACTTGCATTGGCGCATGAAGTATAATATGGAGAACCGCGGTGATGTGTATGCCACCCATGGTCTGGGTCCAGTGGCTCAATGCATGGACATTCACCGCGGAGACCGCTTCACTACCTTGGTAGCTATGGATACCGAAAGTTTTGTGGGTAAGCAATATGTCGAGAACCTCACCGGCAAGGAACCAAAGGAATTCCGCAACGGTGACCACACTACTACGCTGATGCGCACAGCTCGTGGCAAGGTAGTGGAAATTCAACACAACGTCATGACACCGCAACCATACAACCGCCTGTTTAAGCTGACCGGAACTAAAGGCTACGCCACCAAGTACCCCACACCCGAATATGCCTTGTCGGGCGATGTCATGAAAGATACTGCGCCCAACATGGACGATATCAATGCCCACAGTTTTCTGAATGACGCTCAGAAGGAGGCCCTTGAAAAGAAATACTATCACCCTATCCTCACCAAGTTTGGCGAAAAGGGGCGTGCCATGGGGCATGGTGGCATGGATTACATCATGGATGCTCGCCTGGTGTACTGCTTGCAAAACGGTTTGCCGCTTGATATGGATGTCTATGATCTAGCCGAATGGTGCTGTCTCTCGGAATTGGGCGCTCTGTCGATGGATAACAACTGTGCAGCTGTGACTTTCCCCGATTTTACCCGCGGTCATTGGGATGAAATGAAGGGGTATAAGCACGCCTATGCTTCGGCAGAAGAAGAAGAAGCTACCGAAGCCAAGGCCGAAGCATATACCATCGCCCAGAAAGAGGTAGCTACTGCTGCCAATCTCTGGACACTCTATGATAACGTAAAAAATGCAGCCGATGAGAAAGCCCAGGACAAAGCTCTGAAAATCTACCAACGCGCCAAAGCCAAAGCCCATCAGCAGCTGGCTAAAAAGCTGAAAGTAAAAAAGTAAGTCTCGCAGAAGGATTTAAGAAACTGAATATTTTTTTTCTGAAGCGGATTTAAAACAGTTCCTAAGTCAAAATATGAGAAAATAGGGGCACAGGATATTATTCAATGAATAAATTGGGAAATAGTTGAATCAAAGTGCAACAGTTGGAGTTTTAATTTGGGATATTCAGTAAATGTCTCTAAAAAATAAGATGGCATATGAAGATGATAGGGC